>Ga0070735_10004728_pt1 | contig 11407 bp, 5 predicted proteins | sample Coa_R1_FD_66443 | JGI IMG/M metagenome (GOLD analysis project Ga0070735, IMG submission 66443) | Surface soil microbial communities from Centralia Pennsylvania, which are recovering from an underground coalmine fire - Coalmine... | ecosystem: Environmental > Terrestrial > Soil > Unclassified ... | reverse complement strand
GGATAGGGCCGATCCAGCTGCCCAGCAAAAATCGTGGCGCTGCTCAGCGTCGTATTAGTGGAACCCGCCAGGGGATTCGGAATTGTTTGACCGATAGCGACTGGTTGGCCCGCCGCCGCTTGCGCGGCCGCCTGCGTTACGAAAGAATCCGGGATTTGGTCGATGTTCGTCTGATATTGCTGCAGATGCACACCGTGAGAGCCGGCATAGGCCACATCCGCGAAGAATCCAGCCGGAAGTTGGCGCTGTATGTCGAAATTCCATTGCTCAACATATCCGTACTTTGGACCCTCGTTCCCGTATCCGTAGTACGGAGCAAGCCCAGGGCTGCCGTTTGCGGCTACGAAACTGGATAAGGTCGGAGCCGCGTTACGTCCCGGCGCGGCCAGGATTCCACCGTTGCCAAATGGACCCACTTGAGCGCAGGTAAATCCATCGGGCCCGCGCGGCGTGAACACCGGCGTTCCGGCAAAACCTGCGGTGGTGAACCCGCAGGAGGCCCCGTCCAAGTTGGATGCTGGACTGATATAGCCGTTGGTCGTGGCCGTGAAATCGGTGGCTGCGAGATTAATCACGTCGTTGTCGGGATTGAGCGCGAACGAGACATAGTTCGGAATAAAGAAAACGCCGTAGCCCACACGAAACACCGTCTTTTGATCAGGCGAGTAGACCAGGCCAATTCGTGGAGAAAATGCCTTCTTATCGAGCGGCAAATTGTTGTCCGTCGAATTGGGTCCCGTCCCCACGTACATTGCATCTCCGGGACAGGCCGATCCTGGCGTTCCGGAACAACCGGTCACCGTTGCATTGGCGGTTTTTGGATCCCAGTAGGTGAGCCGGTTGTAGGCTTCCGACCAGGTTCCAGGCAGTTCATAGCGCAGGCCCAAGCTGGCGGTGAACTTCGGCGTAACGTGCCATGTATCTTCGACGTACAAGGCACGGTAGGTCTGCTTACCTTTGGTTTGCGCGGGCACCTGCGCTATGCCTTCGCTCTGGTTCCCAGCGAACGTGCCTTGGTTAAGCCCCAAACCCAGCAGGAAGTCCGCAAAGGCGAATCCACCTGTTGGAGAGATGTTGGCCGGGTTGGTCGACGAGTACGATGAACTCCAGGTTCCGTCGAATCCAAAGGCGCCGCTGGCGATGTTGGTCTGGAAGTAATTATCCAATCCAAGTTCGTATTGGCCGCCAATCTGGATGTTGTGTTTGCCGTGGATTATCGTGAGTTGCGGACTTACGTTGTACTGCGTGTTGTGATCTCCGATGGCGCTGTTGCCTTGCGTGTGGCCAACGTCATTGGGCAGGTTGGTTTCCGGGGTTGGCGGAGTCCTCGCGGAACTGGGGGGACTGTTATAAGTTGAAGGCCAGCCAAGGGTGGTTAGATCGAAGCCACTCAGAATGGGAGTCCGGCCGTAAACAAAGCGGCTGCCCGCAAGATTCACGTCCAGGATCGTGGTAGGGGTAAAGGTATGGTTCACCCCGATAGCGAGTAACTTGGAATGGTAAAGTTCGGCGCAGCGATCCAGACAGAGGCCAGTTCCGAGCGGATTCACCGGCAGGTCGGTTAGGCCGAAATAGGCGAATCTGCCGAATACATGGGTATTGCTGCCCACGTTCTGATCGCCGCGTGCGACAAACTCGTTGGTGTTCCCGCCGGCAGGAGCGGCGCTCAGGTAGTTACTGACCGTACCGGGCAGGTTGGCCGCGGGGTAGTATTTGGCCAAAAGGATTCCCGCCGCCTTGCTGAATTCGGACGCAGGGATGCAATTGCCCGGGCACGATGGATTGGCCGGATCCAACCCGTAGGGCTGGCGCGCTCCCGTAGTAGTGTTCACGTTGTAAGGATCGTAGATCCGCTGTGTGGGGTCATTGCACACGCCGGCAGTAAAACCAGCCGTGCATAGCGCCGAGAAATTGCCGGTCGTCATCCCTGCCGCTGGAACGCTGGTGGTGAAGGGCGATCCGGTTCTTTGGCGGTATTGCTCCCAGCTGACATAAAAGAACGTCTTATCCTTGATGACTGGCCCTCCAACCTGGAATCCGTATTGGTTCTGGGTCCACGGTGGGGGGGTGTTCGATTGGCCGTTCGCTATCTCGGTTCCCTTGTTGAAATACTCGTTGGCGTTCAGCACTTTGTTGCGGAAATACTCGTAGCCGGACCCGTGGAAACTGTTGGAACCGGACTTGGTGCTGAGGTTGACCACGCCGCCTGAGAACTTGCCCCATTCGGCGCCCTGATCGTTATATTGCACTTTGAATTCGCCGATGGAATCTTGAGTGGGAATGATGATGGGCAAGTTGATGTAGCCGATGTTGAGTGGTTGACCATCGAGGTACTCGGCACCCTGATTGGCGAAGGAGCCACCGACCTGGTAATTGCCCCAACTGAATGGGTTTTGGCCGACCGGCGAACCACCGGAGCCCCCTTGCGCAACCGCAGCAGGAGAGACGGTGATGAGATTAAAGATGTTGCGGCCATTGAGCGGCAGTTCGTCCGCTTTGCGCTGTTCGACCACTTGGCCAAGGGCCGAAGATTCGGTTTGCAAGAGCGGCGTCTCCGACGTCACTTCGACGACCTGGCTGACCTCGCCGACCTGAAGGACCGCGGCAACGTTAGTGCTCTGCTGCACCTGAACGGTGACGTCAGTTCGGGTGAAGTGCTTAAACCCCTGTTTTTCGACATCGATGCGGTATTGACCGGCGAAAAGGTTCACGAATGTGAACAATCCATCCGCGCCACTTTGCTGAGTGCGCTTTTCGGCAGTGCCCACATTGGTCAGCGTGACCGTGGCGTCGGTGATTGCGGCGCCGGAAGAGTCAGTAACGGAACCGACGACGGTGCCATAGGTGCTTTGGGCCTGTAGAGAAACGGTAAAAAGAAATACAAGGCTCAGGGACAAAAGTAGCGTGAAGAGTTTGCGACTTGGCATAGTGGCTCTTTCGGTGCTGAGAATTTTCCCCAATGGTGATGGTCACGAATTTTTGAATAGGGGGGCGACCGTTGTCAAGAATAAAATTCATGATTTCCATTTGAATAATCGTTAACCCTCGCAAAACGGTGTATGCTCCCCATGATGCCGGTGACCATGCTGGACATTGCGCGGGATGTCAATGTTTCCGTGGTGACCGTATCGAAAGTCCTGCGGAATCAGGGACGCATCAGCGAGGCCACGCGTAAACTGGTGTTACGCCGCGCTCATGAACTGAACTACCAGATGAACTGGGTGGCGCGCAGCCTGGTGACGCGCCGAACCTATACGATCGGACTGGTGTTGCCGGAATTTGCGCATCCCTTTTTTGGCGAGATTGCGCGGGCAGTAGGCCGGACGATCCGGCCGCATGGTTATCATCTTCTTATTTCCTCGTTCGAAGAGGATCCCGAAGTGGAAGCAAGCGAGGTCGACTCCTTGCTGGCTCGCCAGGTCGATGGATTAATCATCGCATCGGCACAACCGGAGCGGCAGTTGGCGATGTTTAAGCGCGTGCAACAACGCAAAACACCCTATGTTTTGATTGACCGCCCGGTCCCCGGAGTGCGCGCTTGTTTTGTTGGCGTGGATAATTCCGCGATTGGCCTGTTAGCCACCGAACATCTGATCAAGCGCGGATGTCGCGCCATTGCACACCTGCGTGGTCCAGAAGTGGGAATCGCGGAACAGAGGCTGGAGGGATACCGGCGGGCGCTGGTTAAGGCAGGGATGCCGCTGAACCCCGATTACGTGGTTCCGGGTGGCCGGGGAGATGATAGTGGTTACGAAGGCATGCGACATCTGCTACAGATGCAATCTCCTCCTGACGGCGTTTTCTGCTTCAACGATCCGGTGGCCATTGGCGCGATGAAGGCGGTTCTCGAGGCCGGGCTGAAATTGCCATGCGACGTTGCCCTGGTCGGTGCCGGCAATGTGCATTACTCTGACGTGCTGTCGGTGCCGCTTACTACAATCGATCAGCGGACGTGCAAAATCGGAGAACTGGCATCGGAGTTATTGCTGACGCGGATCAGCACCAAGCGAATCCTGCGGCCGAAGACAATCTTGATCCCGCCGAAACTGCTGGAGAGAGAGAGCACGCGGCGGCTTCCGTAGGATAATGGAGACAGATAAGCGTGCACGCTGCGCCACGCCCGCGCTATCCTGAGCGATTGAGAGACAGCCACGTTGTTGAAGACTTTTTTTCTGATATCCGCCGCGATCGCCGTGGGGTTTTTGGCAGGCAGCACGCCGGCGCCGATTTTTGAAGTCGGCTTGGCTCGAGGAGTGGATTTCACGCTGCAGAATTCTCCGACGCCGCAAAAATATCTCATTGAGACCATGCCGGGCGGAGTGGCGCTGCTCGACTACAACAACGATGGGTTGCTCGATGTTTTCTTGGTAAACGGCGGGCATATTTCCAGTCCGATGAAGGGTCCTGACAATTTCGAACGGCATGATCCGAAATACTGGAACCGTTTGTACCGGCAAAATAAAGATGGAAGCTTCACCGATGTGACCGAGCAAGCGGGGTTGTCGAAGATTGCTGACGGAGATTACGGCATGGGCGTCGCGGTCGGCGATTACGACAATGACGGGTATCCCGACCTCTACGTAACCAACTACGGGAAAAATGTTCTCTATCACAATAACGGCGATGGGACTTTTACAGACGTAACCGGGAAGGCCGGGGTAGCGGCGGGAGGATGGTCGGTTTCAGCGGGATTTGTCGACTACGATAATGACGGAAAACTGGATCTTTTCGTGACTCGCTACATGGACTGGGACACGCAGCGCAGCAAAGATTGCGGTGGAAATTATCACACGTATTGCCCGCCGGGAGAGTTTCCACGCACCACGAACATTCTTTATCACAACAATGGAGACGGAACGTTTACAGATGTGAGCGTGAAGTCGGGAATCGCGTCGAAGAAAGGCCACGGTCTGGGAGTCGCCTTCGCAGATTATGATGGCGACGGATGGACCGACATTTTTGTAGCGAACGATGGCATGCAACAGTATTTGTGGCACAACAATGGCAACGGTACTTTCAGCGAAGCGGGCATGGAAGCGGGTGCGGCGCTGAATTCGGATGGCGGCCCGCTTTCCGGCATGGGCGTTGTGTTTCAGGATTACGACAACGATGGCAAGCCCGACGTGATTGTGACCACGCTGCCGCGGCAGGCGTATCCGGTGTTTCACAATGATGGCGGAGGTTCGTTCAGCGACCGGGGATTGCCGACTGGAGTGACCATGCTCTCCGGACTTAGCGCGGGATGGGGTGTTGGGCTGGAGGATTTCGATAACGACGGGCAGAAGGATCTGTTCATCACGCAGGGGCACGTTCTGGACAACGTGGAAACCGTCGATCCCTCGCTGCATTATCTGGAGCCGACACTGGTTGCCTTGAACCATAACGGACGGTTCGAGCGCGTGGATTCGGGAAGCGATGCGAAGGTGGCGGGGCGAGGTGCAGCGTTTGGCGACCTAAATAATGACGGCTGGATCGACGCCGTCACCACGGTGTTGGGTGCGCATCCCCAGTTTTTTATGAATCGAAAAGGAAGCGCACATTGGCTGACGATCACTTTGCGCGGCACCAAGAGCAATCGCGACGGACAGGGCGCGCGCGTGCAGGTGAACGGGCAGGTGCGATTCTGTACGACGGCGGGCAGTTATGAATCGGCCAGCGACAAACGGTTGCACTTCGGTCTCGGCGCCGAGGACAAAGCCAACGTCGAAATCAAGTGGCCATCCGGCATTCATCAGGTATTGAATGACGTGCACGCCGATCAGTTTCTGGAAGTGCGGGAGCCGGAGAAACCGTGATTCGAGCCATCTTGTTTTTTTATCTGGCATCTTTTTCTCTCGCAGGGCAGGCCGTCTCGCCTCAGGCGGCGGAACATATGCAGGCGGGAATCTCCGCCGAAAAAGAGCGGAATTTTGACACCGCGATTGCCGAATACAAGAAGGTTACTGAGATCGACCCGGCGTTTGTGGACGGTTTTATAAGTCTTGGCCAGGCGTACATGGAAAAGGGCGATTATGGATCGGCTATTGCGCCGCTGAAGCATGCGGCGGAATTGAACGCCGATTCGGGGCCGGCACAACAATTGCTCGGATATGCGCTGCTGGCGCAGGGTTATGCGAGTGAGGCGATTCCGCACTTGAAATACTCGAGCGATACAACTGCTTTGGGAATTGCGGAGATTCAGACTGGGCAATTAGCCGAAGCAGTAAGAGATTTGCAAACGGCGCTGACAGCGCATCCGAACGATGCGGATATTCTTTATTATCTAGGCCGCGCCAGCGGGCTGCTGGCGAAGCAATCGATTGACACGCTGATGGCGGTTTATCCGGATTCGGCGCGGTCTCACCAGGCGATGGCGGAAAACTACTTCGTGCTGCGGCGCATGGACGACGCTGAAAACGAATATAAGGACGCGCTGCGTCTGCGGCCGGGATTGCCCGAGGCTCATTTGGCGCTGGGCGAGGTTTACGCGAGCGCGGCGCAATGGCCGAAGGCGGAGGAGCAATTTCGTCTGCAGGTGAAATTGCAGCCGGGGAATGCGGAAGCTGCCTATCGACTCGGAGATGCGCTGCTCGAGCAGGGAAAAGCGCACGAGGCGCGGCCCGAATTGTTGCGCGCCGACAAGTTGCTGCCGGAGATGCCGGAGACGCTATATGCGCTGGGTAAAGCCGCTTCGCTCGACGGAGACGCGGATGCTGCCATTAAAGCATGGACGAAGCTGCTTTCAATTGAAAAGCAGAGTTCGCTGGCGGCGCAGGCGCATTTCGGATTGGCGGCGATTTACCGCAAGCAAGGAAAGATGGCGGAGGCAAAGACCGAGATTCAGGAGTTTGAGAAGCTGAAAGCCGCACAGCCCCAATCATCTGAACCGCAGAATTCGGAACACTAGAGTCTTCAAAGAGCGCTAAACACGCAGTACATGGGATCAAGGGAGGGTCGATCGATGGAGCAATCTGGAGGGTGGTTAGGTAACCTGTGGAAACTTGCCGGCGGTTTCTTCGGAGTTTTTCTGTTTTGCTCTATGAGCGCCTTATTGATGCATGCAGCCGAATCTTCTTCCCGCGAACTTGCTTCCCGCGATCTGGATTCGGGTTGGCAGTTTCGAGCGGTCGCAAACGTAGACCGGGCGGACGTGAAGGATTGGCATGCGGCGAAGGTTCCGGGGGTCGTGCAGACGGATTTGCTCGACAATAAACTGATCCCCGATCCGTTCGACAAGGACAATGAATTTCACTTGCAGTGGATCGGGCTGGCGGACTGGGAGTATCAGACCACGTTTCAAGCCGAAGCGGCCACGCTGGCGCATGAGCACATCGATCTGGTTTTTGCCGGGCTGGATACATTTGCCGACGTCTATTTGAACGACAAGCAGATCCTGCAAGCCGACAATATGTTTCGCAAATGGCGGGTGCCCGTGAAAGAGGATTTGAAGCCAGGAGCGAACACATTGCGCGTTGTTTTTCATTCCGCAGTCGAGCACATGCTGCCGTATGTGAAATCGCTTCCTTATGTTTTGCCTTCGATCTCGACCCACAATTACGGTAACGAAGAAGGAATCGCGACCGCACCTTATACGCGGAAGGCCCCTTATGACTACGGCTGGGACTGGGGTCCGCGCTACCTGACCGAGGGAATCTGGCAGCCGATCAAGTTGCAGACCTGGGATGCGCTGCGAATTGAGAATCTTCATATTCATCAGCAGAGCATCACCAAGGATTTGGCGAATGCCACGGCGGAAGTTGAGATAGAAGCAAGCAAACCGGTCACGGCAGTGGTTTCGGTAACGCACGATGAAATGTCAGGACCGCAGGCCTCGGATGGAACGCAAACCGTACAACTGAATGCAGGAACCAATCACGTTTCGATTCCGATTCGCATCGTGTCGCCGAAACTTTGGTATCCGCTGGGATATGGAGCGCAGAATCGTTATCGATTTTTTGCGGTGGTCAAGATCGGCAAGGAGACGGCGGCACATGCGGAAGTGAAGACCGGGCTGCGCTCGGTCGAGTTACGGCGGGTGAATGACGAGTGGGGCAAGAGTTTTGAATTTGTCGTGAACGGAATTCCTGTGTTTGCGAAAGGCGCGGACGTCATTCCCTTCGACAGTTTTCCCAACCGCGAAACGCCCGCGATTCACCGCAACATTTTGCAAGCCGCCGCGGATGCGCACATGAACATGATCCGCGAGTGGGGCGGAGGGTTTTACGAGTTCGACGATCTGTACGACATTTGCGACGAACTCGGAATCATGGTGTGGCAGGAATTCATGTTTGGCGGCGACATGATTCCGGGCGATGTTCCCTTTCAGGAGAATGTACGCGCGGAGGCGATCGATCAGATCAAGCGGTTGCGCGATCATCCCAGCATCGTGGTGTGGTGCGGAAATAACGAGGTCGAAACCGGATGGTGGCACTGGGGCGACCGGCAGGACTTCAAGGCATCGATTTCCCCCGACACGCGCGACCGGGTCTGGCAGGATTACGTGATAATGTTCGCCGATATTCTGAAGAGCGCGGTGGCTGAGTATGCCGATCCCGCGCCCTATACGCCGAGTTCGCCGAGTGCGAACTTCGAAGAGATTCCCGACAATCAGCATAATGGCGATATGCATTACTGGGCGGTCTGGCATCAGCAGGCGCCGGCTTCGGATTACACTCTGCAATTTCCGCGCTTCATGTCGGAATACGGATTCCAGTCGTTTCCTGAGATGCGGACGATTCGAACTTATGCACACGATCCGGCGGACTTCGACATTCGCTCGACAGTGATGCAGGCGCACCAGAAAAACAAAGGCGGCAACGAGCGCATTCTCACCTACATGCTGCGCGAGTATCGCCAGCCGAAGGATTTTGCATCGTTTGTTTACTTAAGCCAGGTCCAGCAAGCGGAGATTATCAAGATTGGCGCTGAGCATTTGCGTCGGCAACGGCCGCGGACGATGGGATCGCTTTACTGGCAGTTGAACGATTGCTGGCCGGTGGCATCGTGGGCGAGCATCGATTACTACGGGCGATGGAAGGCGCTGCATTATTATGCCCGCCGGTTTTATGACGACTTGTTGATCTCGCCGTTCTTGCATGATGACCAAGTGGATGTTTATGTGATTTCGGACAAGTTGCAGCCGGTTTCGGGAAAGATTCACATGCGGCTGATGGATTTTTCCGGCAATGTCTTGCTGGAGCAAAATAAGGACGTGCAGGTTCCGGCGCAGTCGAATGCGATTTACTTCACCGTGGATAAAGCGGCGTGGACAGCCAAGGGCGATCCGCATAAGAGCTTTCTGGTTTTCGATTTCGATGTGGCAGGGAAAAGGGTTTCGCGAAACCTGATTTTCTTCGACGTCACTCACGCTCTGCAGTTACCGGTTTCACCGAAAATTGAAACTCAGTGGGGCGGCAATGGTGGAGATGTGACACTAACTCTGCAATCTTCGCAGCTGGCGCGAAGCGTCTACGTGTCGTTCGGCGATCTGGATGTGCAGGTTTCGGATAACTATTTCGATCTGCTTCCCGGCGAGCCGGTGATCCTGCATTTGAAATCGGCTTCCAGCGCTGACGAAGTGAAGGGCGCGATGAAGGTGATTTCGTTGATGGACTCATTCAATTGAGGACGCGCAGCGCTACTTTCGCTCGGTTAGCACTTTAGGACTACAACCTTTAGCGCGCTAAATGCCACGTCCATTGGGCAGTTCAGCGATTTGATAAGTCTTAATAAAGGAACATGGCCCATTTTCATAGCCTGATTGTACTAGTGGAATCTTTCTGGCTCGCGGAAAGGCACACAGAATGGGGGCATGAGACTCCCCCAGTCCAGAATCCTGCCGTTTCCTTTTCGTAAATTTCACCTTCTAACTTTTGGCGCAGCGCTTTTGTTTAGCGGATTACTACCGAAGTGCGTGGCGCAATTAACTTCCTCTCCATCCAACCTGCGCTTCGGGGCGCTCGATGTTGGCCAGAGCGAAACCTTGCTGGTTACGATCACCAACAGCGGGTCTGGAAGCGTCACGCTGAGTAGCGTTGCGGTTAGCGGTTCGGAGTTTGCGATTTCGCCGCTGAACCTGCCAGTGACGTTGTCTGCCGGCCAGGGTGTCGATGTCAACGTGACCTTTACGCCGAAAAATACTGGATGGAGCGGCGCCACGGTGCGGTTCTATAGCAACGCGTCGAATCCAACGCTAACGCTGCAGGCAGGCGGGACTGGCGCAACTAGTCAGGGGCTCAGCGCCTCGCCCGCTGTGCTTTCGTTCGGGTCGGTACAGACGGGTAAGAGCGCCACGCTGCCAGTGACCCTTACGAATCCGCACTCGTGGAGCGTAGAGGTAACCGGCGTTCAGGCGGCCGGTACGGAATTCGCCGAGACCGGAGCGACATTTCCAATGAATCTGAAGGCGGGCCAGAGCGTTGCTTTGAACGTATCCTTCACCCCGCAATCGACGGGAGAAGTTGGCGGCAGCCTCTTCGTTTTTGGCCCGGGACTCAATATTCCGTTGACCGGCTCTGGAACCGGAACGACAGCAGGGCAGCTCATAGTAGCTCCTTCGCCCATGAACTTTGGCAATGTCACCGTGGGCACCAGCGCGACCGAGTTGCTCTCGCTAACGGCCAGCGGAGGCAGCGTAACCATTTATTCCGCAACCAGCGGTAACTCGCAGTTCGCGTTGGATGGGGCCACTTTCCCGATGACGCTCGCGGCCGGCAAAAGCATCTCTTACGATGTGGCTTTCGCTCCGCAGAATGTCGGGCTGGATTCGGGATCGCTTTCGTTCTCCAGCAATGCGTCGAACCCCCAGGTGGTCGAGTCTTTGAGCGGCACAGGACTTGCGGCGACGTACACCGTAAACCTCTCCTGGAATTCAACGCAGAACGTGGTGGGTTACAACGTGTATCGCAGCACCACCGCGACTGGCACCTATACGAAGGTCAATTCGGCGGTTGATCCGAACACCGCGTACACGGATAACAGCGTGACCTCCGGACAGACCTACTATTACTCGGCCACTTCAGTGAACTCCGCCGGGCAGGAGAGTGCAAAATCCACGCCGCCGGTGCAGGCTGTGGTTCCGTAGTTTCATCGGGTATTTAGCGTTCGCCTCGCTTAAGCGGAGCGGCTTTGGGCTGGATACTTTCGCCCAAGGTCGCTCCGCATTTGTTTTTTTCTTCCGTCCTCTGTGACCTTCCACTTGCTCGCAACAGAACTATTCCCGTCGCGGTGTGCAACTCTCTGCGCACAGCCTGGTTACTTCCGTGACATGTTCTTCCTCCAACGTAATCAAATCTCACGACTTGCTGGCCCATTGAGGCCATTCCGCTCGGCGCACAGAATGCGTTAGTAGTAATACACACGCATTAGTACAGGTATCTGTGGCCAATGGTGGAGGTTCACTAAAGTAATGCGAACTCATCTCTTTCGC
>Ga0070735_10004726_pt1 | contig 11410 bp, 12 predicted proteins | sample Coa_R1_FD_66443 | JGI IMG/M metagenome (GOLD analysis project Ga0070735, IMG submission 66443) | Surface soil microbial communities from Centralia Pennsylvania, which are recovering from an underground coalmine fire - Coalmine... | ecosystem: Environmental > Terrestrial > Soil > Unclassified ... | reverse complement strand
CTGCTGTGCGACGTCGCCTTCGCGATTTTGGTGTGTGCACTCGCCGTCCACGCGGGAGCGATGCGGCTGACCTTCGCGATGGCGCGCGATCGGCAGCTGCCGTGGTCCACTCTCCTGTCGCGCGTGTCGCCGGCCACCAAGACGCCGCTCGTGCCGGCGCTGGTCGTCGGCGCGCTGGCGATCGCCATCCTGGCCGCCAATATCAATCTGCCGAAGATCGTCGAGCTCGTCACCATGATCGCGGTGCTCTGGGCGAACCTGGCGTACCTGCTTGTGTGCGGCGCCCAGCTGTGGCGGCGGGCCCGCGGAGCGGTGGAGGGTGGTGAGCAGACCGGGTTCTCACTCGGGAGGCTCGGCTTGCCGGTCAACGTCGCGGCGGTCGTGTGGAGCGCCTGCATGGTCGTGAACGTCGGCTGGCCGCGCGCCGGGACGTATGGTCCTGAATGGCAGCACCGATTCGCGCCGGTGATCCTGACAGCCATCCTCATCGTTGCGGGCGCCGCCGTGCGGCGCTTCGTCGTGACGCCGGCCACTACTCCCGCAGTTTCCGCATCGTAGCGCCGAAGGCCTGCCGGCCGGTCGCCGGGTCGTAGACGATGACGGGCGTCAGTCGTCCGCGGATGCGGTCGGGACTCCGCCGCGCGTGTTCCATCAGCGCATGCGCCGCGGTCATCTTCCCGCTCGATGCGTCGTCGCGTCCGTCCGTAAGCGGAAGACTCGTCAACAGGTCGTTGAGCGAGATCGGCCATGGCCGCGCGCGCAGCACGGCGTCGACGACAAGCCCCTTCACGACGTTGTGCGAGAAGTTGAAGAAGAGCGCCAGCGGCGAATACGCACGTTCGCCGGGCCGGAAGCGCTCGAAGACCTCGACGAGTTCCGCGCATCTCGGACGGAAGCGATCCGCGAACGCCGCGTTCGCCAGAACCAAGGACGGGTCCGGGCAGAGGCCGTTGATCAGCGCTTCTGCGATCGCGGCGTCCCCGTCCGTGTACGCGTCGAGCAGGGTGTTCAGCGAGAAGTGCAGCCACGGATAGTCCGCGGCGTTGTCGGCGCGCATGGCGCCGACGTCGCGTCCGTACGTCGCTTCGAATCCGAAACGCAGATGGCAGCCCATCGCGACGGCGTGATCGGTCGCGATGGCGAGCCGATGCCGGTGATCGAGGGCGCGCACCTTCTCAAGCATCGCGGCGTAGCCCCGCTCGTCCGGCTCATAGTGCGCGGTCGCGATCAGGACCAGCGTCGCGGCGCGCGAGGCAAAGCGATGGCCACTGCCCTGGCGGTGCAGGGCGGTCAGGAGCCCGTCGAGGCGATCCAGGTTCGCGTCCGCATCCCCCTCGTCCCACACCCGCAGGGATAGAAGCGCGAGCAGGTGCAGGTAGTGATAGTCGAGCAGGATGGCGGCGGCGGTCTCGTGCCCGGGCTCGTCGCCCCGCCGTTCCACCGCGAACGACGCGACGTCGACGGCGATCGTCTCCGGGTTGGTGCGATCGGCCTTCCCGTCCCAGTCGTGCAGCACGTGGAAGCCCTCGCGCCGCGTGCGGGCCTCCAGGTGCGAGAGAACACCGTCGAGCGCGGCGGCGGCCGGGTCGAGGCCGCGCAGATTGGTCCGCAGCGCGTCCCGCACCCGCGTGAGCGCGCGCGCGGGAGAGACCCCCGCGCACAACTCGGCAATCGCCTGACGCCGGCTCTCACCAGCGAGTGCCGCCTCCAGCAGATCGCAGGCGCGCGCGAGCCCCGAACCGGAACCCGTTGAACCCAATGAAGCCGTCGAACCCTATTTCTTCTCTGGGACGAGGGTGACCTGGACGCGGTTGTCGCCTTTGAGATAGGTCCGTGCCGCGCGCTGGATCATCGCCGCGTCGATCTTCCGATACGTGTCCGGAAGGCTCAGCAGCCCTGCCGGATCTTCATGGTTCTCGTAGCGCAACGCCAGCTGCGAGACCCACCAGACGTTCTGCTTCGTCACGCTCTCGTAATCGCGCAGCAGCGTCTCGCGCTCGTCGGCCACCTGCTGGGCGGTCGGCCCGTTCGCCTTCAGGGCGTCGACCTCCTGCAGCACCCGCCCGACCAGCTCGTCGAGCCGCGCCGGATCGCAGCCCCAGGCGATCGAAATCGTGTAGTCCGGCACCGGCGTCGCCCGATAGTTCGAGCTCGCGCCGATGCTGTAGGTGCCGCCGAGCTGTTCGCGAATCGTTTCGCGCAGGCGATTCTGGAGAATCTCGGTCATCGCTCGAATCGCCGTGCGCTCGGTCTGATCGAAGACGAACGGCCCCGTGTAGAGGATCGCCGCCTGACTCTTGGGCTCCAGCCCCTTTTCCACCTGCTTCACGATCACGCCGGTCGGAAAGCGCGCGCCGACGTCCTTCCACGTTTCCGCGCGATGCGTGGAGGGCAGCGACCCGAGATACCGCTCGACGAGTGGACGCATCGTATCGACGTCGAAGGTCCCGGCGAAGACGAACGTGAAGCCGCTGGCATCGCCGAAGTGATCCTTGTAGAACCCGAACGACTTGTCCAGGTTCCACTGATCGATCGTCTCGACCGCGTCCACGCGCCGGCGCGGATGGTTGTTGCCCATGATCGCGGCGAGCGTCTGCGCAAACACGAAGCCCGGCGTGTTCGACATGTTCGCCATCACGGCGCGGAGCTGCGCGGCCTGGGCCGCCACGGCTCCCGGATCCGCGCGCGGCTCGGTGAACCGCATGTAGATCAACTGGAACATCGTCTCGAGATCCCGCGGAGAGGCCCAGCCGTCCAGGCCTTCGTCGAGTTCGCCGATGAACGGATTCGCGGACGCGATCTTGCCGGTGAGCAGGCGGCGCAGTTCCGGCGGCGCGTAGCGCCCGATCCCGCTGCCGCCGACGAGCTGCGACGCGGTGCTCGCGGGAATGTAGTCCGCGTCGCTTGCGAGCGACGTCCCGCCCGGACTGAACGCGCGGAAGACGATCTCGTCCTGCCGGAACGTCGTGGGCTTGAGCACGACCTTCACCCCGTTCGACAGCTCCCATTCGGTGATGCCGAGCGGGGCTTTCGCCGACGTCTTCGCGACGCGTCCCGGCTCGGGAACCTTGTCGAGCAGCACCGTTCCGGCGACCCGATCGACGTACGCCGCGAGCTCCAGCGACGGAACGCGCGCCACGATCGACGTCAGGCGCGCTTCATCGGGCAGCGGGACGCCGGGCTTATCGGGGGCGGTCACGATCACGTGGCGGTTGCTCGTCCCCCCGAACCAGTCTGTCGGAAGGCGGTTGACCTCGGCGAGCGTAATCTCGGGCAGGAAGCGCTGGTGCAGGACGAACTCGTCGTCCATCTTCGGGAGCGACTCTCCTGTCAGGAAATTGCGGATGTACTCCGCGGCGCGGCTCGCCGAGACGCGGTTGTCCTTTTCCGCGAACGAGCGTTCCACCACGCGCTGGACCGACTGCTTCTGCCGGTCGAGCTCGGTGGCCGTGAATCCGAACCGGCTCGCGCGTTCGGCCTCGGCCAGAATCGCTTCGAGCCCGCGCTCGGCGCCCCCGTCCTTGACGAACGCCGACAGCGACGCCGAATCCTCCGAGCGCGTGTAGTAGGGGCCGCGCCGTGACGCCGCGTTGAGATACGGCGCGTCCGACTTCTGCGTCAGCTCCGCGAGCCGCGCGTTCAGCATCGCGCTGAACAGGGTGTCCAGGATCTTCTGCCGGTACGCGCCGACGGTGCCTTCCGGCCGTGCGGCCAGCACATGCTCGAACTCGACGGACGTCCCCGGCAGCTCCTTGTCCACCTGGATCGTGTACAGGGTGCCGTCGCGATCCGGAATGCCGTACGCGGGGCGCGGCCGCGGCGAGGGCGGGTTCTCCAATCCGGAGAAGTGCTGCTTCACGAGGGCTTCGGCCGCCGCGGCGTCGAAATCGCCGACGGCGACGACCGCCATGAGGTCCGGCCGGTACCAGTCGTCGTAGAACTTGCGCAGCCGCTCCGGCCTGAAGTGCTGGACGACCTCCATCTTGCCGATCGGGATGCGATCGGCGTAGCGCGACCCGTTCAGCACCACCGGCAGGATCTTGTTCTGGATGCGCGCGCCGGCGCCGAGGCGCGAGCGCCACTCCTCGGTGATGACCTCCCGCTCCTTGTCGATCGCCGCGGGATCGAACGTGAGGTCGTGCGCCCAGTCCTCGAGGATGAGCAGCGCGCGGTCGAGCGTGCCGGGCTTGTCCGTCGGGATCGTCAGGGTGAACTCCGTCTCGTCGAAGCTGGTGAACGCGTTCACGTCGGCGCCGAACCGCATCCCGAGCGACTGCAGGAACGCGATCGTCTCCTGCTGCGGGAAATGTCGCGTGCCGTTGAACGCCATGTGCTCGACGAAGTGCGCGAGCCCCTGCTGGTCGTCCTCTTCCAGGATCGATCCGGCCTTGACGACGAGCCGCAGCTCGGCGCGCTTTTCCGGCTTGGGGTTGGCGCGCACGTAGTAGCGGAGGCCGTTCGGGAGCTGCGCGCGGATGATGGCGGGATCGACCGGCATGGCGTCGGCCAGCGCGAGCCCGCGGGCGCGCGAATCGGGCGTTGGCGCGGCGGGCGCCTGCGCGCCGCCCGAGCGGCCGAGGACCGACACCAGGACGGCGATCGAGAGAAGGCTCACGCGGCGGCGCAGGACTGGCATGCGCGGGATTATGCGCCGGTTTGACATGCCAGCATTGTTTGCAGTAATTTCTGTTTAGACAGAAATTACTGATTGTATGAAACTGACGCCCATCCAGCAGCGCTTCGTGCTCACGTGGGGCGAGATGGGGGCCCGGTGGGGCATCAACCGCACCGTCGCCCAGATCCACGCCCTGCTGTTTCTCGCGGACCAGCCGCTCGACGCCGAAGCGATCGCGGCCACCCTCGGGGTCGCCCGGTCGAACGTCAGCACCAGCCTCCGAGAGCTGCAAGGCTGGGGCATCGTCCGCGTCGCGCACGTCCTGGGCGACCGCCGTGACCGCTTCGAGAGCCTGAAAGACGTCTGGGAGATGTTCCGCATCATCGTCGACGAGCGGAAGAAGCGTGAAATCGATCCCGTGCTCGGGATGCTGCGCGAGACCGTCGCCGACGCAAAGAAGCCCGGCGCCGCGGATCCCCAGACGCGCGAGCGCCTCGCCGACATGCTCCAGTTCTTCGAGCTGATGACGCGCTGGACCGAATCGACGCGCAAACTGCCGACGTCAGCCCTCGTGAAGATGGTCAAAATGGGCGACAAGCTCGCCAAGGCGCTGGGCGTCTGAGATGGCCCGCGCGATCCGGTTCTTCGTCGCCGGTGTCTGGTTGACCCACGGTCTGTACAACAAACTGCTCGGCGCGTCGCCGCGCCACCTCGCGATCGTGCAATCGGTGCCGGGCCTTGCGGGGTCGACCGGACACGGCGTGCTGGTCGCCGTGGGCCTGTGCGAGGTCGCGATCGCGATCTGGATACTGTCGCGCCGGGCGCCGCGCCTCTGCGCCGCGATCCAGACGGTTGTCTTACTGTCGATGAACGCCGTGGAGCTGACCTACGCGCGTCCGCTGCTGCTGTGGCCAGCAGGGCTCGTCCCGGTGAACCTGCTGTTCCTGACCGCGGCGTGGTACGCGGCGGATCCGCGAGCGTTTCGGCGCCTGCGCGTACGCCTCCAGCGGCACCCATTCGCGATCGAGGCGCACTTCGAAACCGCCGTTGCCCTCACGTACGCGGTGCCCGCGGCCGTTCTGCGGCCGCTCCTCCCCCCGGGCCTGGAGCTCGACGCGGTGGGTGACGACGGATTCCTCGCGGTAGCGCTCGTGCGGGCCCGCGATCTCCGGCCCGCCGGCTGGCCGCGCGGGGTCGGACAGGACTTCTTTCTCGCCGGGTATCGGGTCTTCACGCGGTGTCCGGCGGGCCGACGGCTACGCGGCCTGCGGATTCTGCGGAGCGACACCGATCGCCGCCGCATGGTGGCCGGCGGCAATCTGCTGACCCACTACAACCATCACCGGTGCCGCGCGGAGGTGGATGCCGACGGTGACGAGCTCCGCATCGTCGTGGCCACGCCGGACGGCGCGGGCGATCTCGAGGTCCGCGTCGGCTCGAGCGAGGCCTGGAGGCGCGCGCGGAACCCGGACGCGGTGCTCCCGGCGACGTCGCCGTTCCGTTCCGTGCGCGAAGCCCGTCGGTTCGCGGGGCCGCTCCCCTTCACGTTCGACTACGAGGCCGAGACGAATGCGATCGTCGCGATCGAAGCACGGCGGAGCCACTGGACGCCCATGCCGGTCGAGGTCGATGTGCGGCGGATCGGCTTCTTCGACCAGCCGGCGTTCGCCGGATGCACGCCGCGCCTTGCCGCGGCATTCCGAGTCGACGAGGTGGACTATCGGTGGAATCGCGGAGTGCTGTTGCGGCCCGGAAGGATCCCATGCGTGGCGTGAAACAGATCGTCCGGTTCAACTGGCCGTTCTACGGGGCCGCGGTCGCGGCGGCGGTTGGTGTGCCGGCGCTTGTCTCCCGAGTTCCTGTGCCCACCTGGATTCGCGCAATCGCGTACGCGGGTGCGGCGCTCGCTGCCATGTGGATCGCCGCCTCGCTGGTCGCGTCGTGGATCGTCTACGACTGTTCGCGGCTGATGGAATGGGACTGGGTGCTGCAGGCGCTCGGCTTCAGTCCGACGTCCTGGATCAACCTGCACGCGGGGCTCGACGAGTCCACGCCCGCGCTCCGGACGATCTTCAAGGACGCCACGGGTCGCGTGTTCGACCTCTTCGATGCGCGTGCGATGACGGAGCCCTCGATTCGGCGCGCGCGCCGGCTCGCGCGCAACCAGATCGACGCCGAGCGCTCCGACTACCGCCGGCTGCCGGTCGCGACGGGCACGATCGACGTCGCGACGCTCTTCCTGTCCGCCCATGAACTGCGCAGCGAGACCGCGCGCAGCGCGCTGTTCAGTGAGCTGCGCCGCGTCCTCGGACCGGGCGGACGCGTGATCGTCGCCGAACACCTGCGCGACTGGGCCAACGTCCTCGCGTTCGGCCCCGGCGCGCTGCACTTTCACTCCCGGCGGACGTGGGCGCTCTGCTTCTCACGCCACCGCTTCGACATCCATCGCGAGTTCTCGATCACGCCGTTCGTACGTGTCTTCGTCCTGCGGAGGCTGACGTGACCCTCGATACCGCCACGGTGTTGTTCAACCTGCGCGCCGCCGGTGTGCTGCTCGCGGTGCTCGTCGTCGTCAATCTGTTCGTGCCGTTCCGTTTCGGCTGGCGCGCCGAACTGTCGCGCATCTCTCTGCTGAACCGGCAGATCTTCCAGGCCCACAGCGTGTTTCTGATCCTGACGCTCGCGTTGTCGTCGGCGCTGCTCCTCACGAGCGCGGACGCGCTCGTCGAACCGTCACGCCTCGCCCGCGCGATCCTGCTCGGGCTGACGATCTTCTGGGCCGTGCGGATGCTGATGCAGTGGTTCTTCTACTCACCGGACATCTGGCGCGGCAATCGCTTCTTCACGGCGATGCACCTCGTGTTCTCGGTGGCCTGGGTCTATATGACGGCCGTGTTCGGCGCGGCGCTGTGGCAGGCCCGGGGATGACGGCGTGGCCAGAGCGCTCGGTGGCCCGTCACCCGCCGGTTGCGCCGTGCGTCGCGACAGGGCGCCCGAAGCGGCGGCCGAGGATCATTTTGAAGATGAGCGGCTCGGCGGAATCGGTGAGCCCGAAACCGACGCCCGCATTGAATTCCCAATCGGGTCCGAAGTCGTAGTTGATGGCGGGAAACAGCTGCTGCGCGCCCGCCTTCCAGGGCTGCAGATCGGACAGGGGACCGAACCCGCCGTAGTACTCGAGTCCGAGATTGACCTTCTTCGTGACGTCGTACGTCACGACCGCGTTCGGCGCGAACTCGTACTTGCGGTTGTCGGGCGGCCCGTTGAACGCTTTCTCGAGCGCGGGATTGAACGCCCAGTACCACTTTTGGATCGTTTGATCGACGATCGGCCGGATCTCCCACGACCACGTTGCCGCCGAGAACTCGGGCTTCGCGTAGCCGATTTCGTTCGAAATGCTGACGCCCACTGGCCAGTGATAGCGCGCCGGCACGGCGAAGCGCGGGCGCACGTGGCTGCCGACGATGTCCCAGCCTTCGCCTGACCGGGCGCTCGTGAACAGATAGACACCGGTCTCGAACCACTCGCTGAAGCCGTGCGTGATCTCGAGCGTCTCGTGGACCGCGTGGTGCGTGGGGTTCACGCCGTCTTCGACTTCCTTCCGTCCGGAGGCTGTGAAATTAGTGTGAAGCTCGACCATCGTCGCGCCGCGTGGGACAAGCTCTGAGCCGTAGACCTGGATTTCGTAGTTGTCCTGCGCGGCGGCGGAGCCGGCGCACGTCAGAAGACCGAGGAAAACGGACACATACGTGAGTCGCACGCGGCGGATTTTACTTCACAAAATGGCCGAGCTTGCGTGAAAGCGGCCGCGAGTCCACCCTGTAGGTGTCGTCGGGAGAGCATATGGCCGGCCTGACTGCGTGTCCGTTCTGCCAGTCGTCCCACATTCGCGCGAAAGTGCCGATGGACGATCTGCATGAGTACGAGTGCGACGCCTGTCATCGCACCTGGCTCGTCGCGCAGCCGAAGCGCCAGGCGCGGATCGTCGCGTTCCCGACCGCCGCGGTGCTCGCGAAGCGGCGTCTCGTCGAAAAAGGGTGAGCGCGCCGGAGTGCGTCGTTCTCGTCGGGCTGCCCGGCGCCGGCAAGTCCACGTTCGCGCGCGCGCGATTCCCCACCCACATCCAGATCAGCAAGGACGCCTTGCCCCGTCACGCGCGCGACAAGCAAGCGCGGCAGGACGCCGCGATTCGGGCGGCGCTCGCGGCCGGGCAGTCGATCGTCGTCGACAACACGAATGTGACGGCGGCCGATCGCGCCGCCGTCATCGCGATCGCGCGCGAATTCGGGGCGCGCCTCGTCTGCTACTACCTGCACGTGACGACGCGCGAAGCGGTGGCGAGGAACGCCCGCCGTGAAGGCCGCGCGAAGGTGCCGAAAGTGGCCATCTTCACGTGCGCGAAGCGGTTGGTACCTCCCACGCTCGAGGAAGGATTCGACGAGGTGCACACCATCGGCGATCCGGAGACCGTGGACCGCGAACCATGACCGGCGGCTCTTAAGTCTCGGCCGCGCCGCTGATGCGATAGCGCCCAAGGCGCGCCAGGAGCGTGGCCTTGAGGTCCGCCTCGGACGTCGCCGCCGTGAGATCGACGTCGGCGTCGGCGACCGCGTCGAGCAAGGCGCGAATCAACTGCGCGCGGCTGATGGCGGCGCCACTCTGGGCGCGGATGTTCGCGGCGAGCCGATCGAGAAACACGATCTGACGGTTGAAGAGGACGACCGTGACCTTCGTCCAGGCTTCTTCGTGAATCGGCGGGCGTCCCGGCCGGCGCCCCTGCACGCGCGTCGCGGCCCGCGTGGGCATGAAGATGTCCTGAGTCGCCTTCCCCGTCTTCCGCTTACGCGCACGCGCCATTCCTACCCCCGGTCTCGGCCCAGCAATTCCCGCCGTCCTTAAATCCTGTTTTGGTGCGATGGTCGGTTTGCCCGTATTCAACACGAAGGACGGCACTTAATTCAAGCCCTGCCGTTTTGGCAGATCGGAATGACGAAATTTTTCCGTCCCTAATTCGGGATCGAGGCTGAATGCCGGATTGCCTGCAGGCGCTGGAGCACTTCACCCGCGAGCCGCTCGAACGCGTCGGCGGACGCCGACCGGGGGGCCAGCGCAAAGATCGTCTTCCGCGCGCGCGGCGCCTCGTTGAGCACCGCGGACCAGCGGATTTCCGTGTGGAGGACGCGATCCCGATCCGCGGCCCGCAGCCGTTCGATCGTCTCGCGCACAGGTTTCCGCGAGCGATCCACGCAGGTCAGTACGCTCCCGATGACGCGGCTCCGGACGCGCAGCCGCGCGCGGACCCGCTGAATCGCGAGCAGCAGCATCTCGAGCGCGTCGGACGCGAGCGGCTCGGCGGACACCGGCACCAGGAGCGCGTCGGCGGCGAGCACCGCATTCACCGCGAGCAGCGACATGCCGGGCGGGCAGTCGAGCAGAATCAGGTCGTAATGGGGCTTCGCGCGTTCGAGCACGCGAGACAGCGCCACCTCCCGCCCGCGAATCGCGCACAGCGCCACGTCCGCGTTCGCGAGATCGAGGGACCCGGGCAACACGTCGAGATGCGGCGTCGCCGTGTGGCGGATCGCCTTCAGGATGGGATATTTTTCCAGCAGCACGGAGGCGGCGGACGGCCGAAGCTCACCGCGCGGGACGCCGAGCCACAGCGACGCGGAGGCCTGGCTGTCGAGATCGACCAGCAGGACGCGCCGCCGCGGCGCGGCGAGCGCGGCGGCGAGGTTGACGGCGACGGTCGTCTTGCCGACGCCTCCCTTGCTGTTGAAGACCCCGATGATCACGGCCAATCGTTCCGGCATTCTATCCACAACTGTCTGCTATCCGGCCATGGAGAATGTGCAAGCCCGGAGCCAGGCGGTGTATGCGGAGGACGGTCATTTTTGAGTGGCTGACGAGACGACGCGACCGAGGGGCCCGCGCCTGGCGGGATGCGTGGACGCGCGCCGTGGCGTCGCCGGACGCCGCCGCGGTCGCCGAGCTCGAGGCCGCGCTGCGGCGGCAACCGCCGTTCGCCGACGACGTCGAGCTCGAGGAGGAAATGCTCGACGCGCTGCGGCAGCTCGTGGATCTCGCGCGCGAGCTGGACGCCTCACGCCCCCCGATCGTGGAGTCGTCGCATCGCCTGGTCGGGGCCGACGTCTGCCATTTCAGCGCGGCGGTATCGGTGCCGGACGATCCTGCGCAGCCCACGGGGCGCCTCCTGCTGACGTCGCGGCGCGCCGCGTTCGCCGGCGGCGGCCGCGTGCCCGCCCTCGCCTGGCACACCGTGCGGCAGGTCGTCCAGGACGGCCGCGACCTGCTGTTCGTCCACGTCGGCGGCGAAGACGCCGTCGTTCGCTTCAGGTGCAACTCGTTCGGCGACGCCGTGTGCGGCGCCGCCATCGCGCGGTATCTGGCGGGGCGTGCGCGCCGGTGAGCGTCCACCGTTAACGGTAAACTGTCGGCAATGTGTGTCCGCCTTGGACTCGAGCGCCTGCTCGATGGTCCGGATTCCTCACTCATCAGCGGGGCGCGCGTCGGCCTGGTCTGCAATCCCGCATCCGTTGACAGCCGGCTCGTCCACGCGTCCGATCGGCTGGTCTCGGGCGGCGACTGGACGCTGACCGCGCTGTTCGGTCCGCAGCACGGATTCCGGTCCGACCTCCAGGAGAACATGATCGAATCGGCGCACGCGCGCGACGCGAAGCGCCGCGTGCCCGTGTATTCCCTCTACAGCGAAACGCGGGAGCCCACGCGCGAGATGCTGGCCGACGTGGACGTGCTGGTGATCGACCTCCAGGA
>Ga0070735_10004725_pt1 | contig 11411 bp, 9 predicted proteins | sample Coa_R1_FD_66443 | JGI IMG/M metagenome (GOLD analysis project Ga0070735, IMG submission 66443) | Surface soil microbial communities from Centralia Pennsylvania, which are recovering from an underground coalmine fire - Coalmine... | ecosystem: Environmental > Terrestrial > Soil > Unclassified ... | reverse complement strand
GCCCGCGCGGCGGCGGTGGCGGCGGTTATGGGGGCGGCGGCGGCGGTGGCTATGGCGGCGGCGGTGGGTACGGCGGCGGAGGCGGTGGCCGGAGCGGCGGTGGTGGACGCGGCGGCAACGGCGGCGGTGGCGGCCGCGGCGGCGGTTACGGCGAGCGCTGGTAGGGCCACGTTTTTTCGTAGCTTTGGCTTATAGGGCCCATAGGTCGCATCAGTCTTATAGGTTCTTCTGCGACGATGCACCATGGAACGGCGGTTGGAGGCTGGCGCCTCCGGCCGCCGTTTACCTTTGGCGGCCTAGGGCGTCGGAGCGGCGCCGTTCGCCTCGTCGGCCTTCTTGTCTGCCTCCATCTGGTCCAGCTCTTTTTGAAGCGCCGCGGCGTCGCGCTTCGCGTGGGCGGCGTTCAGCGCCTGGATCATCCGGCTCAGCACCTGTTCGTATAGACCTGCTATTGCGGCGCGCTTCTCCGGCGTGCGATTCAGGTTGATCAGCCAGTTGCGCCGCGGCCAGTACTCGCGCAGTATCCGCAGCGCTTCCTTGTATTCCCGAGCGGCGTCGGCCGACTGATTATCGTGCATTGCGATCTCGGCCAGGCCGTCATGCGCGAAGGCGAAGTCGGTTTCGATCAGCTCCGGCATGGCGCGCACGGTGCCGAACGGGGCCGTCTGCAGCGCAACCATCGACTCGTACGTGTACTTCGCCTGCCGCACCAGCTCGGGCTCGTTCCCCTCCACGCCCGCGCCGAGCTGTTCTTCGCCCAGTGCGCGCAGGACCTGTAGATTGTGCGGGTCCTGCATCCGCGCTCGCTCGAATGCTTCGACCGACGACCTCGTAAGGGCAGCCATCTTGAGGCGGTCCGTCTCATGAAGCGCGGCTTCGCGGTAGTAGAGGCCCAGCTTATAGTAGGTCATCCCGGTAGGGGCGACGCGCGTTGCGCCGACCATCTCCATCTCGGCCTCCGGCGACGGCGCGAGAAGCTGGCTCAGGCGGATCCTTGGCTCTGGATCGAGCCCATCGGCGCCCTTCGCGGCGCGGGCAAGCTCGATGGCCTCCGCACCGCTCGGCGCCGCCTCGACCTCGGCGCGTTCCCAGCGCGAAAGGCCGATCTGGCTGCCCCGCACGAGCAGGAACGCGCTGCAAATAATCCCTATGGCCCAGATCTCCCGGCCAACGGTGCGCGTTCGCTCGGCGGTCTCCGGCGCGATCGAACGGGCCAGCGCAATCGCGAGGCCGAACACGGCGCAGAACGTGACGAGCGTCGCAACTACGTACAGGTCGGAGTCGAACATGTTGTGGAGCAACGATCCCGCGAGCGCCGCGATCATCCCGCAGAGCAGTGGCGCGGGTGCCTCGTCCGGCGGTATTCCGGCCCCGGAGCCATTGGCGTCGGGTCCCCGCGCGACTTCGCCATCGCCCAAGCGCGGCGGATGGGCGGCCGCGCCGTCGCCGGCTGGAGGGCCTCGGCGTCGCGCATACAGCCGTAGCAGGGCGTGAAGCAGGTAGGCGCTGCCCGCGCCAAGCGCAACGAGCGCAAGCAGCGCGCCGGGGAAACCGGTCTCCGCTGTCCACTGAAGCAGGGCGTTGTGCGCGTGCGCGGTGAACGACGTGTCGCCGTAGCGCGGGTACGCGAGCGCGAACGATCCGATCCCGGTTCCGACGATCGGATTGCGCATCGCCATGCGGACGGTTCCGGTCCAGGTGTGCTTTCGGAACTCGCCGGAGTGCGCCTGCGAATCCTCCGTCGATTGGGCGGCCGCGAGCTGCGATTGGGCCTTCGTGGCTGGTTTGGATGCGCCCTGATGCACGCCGTACCGCCCGAGGATCGGCGCGGCGCTGACGACAGAGCCGAGGATCGCAATGCCCACGGCTGCCGCCACGTGGCCGCGCAGCCGCCGCCCCGAGTCGGCGAGAAGCGTCAGGGCGGTCCAGACTGCGACAGCGAGTAGCGCGATCGCCGTGCCGGCGCGCGAGCCGGTCAGGAAGAGGCAGCCGGCCTGCAGCGCAATGCCGAGACCCAGCAGGGGCCGGAATGAGGGGCGCGATGTCGAAGTGAACGCCGCGAGCGTGAGCGGAAGCGTCAGCAGCAGGTATCCGGCGAGGAAGTCAGGCCCGAACGTCGAAAAGGTGCGATGATCGATGTTGCCTTCCCGCAGCTCGCCCAGGTATTCGCGCACGCCGATGCCGGCTATTACGCTGCCGGCGAGCGCGATCGTCAGTACCAGCACAGAGAACATGCGGGGATCGCGGCCGAGCCGGGAGGCCATGCCGCCGGTCAGGAGCGCCGCGTAAAGAGCGGCAAGGGCGTTCAGGCTGACGTAGAGGACGGGGTTGGGAGCGGCCGAAAAGATCGCCCATACGCCGAGCAGACCGGTGGCGATCCCGAGTCCTGACACCGCGCCGAGCGCCACCGGCCGCCTCCACTCCCGCACGGCGACGACGATGAAGGCTGCCGCGAGCAAGATGAGGGACAGCGGCGCGCCCCAGACCTCCATGGCGACGCCCGCCATTCCCTCCACGGCCAGCGCGTCCGGCGTGGCGACGGCGGCGCGGCCAGGCGTCGGGAATCCGGTCGCCCAAAGCGGCGCGATCAGGAGGACCACGGCTATCAGGGCGACGGCGATGCGGTCGAGCCGGGTTGGGCCAACGCTCGCGTCTGTAGCCGCGGGCTCCGGGGCCGCGACCATCTCCACGGGAGTTTCGGCGCGTTGTGGACGCGTGTCGCGGGGCCGGGGCGGCTTGCCGCCCGCGCGCTGCCTCACGGCCGTCCTCGCTTTCCGCCGTCAATCTGCGGCTTCGCAGCCGGCTCGCTCGATTCCTGCCGCGCGGACCGGCCGGCGCGCGACGGTTCGCGGCCCTGAAGGCGCCGCTGCAGGTACCTCAGCCGAAAGCGCGTCATCTGCCCGACCGCGCGCAGGACTATGCCGGCAGGGATCAGCGGCCGCAGCGGCAGCGGCGTCGTGGCGGCGTAGTGCTTCTTGTAGAACAGGTACTGGCTCTTGTGGAACTCGTAGGTCATGCGGGTCGGCGCCTGGTCGGAGGATTTGCCGATCAAGTGGTAGATCACTGCGTCCGGGCAATAGACGACGCGGTATCGGCGGCCGCCTGTGCGGGGCGTCGCGGCTTCCTGTGAGTCAACAGGAGTGTGATTCACGCGCCAGCAGAGGTCCACATCCTCGCAGTACATGTAAAAGGCCTCGTCGAAGGCGCCGATCCGGTCGATCAGGGAGCGCCGCATCATCAGGGCGGCGCCGGATACCCAATCCACATCACGCGGCGCAGCGTGGTCCCATTCGGTCATCATGTAGTCGGCCGCGAACCGGTTCCTTGGAAACAGCCGGCCGAGCGGCGTGCTCCGAAAAAAGCCCGCGCCGAGATTCGGATAGCGGCGGCAGGAGTACTGGAGCGAGCCGTCGCCGTTCAACAGCTTCGGCCCGACAATGCCGATATCGTCCGACGCGTCGGCGAACCGCACGAGCGTCTCCAGGGCGCCAGCCGTTACAGTCGTGTCCGAGTTAAGAAACATCACGTACCGGCCGGAGGCGTAGGGCAGGGCGGAGTTGTTACCGGCGCCGAATCCGACGTTGGTCGAATTCACGACGAGCTTAACGGTAGGGAAGAGGGCCTGGACCATCTCGCGGCTGCCGTCCTCGCTCGCGTTGTCCGCGACGATCACCTCGAACGCGATGCCGGCGGGCTGGCCGGCGAGCGAATCGAGACAATTCTTCAGCAGCAGTCGTGTATTCCAGCTCAGTATAATTACGGATAGGTCCAACCGGCGATCCTACCTTTTCGTCGATCCGGCCGTCCGGCGTCGCGCCTGCAGCCAGGCGTAGGGCCAGGAGACGGCGGCAATCAGCGCCCGGACCGGCCAGTACCGCGGGCCTGCGTAGTGCTTGGCGTAGAAGGCAAGCAGGCCGCGCCGGGACTCCCAGGCCATGGCCGCGCCGACCTGTACCGTGCTCGCGCCGCCGTAGTGGACGATCTCGACATCCGGCGTGAAGTAGATCTTCCACCCGTCTCGTTTACAGCGGAGGCACCAGTCTACTTCGTTGAAGAAGATAGGGAACGCCTCGTCGAGGAGGCCTACCCGCGCCACGGCCTCTGCGGAAAGGAGCAGAAACGTGCCCATCGGCTGGTCCACCTCCGCGATAGACTGGTAGGTGAACCAGGTCATGCGATAGGCGCCGAACTTACGGTCCGACGGAAGCAGCCTCGCCGCGCCGATCAGCTGCCACAAGACGGCGCCAGGCGTCGGAAATCCGCGCACCGAGCGCTGCAGCCGGCCGTCCGGATGGACTTGCCGCACGCCGAGCGCGCCGGCCTCAGGATGGCTGTGCATGAAGTCCAGCGCGCGCCTAAGCCCCGTTGGCGGGAGCAGTACGTCCGGATTCAAGAGCAGCACGTAATCGCCTTCGGCCGACTGTATCGCCTGGTTGTTGCCCGCCGCGTAACCGGCGTTCCACGCGTTCGCGAAGAGGCGGACCTGCGGATAGCACGATCGGACGGCGTCCGCGCTCCCGTCCGAAGAGGCGTTATCGACGACGATGACCTCCGGCGTCACGCCTTCGGACCGGTAGATGCTCTCCAGCGCTCCAAGCAAAAGGTCCCGCGTGTTCCAGTTGACGATCGCGATGGACAGCTCCGGCTTGGGGGTCATGGTTGGATCGGCCTGGGTGAAACGGCGTAATTGCGCCGCGCCCTCTATTTGTACCCAATATGTACCTTATACGGAGACACGGTTGGATATTGTCGCACGCAAGAACGAGATGCCCGTCCGCTTACTCTTCGCCGACATCGACGGCACGCTGGTAGATGCCGGCAGCGCCGTCTCGGAGCGAACGGTGACGGCTCTGGCGCGCCTCGTCGGTCGGGGCTGGGCGCTCGCGCTGTGCACCGGCCGCAGCCGGCACGCCGCGGAGCGCATCGCGGCCGATGTGGGCTGCGCAGGATATGGCGTCGTGCTGAACGGCGCGGTGGTCGTGGACTGGGCACGCGGGACCGTCCTGCGCGTGTCGGCGCTGCCGGTCGCGCTCGTCCGCGAAGCGGCGCGAATCGCCGAGACGCGGCACGTGGGCTGCGTCGCGCTGGACGCTGGCGCCGAAGGCATCGCCTTTGCCGAGGAGGGCGCCCGCCTCTGGCCACCCTACGAGGCGCGCAACCGCGACCGCATCCGCCGTGTCACCACGCTGGACGAGATGGCGAGCGCGCCCGCAAGCCTGGTCGCCTACGGCGCGCGCTTCGATGCCGCGGCGATTGCGTCGCAGTGGCGCGAAGCGTTCGGAGGCGCGGCTGTCTCGATCGCCGGCCCGACGGGCGTGTATCGCGGCTGGTACGCGCAGCTGACGGCGGCAGGGGCGACCAAGGAGGAGGCGGCCGCGTTTCTTGCAGGCCGGCTCGGCGTCGCGCGGCGCGATACCGTGGCAATCGGCGATCACGAGAACGACGCCGGACTGCTTCGATGGGCCGGGCTCGGAATCTGCATGGGCGACGGCCACGACCTGGCTAAGGCGGCCGCCGACAGGATCACCGGTACCCTCGCCGATGAGGGGGCTGCGGCCGCGATCGAGGAGCTTATCCTCGATTGACATTTGCAGTTAATTATGCTAAACTGTCACCGCTTTATAGGGCGTGATACCACGCAAGGAGGTCGTTTCTTAGTGCCGCTCAAGAAGGAAATCAAGAACAACGTCATCGCCGACAGCGCGCAGCACGAGGGGGACACCGGGTCGCCCGAGGTGCAGGTCGCGCTGCTTACGGCGCGCATCAAGCAGCTGACGGAGCATCTGCGCGAACACAAGCACGATTTCCACTCCCGTCGTGGCCTCATGATGATGAACGGCCAGCGGAAGCGCATGCTTGCGTATCTCGTAGATAAGGACATCGAACGCTATCGCGCACTGGTCGCGAAGCTCGGCATCCGCAGCAAGATTTAGTCGGCGGCCGTGGCCGTCGCGCCGTGAATCCGCCTATCTAACCGTACCGAACCGTCGGCCAGTCCCGAGGCACCCCGCGAGCTCGCGATGGGGACTAAGGGTTCAGGGCAAGGGGATCTGAGCCGTCCCTTTACCCTGACCCCTCCGCTCCTCCTCGCTTGTTCCAAGCGCTTCGTGACTTCTCACCGGTTTGGCGCATTGCACCAATCCCATTCGAACGGGCCGTCTCCGACGATGGCCGACGTACACCGAAAAACTGGAGAACAACTTGTCACACTCCGTAGAACGCGAACTGGCTGGCAGGACCTTGCGCATCGAGACCGGCAAGGTAGCCAAGCAGGCCGGCGGCGCGGTCTGGGTCTATCAGGGCGATACAGTCGTGCAGGCTGCCGCCACGATGAGCCACGAAACCCGCCCAGGAATCGATTTCTTCCCCCTTACGTGCGATTATGAGGAGCGCAAGTACGCCGTCGGCAAGATACCCGGCGGCTTCGTCAAGAGAGGCGGCCGGCCCAGCGAGAAGGCCATCCTCAATTCCCGCCTGATCGACCGCCCGCTTCGCCCGCTCTTCCCCGACGGCATGCGCAACGACGTACAGGTCATCGCCATGCCGCTCTCCCTCGACCTGGACAACCTGTCCGACACCATTGCAATCGTCGCTGCCTCTGCCGCCCTGATGGTCTCGGACATCCCGTGGGAAGGTCCTGTCGGCGCCGTCCGCGTCGGCCTAGTCGATGGGCAGCTCGTGGTCAATCCGACACAGACTCAGGTGAAGGCGTCGGACCTGGACCTGGTGATTGCCGGCACCAAGAAGGCGGTCATCATGATCGAGGCCGGCGCCAACTTCGTCTCCGAGGCGCTAATGCTCGAGGCGATGGACGTCGGGCATGCCGTCATCCGAGAGCAGTGCGAGCTGCAGGAGGAGCTGCGCGCGCTGGCCGGTAAGGAAAAGAGCGCTATCAGCGCGTTCCTCCCGGACGCCGCGATCCTTCGGGCGATTCAGGAGAAGATGGGCGGCGAAATCCGCGCGACGATCCAGAACCCCGACAAGGCGGCCCGCGAGAGCGCCATCGACGACCTGAAGAAGGAGGTCGTCGCCCGCATGTCCGTGGACTTCCCCGAGCGGGAGGGCGCGATCGCCGAAGCGGCCGACAAGGCCGTAAAGAAGGCGATCCGCTCGCTGATCATCGAGGAGCACGTCCGGCCGGACGGCCGAAAGCTGGACGAGGTGCGGCCGATCTCCTGCGAAGTGGGCGTGCTGCCTCGCGTTCACGGCACGGGCCTCTTCACCCGCGGGCAGACGCAGGTCCTCACCGCGCTTACGCTGGGCACCACGGCGGACGCGCAGGTGGTGGACAACCTGGAAGTTGACGAAAAAGAGATGTATATGCATTTCTACAACTTCCCGCCCTTCTCAGTAGGCGAAGTACGGCCGCTACGCGGACCGGGCCGGCGCGAGATTGGGCACGGCGCGCTCGCCAAGCGGGCGCTGATTCCCGTTCTGCCGGCTACCGAGGCCTTTCCCTACGCGATGCTGCTGCAGAGCGAGGTGCTTGAGAGCAACGGCTCAACCTCGATGGCCTCCGTGTGCGGCTCGACGCTGGCGCTGATGGATGCGGGCGTCCCGATCAAGGCGCCCGTCGCGGGCGTGGCGATGGGCCTCATGACGATTGGCGACCAGTTCGCGGTCCTCACCGACATCCAGGGTATGGAAGACTTCTCCGGCGACATGGACTTCAAAGTCGCGGGGACCACCGAGGGCATCACCGCGATCCAGATGGACACGAAGATCCAGGGCATTCCGAGGCAGGTGATGGAGCAGGCGCTGGAGCAGGCGCGGCAGGGCCGGCTGCACATCCTGGGCAAGCTGAATGAGGCGATCCAGGCGCCGCGCGCGTCGCTGAGCGAGTTCGCGCCGAGCATTATGACGATCGAGATCAACCCGGAGCGGATCGGCGAGGTGATCGGACCGGGCGGCAAGATGATCAAGCGGATCACGGCCGACACCGGCGCGCAGATCGACATCCAGCAGGACGGAAAGATCTACATCGCCGCTGTGGACCAGGCGGCCGGACGGAAGGCCGCCGACATTATCCTTGGTATGGTGGGCGAGATCGAGGTCGGCACGCTCTTCACCGGCAAGGTGACGCGCCTGATCGGCATGGGCGCATTCGTCGAGATTGCGCCGGGTCGCGAGGGACTGGTGCATGTCAGCCACCTGCGGGAGCCACCGGTCCGCCGACCCGAGGAGGCGGTCAAGCTGGGCGACGAGATCCAGGTGCGCGTCATCGAGGTCGATCAGCAGGGCCGCGTCAACCTGTCGGCGATCAATCTGGACAAGCCGTTTGACGCCAGCATGGCGCGCCGCCCGGACGATGGCCGCGGCGGGGGCGGTGGGGGACGGTTCGGCGACCGAGACCGCGGCCCGCGCTTCGGCGGCGGCGACCGCGACCGTGGCCCGCGCTTCGGTGGCGGCGATCGCGACCGCGGTCCGCGGCCGGAGCACACGCCGTCGCCTGCTCCCGCTCCCGAGGAGGATGAGGGCGACGACGTGCCAAAGGCCCGCTTCCGCCCGCGGCGCTGATCTTGGATGATGAGGTAATGAGGTGATGGGGTGACAGATCACCCCATCACCTCATTACCTCATCACATCATCACCCCATCACGACCCTTCGCCCCGTGGCGGCGGACTCGTAGCAGGCGAGGCACATCTCTATCGAGACGCGGCCCTCGCGGGCGGTGCACATCGGCTCGCCGCGCTTGAGGGCATCGATGAAGGGGCGGGCCACGCCGGCGATGCGCTCGCCGTGGCCGCCGGGGATGGGAATGCCCAGATCCTGCCAGCCGTCCGCGGCGCGCTCGGACTGGTAGAGCTTCACGCCGATGGGATGGGGCGGCTTGATCGCGCAGGACGGCCCGTCGCCGTGATTCTGGATGATCACCCCACGATCGCCGTAGATTTCCGTCGTGTTCTCTCCCGCCAGCGTCACGCTCGAATTCGTGATCTCCGCGAATGTCCCATCTCGGAACCGGAAGATGGCGATGCCCGTATCGTCCGGGGCGACGTCCGTCAGCACGTTGTCGATCTCGGCCATTACGGACACCGGCCGCTCGCCCACGGTCCAGCAGAGCCAGTCGAGCGCGTGAGTCGCGTCGTCGAAGAACATCCCCTTGTTGGCCTCCGCGCTGATGTGCCAGCGGCTCGGCCCCTCCACGAAGGCCTTGCTGAACAGCACGCCGATGCAATGCCGCCGCCGGATCATCCCAACGCGCCCGACCGCACCCTCCCGCACGAGCCGGCGCATTGCGATGTTCTGCGGATCGCAGCGCATCTGGAACGCCATGCTGAGCCAGACGCCGGTCCGCTCCGCCGTCGCGATGATCCGGTCGCAGTCGGCGAGCGTGATCGCCATGGGCTTCTGCAGGAGCACCGACTTGCCGGCTTCCATCGCGGCGACGCACAGGTCCGCGTGCTTGTTCGTCTCGCTCGCCACGATCACGCAGTCCACGTCGCCGCGCGCCAGAAGTCCACCGAGGTCGGCGTGGAACGGGATGCCGAACGCCTCGGCATTCTTTGTGCCGCGCTCCACGTCGTCGTCCCAGCAGGCAGCCAGCTCCGCGTCGTCGAAGCCCTTGATCTGGTGCGCATAGGCGTTCACGTGCCCGTGCGCGAACGAGACTATGCCGATGCGAAGCTTTTGCATGCTCACTTCTCCCTCGCTGGCTACGCGCCACCTTAGATTTCCGGTGTTCGCCCCCCAGCCCCCGATTCCAGGGAGCTATTGCGCGGGCGGCAACGCTGGGCGCGCGACGGCGGGCCTTGACCCGGCTTACTTCTACTGAGGAGCCCTTCAGTCCTACTTTCGCCTGTGCTCGCCGCTCCGCGCTTTGCGCAGGCGAATCGCGACGCCGTCCGCCCAGATATTGCCGACCTCGTAGCAGACCCACAGCAGAAGCGCGAAGACCAGCACGGTCTCAGCGAGGATCGGGGTAGTGACAGCGTGGAGTGTGACTCGCCAGACGTGTAGCGGGCGCCTTATCAGGTCCCAGGAGTTCAGCCGGACGATCAGTCCGAGATAGACGCCGAGCGAGGTCAGCAGGAACAGCGGCGTCATCCAGGCCGCCTTGTGGACGCGGAGTTTGCCAAGGAGCTGTTCAACGGGCCGGATCGCGTAGACGAGGCATAGTACGCCGAAGCCGCTATAGCAGAGGAAGAACAGGCCCTGCCGCGCGACTCGCAGCATGTGCAGGTGGTTGGACTCGGCCGCCTCGCGGACGCCGACGAAGTAGTTGTCGAACAGGAAGTGCCGCCACTCGGTCAGCAGGTAGCAGGTGTTCGGCAGAAATGCGATCCAGAGGCCGATCAGGGGTGTGAAGGCGACCCAGTGAACGCCGCGCTTCTTGAGCGACCAGCGGCGGACGCAGGCCGTCCAAAGGTACGCCAGCCCCACGGGTATCGCGGAGAGCGAGAGATTCCAGAGTATCCAGGCTGGGCTTTGCACGCTATCTCCCACTGCCCGAAAGTGTGGCGCCGCCGGCGGTACCGCGCCCGACCATGTGGAACGTACGAAGAATCCGATCGACATCCGCGCGCACGGCATCGGCATGTGCGGCGTCGGAAGACGTTTCTATTCGGTAAGACCTGACAGCGCCGTCCGGTAAGATCGTCAGGCTGCGAAAGTGTGTCACCTGATTTGCCCAGGACATGGTAACTTCGTTGTCCGCATAGACTCGCCCGCCCGTAACAGTGCCGACCGGCGGGTTGTACGTGCCCACCTTGCGCATCGCAACCATCCGCGGGTCCGACTCCGGCAGCGCCTTCGGGCGTTGGCCGGCGTAGCCAACGAAGACGCCGATGGACTCGGTCGCTCCGGGCATGGAAGGCTTGCGATGGAATAGACGCGCGAGTAACTGCTGCACTCTTCCCGGCGGCTTCGGCACACATACTACGCCATTCGGACTAGGCTGCAGACCATTCGTAACGACGTCTCTGCTTGTCCAGCGCGCCGATAACTGGAACGCGCATCGCTGTCCCGACGCATCGATCGGCGGTCCGTAGACGGTCCGCTCCGCGGGCGGCAGCAGCGTCCAGACCACGCCGAGCGCGGCGAGGAGCGCCACAACGCCGGCGGCAGATCGAAAGCCGCGGCGCGGGCGGCGGGCGCGCGCGATTGACGGATCGACTGTGTTGGTTGGCTGCATGTCACTGTCTCCCAGGAACCGCGGTAGTCGCTCCGCACGTCCCAAAGTCCGCAATGGCGTTCGGCCGCTGGCCGTGGGCGGCGCGCGCCGTCCGCCGCGGGAGCGGTGATCTCATCGCGGAGATGTTGTGGCGGCGAGCCCGATATGGCGGCGGCCACCTCGGGCCTCCGCGGGGCCGCGACCGTGCTGCCGCCGCAGCTGCCGGACCGGCACGATTGCCATCGTCGCGTGACCGCCTCGGGAGTGCTGTCACGGGCCGCGGTGATCCGGCTATCG
>Ga0070735_10004724_pt1 | contig 11411 bp, 7 predicted proteins | sample Coa_R1_FD_66443 | JGI IMG/M metagenome (GOLD analysis project Ga0070735, IMG submission 66443) | Surface soil microbial communities from Centralia Pennsylvania, which are recovering from an underground coalmine fire - Coalmine... | ecosystem: Environmental > Terrestrial > Soil > Unclassified ... | reverse complement strand
CGGAACCGAAACGCATGCAGCCAGAGCGCGACGCTGAGCAGCGTAAGCAGGATCGATGTGCAGACGAATATCTTCTGCACCGCTGAGAACGATGTATGAATCACAGGCCAGAAAATTAACGCCGCATAAGGAGGATAAGCAAAACCACCGGCGATCCCATTTGGATCATCCGGTGAAGAAGGAACCTGTGCACCGTAAATAACGGTTTGAATCTCGTGCGCCACCGCCGGCGCGTAAGGATTGCGTCCGTGGAGAAGGAGTTCGTGCGATGCCCACCATGGCGCGTATAGGTCCGAGAAACCTGGTGGCTGGTTGGCGCTCCAGATCGCGCTGACGTAATGAGCCATGCTCACTGCAGAGACCATGCTGAGCAGCAGCCAGAGGGCGGACCGAGAGATGGATGGAGAACTCTTCATGCCCGCACGTCCGCGGGCGTCGAAGATTGAAGCTTCCCCCTACGAAACGGCCAATCGATGATTACGATCGCCAACGCCGCCACGAATACTCCGGCGATGATGTCTACGACGTAATGCCATTCGAGTAGCGCGATCGCGGCCACGAGGAGCACATCGTAGGCGGCTAGGGCGATCACCATTCGCCTCCAACTCCGCAGGAACCACATCACAATGAGAGGTTGCGCCACGTGCATGCAGGGCAGACCAATGAAGTAATCGGTGGGTATGCGGGCGAGCACTTCGTGGTGCCAACGCGCTAGCGCGTCGCTGATCAGAGTTTTCTGAATGGTGTAAGCCTGCAGACTGGCGGGAAAGCGGGAGAAATGATTCGGGCAAAGATAGTAAGGTCCCTGCGACGGCCAAAGATAAAAGATGGCGAGCGCGAGGTAGTACGACGTCAGGAGTGTTCCGACCAACTGCAGAGCGCTTCGTCGTCCTCCGCTGAGCGCGACGAGGATCATAGCCGCGCCGATCTGAGGGAACATCCCGAAATAGATAAATTCCAGAAATTGAAAGAACGACAGCGGAAAAACCTGCACCGCCCAATGCGCGATGTCACCCACGGAGTGGCCGTGCAGCAGCCACCGATCCATCGCAGCCAGTGTCGGATCGTTCGCGAAGTTAAACCGTACGGACACAATCGCGCAGTTGTACGCAAGGACCACTAAGAAGCCGAAAAAAAAGTAGGCGGCAGGCGACAGAACCGCGGTTGCTGCGTGTAGCACGCCCGCCAGTCGTTGGCGATCGCGCAATTCAAGCAGTGCGATCGTATCAACCGTCAAGACGATTGCCTTTGTGGCGCCAGTGGCCCAGAGCAGGAGTGCAAAATACAGAAGCACGAGCGCGATGCGAATTGGACTCTGTCGATAGCGTGTGATGACCGGTCCCAAAGTTTGCCGGCGAGGAAAACCAATCAGATACAGCAGCGTCGCCAGGAAGATTGCCTGCGCCGTCAGAAGAAACCAATAGGCGACGAAGAGAGTGATCCAATCAAACTTGAGCGGAATGTGCTGGCTGCGCAGAACCGGCACCAGCGCCGCGCACAATAGCACACTGAGCCAGTAATGCCAGTACCACGGATTCATCGGGCTGCGGATTTCGATTTCCACTGGGAAGGCTCTGGAGTCTAGCAATCAAACCGGCGTCAGACAACCGGCGGCGACTGTCGCTCGAAGCTTGGCTTGCGGCTTGCGCAGCAGTACGACGGCCAGCATCGGCAGATAAAGAAAGATCACCGCGTAGCGCCCGACTTCTGTGAAGCTATGTGGAATGTGATACCAGCGCCAGATTCCTGCTCCCCAGCTGAAAAAGACGGTCCAGATGATTTCACGACGCGACTGCGGAATCAGCCACAGGATGAAGCCGTCGAAGAACCAGCGCTGTGGCATGATCGCCGCCAGCGCCAGAAGCAAGGCATCACGATCTCGATAACGAATCAGCGCGAGCAGCAGCAGCGGTCCGGGAAGAACCAGCAGCGGAATGAAGTGTTCGTAATTACCTGTCTGTTTCAGCCACAACAAAGGCCACGTCGGCATCACAATGAGGCTCAATACCGCCACAGCCACACAAGCCCAGATTCCGCGCCGGCTTAGGCGAGTCAGAAAGACTGGCAGTCCGATTTGCGGTTTCGCCATCGTCGCCGGAAGCAGCAGCGGAAAAAACGCGCCGGCTGCGATGATCGGGGACCACTGCACAGTAAGAATCCCCGCCCAATACGGATACGCGAAGAAAATCAACAGGCGTGAATAGCCGTGCCGCGTGAGACCGAAAGCAAGAAGGGAAGAGCTGATCCCCCAGAAAAGTCCGGCTGCCAATTCCGGTTGCAGGCGCACAAACGGAAGCGCAAATAAGCCGGCGATCAGTGGGTATTGTTCAAGCGGCGTATCGTAAGGATTCTGCCGAGCTAGCAAATGGTGGGCGAGATGCAACGCCCAGCGGAAGTCGGCTGCGTCCTGATGGAAGTGCTTCATCAGGAACCAGCAGAATGCGCCACTCGCGAAGCCGATTGCGGCCGAGACTGCGATGCGCCATCGCATGAGATGGTTCGTGCCCTCACAAGTTGTAACATGAAGCGGATTAAACGGGTGCCTAGATGCCCGTGGAAAGGGAAACAACTCAATTTTGCTCAAGCGCACGCCATTCGTCATCGCGCTCGTCGTTGCCATTCTGGTTTCGGCGAGCACTTGGTTCTACGTGAACCGGATTTTGAGGGCGCAGCAGATTGCCGATGCGGCGCTGCACAACCGCCCGCGCGGTAACCTTTCAGATCTGTATCCGCGCTGGCTGGGTGCCCGTGAGTTGCTCCAACACGGTCGCAACCCGTATACCACGGAGATCACGCGCGAGATTCAGCAGGGGTATTACGGACGCCCGCTTGACCCCGCTCGTCCCTACGATCCCAAGGATCAACAGGGGTTCGCTTATCCGGTCTACGTTGTGTTTCTACTGGCGCCAACAGTCGAGCTGTCATGGGATACAGTTCAATTCGCTTTTCGCTGGTTCCTGATTGCTCTGGCGGCGGCGAGCGTTCTGCTCTGGGTTCGCGTTCTGCACTGGAGGCCGACCCACGGGACCATCGTCATTCTGATCGTCCTCATCCTCGGCTGGTGGCCGATGGTGCAGGGACTGAAGCTACAACAGCTAACTCTGCTTGTGGCCGGACTGCTCGCGGGCTGTGGCGTCTGTCTATCGGGAGGATGGCTTTTTTGTGCCGGTGCACTGTTGGCTGTTGCCACAATCAAGCCCCAACTGGTATGGCCGCTCGTCCTTTGGCTGTTGTTGTGGGCAGGCAGCAACTGGCGGTCGCGCCGCAGATTCGTATTTGGATTTGCTCTGGTCATCATGCTCCTATTCGGGGGTGCGGAGCTTGTGTTGCCCGGTTGGTTCGGGATGTTCTTTCACGCAATCGGGGAATATCACAAGTACGTTCAGAATGAATCGGTTCTCGCAACGCTCTTTGGCCCTTTAGGCGGACGAATTGTAGGGGTTGCATGCGCCCTAGGGTGCTTCGCTTGCCTCTGGAGCCTGCGGAAGGAACCTGAATCCACTGAAGTATTTGGTCGAGCCTATGCGGTCGTACTGGCCCTGGCAGTGACCATCGTTCCCATGTCGGCGCTCTACAACCAAGTGCTGCTGGTGCCCGCGATTCTGGCTTTAGTGCGCGGCGAGATTTCTTCGGACTTGATTCTGCCGGCAATTCGCAAAGCTCGTGCCATCGGGGCGGCTCTGTTCGCCTGGCCGTGGATTGCCACTCTGCTTCTGACCGCGGCTTATCCCTGGTTAACTCCGGGGGTGCGGGAGCGCGTTTGGACCGCTCCGCTGTACTCGAGCCTCATGTTGCCCATATTTGTTTTTGGGCTGTCACTGCTCGACGTGTGGATGAACCGTGTGCCCAGCTTGCGAGATGCCGTACCCGCAGAGTAGTCTGATGCAGCAAGGCATTTCGCGGCTGGGGGGCTGCGGTTCTTAGCGCCGGAGAGGCGAACGGCGCAGTGATTTACCATTCATGACCCTAAACAGCATCAGTCATCACGGCTCCGGCTCCGGAGTGTTTCCCGCCCTCGTGTTCGTGCAGGGTAGTGAACAGAAAAACATCGTCCTGAACCGCATCCCGTTCAGCGTGGGCCGCAAAGTTGACAAGGACCTGGTCATCGCGGACCCCCGCGTTTCGCGCGACCATGCCCAGATCATGCAAGAGGGGCAGGATTTTTTCCTTGTCGATCTGGGTAGCAAGCACGGCACATTCGTAAACGGAGAGCGCATCCAGCGGCAGAAACTGGAGCGCGGCGATCGCCTCGAGTTCGGTGCGCGCGACTCAGCTTATATTCTGTTCAACCCCGCGCACGCAACCTCCAATACCGCGCGCGAGTTTCTCAGCCAGATTTCCGGCATTCAGATCAAGCAGGAAGCGACGGACCTCGAGAAGCTCACTCTCTTTCTCGAGGCCGCACGCAAGCTCAATACGGCCGGCGTGCTCGACGAAATTCTGATGACGATGCTCGACGTCACTCTTCAGCTCACGCGCGCCGAGCGGGGCTATGTTTTCCTCAAAGACGAAGAAGGAAAACTTCGCCTGGCCGCTGGCCGCAACTCGAAAAAAGAGCCTCTTCTTGATGACAAGACGATTTCGCACTCGATCCTGGAAGAGTCGATCCGGTCGAATTCCGAATTCCTTCTGACCGATACGAGCCAGTCGCTCGATCTTGCCGGTCGCCAGAGCATTGTCGCCTACGATCTGCGCACCGTGGTTTGCATTCCGCTGCGCAAAATGCAGGTGCAGGCAACACGCGATGCGCAAACGCCCGCTCCCGGTGCCGTCGCTGCTGAAGCCATGGGAGTCCTGTACGTTGACTCGCGTTTCGCCTCCCGCGATATCGGCGGGGTTGGACACGACATTCTTCACGTGATCGCGACCGAAGCCGCGTCGCTTATCGAGAACGCTAGGCTGGTGCAAGCGGAAGAAGAAGCCCGCCGTTATCAACAGGAACTCAGTATCGCGGCCAGCATTCAGCAGCGGCTGATGCAGGTGAAGATTCCAGAAGTCCCCTTCGCTCGGCTCCGCGGCAAGAACCTCTCTTGTAAAGAAATTGGCGGAGACTTCTTTGACGCGGTCAATACGAAAGAAGGTCTCGCTGTCGTGCTGGCCGACGTGAGCGGCAAAGGAGTTTCGGCGGCCCTGCTGGCCTCGACACTGCAAGGGATGATTTATTCCCACCTGAGTTCGGGAATGCCGTTGCTCGACGTGGTGACAGCGGTCAACCGCTTCTTCACCGAGAAGCTGGTAGGCGAAAAGTACGCCACCGTGTTGCTGGTGCGCCTGCGTCGAGACGGCGACCTCGAATATGTGAATTGCGGCCATGTTCCGCCGCTGCTAGTGTGCGGCGGCGAAGTCATCCGTCCGCCGCATGGCAACGTTCCCGTGGGATTGCTCGGGGACGCGACCTTTGAGAGTGCGCGCTGCCAGATGAAATCCGGTGATCGCTTTATTCTGGTGACTGACGGCGTTACCGAGGCGGAGAACGCCATGGGCGATTTCTTCGAGGACTCGCGCCTGGAGCTGGCCGCCGCCAAGTCTCCCACGCTCGAGGGGATCTTCTCGGCCGTGTCCGACTTCTGCGCCGGAAATCCTCTGAGCGACGACTGTACGGTGGTCGAGTTGTGTTACGCCAGCGCCGAAGTCTAATCCCCACTGACACGAAGACGAGAAAACATCAGCTCTCGACCGTGACCGTGAAGTCCGTCCCTTCCCACCGATTCTCCGCGGGCCAAAAGAACGTAAAGATGACTTGACCCCCTGCAGGCAGAGTTGCAGTGGGCAAGTCGAGGGTATGGATTCCGAGGCCGGTGTCGCGCGTGTAGGTATCGTGCGTCGTGTTCCAGTTGTCGAAGCTCCAATGGACCAGGGCAGGGGTGAGCAGGACAATTCTCAATGTCCTGCTGCGGGGAACGGTTCGAGTCTTGTTGTTGAATCTCCACCCAAAGACTTGGCGCACATGCTTATCAATCAGATAACGCTTCACGGTTTGAGGCGGTTGGTCGAAAACCTTGCCATCGTAAATCGAGCGTCGCAGCTTAATGTACTCAGAATGGGCCCACACTAGCGGACAGGCTGAGCCGGACGGCTTGCCGCGGAAGAGTTCTAACGCTGGTATGTCGGCCGAGTCCCAAACTTGCTCAGGCAGCAGTCGACTGTCTCCGGCAGGCGAGTTTTCGATCACCGAGAGCAGAGCCTCCGCTTCGTCGCGGTGTCCGGCGGCTAGGGCGTAGTGAGCACGTTCGCCTGCCAGCAGCGGCCAGGCTCGCCCAATTCCCGTACCGTCGAAGGCAGAGCCGTCTTTATGTTCGCCATAGCCGTCTCCGTTGTAGCGATACCAGCACGGGCCCTGCGGCAGTTCGACGCTGAGCAGCGCGTCGATGGCACGCAGTGTGTTCACGATTCGAGGATCGTCCGGCGCACGCAAGCCAAAACGAACCAGCGCCAGTGCGTCAGGACTGATGATGTGGTAGGCGCGCTCGCCATCTTGTCCTGGCGGCTTGTTCTTGATCGGAACAAAACCTTGAGTCGGAGAAGCCGCGCCGTCACTGTCAGGCGGGGCGATGCGCACGTAATAACCGTCAATCCCCAGTTGCTGTGCGAGGTCTCCTCCGGTGGCGTAGACCCAGCGTTCGATGTTGTCGTTCCAGGCGTCGGCAGTATCGCGCATGGTCTGGGCTTGTTCGGAATGTCCCGTCAGGTCTGCGATGTCGGCCCCCGCCAGCAGTGCCGAGATTTCTGCCGCAAGAGTAAATGGAGAGTACCCGGAATCTTCCTCCCATCGATCCTGCTGCGTGACAGGGCCGTTGCGAACGATAAAGCTGACGGCGTTGCGCACCATCGGCCACCAGCGGTCAAGCTTGCCGAGCGCGTTCGGCGCTTCGCGCCGCAGTAGATCGATCAGCAGGATGGGGAATGCGGTTTCGTCCATCTGGATGCCGCTCCAGTAAGGACGTCCGTCGAGCCAGAGATTCTGCGCCCAATTTCCCGCGGATTCCTGCGTGACTTCGAGATAGCGCAGCACGCGCACTGCATCGGTCACTGCTCCAGCGGCAAGCAGGGCGCCTGCGGTTTCCACCAGATCGCGCGGCCACACCAGATGGTATCCGCCCAGATCCTCGTCGCCCTTGTTGAATCCCCACGGAATCGACAGGCTGGCGATGATCCCGCCTAGAAAATCCTTCGACTCGTGCGTGCGCAATACGGAGGTCGAGGCGCGATAGAGATCGTGCTGACGCTTTGGTTCGTCGAGCTTAAGCAGTTTGCTTTGCCAATTCTCCCACTGCGCAACATAGTGCTGGCGAGTCTCCTCGTAGTCCTCGAAAAGCGTGGATCGCGCATGTTGCCCCGCCTCGGTCCACATTGAGCCGAAGCCGAGGGCAAGCAGGAACTCTCCATTGCAGGATGCCAAGTCGATCTCACCGGTAAAAGCGATATTGCCGTTTTCAGCACGCGTGTACTCCCACTCCATTTGAAAATGAGCCGAGAGGTCCCGCCATCCGTCGGAAGCACCGACGAAACCGACCGACATTCTTTTCCACGGAGACGAAGACGCGAGTGCAAGAGACGTACCGTCATGCTCGGCGAAGAACATGGGGAAGCCCTTGTATTCGCCGGTCCAGCCGGTATTGCCGTATCCGCAATTAGCCAGGTGGGGAGACAACAGCGCGTAGAGGCGATAGTCGGAGAGCCGCCCTTGCAAAGGTTCAAAGCGGATTTTCTGCAGAACGACGTTCCGATAAGGATCGGTGAGCACCTCTTTGTGGATGCGATATCGGCCACAGTCGCAGGTGTTGACCAGCGTAAAGGCCGGAATGCCCGGCTCGAATGGTCGATTTTCGAAAGTGCAATTCCGCTTCTCTTCAGAAAAGAAATCAACCCCGTTAGTGACGATGAATCCCATGTCGCGAGTGCACGCCTGGTCGACACGGGGAAAATACACTTCGTTTAGGATGCCGTGACTGATCGTGAACCAGACTTTGCTGTGCTGGTTAAGTGCGGTTCCTGCGCCGGTCTTGGCGCTCGATGTCCAGCGCGGCGGAATGCCCGGCCAACCCGGGGCATAGCGTATCGGCGAGTCGGTCATGAATGAGTGTCCTCAGAGACTTAATTTACAAACGTTTTACAGGTTGGCGTTTCTCTCAGGCTGAAGATGTCATCCCATAGTAAGAACTCTGCTGTACATGCAAATTGCAAGCCGGCAGGACCAACGATAGTAGTTCAACACGTAATATGCCTGAAACATCAGATGCCCGGGCGTGGAGCATAGTATCAGCGTTGTTGCTAGGCTGCGCTCTCTCTGCAGTCGCCGGAGCTGACTCTGTGCCCAAGGTGGCGGGAGTTACGCCACTCGGTCGGGGGTATTCGGGTCTCTACAACCTTGATTTTTCGGGAGCACAGAAGGATTTTGCAGCGTGGCAAGCGCAACACCCCGACGATCCGGTTGGTCCCGTCAGTGAAGCCGCGGGCTATTTATTCTCCGAGTTCAACCGGCTTGGCGTGCTCGAATCGCAATATTACGAGCACGACGATTCATTCACGGAGCGTCCTAAGCTCTCTCCAGATCCCGCCGCGCGACAGCGCTTCCAGGAGTCGATCGGGCGGGCGGAGAGTCTGGCGCAGGCGCGGCTGGCGAAAGATCCTAAAGATCGCGATGCACTCTTTGCCTTGACCTTGTCGTCCGGTCTGCAAGCCGACTACGCAGCGCTCATCGAAAAGCGGAACCTCGCCTCTTTGCACTTCACCAAACAGGCGTCCATTTCTGCGCAGCAATTACTCTCGGCTTGTCCGGACTGCTATGACGCGCTTTTGGCCACCGGGTTCAGTAAGTACATCATTGGCAGCATGTCAGCCCCAGTCCGGTGGATCTTGCGCATGAAAGGCTTACCCTCCGACAAGCAGGGAGGCATCGCCGATCTGCAAACGACTGCAGAGCACGGCCACTATCTTGCGCCGTTTGCGCGGATCCTTTTGTCGATCGCCTACGTGCGCGAGAAGGACAAGTCGCGAGCCCTGCAGTTGCTGACCGGACTGCAGCGAGAGTTTCCGGAAAACGCACTCTTCCCGCGTGAGATCGCGCATCTTCAGGCAGTGCGATAACGCCCTCCAAAACGAACGAAACTGTCATTAGTAATTGTCGATAGAAATCCTTCCGTCCTCTATGCTTGCGCGACTCGCACGGTCATTTTCTCGCCGGGCCATTCATGAGAAATTCACCCGTTTGTAACCGTCCTGTAACACTGCGCCGATAGAACGGGGAAATCAATAAAAAGGAGGAATTATCTGGTGATGCGGAAAATTGTGCGGCTGTTCGTGTGTGGCATTCTGGCACTGCCGGCATTTGGGCAGACCACTCTGAACGGCGCCGGTGCCACGTTCCCCGCTCCGATCTACTCAAAGTGGTTCAGCGAGTACCACAACCTTCACTCCAACATTCAAGTCAACTATCAACCGATCGGAAGTGGCGGTGGAATCCGACAAGTGACGGAAGCCACCGTGGATTTCGGCGCTAGCGACATGCCGATGACCGACGAGCAGCTTAAGGAGGCTGAGGCCAAGCTAAAGACCAAGGTCCTCAATCTTCCTACTGTTTTAGGAGCGGTTGTGCCTGCCTACAACATTCCGGGTGTTACCGACGAAGTGAAGTTCACGCCCGACGTCCTGGCTGGAATCTTCCTGGGAAAAATCTCGAACTGGAACGATCCCGCCATCAGCAAGGACAATCCCGGTGTCAAATTCCCTAATCAGGACATCATTGTTGTGCACCGCTCCGACGGCAGCGGAACCACCTTCATTTGGACCGACTATCTTTCCAAGGTCAGTTCCGATTGGAAAAGCCAGGTGGGCGCCAACACTTCTGTGAAGTGGCCGAAAGGTCTTGGCGGAAAAGGAAACGAAGGGGTCGCAGGATCGATCCGGCAACTGGCCGGGTCGATCGGCTATGTCGAACTGATTTATGCCGTGCAGAACCACATCACCTACGGCAGCGTACGAAATTCCTCCGGCGTGTTTTTGAAGGCATCACTGGAAGGCGTGACCGCAGCCGCGGCTTCGGCTCCTAAGATGCCGGCGGACTTCCGCGTGTCGATCACGAATTCCCCGGGAAAAGATGCTTATCCCATCTCGAGCTTCACGTGGCTCCTGATTCCTCAACAATCGAAGGATTCTGCGAAGGGCAAAATCCTGTCTGATTTTCTGAACTGGATGGTCACCGATGGCCAGAAAATGACAGGCGCTCTTGACTATGCGCCGTTGCCGGACAACGTAGTGGCGAAAGAGAAAGAGACCATTAAGCAAATCAAATAACACCCCGCTGGTGCGGGGTATTGCATTCATAGTGGAAAAAAGGAGAGAGCATGATGAAGTCTGCGTGGATGGTGTGTGCGGTTCTGTTCGTGGCGACGGCGCTGGTCGGGCAGACCAGCACCACGACGAAACCAAAGAAAGCTAAAGCTGCGGCGTTGACGGCGGCTGACGTACAGGCGCTGCGGGACGCGATTGCTGCCCAACAGGCTGCGATAACCCAGCAGCAGCAACAGATTCAGGAGCTGCGGGATGAACTCCACCGCAAAGATCAGACAGTGCAGCAGGCGCAAACCGCAGCCGCTGACGCTGCCAGCAAGGCGGACGCCGCCCAAACTCAGGCTGCTCAGCAGCAGCAGAGCGTTACCGAGTTAAAGAGCGACGTAACCGACCTGAAAACGGGCATGGCGAATACGGTGGTCAGCCTGCAGGAGGCCCAGAAGCAGATCTCGGAGCCCCCCACCACCCTTCACGTGAAGGGAATCACGATCACTCCCGGAGGCTTTCTAGCGGCCGAATTTGTGCGCCGTTCGCGGGCTCTCGGCGCCGATATCAACACGCCTTTCAACTCCATCACAATGCCCGGCGCGACGCAAAGCAACATGTCTGAGTTCTTCGGTTCCGGCCGCCAATCCCGTGTCTCCATGCTGGCGGAAGGTCAGCTAAAGAGCGTCAAGCTATCCGGTTATGTGGAGGCTGATTTTCTTTCCGCAGGCGTGACATCGAACAACAACCAAAGCAACAGCTACACTCTCCGTCAACGCCAAGCGTGGGGCCAGGCCGCTTTCACCAATGGATGGTCTTTCACCGGTGGCCAGATGTGGAGCTTGGTGACGGAAACCAAGCACGGTGTGGACAACCGCACCGAAGCGTTGCCCATGACGATCGACGCGCAGTATAACGTCGGCTTTAGTTGGGCTCGACAGTATGGACTGCGCGTAGCGAAGAATTTCGGCAACAAGGCATGGTTCGCGGTTTCGATGGAGAATCCCCAGGCAACGATCACCTCCCACGGTAACGGAGCAAACTTCGTGGTGGGTTCCGCTGGAGCCGGCGGCGGCCTTTACAACGGCGCGGTCACAACTTGCACAACCACTCTGGTGAACAACGCTCCCGTCACG
>Ga0070735_10004723_pt1 | contig 11414 bp, 8 predicted proteins | sample Coa_R1_FD_66443 | JGI IMG/M metagenome (GOLD analysis project Ga0070735, IMG submission 66443) | Surface soil microbial communities from Centralia Pennsylvania, which are recovering from an underground coalmine fire - Coalmine... | ecosystem: Environmental > Terrestrial > Soil > Unclassified ... | reverse complement strand
GTGATGGACATGAGCTTTGCCAACCAGGCCCTCTCGGTCGAATATCTCCGCGACCATCGCGGTGACCTGACGCCTGACGTCTACGTCGTGCCGCAGGACATTGACCGCGAGATCGCGCGGCTCAAACTGGCTTCGATGGGAATCGCCATCGACCGGCTCACGCCGGAACAGGAAGCGTACCTCGCATCCTGGCAATCCGGCACCTGAGCCCGGAGTCAAGCTATTCCACGATCCGTTCTGATCACGGGAGCTACCGGTTTCGCCGGTAGCTTCCTGATCGAGCACTACGTCGCACGCGGCTGGCAGGTGACCGGGACCTTCCGGAACCCTGCGGCCGATCGGCGCTGGGCGCCTCCATCCGTGAACCTGGTGAATGCCGACCTCACGGAGCGCCGATCGGTGTTCGACATCGTCGCCGACTCACAGCCCGACGTGGTCCACCACCTGGCAGCGCAGAGCTCGGTCAGCGCGTCGTGGAATGACCCGCTAGGTACGCTGATCAACAACGCGACCTCGCAGCACCATGTACTGGAGGCAGTGCTGAATATCCGCCCTGAGGCCCGCGTGCTCGTGGTCGGAAGCTGCGACGAGTACGGCAATGTCCCGGAAGAACAGAACCCAGTTTCAGAGTCGCGTGCGCTGGTTCCGCTCAATCCGTATGCGCTGAGCAAGGTGGTACAGGATCTGATGGGGGGGCAGTTTGCCGCGAGCTCCGACCTGCAGGTGGTCCGCGCTCGTCCTTTCCTGCAGATCGGGCCCAGGCGAGCCCCCCGGTTCGTTGCGGGAAGCTTTGCGCGTCAGGTTGCCGAAATCGAGGCCGGACTCCGTGAGCCGCGTATCACCGTCGGAAACGTGGATCTGCAGCGCGACTTTACTGATGTGCGGGACGTTGTACAGGCGTACGCTCGACTGGGCGAGAATGGACGCTCCGGCGAGGTCTATAACATCGCGTCCGGAACCGCGCACACGCTGCGCGAGATGGTCGACATAATGATGGAGATCGCCGGCGTCCGGGCCAGAATCGAGGTCGATCCGCACCTCATGCGGCGCGGCGAGGGACAGCTACTGACGGGTGACGCAAGCAAGATTCGCGATCAGCTGGGTTGGTCGCCAATGATCCCCTTCGAACAGTCGGTGCGGGACACGGTCGACTACTGGCGCGGGTATGTGAAGCAGGCGCTGGTGCGCCAGGGAGACTGAAGTTGAAGACGGCCGTAATAACTGGGGTCACGGGTCAGGACGGCTCGTACCTGGCGGAGCTCCTGCTGGAGAAAGGCTACCGAGTCGTGGGCATGCTCCGGCGCCTATCACTGGAGAACCATGCGCGTATCGAGCACCTTGTCGATCGAATCGAGCTGGCGCAGGGTGACCTCCTGGACCAGGTGTCGCTGGCCAACATCCTCAAGGAGTACGAGCCGGCCGAGTTCTACAACCTGGCCGCCATGAGCTTCGTGCCGACCTCCTGGAATCAGCCGGTGCTTACCGGCGAGTTCACCGCACTTGGCGTCACCCGAGCCCTGGAGGCGGTGCGGATGGTGGATCGGAGCATCCGCTTCTACCAGGCATCGAGCTCCGAAATGTTCGGCAGGGTCCGCGAAACGCCGCAGAACGAACAGACCGCCTTCTATCCCCGGTCTCCCTACGGGGTCGCGAAGGTGTACGGTCACTACATCACGGTGAACTACCGGGAGAGCTACGACCTCTTCGCCGTCAGCGGAATCCTGTTCAATCACGAGTCCCCGCGCCGCGGTCTCGAGTTCCTGCCGCGTAAGGTGAGTGACGGGGTCGCACGAATCGCGCTCGGTATCTCCGACACGCTCTCGCTCGGGAATCTGGAGGCGCGCCGCGACTGGGGATTCGCCGGCGATTTCGTCCGCGCCATGTGGCAGATGCTGCAGGCCTCAGAACCGGTCGATTACGTCATCGCGACGGGAGAGAGTCATTCGGTGCGCGATCTGGTCAATCTCGCCTTCGCGCATGTGGGGCTCGACCCGGAGCGATACGTTCGAGTCGACCCCAAGCTGCTGCGGCCGGCCGACGTGGACCACCTCGTCGGCGACACGACGCGCGCGCGGCGCGATCTCGGCTGGGAGCCACGTGTTAGCTTCGAAGCGCTGGTGAAAATGATGGTCGACGCCGATATCGAGCGCCTGCAGACTGGATTGCAGCGGGGTGATCTCTCAGCCGTGGGGTCCCGAGCCACCGGTCCCGGACGCTAGAATCCGGCGGGATCCGCGACGAGGCGGCCGGCGGTCGAGAAACCGCTCAGCCGGCACCCGGCGACAGTCTTCGACTACCGCTTCCAAGGGAGGTACACGCAGTGTCAGCTGCGACCCAGCAGATGAACCCCATCAAATTTGGTACCGATGGCTGGCGGGGAGCTATCGCCGACACCTACACCTTCGCGAACGTGCGCGTGGTCGCGCAAGCGACGGCCGATTACCTCCACGAGCGGTCGCAGGCCGGGGACGGACTCGTGGTGGGCTTCGACATGCGATTTGGTTCGGAGTTCTTTGCCGCGGCGACCGCTGAGGTCCTGGCGGCCAACGGTGTCAAGGTGTGGCTTGCCGATCGAGCGGCGGCCACTCCAGCGGTTAGCTACTCGATCCTGACCCACCACGCGGCGGGCGCCGCTATGATCACGGCGAGCCACAATCCGTGGACGGATAACGGCTACAAGTACAAGCCGGAGTATGCCGGCTCGGCGGACCCGGCCACGATCGCGGCGATCGAGGAGCGCGCCGGAGAGGTGTTCGGAGCCGGCGGCGTTCGGCGCGAGGAGCTCACAGCCGCGCTTGCGGCGGGGCGCGTCGAACGGTTCGATCCAGCGGCGACCTATCTGGCCCGACTCGCCCAGATCGTAAATGTCGAGCGCCTTCGACAGTCGCAGCTGAAGGTTGTCGCCGACCCGATGTTCGGCTCCGGTATGGGCTATTTTCCAGCCCTCCTTGACGGCCGGAACCTGCGTCTCCGGGAGATTCGCAATGTGCGCAATCCATACTTCGGTGGAGTGAATCCGGAACCCATCGCCGTCAACCTCGGCGCGCTAATATCGGCGGTCCCCGAGCACGGCGCAGATCTCGGGCTTGCCCTGGACGGAGACGCGGACCGATTCGGTCTGGTGGACGAGAAGGGCACGTTCATAAACCAGCTTCTGGTCTACGGGCTGCTGATCATGTACCTACTCGAGAAGAAGGGCTGGCGTGGTCCCATCGTGAAGTCGGTGAGCACGACCTCGATGGCTAACCGGCTCGGCAAGCGATTCGGCGTCGAGGTGATTGAGACACCTGTAGGTTTCAAGTACATCGGACCGGAGATGCGCGCGCACGACGCCATGATCGGCGGCGAAGAGAGCGGCGGGTACGCATTTCGCGGCCACATTCCCGAGCGAGATGGAACGCTCGCCGGACTCTACACGCTGGAGATGAGGCTGGCGTACGATATGCCGATGTCGTCAATCGTCGAGCGTCTGCAGGAGATGGCAGGCCCGTCGTACTACGAGCGGATCGACGAGCGATTCCCCGAGGAGCGTCGGACCGAGGTGATCGGCCGTTTCGCGGGGGAACACCCCAAGGAGATCGCCGGACACCCGGTCGCCAATGTCCAGACGATCGATGGGTACAAGTACTTTCTCGATGACGGCAGCTGGCTGCTGGTGCGAGCTTCCGGGACCGAGCCGCTCATTCGCCTCTACACCGAAGCTTCGAGCCCGCAGCTGGCGAAGGAGATTCTTTCTGCCGGCAAGCAGATGGCGGGTCTGGCCTGAGCCCTACTCCCGCTCTTCGCGTCCGCGCGGCCGGAAGTACATCCGAATCGGCGTGCCCGCAAAGCCGAAGCGCTCCCGAATCTGGTTCTCGAGGAAGCGCTTGAATCCGAAGTGCACGAGCTGAGGATCGTTGACCTTGAAGACGAAGGTCGGCGGGTTCACGCCTACCTGAGTAACGTAGAAGACCTTCACCTGTCTTCCGCCCGAGGACGGTGGTTGGTGTTCCGCGAGGGCGCTGCGGAGGGCGCCGTTCAGGACGCCGGTGGGAATGCGGCGCTCTCGCTCCTTGCGAATCTCCAGTGCAAGGTCCAGCACATGATCGATCCGCTGGCCAGTCTTCGCCGAGATAAAGACGATGGGCACGTACGGCATGAAGCTGAATTGGTCGCGCAGCAGCCGCTCGTACTGGGCCATGGTATGTGAGTCCTTGGGCACCGCGTCCCACTTGTTCACGGCGACGACCATGCCCTTTGCCTCGTCCTGAACAAAGCCGGCAACATGGGCGTCCTGAGCAGCCAGCGGCAGCGTCGCATCGACCAGGAGGATCGCTACATCAGCGCGATCGATGGCCCGCATGGCGCGGATAACGCTGTAGCGCTCGATTCCCTGTTCGATCCGGCCGCGACGTCGGATGCCGGCCGTATCCACCAGCACGACGGTCTGGCCGCCGTACTCCAGCGCCGTGTCGACTGCGTCCCGGGTGGTCCCCGGGACCGGGGACACGACGGCACGCTTTTGACCGGTGAGCGCGTTGACGAGCGACGACTTGCCGACATTGGGGCGCCCGACAATCGCGACCCGCACCGCCTCATCGCGGGGCTCCTCGGCGTCGCCCGGGGGAAGCAGCTCGTCGATCCGGTCAAGGAAGTCGCCGATGTTGAGCCCTCGGCCTGCCGAAAGAGGAAACGGGTCACCGAGTCCAAGAGCGTGGAACTCGACCGCCTCGCCTTCTTGCTTGAGATTGTCTGCCTTGTTGACCACCAGGATGATGGGTTTGGAGGTACGACGGAGCAGGTCGGCGATGTCCTGGTCCACCGGCGTGATCCCGGCTCTGAGGTCGACCATGAAGACCAGCACGTCGGCTTCGTCGATCGCCAGGCGGGCCTGCTCGTAGACGCTCTCGGAGACATCCTCGTCCGTACCAGGTACGATGCCCCCGGTGTCCACCACCGCGACATCGCGGCCTCGCCACTCGTACTCCCCGTACAGACGGTCGCGTGTCGTGCCGGGCAGGTCCTCGACGATGGCGGTCCGCTCGCCGATCATTCGATTGAATAGCGTTGACTTCCCGACGTTCGGTCTTCCCACCAGTGCGACGAGTGGCTTGGACATATCCCATGCTCTCCCAGGCCGATTCCGGGCGCGTCCCCGCAGGGGCGCCCACGCCCCATGCTAGCGTTCGGCTTGAGAAAGAGTCTCCACGGCCAGACGAACGCGCTGCAGCGCAGCCGCCACCGCTTCCTCCGGCGAGAGTTGGTCGGTGTCGAGTACGAAGGCCTCCTCGGCTCTCCGCAACGGCGACACGTCGCGGCCCGCGTCCAGAGTGTCGCGTGCCGCGATCCGATCGGCGACCGCGCCGACCGTGGCGTGCGGATCGCGCTCATCGCGGAGCCGCCGTTTCGCCCGTTGTTCCGGGGACGCGGTGACCCACAGTTTGACTAGAGCATCCGGTAAGACCGTCGTTCCGATATCCCGGCCCACCACGACGGCACAGCGGCCTGACGCAAACCCCCGTTGCTTTTCGACGAGCGAACGCCGTACCGGCCGGTGCACAGAAACACGCGACACCGCTGCGTCGACATCCTCGCTGCGTAGCTCGTCGCCGAGATCGATGCCGTTTGCCCGAATCCAGGACTCGGTGCCCGCCGGTATCTCGAATCGGACCCCTTTCGCCAGACTCCCCAGGGCAGTCCCGTCGTCCGGGTCAATGCCCGCCTGCAAGGCGAGCCAGGTGACGGCTCGGTACATGAGACCGGTATCGAGGTACGCGCAGCGCAGCGCTTCCGCCACGCCCTTGCCCACGGTTGACTTGCCTGCCCCAGCCGGGCCGTCAATCGCGACTTGTATGCACGTTCGCGCCGCCGCGTCCCGCAGGCTGTCTTCGTGCGTACGTGCGGACGTTCTCGATCTCTTCACTCGTGAGGTGTCTCCATTTGCCTGGCCCGAGGCGCCCCAACTCGATTCCGTCGATTCGGGTACGCTCCAGCTGAAGTACGGGATGACCCACGGCGGCAGCCATCAGCCGGATCTGCCGCTTCCTGCCCTCAACCACGGTAACAGAGAGGAGAGTGGAGTCGGGCCCGCGTGACAGAACGCGAACCTCGGCGGGTGACGTCGTCTCACCGTCGGGCAGCACCACGCCGTGACGCAAACGCCTGACCTCCTCTTGCGCCATGCGACCCTCGACGGATACGACGTACCGTTTGGGAACGCGAAAGCGGGGATGTGTGACAAGATTGGCCCATTCGCCGTCGTTTGTTATGAGAAGAAGCCCGGTGGTTGCGAGATCGAGGCGACCGACCGGGAAGAGCCGTCGGTCCCGCGGCAGTAGCTCCATTACCGTTCGCTCCCCATGGGTACTTCGGCGGCTCGAGACGTAGCCCACCGGTTTGTTCAAGGCAAGGTAGGAACGCGGAGTATGGTGCGGGATCGCGGCACCCGCGACTTCGATACGGTCGGCGTCCGGATCCACTCTCTGCCCGACCTGGGCGACCACGCCGTTAACCGATACCTCACCGCGGGCGATCATCTCGTCCGCGGCGCGGCGCGAGCCGTATCCGGAGGCGGCCAGGACCTTCTGCAACCGTTCGCGCATGTTACGGATGCGCCGGCCGGCACCGGGCCAGAGGATACCATGGCGTGCGACCTTCCACGCCACAGCCTAGCCCAGAGACATCGCGTCGCGCGGCGGTGACCGGAACGAGGTCCGTGTCGCAACAAGCGCGATTACAGGAGAGGACGAATCGTGAGCTCCATCGACGCGCTCGTCAGCAACATCACCACGCACCTGCAAATAAAGCATGAAGCCCGCGACCGCGCTCTCGTGGACTCGCGCCGCATCGTGCGCCATGCCGCCAACGCGATTCGGGCGCTGCATCGCGGCGAGTACGACCAGGCCAACGAGATCCTGCGCTCAGGTCGGGAGATGGTGGTCGCTACCAAGGACGACCTCGCCCAACATCCTGATATCTACTGGGCCGGCTACGTACAAGATGCACAGAAGGAGTTCGCGGAGGCTAACCTCGTCTCGGCCATGATCCAGGACATCGACGTACCGAGCGCGGAGGCGCTGGGCGTGGAAGCGGCGCCATACCTGAACGGACTGGCTGAAGCCGCCAGCGAAATGCGCCGGTACATCCTCGACATCATCCGGCGCGGGCGGCAGGAGGACATGGACGAGGCGGAGCGTGTTCTCCAGCTGATGGACGACGTGTACACCAACCTGCTTACAGTCGACTTCCCAGACGCCATCACCGGCGGTCTTCGCCGCACCACCGATGCCTTCCGAGGGGTGCTGGAACGGACCCGTGGCGATCTCACGTTGAGCTTGCGGCAGGCGCAGTTGGCGAATGCCCTGGCCCTGTCGCGCGGCGATAATCTATAACCAACCTTGCATCAACATTGCGCTCTCCTTGTCGGGCCGGTCGGCAGCGCCTTGTGACTTGAACCTATTGGGCCGGAGAGTACAAGAACTTCTTGTACTCGGCCGAAACGTGGTGGTAGGCTGGCACAAGGCAACGGGACACAGGGAGTAGAGCGTGCCGCCAGCAGTGTCGAGTGAATTCGAGGGCAGAAGGGCGCCGTACGCTCCAATCTCGGCGCTCGAGCGCTTCCTGGAGCGCATCCGGGATCGGGGTGTGCCCGACCACGTGGACTTCTACTTTCTGCAGAGACTCAACGTCGCCAGCAACAACGAGTACTCGTTATTGAGCGCGCTCAAGTTCCTGGGGGTCGTCGACGACCGCGGCCGCCCGACGCACTCCTATCGCCTTTTGCAGACGACGGATCGTTTCCGGGACACGCTGCGCCATCTGGTGGTAACGGCCTATCGCCCAGTTTTCGAGGCAGGAGCCGATACCTGGACGGACGACGACCTGGTGAACTTCTTCCGTGTAAGCAGCTCGCCGTCGCAGGCCAAGAACGCGGCTCGCTTCTTTCGCGCGGTCTGCACTCTGGCGGGGATAACGGGCGCCGTATCCGCAGAACCGCTGCCGGTCGCGCCCCAGATCCCGACCGATGCGGCGCGGGCGCCGCGACCGCCTGCGCAGCTACAGGAGCTTGTACTTGTAGCCAAGGCAAAACTCCTGGAAAAGTTGCCTCCTCCCGATTCCTCCTGGACCGCGGAGCAATACGAAGCGATCTGCGACAAGTTCCTGGAGATGCTGCGCCACCTCGACGCGTAGACCAGCGCCCCACTGGCTACGGTGCCGGACCGAGGTGCGGCGACGCCGGAGCGGCCTGTCAGCGCGGCGCAACCGCTGTCGGTAGGGCTCGGCAATAACCGACTCCGTCGCCGGTGCGGTGCGTTGCTTCGCACCCTCAGGCGCGCTCGAATGTTCAAATGTGGAAATGTAACCTCTTGCGCGTCCGTCGGCAATGACCTGTAACGGCTGCACAAGTCGCACAAGAGTCTTGGCATGGAGGATGCTAGCGTGTACGATGATCGTTGCACCCCAAAACCCGGGAGCCTTCCGCCCGTGCCTGATTCATTCGTGCATCTGCACTGCCACAGCTGCTACTCCCTGCTCGACGGTCTGGCGAGAATCGAGGATCTCGTCGCGTCGGCGCGCGAACAGCGCATGCCGGCCCTGGCGCTGACCGACCATGGCACCATGTTCGGTGCTATCGAGTTCTATAGTCATGCCAGGGACCATGGTGTCAAGCCGATCATCGGGTGCGAGGTATACGTAGCCGATCGCCCCCTGGAGGAACGGGCCGGGGCCGGCAGCGAGAGCTTCCATCTGGTGCTGCTGGCCGAGAGCGAGACCGGCTATCGCAACCTCATCAAGCTGACCACCGAAGCGCACCTTCGCGGCTTCTACCGCAAGCCGCGCGTGGATCGCGCGCTCCTTGAACGCCACAACGAGGGACTGATCTGCCTCTCCGGGTGCGCCAGCGGCGAGCTCGCGACGGCGCTGTCCCAGGACAATCTGCCGAAGGCCGAGGAGATCGCTGACTGGCACCGGGAGGTGTTCGCCGGCAGGTACTACCTGGAGCTTCAGTACCACAACCTCGATTTCCAGACCAAGATCAATCGCGGGGTGGTACATCTGAGTCAGCGGCTCGGTCTGCCACTGGTGGCGACCAACGACGCGCACTACGTCTACGGCCGGCAGGCGCACGCGCATGACGTTCTGCTCTGCGTCCAGACCCAGACCGCGATCGACGACCCGAAACGGATGCGGATGGGGTCGCAGGAGTTCTACCTCAAGTCGCCGGAGCAAATGCTCACGCTCTTCGGTTCGTACCCCGGCGCCATCTCAAACACTCTCGAGATTGCCGACCGCTGCAACCTTGAGCTCGTCTTCGGGCGGCCGCAGCTACCGCGATTCGATACGCCTGACGGCACAACTTCGGAGCAGTATCTTCGCGCGCTATGCGAAGCAGGTCTACGTAAGCGGTACAGCGCGGTCTCGGACGAGCTCAGAATCCGGCTGGAGTACGAACTCTCCGTCATCATCGAGACCGGGTTCGTCGACTACTGCCTGCTGGTCTACGACGTGATGCGCTTCGCGCGCGAGCGCGGGATCGCGGTCGGGCCCGGCCGAGGGAGCGCCGCGAGCAGCCTCGTGGCGTACTGCCTGTTTGTGACGAATGTCGACCCGATCGGCAACGGACTTTCCTTCGAGCGGTTCCTCAATCCGGAACGAGTTACCATGCCGGACATGGACCTGGACTTCGCCGACGATCGGCGAGATGAGGTGTTTCGCTACGTCGGAGAGAAGTACGGGCGCGAGCGCGTTGCCCAGATCATCACGTTCGGGACGATTGGTCCTCGGGCCGGAGTGCGCGATGTGGGGCGCGCTCTAGGCATGTCGTTCGCGGATGTGGACCGGGTCGCAAAGCTCATCCCGTTCATGTGCCATCACGTCGCCGAGGCAAAAGAACGCACGCCCGAGCTGCAACAGCTCTACGACGCGGACGACAGCTTGCGCCGGATGCTCGACACGGTGGAAGACCTCGAGGGCGTGGCCCGCCACGCGTCCACCCACGCCGCCGGCGTGGTGATCTCGCGGGATCCGCTGATCGAGCACGTACCGCTGTACAAAGTGCCGAAGAGCGACGCTGTCACGACGCAGTACGCGATGGGGTCCATCGAAAAGATCGGGCTGCTGAAGATGGACTTCCTCGGCCTTCGCACGCTGACTATTCTGGAGCGCGCGGCCAGCCTGGTGAGACACAGTACGGGCCGCGACTTCAAAGTCGACGAAATTCCCCTCGACCATCCGAGCATTTACGAGCTGCTCTCGAGTGGCTCGACTTTCGGGGTATTCCAGGTCGACGGCGACGGCATGAAGCGTTTCATCACCCGTGTGCGCCCAACCGAGTTCAGTCACGTTATCGCGCTGCTCGCCATGTACCGGCCGGGACCGATGGACCACATCGAGGAATTCGCGGCTCGCAAGAACGGCGAGCGTGATGTGGCGTACCCGCATCCTGCCCTGCGGGAGGTCCTCCAGGAGACGTATGGCGTCATCGTCTACCAGGAACAGGTTATGCAGCTGGCCAGCGTTCTTGCCGGCTACTCGATGGGCGAGGCAGATCTGGTTCGCCGTGCCATGGGCAAGAAGAAGGCGGAAGAGCTCGCCCGCCACCGCGATCAATTTATCGAGCGAGCAGAGCAGCGCGGTACCACCCGTGAGGCCGCCACCACCATATTCGATGAAATTCAGAAGTTCGCGGGATACGCCTTCAACAAGGCTCACTCGGCCGCGTACGCCGTTCTCACCTGCCAGACCGCGTACCTCAAAGCCAACTTCCCGCGAGAGTACATGGCCGGTCTGCTTTCCGCCGAGATCGACAACTCGGAGCGCGTGAGCGAAGCGCTGGTAGAGTGTGGGCGGCTGGGGATACGTGTTCTGCCGCCCGACGTGAACCGTAGCGAGCTCGACTTCACGCTCGAAGACGGCGGCATCCGATTTGGTCTCACCGCAATCAAACATGTGGGAACGTCGGTGCTCGAGGCCATACTTAGCGAGCGATCCGCCGGGGGACACTTCTCGTCCCTCGACGATTTTTGCCGGCGCATTGATTGGGGTGCAGTCAACAAGCGTGCACTGGAGAGCCTGGCGCGGTGCGGGGCGCTCGATGGTCTTGGGCAGGACCGCAAACGGACTGTCGAGAATCTCGACCGGCTGGTTGCCTACGGCACGCAATGCTGGCGGCAACGGCTGGCTGGCCAGGCCTCGCTCTTCGGTGATGCTCCGCATTCCGCTGCCGCTTTACACCTTGCGATCGTCGAGCCGGCGACCGTGGAAGAGAAGATCGCCTGGGAGCAGGAGCTGCTGGGGAATGCGATGTCACACCATCCGGTGGTGGATGCTGTCGCCGCTTTCGAAGAGGTCGGCGCTATGCCACTCTCGGCCCTCACCGGTGACGTGTACGGGAGCGCCGTCAGCATCGGCGGTCTGGTACGGGGCATCCGCTC
>Ga0070735_10004722_pt1 | contig 11415 bp, 10 predicted proteins | sample Coa_R1_FD_66443 | JGI IMG/M metagenome (GOLD analysis project Ga0070735, IMG submission 66443) | Surface soil microbial communities from Centralia Pennsylvania, which are recovering from an underground coalmine fire - Coalmine... | ecosystem: Environmental > Terrestrial > Soil > Unclassified ... | reverse complement strand
TACGGACGCCGTCACCCTGCTCGGCGTCGCGGGCCGGGCTCTGGACGGGGCGCGCGGGCACGATCCGGCGCTCGCCGGACTGGCAGATCGGCTGAACGAGGCTGCCTACCTGGTTTCAGATATCGCCGCTGAGCTCGCGTCGTATGCGGAGACAGTGGACTTTGACCCAGGCCGACTCGCATCGGTGCAGGAACGCCGCGCCGGGCTCGGCCGGCTGGTGCGCGCCTATGGCGGGGACGCCGGGGACGTCGCGGGCGTGCTGGACTGGGCGAAGCAGGCCTCGGCCCGGCTGCTGGAACTCGACAGCGACGACGACCGGATCGGCGCGCTTGAGGCGTCGGCTGAGTCGCTGGCCGCTTCGGTGTCCTCGCTGGCTTCGTCACTAACGTCGCTGCGGCAGGAGTGCTCGTCGCGGTTCGCGTCGATGGTCACCGCGGAACTCGCGGCGCTGGCCATGCCGCACGCGCGGCTGACCGCGGTCGTGTCGCCGCTTTCCGGTGGCGCTGGCCCGTTTGGCGCGGACGAGGTGGAGTTCCGGCTGGCGCCCCACCCGGGCGCGCCGCCGCTGCCGTTGCACAAGGGCGCGTCCGGCGGTGAGCTGTCCCGGGTGATGCTGGCCATCGAGGTCGTGTTCGCGGGCGCCGATCCGCTGCCGACGTTCGTGTTCGACGAGGTGGACGCCGGCGTGGGCGGGAAGGCCGCGGTGGAGATCGGGCGCCGGCTGGCGCGGCTGGCCCGGTCCGCACAGGTCATCGTCGTCACCCACCTGCCGCAGGTGGCCGCGTTCGCGGACAGCCACCTGGTCGTCGAGAAGTCCGACGACGGGCTGGTCACCTCCAGCGGCGTGGTGCGGCTGGACCAGGCCGGCCGGGTGCGGGAACTGTCGCGGATGCTGGCCGGGCTGGAAGACTCCTCGTTCGGCCGGGCGCACGCCGAGGAACTCCTGGCGCTGGCCGCCGCCGACCGCGCGCCGTAAGCCGCGCCCTCCCTGGTCCGCTGGTGCCGGTGGCGCGCCGAGCGCGGCCCACACCAACCCCAGCGGCCATGCACAGTCGCTGGCACCACCCATGGCTGCCGGACGGGGAGCGGCAATGTCTCGGCTTCCCAGAGTCGGTTCAGAGAGAACTTGCCGCATCGTGACGGAGTTCACCCGGGATTCTCAGGCTGGCGGGCTGAGCTTACGGATATGCGAGTTCGTCTCCTGATAGCGGCCGGCTCCGCCCTCGCCCTGGCGGCCGGCCTGGCACTGAGCATGGGCATGCCCGCTTCCGGGGCACCGGTCACGGCGGCGTCGGCCACGGCCTCGTCGTCGTCGTCCGCGGTTGCGTTCGGGACCCAGGGCATTCACAAGATCCGCCACGTCGTGGTGATCATGCAAGAGAACCGGTCCTTCGACTCTTACTTCGGTACTTATCCGGGCGCGGACGGAATACCGCGCGGCGTGTGCGTGCCCGACCCGGTGAACGGCGGGTGCGTGAAGCCGTACGTCGATCACGCTGATAGCAACAGAGGCGGCCCCCACGTCGACGCCAGCAGCGGGGGCGACGTCAACGGTGGCCGGATGAACGGCTTCGTGAAACAGGCCGAGCAGCGCTGCGGCGGCCTTCCGCCATGCCCGACCGACGTGATGGGGCACCATGTTGCCTCGGACATCCCTGACTACTGGGCCTACGCCAACAACTTCGTGCTCAACGACCACATGTTTGAGGCCGACCACTCCTGGAGCCTGCCCGCGCACCTGACCATGGTCTCGGCCTGGTCCGCGGACTGCGCTAGCCCCAGCCCGATGAGCTGCACCGGCACCGACATGCCGGCCAACAGGACGGCAGCCAACCCGACGCCGTTCGCCTGGACCGACCTGACCTGGCTGCTGCACAAGGACCACGTGAGCTGGGCCTACTATCTGGACCACGGGGCGCAGGCCCCTGGCCACCGGGCCGGGGTGCCGAAGATCTGGAACCCGGTGCCCGGCTTCACCGACGTCAGCCAGGACGGACAGCAGGGCAACGTCCAGCCGCTCGCCACGTTCCTCAGCCAGGCGCACGCCGGCACGCTGCCGGCCGTGTCCTGGGTCGTGCCAGATCCAGCGGACAGCGAGCACCCGCCGGCTCTCGTCAGCCGCGGCCAGGCGTACGTCACCCGGATCATCAACGCCGTCATGTCCAGCGGGGACTGGAGTTCGACGGCGATCTTCCTGTCCTGGGACGACTGGGGCGGTTTCTACGACAATGCCGTACCGCCATCGGTTGACGCGGTCGGCTACGGCATCCGGGTGCCGGCACTGGTGATCAGCCCGTACGCCAAGCGCGGCTACATCGACCACCAGGTGCTGTCGCCGGACGCCTACCTGCGGTTCATCGAGGACGACTTCCTCGGCGGCGCCCGGCTCAACCCCGCCACCGACGGCCGGCCCGATCCCCGCCCAGACGTGCGCGAGAACTTGGGCGGCAACGTGCTCGCCGACTTCAACTTCGGCCAGCGGCCGCGCCCGCCGCTGATCCTCAACCCGTGCCCGCCGACGACGCTGGTGCCGCACCCGGCACCCGGCTGCGGGGGCGCCGTCACGCTGAACGTGCAGAGCTGGGGCGACAGCTGACCCCGGCTGGCTGAGGCTCAGGCGCCGTGCTGCGCGACCCCAGTAATGCGTTGCCTCGGCTGACCGGGACCGGCTACTATCGCGTCGGCAAAGTACGGAAACTTCGCGAGAAGCTCGAGAGAGGGGAGGTGCGCGATGTTCATCCATGACCCGCGCCTCCGCCGTTGCGTCGCGTAGACCGCGCACGGGGCGGACGGCGCTCACGTTAACTCAGGTAAACAGGAGCACACATGTCTGTCCGCATCAGGACGATCACGTTCGACTGCAGCGACCCGTACAAGCTGTCGCTGTTCTGGACCGAGCTGACCGGGCTCAGGGAAGACCCTGACGACCCGAACATGCCGGAGCACACCGAGGAGCGCCTGGTCAACCCGTCCGGGCCTGACCTGCTGTTCATCAAGGTTCCCGAGGGCAAGACGGTGAAGAACCGGGTCCACCTCGACCTGTCGCCGGTGTCGCCTGCCACCAGGGAGACCGAGCTGGACCGTGTGCTGGAACTCGGCGCGACGGTCGTCGAGGATCACCGCCGGGACGACGGGTCCGGGTGGATCACGTTCGCCGACCCGGAGGGCAACGAGTTCTGCATCGAGCGGGAGCCCTAGCCCGTCGGCCGCGTACCTGGGCGCGTCGCGGTCAGGTACGCGGCCCCGCGCGGGGACAGGCGGTAGCCGACCGGCTGGCTGAGGGTGAGGCCGAGCGCCTTCAGCGACCGGACGTTCCGCTTGAAGATGTCGCGCGGCAGGCCGGCCGAGGCGGCCAGCTCGGTCGCGACCACGTCTGGTCGCTCGGCGATCAGCGTGAGGGCCGTCGTGGTCCAGGGGCCGCGCGGGCTCGCCTTGTCGAGCCGGTCAAGCCGCCGGGTGATCTCCGCGACATCGTTCTCGGACAGCGCGTTGTCCGCGGCGAGCGCCGAGCGGGGATCGGGCTCCGCCAGCGGCCGCAGCTCGACCCGGTACACGGCGGCCTCCGGATCGCCGCGCAGGTCCGCGAGGAGCTGGTCGCGGGTCTTGTAGCCGGCGCGCCGCACGTCCCTGGCGGTGATCTTGTCCGGGTTGACGATAGCCACCGCGTCCACGATCACCATCCCGGCGCCGGTCCGGTACCGACCGCCGGGCACCACCTGATGCCGCTTCCACCGGCGGAACGCCACGGTGATCGTCCCGGCGTGGACCCCGTCGCGCAGCCGCTGCTCAAACCGCATCAGCCCACGATAATGCGTTTGCCGTCCGGTGCGGCAGGGGCCGATGATGAGGAGTATGCGGGTAGAGGAGATCAACATCGGGCCGAGCGACGCACTCGGGCCCGTGGACAAGGTCCGTGCGGTGGCCGGGCATGGTCTGGAGGGAGACCGGCACTACTTCCCTGACGGCGCCGGAGCCGGCGAGGCGCTGACGCTGATCGAGGCCGAGGTCCTCGAAGACGTCAGCCTCACCGGACCGCAGGCCCGCCGCCAGGTGGTCACCCGGGGCATCCGGCTGAACGACCTGGTCGGCAAGCGGTTCCGCGTCGGCGAGGTGGAATGCCTCGGCGTAGCGCTCGCCGAGCCGTGCCTGCACCTGCAGAAGATGACCCGCCCCGGCATCGTCAAGGAGCTGGTACACCGCGCGGGCTTGCGCGCCGACATCCTCGCCACCGGCATGATCTCGGTAGGCGACTCGATCACCTCTTACTAGCGCGCCCCTGGCGCGGTCGCGTACGGCCAGCATGGTGTCTCACCGGGCACTGTGGCCTGCCCTGTCACATGAGCAGGGCGTGGCGCCGCAGGCAAGGTGAAGGGTTCGCGCAGCACTGAGCGAAGCCGGCCACTTTATGGCCGAAAACGCTCCCTGCTGCCAGAAGGCTTCGCCATATCCGGGCTGGCCGCGTTCGGGAATCGACAAAGCACGGCAAAACGGTCGCGCGGTCGCGCGATCGGCGGCCAGCGCGTGCGGCGGCGGGCGGGACGGCGGCGGCTCGATCATAACGGCGTTACCGGGGAGGACAGCGACAGACCGAACTGGCCGCGGTCGTCGGTCCACCAGCGGTCCAGCCGCAGGCCGGCGGCGGCTAGCTCGGCGGTAATTCCGTCCCGGCGGAACTTGGCGGAGATCTCGGTCCGCATGTCCTCGCCCGCCGCGAACGACACGGTCAGGTCCAGCTCGGGGACGTGTACCCGCTGGTCCGTCAGCGAGCGAAGCCGCATCTCGATCCACTCCGCCTCGGTGTTCCAGACAGCGACGTGCTCGAAGGCGTCCAGGTCGAAGTCGGCGCCGAGCTCGGCGTTCAGCACCGCGAGCACGTTCTTGTTGAACTCGGCGGTGACTCCGGCGCCGTCGTCATACGCGGCGATCAGCGTCGCCGGGTCCTTGACCAGGTCGGTGCCGAGCAGGAACACGTCACCGGGCGCGAGGACGGCACGAATCCGGGACAGGAACCACGCCCGCTCCGCTGGTGCCATGTTGCCGATAGTGCTGCCGAGGAACGCGATCAGCCGTGGCGCCTCGCCCGGCGCGGGCAGCCCGAGGTGCTCCTCGAAGTCGGACACGATGGCGTGCACGTTGAGCCCGGGATATTCCGCGGTCAGCGCGGCCGCCGCCTGCACCAGGGCGGGCTCGCTGACGTCGAGCGGGACATAGGTGCTGAGCGTTCCCTGGTCTCGCAGCGCGTCCAGCAGCAACCGGGTCTTGTCCGACGAGCCTGAGCCGAGCTCGATCATGGTCCGTGCCCTGGTCACATCCGCGATCTGCCGCGCCACGCCAGTCAGGATGGACCGCTCGGCCCTGGTCGGGTAGTACTCAGGCAGCTCGGTGATCTTCTCGAACAGGGCGCTGCCGTTCGCGTCGTAGAACCACTTGGGCGGCAGCGACCTGGGCGTCGCGGTGAGCCCGGCGCGCGCGTCCGCGCGCAGCGCGGCGGCGAGGTACCCGGGCGGCAGCCTGCGGTCGATAGATGTCACCGGATCCTGATCCCTTCGGTCGTGAGCTCGCTGGCAATCGTGAGATCGCTGACAGTCGTGAGGTCGCTGACCGCCACGTCTCCCGGCGTGGCGGTGAGAACACGCTGGTCGGGCAGGTCCCGCCAGCCGGGTGCGTCATCCGTCGGCTCCGAGGCGACGATCACAGAACTGTCGTCACATCGGTAACTCAAGCTGTCGCCTGCCGCGGTGGCGGTGATCGTCGTCCCGTCCGTGAGCAGGAAGTTGAACCGGCCGGTCACGCCTTCCGCCGCGACGGCTGTCACGACCGACGCCAGCGCGGCGGCAGCCGGGACGCCGGCCCGCAGCCGGTACAGCACCAGCGCCCACAGCAGCGCGGAATCGACCCGCGCGTCGAGGTCGAGCAGCGCACGGGCCGGCAGCGTCGCCGCCACGCTCGCCATGCTGTCCGGCCAGCCGTCCACCCGGCCGTTGTGGCTGAACAGCCAGCCGTCGGCCGTGAACGGCGCGACCGCGGCGACCCCGTGCGCCATGCCGTCTGTTGCGGAGCGCACCGCGGCCAGCACCGCCGCGGAGAAGCTGATCCTGGCCATGTCGGCGAACGACTCGTCGGCCCAGATGGGCAGGCCGGAGCGGTACCTGGCGGGCACCGGGTCACCGGGTGCGTACCAGCCGGCGCCGAACCCGTCCGCGTTCACCGTCCCGTACCGCTGACGGCGCGGCGCCCACGACTGCCGGTACAGCCCGTGCGGCGGGTCGATCAGCACCGACCGCAGCGAGGCGGGCGGACCCAGGTATGCCAGGTGCCGGCACATAAGCTGCTCCGGTCCGCGACGAGCCCCAGCGAGGCGTCCCGGGCCGTCCGGAAGCCGGAGAAGATCTGCCGTCTGATCGGGTAATCCCAGTTGCGGAACGTGCCGCGGCAGGCGACCGTGCTGACCGCGAACGACCCGCCGCGCAGCACCTTGTACTCGGGGCCGAAGAACACCTCCGAGTACTCCTTGTAAGGCCACGCGGTGAACCCCGGGTACGGCAGGAAGTCCGAGCTGGTCCACTCCCACACGTCGCCGATGAGCTGGCGTGCGCCGCACGGCGCGGCCCCGTCCGGGTACGAGCCGGCCGGCGCCGGCCGCAGGTACCGCTGGCCGAGGTTCGCCAGCCCGGGTGCCGCGTCCGCGTCACCCCACGGGAACCGGCGTGACAGGCCGGTTCGCGGGTCGAACCTGGCCGCCTTCTCCCATTCGGCTTCGGTGGGCAGCCGCCGTCCGGCCCACCGGGCATACGCGTCCGCCTCGTACCAGCTCACGTGCAGCACCGGCTCGGCCGGGGAGACCGGCTCCTGGCGGCCGAACACCCGGCGCACCCACTGACCGCCACCGGCGCGTTCCCAGTACAGCGGCGCCTCCAGGCGGTTCCTGCTGACGTAGTCCCAGCCGGCCTGGGTCCACCAGCGCGGATCGCGGTAGCCGCCATCCGCGACGAACTCCTGGTACTGGCCGCAGGTCACCGGCGTCGTGTCGATGGAGAAACCCGGCACGTCCACGGTGTGGGCCGGCCGCTCGTTGTCCAGCGCCCACGGGTCCGACGAGGTGCCCATCGTGAACGGCCCGCCCGGCACCAGCACTTCGGCGGGCAGCCTGATCGCGTCCGCAGGCGGCGGGCCCGGGGGAGCGGCGGACAGCACCGGCGAGCCCTTCCGCAGCTGATGGGTGATCAGCATCGTCTCGTCGTGCTGCGCCTCGTGCTGGGCGACCATGCCGAACGCGAACCCGTCGGCGAGCAGCCCGCCACTAGAGACGCCGGACAATGGTGTCCGTTCTAGCAGGTCGAGCACCCGGCCGCGGACCTCCCTTCCGTAGGCTCGGGCCTGGTCCGGCGGCAGCAGCGGCAGCGTGGGCCGCTGCGACCGAGGGTGCTCGAAAGCATCGTAGAGCGGGTCGATCTGCGGATACATGGCATCACGCCCACCGACCGCGCGCAGCAGCCACAGCTCCTCCTGGTTGGCGATGTGCGCGAGATCCCATACCAGCGGCGACATCAGCGGCGAGTGCTGCCGGACCAGGTCGCTGTCATCGACGGCGTCCGTCAGCAGCGTCGTGCGCTCGCGCGCCGCCGTCAGCTCGGCGACGATCCGGTCATGCAGCGAACGGGTCATGTTTCCTCCAGTTGGTCGTCTGCCGGACAGCGATCGCGCAGCACGTAGCGTTCGCGGAACTCACCGACCGCGTCGCGGATGAGCGCCGCGCCCGGCTCGCGGTCCAGCACGGTCAGCGCGGCGTCGAATAGCTCGCGGCCGGCCCGGCCCAGTGCCGGGTCGGACGGCCCGCGCCTGGCGGCCCGCTCCCACGGGTCGCCCGTCACGTCCGTCGGCCCCTCCCACAGCGGCGCAGCCGCGGCGAGGGCCGCGGCGGCCGCGTCGTGGTCGCCGGCGATCGCGGACACCACGGCTGCGGGCACGATCCACCCGTCATCCGGCTGCGCGTCGATGACGCGCAGCTCCAGGTGCCCGTGCGGCCGGACCGGCGGGAACAGCGTAGACAGGTGATAATCCAGGTCGGCCACCTGCGGCGGCCGCAGGCCTGGGCGTGCGCCTTCCGGCCCGGCGGTCAGCCAGTCCCGGAACCGCAGGCCGGCCGGTGCCGACCAGTCCTCGGCGGCCGGGTCGCGCACGCACATCACGTCCGCGTTGAGCGCGTACCTGGCCCAGGCACCACGAGGATCGCCGTTCGGAGCCGGCGCCCTGGTCCGCGACGGATCGAGGTGAGCCCACACCTGCTGCCTAGCACAGCGCCAGCCGGACGGGCGGCCGTTCCGCAGCGCCGAGTTGGCGAACGCGGCGACGAGCACCGGCCCGATCTCGTGCAGCAGCCGCCACCGTGCCCGGTATCCGGAAGGACCGTCGCTCTCGTCGCCCGCGTCCAGGCAGATCTGCACGGACGCGGTGCCGCACATCATCTGCCTGCCCCACGAGCCGGACCGGTCGAAGAACTGCTCCATCGCCGCGTATCGCGGCAGTTCCAGCAGCCGGCGCGGCGGCCGCAGCGGATCGAGGCCGAAGCCGGCCAGCAAGAGTCCAGCCGACGCGACCGCGTCGCGCAGCGATGTCAGGTCCTTGCTGGTGATCTCGACGAGATCCGCGAGGTTCGCGGCCGGAGCGGAGCTGAGCTCAAGCTGCCCGCCGGGTTCGATGGTGATCCGTGCGCCCGACGGAAGCCGAGGTGCGCCCCCGTTAAAGACATCCCCGTCTGTAGCGGTCCCGCCGAGCGGGGCGAGTGCCGCCGTGATGCGATCGCGTGATACCGGTGCTGCCGGGTCACCCCGATCGCGTACTAGCCATTCAAGTTCGACGCCCAAAAGCCGCGGCGGCCCGGTCTTGAAGCAGATGCCGCGGATATAGGTATCCGCCTGGATCTGGTCCACATGGAACACATTATCTGATATCCGGCGGCTGTCGAATGTCAGGTCCCTCTCAGGAAGAGGTGGTAATTTGCACTCGACGCGTGCAGCGCGATCGCGGAACTCGCTAACCCCGTAACACGCCGTGATCTCGAACCTGCCGTACCGCAGTCGGGCGGTCTGGCAGTATTGGGTCTCGATGAAGGTGCCGTCCGTGAAGATTCCGCTGGTAGGCGGCGACAAAGCCGACCAGCCGCCAGGCATTGTGGCCGTCGCGCGCGCGGACAGGCGGACCAAGAACCTCACCCGGCGGCTGAGCCCGGGCGAGATCGCGATCATCGATCACGCCGACCTCGACCGGGTAAGCGCCGAGGAACTCGTCAACAGGAAGACCGTGGCGGTGCTGAACTGCTCACGCAGCATCACCGGCCGCTACCCCAATCTCGGACCGCAGCTCCTGCTGGACGCCGGCATCCCCGTCATCGACGACTGCGGTACCGACACGCTGACCAGGGTGACCGACGGCGCGCTGGTCCGGCTCGACGGCGACACCCTGTACCTCGACGGCACCGTGGTGGCCAAGGGCACGCCGCTCACGCCAGAATCGGTGCGGGCGGCGATGGCCGACGCGAAGTCCATGGTGTCGACGCAGATCGAGGCGTTCGCCGCCAATACCATCGAGTTCCTGCGCCGCGAGCATTCCATGCTCATCGACGGCATCCCGGTCGCCGGCATCACCACCGACATGGCCGGGCGGCACGTCCTCGTCGTGGTACGCGGCTACCACTACCGTGAGGACCTGGCGGCGCTGCGCGCGTACATCCGCGAGTTCAAGCCGGTGATGGTCGCGGTCGACGGCGGCGCTGACGCGCTGATCGAAGCCGGCTACCAGCCGGACGCGATCTTCGGCGACATGGACTCGGTATCCGACGAGGCACTGTGCAGCGGCGCGGAGCTGGTGGTACACGCCTACCCGGACGGCCGGGCACCCGGCCTCGCCCGGGTGCACGACCTGGACCTGGAGGCGACCACCTGCGCCTCGGCGGGTACCAGCGAGGACATCGCGCTGCTGGTCGCCGACGCGAAGGGCGCCAGCCTGATCGTGGTCGTCGGCACGCACTGGACGCTCGAGGAGTTCCTCGACAAGGGGCGTCCCGGGATGTCCAGCACGTTCATCACCCACCTGCGGGTCGGCGCGAAGGTGGTCAACGCCCGCGGCGTGCATCAGCTCTACCAGGCGCGCATCTCCGGCTGGTCGCTGCTGATGCTGGTGCTCGCCGCCGTGACCACGATCGTCGTGGCCGTGGTGGCATCGCCCGCCGGGCCCATCCTGTCCAGGTACTTCCTGGCGACCTGGCATTCATTCATCTACTGGCTGACCGGATAGAACCACGTGATTGACTTTCGCTATCACCTTGTTTCCATTGTCGCGGTGTTCCTCGCCCTCGCGATCGGCATCGTCCTCGGCTCCACCGAGCTGCAGGGACCGGTGTACAACGCCCTCAGCTCGGCGGCGAGCAGGACGTCCTCGGTGCTGCAGGACAAGCTCACCAACGAGAGCAACGAGCTCAGCGCCGCCCAGCAGTCGGTCACCGCGGACGAGGCGTGGCTGCAGGCGAACGAGGCAGGCGTGCTGCACGGCCTGCTGACCGGGCAGAAGCTGCTGATCGTCACCGAGCCGGGCGCCCAGCCCTCGGTGATCAGCGGTCTCACCACCGCCGCGGCCGACGCCGGCGCGACCGTCACCGGCCAGATCGACCTGAGCTCGAACTTCTTCAACCCCAGCACCACCACCAGCGCCAGCCTCGCCTCGCTCAACACCAGCCTGGCGAACCAGGCGGGCATCCAGCTCGACACCACGGTGTCCCTCCAGCAGCAGGCGGCCATCCACGTCCTCGCCAGCTCACTGCTCGCCGGTGCCAGCTCCGTCGGCAATCAGAACGGCGCTACCAGCACGGCCAGCGCGGACACCACTCTCCAGGCCTACGGGCAGGCGGGCTACCTCACCGTTCCGGTCGGCGCGCCGGCCGCGGCGAAATCCACGGTCGTCGTGCTCGTCACGCCGCAGGCCATACCGGCGGACAGCACACAGGACCTGCTGGCTCAGGCGCTAGGCCCGATCGCCGGGGAGCTCGCCAAGTCGTCGTCCGCCACGGTAGTGGCGGGCTCGACGGCGGGCTCCGGCGGCGGCAGCCCGATCTCCGTACTGCGCGGCAACTCGGTGAGCAGCCAGGTATCCAGCGTGGACGACGCGGACACCACGATCGGGCAGATCGCGGTCGTCGAGGCGCTGCACAACGCGCTCGCCGGCGGCAAGCCGGGAGCGTACGGCCGCCAGGCCGGCGGATCTCCCGTGTACCCGGCTCTCACCCCAGGTAGCGCGGCGTCGACCAGCCCGTCCGCCACGCCGTCCCCGACGAAGAAGGCAAAGAAATGAGCGGTGACGCGCGCAGGCTGATCGCGGCGGTGACCGGCGGCTTCGCGGCCGCTGGGGCCGCCAGGTGCGCGT
>Ga0070735_10004720_pt1 | contig 11423 bp, 1 predicted proteins | sample Coa_R1_FD_66443 | JGI IMG/M metagenome (GOLD analysis project Ga0070735, IMG submission 66443) | Surface soil microbial communities from Centralia Pennsylvania, which are recovering from an underground coalmine fire - Coalmine... | ecosystem: Environmental > Terrestrial > Soil > Unclassified ... | reverse complement strand
GTTTTCGGCGGTGCGCACTTCGCGGGCGGCATTCTCCACCGGCACCTGGCGGTAGCGTTCGATGGCATGGTCGATGCTTTCCTGATCCCATTCGACCTTGCGCAGCGCTTCCTTCAGCGCGTCTTGCGCCCTCTCGATTTCCTCCTTGGCCCAGGTCTCGACATCCTGAAGTTTACCCAGTTGGCGGTTGGCCACCTTATCCCAGTTGCCGCGGCCCGGTGCGCAGAGGTAGGAGGCGGACTCGGCGCTTCCGTTGGCGTGGACCGTCGGGGGCGCGTTCACCGCCAGACGCAGGGCTCCGCTTTCGCTGTGGCGCAGGATGTGCGGATCGCGGGCGCGCTCCTTGCGCATCTTGTCTTCAAGGTCCGCCGGTGAGATGCGGTCCGTGCGGACCTTCACTTCGATTGGGTAATAGAACGTCTCGGCGCCGGTCTTCGGATCAACGGCGATGACACGGTGTTCCTGGAGGTCGAATTCGTCGCCCTTCAGAGTTTTGACGCCAGTATCGAGCGTGCCGCGCTCGATCGCGTCCTGCACCGTGGCCTGGAAAATGTCGTAGAAATAGTTGTAGACCGGATTCTGGACGTCGGGGTCGAGCGCCAGCAGGCGATTCAAAAGCCGGGTTACGTTGTAGCGGTCCTCTTGCGGAACAGTAACGGTGCCGTCGGCCTGCGGTTTGAGGACATGCAGATCGGTGAGAACCTGCATTCCAGTGAGGTTCGTCCCGGGAATCGGCCGGTTGGCCAGCATCGCCGAATAAAAGGTATTCGTCGACTGCCGCCCCTGATCAGTTTCGAAATTCACCTTCTCCATCAGGTCGGTGGCGCCGGTGGCGTTTTTCTGCCCTTTGGTCAGTGCGCCCAGCGATCCGAGCCGCCGAGAGATGGTTGAGACGAACCGCCGTTCTCCGCCCAGATCCGAAACGAGCATCACGTATTCCGGAGGATGCACCTGGTTGGTGCGGTGGGTGCGGCCGAACATCTGCATCTGCTTGTCGGCGGACCATCCCACCTGGAGCGTGATGTGGACGCGCTTTTGCTGGTTCGCCACGTCGTTGCCGGCGTGGAGTGAGATGCCTGTACCACCGGCGCTCGACAAGATCGCCACGCGCTTCTTACCCGACTGGAAAGCGCGCGCCTCGACCAGGTTCACTTCCTTGCGCGGGGTATCTTTGCCGCCGCGCGGTACGAACTTTCCAATGCTTCGGTCGTAGCGCTCGGTGCGGCCGGTGATTTCGGCGACCTTCTTTTCCCCGCCTAGGCTGTGCACCAGGATGTCGAGCGGATTGTCCGGCATGTGGAGTTCCCGGTTGAGCTGGTCGATCAGGGCGTCGCGCGCCTCGACAGCGGTTGGATTTAGCACCGGAATTTCGCGTCCGGATTCGTCCTTCTGGTAGAGCGGCCGCTTGATCGGGTTTCCGGCGGCGTCGACGTCGTCCACGAACTGCTGCACGGGATAGTGCTGTCGCACGAGGCCCACCAGCATTTCCTTGGGACCGAAATCAAAGTCGGGAATCTCTTCCTCGTCGTCCAGATCCTTGGCCTTCAGCTTCTCGCGGTTCTGCGCGGCTTCGTTGGTATTGACCAGGCTGATCACGACCGATCTGGCGTCCGCGAGGGCCTTATTAGCTTCCTCGATCGCGGTGGGCGCTTTGAGGGTGCTGATGAGGACGTTGAAGAACCGAAGCTGCGCGCCGTAGAACTCCGACATGGCGCGCGATTTCTGGAGTCCCCCGCCATTGGTGACGTTGCGGATGGTGTGCTCCATGCTGTCGTAGACCGATTGCCACGCGCGGGAAGCCGTGCGGTACACCTCCTTCTGGTCGTCATTGAGATTGTGTTCGACCTCCCGGTAGGTCACCCCCTTGAAGCTCAGGGTCCGCGAGACGTACTTACCTTGCGCCTTCAGCTCGCGGGCGATCAGTTCCATCGCCGACAGACCGCCGCCGGCGACCTTCGACTGAAATTCGTTGAACCCGTTCGGGAAGGCGGTGCCAGGCCCCCACATGCCGAGCCGATCGAGATAGCCGAGGTTCACCACATCCGTCGCTGCCGTTGCCGACAGAGAGGCCGTGCGCAGTTTTGGCATCTCTTCGAGCAGCTTCTTGACGCGTTCGCCGATCTTCGAAATCTGCCCACCCCGCGGAGCCACGGCATTTTTGAGGTTGTGGCTTTCGTCGAAGAGAATGTACGCACCTTCGCCATCGTCGCTACCGCGGAGCCACTTCTCTATCTGGGCGACGCGCCGGTTTCCCTTCTTATCTTCCGACCGGATCAAGGCATACGTGGTGAAGAGAACGCCGTCGTGGTCGATGTCCGCCGTCGGTGCGAACTTGTTCAACCCTTTAACGGCAGCGTTGGCTCCCTGGACGTATCCGCCGCGGCTGTCCCTGGTGATGCCGCGCATCAACTCCGTGGCGCCGATGTTGTCGAGATCGGCTATCGCGGCATCCATCAGCGGCCATTTCTCCGACACCCAGATCAGGCGTTTGCGGCCCTGGCGGTAGTTGTCATAAAGAATCCCAGCGGAGATGCGCCCCTTGCCCACGCCAGTCCCGTCGCCGATAAGCGCGGTCGCGTAGGCTCCGCCCGGCAGTGCGATCGAGTTCTGATGCCCGGCGATCGCCACGGCTTCGAGTTGCACCGCCGAGAGCCGGTTCTCCTTCAAAATCGACTCGGGAAGACTCGGCCGGTACGTGATCACCGGCATCGGCACCGTGGCCATGGTCTTGGTTTCCACGATGTCACCGGGGTGAGCCGGCCCGTTCAGGGTCGGGCGGTATTTGACGTAGGCGACCGAATCTTCTTCGTCGGAGGCGTGCTGCGGCTGTTCGGCGCGGCTGAGGTCTAGGCCTGGGGATCCTTCGGCGCCAGTAAGCGGTCGTTGGTCAGCAGGGTCTTGAAGACCGCCTCCAGCAGCCGGAGGGGCGGCTGCTCGATCAGGTTCTGTAGGTCGAGGTCCGGATTGCTCTGGTTGAGCAGGCTGATGAACCGCGCCGGATTGTACTCCCCCAGCAACTCCGACAGGTCCCGCAGATCCAGATCCGGAGACCAGTTCATCCGATGGGCCAGTTCCGCGCTCGCCCGGTAATACTCCTGGACGCACTGCTGAACCAGCGTTCGCACCTGTTCCATTGCCAATTTGGCTGACACTCGGTTGAGTGCCCGCAACGCTTCCGGCGACAGAGGGTAATTTTGAGACTGGTCGGCTGGCTGCGACATCCTTGAGTAAATTATACGCCTGCTCCAGTGTCTCGACGTTGCCGCCGACAATGGTCGACCAACTCTTGAGCGGACCGTCTTTGTCGATCACGATCAGCCGTGTGGCGAAGCTCGTGCCGTACTTCTGATACTCCTTGCCGTTGATCCGCACGTTTGCTCGGATGTTGTACATCCGCGCCAGTTTCTGAAACCACTTCCCGGATTGCACCCCTTGCAGGCTTGCTCCGCCGTTCGGTTCGTTGGCCTGGCCGCCCCCAAGAATCGCCACCAGACGGCCTCCGGGAGCGAGCCGCTGGAGGGCGCTCTCGACGTGATTGAATCCGAATCTGCTGGTGTTCTTCGCCTCGCCCGACTTCACCGTGCCCGCCGAGAACGGCGGGTTCATCAGGATCACCGTGGGTTTGATGGACGGATCGAGGAGCGCATTGATCACCTCGCCGTCGTGTGCGGTAGGGGTGCCGAATCCGGCGGCTTCGAGCATCCGCTGCCGGCGTTCGCCGATCTCATTCACGTACACCGTCGCACCCACGGCCTTCGGCCACACCGCCAGGCCGCCATTACCCGCCGACGGTTCGAGCATCACGTCTTCCGGCTTGACATCGGCCACTTTCGCGGCCAGATAGGATTCCGTGGGCGGCGTCGAGAACTGCTGGTTCTTGATCTGGTCTTCGGTCCGCACGCCCTGCGTCGTGATGCGGCTCATCAGCTCGCGTAGCTCGGCCAACCCCTGCTCTGCCGGTAGATCCATCAGCCGCTTGCCGATGTCGAGCATGTAGCGATTGATTCCCGCCTCCATGGCATCGAACGCGTCTTTCGGGGTCCACTCCCCGGAGGTGCGCGAGGAGCCGTACGCGGCTTCTGCCAACTTGTTGAACTCGGTCACGTTGCCGAGAGAGCCGCCGGATTTCAGTTTCTGGTAGACGGCTTCGACCAAAGCAGGAGCACCCTTAAGGGCGGGTGCGGTCGGCATCGGGATGGTGGCGACACCGGTCTCCTCTGGGCTTGCGGAACCCTGTTGCGGTTCCCGATATACGAATCCTTCCATCTGCCGTCGGTCGAATCTTCCCAGCTCCTGGTTCCCCCGACTTAAAGCCACGTGCAACACTTCGCGGCTTGCCTGCCCGATCGGAGCGCCCATTCCCCGGGGCCCTGCGCCAGGGAGGATTGGCTGCATGGCAAGAGCATTCACCTCGGTGACGTCGACCTTGCCGGCCGGCGACTGAATGGAATCCCCGCGGCGGAGGCCATTGAACCACTGGTAGAAATGTTCTTTCGGAGGGACCTGTTTGTCTTCGGGTAGCGGCTTGCCTTCCACGGTGGCTTCCAGGTATCCCGCAGCTCGCGGTCCTAATGTGAGTTCGACGTCCTTCAGGCGACCGACGTAAGCGTTGCGGGCGGCGTTGGTTTCGCGTCCGATGTCCCGCCTCAACTGCGCCGCGCCTTTCTTGCCGGCGGTCGCATTCAGTTTTTCCGCCTCTCCCTGAATAACCTTCAGGTCACGCCGCTGTGCGTTGAGGTTGGATTCGTAAAACTCTACAGGGCTGTGGTGATACTGCCTTAGCGTCTGTTCGTCCGGCTCGATCACCCACTTCAGATCGGGAGGAACCGGGCTCGTTTCGGTCGATGGCGGCGCTGGCGCCGACGGTTGAGCTACTGGCCCGGAAGTCGTCTTCGCGGCAAGCTCTTTCTTCAGCGCTTCGGCCTGGTCGAGTTCCTTCTGTGCCTGCCGCAGCAGATCGCCGCGGGCAGAGGCTTTCAGGGTCTTCGCCTTCGCCAGCAGGGACTCGGCGCGCTTGTTGTGTTTCGCGATTTCCGCGAGCCGGGGATCGGCAGTGCCGGTTGGGACAGCCGGTGCGGGCGCTACTTCTTCGGGGGATTGCGGAAGTCTCTCGCCGGATGCCGCTGGTAGAGCAGGTTCGGATTGCCCGGGTACGTCTGGAGCGCCGCCAGGCCGGCCTGCGACACCTTCTGCGCCACTTCGTCCAGGTTCGGCCGGTTGGGCTTGCCGTCTTTCAGCTTCTCGGGCATCGATCCGCTTCCTAAGATCAGTGTAGTCCCCCTTCGAGAGAAGCTCAATCCCGCCTTCGGCCGGCCGGGCCCCGCTGTTGTCGATGAAGCGGAACCGGACGCGGGGATTGTCCGCGAACTCCCGCATCAAACTCTTGACGGCCGCCGGCGCGTGCTCGTGCGTGAAGGCGTGCGTCTGCGGAGACACCGTTCGCCCGGCACCTTCGTTGCGCGCCCGATCGAGCGCTGCTTCGAACGCCACCATCGGGTCGCGGTATACATAGGCCACCACGGCATCCCGGCCGGAATCGAGAACTGCCTGAACCTGCTTGGCCGCCCCTTTGCCGTCGGCGAGGGTGCTGTCATAGACGATCACGCCAGCCTGTTGCGGCAGGTCCGCCGCAAAGGTGCTCTTGCCGCTACCAGTTCCGCCGGCGGTGAAGACTACTGGTTTGCCGTCCGGTTCGCTGATCCGCTGCCGGAGTGCTTGATCTGCGACCCAGGAAGCCGCCCGCGCCACCGCCGTGCGGTACTGCGCGCGCGCTTCGTCGGAGGCGCTGTACTCGGGAAATAGTTCGGCGGCGTTGTCGGCGCTGATCTCGTCGCCAAAGCGGTCGCGGTAGCGTTCGACAAAGGATTGCGGGTTCGCCCGTAGGGCGGCGATCGAGCTGGCCTGGACGGCTTCCTCGGGTGCCGGCAGTCCCTTCATCGGGGTGATTTGCGCGGCAGGTCCGTTAAGCGGGACTTCGAGCTGCTTTCCATCCTTCCCGGAGAACGCGATCGAGTTGAGCCTGACCTGCTGGCCGGTCACGCCTGGCACGTCCATGCCGGCGTACTGATCCCCTTCTCCTTTCTTCAAGTAGGCGATGGTCACGTGCGGAATGTAGGTCGGATGCGTGTTGGTGTGCGGGAGTTGCTGGAGGGCGGCGTTCAGCCGGTGGAGATCGGGCGATTCGACGTCCACCTTGAGCACGTCGGCGTCGTCGGTGTGGAAGACCGATGTCTTACCCAGGGTGGCGGTGATCGGTGGTTCGTCCTTCAGAACCTGCTGAACGGCCCTCGGATCTTCCGCGTGTAGCCCATAGAGGACGGTGACGTGCGGTTGCTCTTCCCGTCCCTTGTCACTGGTTGCGCCACCGTAGGCGGCGCCGGCAGCGGACGCGAGATGTTCATCGGGAATGCGGCCAGCCGCAGCCCGCACGGCATCGGCAACAGGCCCGGAGAGATTGGCCTGGGTGGAGGCGAAATCGTACTGGGGTTTTTCGGTGGCGGGGGTTGGTGTTTCGTTGGCGGGGGTTGCTGTTTCCGCCGGCATTGCGCCCTCTGCCTGCGGGACAGGCGTACCCGGGGAGGAGGGGCCGGGTAGAAGCGAGGGCGCAGCGGATGCCGGCGGATTCTCCGCAGGCTCGGTGCTGGTGGACACCGGAGGTTCCTGCGGAGGCAGCGGTCGAAAACCGGGCGGCATTGGTGGTGCCGTCTCGGTTTGCGCGGCCGCTGGTTCGGGAGAGATGAGGGCGCGGAAATCTTCGAGCGGGAGGGGCTTGGGTGTTACTGCCTTCTTGCCAGGCTCCTGGAAGCGGAAGAGCACCCGGTTCCCCGCGATCTTCGTCACAGTGAAAGTGCCGCTCTCAGTGGTGAATTGCGCTCCGGCGGCGATTTCCGGGAGGGCCGTTTCCGCCTGCGGGGCGTTGGATTCGATCGCGCCCGGCACCGGTTGCCCCTGTGGTGCGGCTACCGCCGTGGCCTCTGGCGCTGTGGTCGCCGTCTCCGTGCCGGTGGGAGCCGCGTGGCCGTAGCTTTCGATGTGCTGCCGCAGTTGGGTGGCGGCTTCCGGACCCAGATCCTTCGCAACACTCTCCCAGGCCGCATCGTAGATCTGCTGGTGAGCCTGGATGTTGTCGGCCAGCATCTGGCGGCGGGCTTCCGGAGTCGTCGCCTCCATGGTCCGGCCGCCCATCTGGACGTCCTCGCCCGAATCCAGCGCGCGCTGCATCGACAGGATGTCCCGATAGCGCTCCGCCATTTCTTCGACGACGCCCTGAAAGGCGCCAGCCTGGTCGATGGCTTCCTGGACCTCTTCCGGTTGTTGCCTCGGTGTCGCGAGATCAGCCCGCCGCTGCACTTCCGACCGGATAGTGCCGGCGTAGCCGCCTGCCACCCGCTTTCCCTCGGGGTCCAGCAGTTCGTATATGGGGCGGTTGCTTTTCGATACGCCGGACTGGCGGATGGTGAAGTCGTCGGCGCCGATGGTGATCTGCTGCGTGGGTAGTGCGCCCTTGATCTCTTCGGCGCGGCGGAGCCATTGCTGCGCTGAAAGGGGCGCGCCGGCGGCGTCGAGGGCCTGGGCGTTTTTCTGCGCCTCGATCATCTGCGGCACGAGTTCCGGATTCGGTGCCGTGGTGGTCGGCTCGACTCCCTCCGGCCGGGCGGCCTCGAGGACCGCCGAGCGGAGAGGGCCGCCTTGCCGTGCCGGGATCTCTCCCGGTGGCAACTCAGCCCCTGGATACAGGTCGAGGATCTGGGCGGCGTTGCGCGCCGCCATCCCCAGTCCGGCCGCGCCTATCCCCATGGTGATGGCACCTTGGGCAATCTGTTCGGGATTACGGTTGGCGATTCCTTTCACAACGCCGGCGCCGCCGACGGGAATGCCGTAGGCCGCCATGCCGATGCCCGGAGCGTTATTGGCCAGGATGTCGACGGCTTTCGATAGCTCCGGGTGGTCGAACAGCGCGGTAACGAACCGCGGCGACTGGACGAGCGCCGGGAGCGCTTTCCCAAGCCCGATCCCCGCCCACATGGTCGCGACTCCTTCAGGCGTGTTGAAACTCGCGGAGGAGCGGAGCATCGCGTTGATGACGCTCTCCACCGTGCTGTCGGATTTCAGCTTCGCCCCGTAGGCCGGGCCGAGCAGCAAGTCCCGCAGGTCGGTCGCGGCTTCTTCGGCGGATCCCGGTTCGGGCTTGTAGGGTTCCGTGACCTGTGGGGCTTTGATATTCCGCGCCTGGCCAGCGGCGACTACCAGCGGACCGAGTGGCGGCCGTGGTCCCTTGTCGGGCTCTTCTGGAAGGATCGTCGTGACATCCGTCGACGGCGCCGCCGGGACTAGCGGCTGCTTCGCCTCCGGTTCGATCGGCATGTACCCGATCTGGGGAGGAGGTTGGTGGGTAGCCGCCTGGATCGCTGTCTGGCGGCGTTGGATCTGCTGCTCCCGCTTTTGGAACTCCGGGCTCGACAGGAATGGAACCAGCGGACCTTCCGGCACACCGCCCTCGGTGCTGTGAGGCGCTGGAGCCTTCTTGCCGGTGTACAGGTCCTCCCACTCGCTTCCGTTCCAGGTCGAGACGAGCTGATTCTTTTCATCCTTCCCGTAGATGATCTTCAGCGGTTCCGGATGGTAGTCGCTCTGGCTTTCCTGGTCGGCGTGTTCCACCTCCGCCTCGGTGGGGATAGGATTGGTCGCCGCCGGCTGGTCGAGCACACGAAATCCCGGAGGGAGCGGAGGAATGCCGCCCTGCTGCGGTTCGTTCATCAGCCGGAAGCCTGCCGGCAAAGGCGGCAGTCCCTGGGGGTTCGAGGCCATTCTTCTATCGGATTTTCGGCGGGGAAATGCTCACCCATTGGCCATTCCGGAGTTCCATCACTTCTCCGGTCTGGTCGTTCGTGATGCGCATGGGAGCTTGCGCGTTCGGCGGACCGCTAGCCGCGCGGCCGCCGGATCCGGCGTTCATCCGCTTGAGCGCGTCCTGCTTCAACTCGCGGATTTTGGCGAGTTGCTGTTCGGTCTGACTCTTCAGGTCTGCGAGGCTGCCACCCTGCGTGGTGCCGGTCCGGCTGTCTGTGGTGGCGCCGTTGGCCATCTGCCCCTGGATGGTGGCGAGCTCGCGATTCAGCTTTCCCTCTTCGAGCGTCCACTTGCCGAAATCGCCCCGTGCCTGCGAGATGTCCCTGGATACGGCGGCCGGGCTCTGCTGCGGATTGTTGTACCGATCGGCGTACACACCCTCGCGCGCGCGAGCGGTGTCGGCGTTTTCCTGCCGGATGCCGAGCATGGCGTTGCGATAGACGCCCATCATCTTGGCGTTGAGGGCCTGTACCGACTGGGATCCGGTGGTCATTACGGCATCCGGAGTGTTCTTTGGGTCGTACTCCTCGGGTTTCGGGAAAAATTGCAGCAGCGGCCGGAGCGACGGAGACACAGCGTTGTAGGCTGCCGCATACGCCTCTTTCGACTGCACGGCGGCGCCCTGCAAACTCTGCGCAACAAATTCGAGATCGCCCTGCTCAAACTTCGGCTGTTGGGCGAGCGGGATTCCCCAGGTGCGGAGAGTTTCGGCCGCCCGGTCGTCGTAGTATTGCGGAACCTGCTTGATGAGCCAGTCCGGCGCGCCGGCCTGCTTGAGGGCGCCCGTAGTGCGGTCGAGCGATTCCTGATCGTAGACGCCGCCCATGAGCGTTCCGGAGGCGGTCATCCACTGTTCGTCGGTCTTCGGCGCATTGAGCGCGTAGTTCTTTTCGAACTCGTTCACCTTCTGACTGAAGCCGATCTGCTGCTCGGCCGATTGTGCGGCCCTCTGGTGCTGTCCGAATTCGGATTTCAGCTGATCGTACGGAGTCGTCAGGTAGCGTTGGGCCGTGTCCTGGTCGATGAGTCCCTCGCCCAGGGCTTGGTTTACGCCGGAGGTCTTACTGTCGTCGTCGTTGATCGACCCGAGGATCGAGGCCACCCGCCCGGCTTTCTCCTGGGCCACTTTGTAGCCCTGCTGCACCTGGTCGTAGTTTTCCTTGATCAGGTTCGGCACCAGCAGCCCGTGTCCCTGCATTCTCGGATCGCCCATCAGTCCGGAGTAGTCGACGACCGGCATGCCGCCCGGGCCCTGCTTCACATAGTCGGGAAGAGCCTGGTTGAGCGTCGTCCGGCCGGCCGCCATGGCTTGCGCCTGTTCATTGGCCAGCCGTTGCGCCTCGCCCTGCTGTCGCATGTTCTCGGTCTGCTGCGCCATCTCCGCCATCTGCTCCTGGCGGACCTGGTTCTCGGTGTTGTACGCCTGGGCCTTGAGGGCCGACTCCTGGCCGGCGGAATATGCCTGCGCCGGGTTTTCCCGCGGCGGCTGCGGAAGGAGAGAAACGAATGCGCCCATGGCCTACCTACCTCCTGAGTACGCCGGCGGACCGCCGGGCATCATCGTCGCCATATTCTGTAGCGGCGTCCCGTAAGCGTTGTTGTCGGTCGGAAGGTTCAGCCCGAAATTCGGGGTTCCCGGCGTCCCCACTCCGTAGGGGTTTGACCCGCCCGGTGTCGCGAGGCCATATCCGACGGACTGCGTCATCCCGTTGAGCGCGTTCTGCCACGCGTTGGCGGATCCAGCCTGCCCGGCGGCGTATCCCTGCGCGCCCTGCATGTAGTACTGGTTCGAAAGGTTCTCGCCCTGCAACTCCTGTTGCCCGGAAGCGATCGAGCCCTGTAATCCAAACGCCCCGGAGAGTTGCGCGCCCTGCACTCCGGTGTTTCCCATGTACTGGGCGGCGTTGAGGTAATTGGAATTCGTGGTGTTGCCGAAATTCATGCCGGCTTGGTTGTACAGGCTCGATGCCTGTAGCCCCTGGTTGCCGGCAGCGCTCAACGACTGGAGGACGTTCTGGTAGTTGGTCTGGTAGCCCTGTAGCGCGTTGTTGAAGGCTTGCTGGTAGTAGGTGGACGCCAGACCCTGGGAATACGCGTCGAGCGATTTGGCGGTGGCGCCGGAGTTGTATTGCCCCAGGGCGGCCGCCTGTCGCTGGATTGCCTGCTCTCCCTGCTGTAACTGGAATCCGTACCCGGGCGTGGCCATCGCCTGCGCCGCGGTCGGCGCGCTGAAGGTGGTGGAAAGCTTTCCACCTGGCCCCAGCGCCCCCATGAGCATCTGCGAGGCGGTGCCGCCGGTTTGCAGGTACGGGTTCAGGTTTTGCTGCTGGCCGCCCCAGACATTCTGCAAAGTCTGGTTTCCCTGGTTCAACCCGTTCTGCATGTATTGCTGCGCGCCGGTGACGGCGTTATTGACGCCGGTCTGCGCCGCCTGGGTTTGGGTGTTGATCCCGGTGGTGGCGATGTCGGTCGCCTTGGCCATCGAAGCGCCGGCAGCCTGCCCCCACTGCGAGATGGTTTTTCCGGCGGAGGACGCACCGTTCGCGCCGATGATACCGCCGGCGAGCGAGCCG
>Ga0070735_10004718_pt1 | contig 11424 bp, 5 predicted proteins | sample Coa_R1_FD_66443 | JGI IMG/M metagenome (GOLD analysis project Ga0070735, IMG submission 66443) | Surface soil microbial communities from Centralia Pennsylvania, which are recovering from an underground coalmine fire - Coalmine... | ecosystem: Environmental > Terrestrial > Soil > Unclassified ... | reverse complement strand
CCGGATGATAATCACAACCTATAATGAACATGTTCGGCTCCTTTCCTCCGAGCCCTTTGGTTGGTTTGCGCCTCCAAAGTCTACTCGGGCCTGGGAGCCGACATTGTTTATGGAATCATTACACTCAAAACCCTTCAATTGGTGCTAGTAAGTATTTTTGGAGGCGAGGGCGTGATCTCGAAGACGATTCCGCTGTTGTAGATTCCGCCGCCCGACATTGTGCCGAAAACCTTGCCGTCGCCGGCGATCACTCCAGCGTACGGGCTGCAGCCGTCCTCCCCTTCAGGGAACTGGAAATCGAAGCGGTGCAGCACGGTTTCCGTCCATGCAGTTTCGCCGCTCGCTCTGAGTTTTCCACAAACCCATGTGACATCTGACCTTGCGCCCAAGATACAAAGTGCGCAATCATCTTCAAGGCCACGATGCTATCGGGCGAAAGCGGAAATCCTCGGCAGACGTAAACGTCCTTTGGAATCAAGATTTTGCCCGCAAGTGATTGTGCCCCATAGATTTCTTTCCAATTTCCCGCCAAAGCGATGATTCCATTGAACCGACCAGGGAGGGGGTATCTCTCGCGAAGGCCCCCAGTTCCCATTTCGGGAAATCCGCAAACCAAGAAATCGCTGGCTGACTGAATTCCTGCTCGCCACTTTTTTCGAAAGTCCAACGGGATATTCCGCTCACGCGCGAAATCTGATTCGCGGCGCGGAAGAGCAACCTGTCCTCATTCCTCGACTGCCCTTCTGCGCTGGCTCTTGATTGCCTCATATCGGTGCGACAGCTAATCTTGAGAAAGCAGTTCAAGAGGACGCCATGAACGTGTTGGTTCTGAATGCCGGAAGTTCCAGCCTGAAATTCCAGGTCATTGCCACCGATCTCGAACAGATCAAAGAGTACAAAGACGACAGGATTCTGCGCGGCGAAGTCGATGGCATTGGCGGCGAAGCCATCGTAAAAGTGCAGTATCGCAAGAACCAGTCCCGGACGCTGACGGCTCCTCTCCGGGACATGGGAGCAGCGCTCGACTACGTGCTGCGCTACATTGCCTCGGACCAGTCTGGCGTGAGTGAGATCAAGAATGCGGGCGATGTCCACGCCGTCGGTCATCGCGTCGTGCACGGCGGTGAGCTGTTCAAGGAATCGACTCTGGTCGACGATCGCGTGCTGAAGGGAATCGAAGACTGCATCGACCTTGCACCCCTGCACAATCCCAATAACGTGAAGGGCATCATCGCTGCCCGGGAACTGTTTGGCAGTAGCGTGCCGCAGGTCGCAGTCTTCGACACGTCATTTCATCACTCCATCCCTGAGCAGGCGTACTTGTATGCGATTCCGTATCACCTCTACCGCAGGCATCGCATTCGACGCTACGGATTTCACGGAACATCGCATCGCTACGTTGCCTTCCGTTATCGTGCGCTGCGCAATGTGACCCGCGAGCAGACAAACATCATCACCTTTCATTTGGGAAATGGCTGCTCAGCTGCGGCCATCAAAGCTGGAGTTTCCATCGACACCTCGATGGGAATGACGCCGCTGGAAGGGCTTGTCATGGGCACGCGGTCAGGAGATCTCGATCCAGCGATCGTCAGCGTCATTGCCCGCAAAGAGGGATTGTCACCATCGGAGGTCGACACGCTGCTGAACACGCAGTCCGGGTTATTAGGAGTTTCCGGACTGACGAATGACATGCGGGAGCTACAGGCAGAGTTGAAAGAACACGATGATCGCCGTGTGCGTCTCGCGCTTGAGATCTTCTGCTATCGTGCCCGGAAATACATTGGCGGATACCTGGCCGCGATGGGCGGAGCCGACGCGATTGTCTTCACCGGCGGTATTGGCGAGAACTCTCCCGATGTGCGCGCCCGCATTTGCGCGCAGATGGAATGGGCCGGACTGAATCTCGATGCGAAGAAGAATCAAGACACCATCGGGCGTGAAGAGATGATCAGTACGGACGATTCGAAACTGCTTGCTTACGCAATTCCGACCGACGAAGAACTGCTGATCGCGCGGGACACGGTCCGCGTCATCAAAGGCGTGCCACACCCCTCATAAATGCACGACAGATAGCACCGCCACTGTGATTAGAACTCACCAGAGCGGCTAAAGCCGGAGTCGTACCACGAAGCTAACGCGGTCCTCAAAGGACCGCTCTTCCCCGTTCTTGTTCTGTTTCAGTACGGCCAGGTCCAGTCGGTGGCTTCGGGCTTGTCGATGCCGTACTGGTGAGCGTAGTTGCGGCATTCAATCTGCTGGTTCAGAAATCGCTCCTTGGCATGTCCGCCAATTTTCTGCAGTTTGGGCACGCGATCAACCACGTCCATGGCAAGGCTGAAGCGGTCGATGTTGTTGTCGATGGCCAGTTCTAAGGGCGTGTTGATGCTGCCTTTCTCCTTGTATCCCCGTACGTGAATGTTGTCGTGATTGGTGCGGCGATACGCCAGACGATGAATCAGTTGTGGATAACCGTGGAAATTGAAGATGACCGGCTTGTCGACGGTGAAGAGAGAATCAAACTCACGGTCCGAGAGGCCGTGCGGATGCTCGCTCGTCGGCTGCAGCTTGAAGAGATCGACAACGTTGACAAAGCGAATTTTCAGCTCAGGGAATTCTTTTCTGAGCAGGTCAGTCGCCGCCAATGCCTCCTGCGTGGGAATATCTCCCGCCGATGCCATGACGACGTCGGGTTCACCGGCTTCATCGTTGCTCGCCCAATCCCATATGCCAATACCTTTGGTGCAGTGGGTGATTGCGGCATCCATGCTCATGAGCTGCAGGTGTTTCTGCTTGTCGCACACAATCACGTTGACGTAGTTCTGGCTGCGCAGGCAGTGATCGGCTACCGACAACAGGCAATTCACGTCCGGTGGCAAGTAAATGCGAGTGACATTCGCACTCTTATTGACGACCACGTCGAGAAAACCCGGATCCTGATGCGTGAAGCCGTTATGATCCTGCCGCCACACGGTGGAGGTGATGAGGAGGTTGAGTGATGCGATCGCTTGGCGCCAACTGAGATGATTGGAAATCTCCAGCCACTTGGCGTGCTGGTTGAACATGGAATCGATGATGTGGATGAACGATTCGTAGGAAGAGAGAAATCCGTGGCGTCCGGTGAGAAGATAACCTTCGAGCATCCCCTCCATGGTGTGCTCACTGAGCATTTCGAGCACACGACCGTCGACCGCGAGATTGCCGCCGTCCGCGTCCTCTGGGAAATAGTCTTCAATCCAAAACTTCTTGGTGACGGTGAAGAGCCCGTCCAATTTGTTCGAACTGGTCTCGTCAGGTCCGAAGACGCGGAAGTTGCCGGAATTGCGTTTCATCGTCTCGGCAAGAAAGAAACCAAGAGGACGAGTGTTTTCGGCCATAGTCGTACCCGGCTTATCCACTTTAGCTGCGAACTCACGAAAATCCGGCAGGCGAAGAGCTTTCTTCAGGCGCCCGCCATTCGCATGCGGATTCGCACTCATGCGGCGATCGCCGTTGGGTGCGAGTTCGCGGAACACGGAAGCTAACTTGCCATCGCCATCGAAAAAGGACTTCGGCATTTGAGAACGCATCCAGCTTTCGAGGATGCGCAGCTGCTCGGGATCCCGTTTGGCTGCAGGGAGAGGAACCTGGTGCGCACGCCAGAATCCTTCGAGGTAGTGACCCTCCATGTGGCGCGGAGCGGTCCAGCCCTTGGGCGAGCGCAACACAATCATGGGCCAACGCGGACGAGTAATGGAACCGTTTTCTCGCGCTGTCTTGCGATGATCGCGAATCTCATGGACACACTGTTCCATGGTCGCTGCCATCGCCTGATGCATGCTGTCGATGTCGGAGCCTTCTACGAAATAGGGGGTCCAGCCATATCCGCGGAGCAGGTTTTCGAGTTCGTCGTGGGAGATACGGGCGAGCAGCGTAGGATTATCGATCTTGTAGCCATTGAGATGGAGGATCGGCAACACGGCGCCGTCGCGGGCGGGATTGAGGAATTTGTTGATGTGCCACGACGTTGCCAGAGGGCCAGTTTCCGATTCACCATCGCCGACCACTGCCGCAACGATCAACTCCGGATTGTCGAATGCCGCACCGCATGCGTGCGAAAGCACGTAGCCAAGCTCCCCACCTTCATGGATCGATCCCGGAGTCTCCGGCGTGCAGTGGCTGCCAATTCCACCGGGGAACGAGAATTCGTGGAAAAACTGCCGCAAGCCATCTTCGTCGAGACTTTTTTCCGGGTAAATTTCAGAGTAAGTGCCTTCTAGATACGCGGGGCCGAGTACTCCAGGCGCTCCGTGTCCCGGACCCGCGAGAAAAATCATATCGAGGTCATATTTCTTGATCAGGCGATTGAGATGGACGTAGATGAAAGAGAGGCCGGGACTCGATCCCCAATGACCGAGCAACCGATTCTTGATGTGCTCAGATTTTAGAGGCTCTTTGAGCAGAGGGTTGTCCTGCAGGTAGATCATTCCAAGGCTGAGATAGTTGCAGGCATGCCAATAGGTTTCGATTCTGTGCAATTCTTCGGGGCTGAGTGGTTTTTCGTGAACGGTCGATCGAGTCGGCGAGTAAGGGCTAAGTTCCTGGATTTCGGCGGAGGGGCTGGCTTCAATCGTGCTCATAAACACTCCTTCTGACTAGCCTATGCCTTGGCGTCGATGGCTGACAATGGTCTGAGTGCGGGTATTTCCTCAGAAAGTTCAACGAATTCACAAAGCGTTCACAATTACTGTCATTCGCAGGTTGATGAGCTACGTGGCGCAGCTTCGCTTAGAAGCAGCGCGACGGGGAACTGCTGAAACAGATTGGCAATGCGAACGTGCTGCGTTTCACGACCGCGAGGAATGCATGCGCCGGTGAAAACGTTGTGATAACAGGGCGCTTCGAAATTGGGGAGTTCGAGGGTCGTATCGGCCCATATCTCCTGGTTGCAGATGGTGTCGTGAGTGTCTCCCATGAGCTTGGCGCAGAGGCGCGGAACGGCTACGATCGCGGTGCGGCCTTCGTGACGCCGCGCAAAAGCGATCACGTTATTCGAGTGCTGTCCATTTGCGGCCAAAGGAATGTATTCCCCGCGCTGAAATAGCACGGCATTTTCTTTCCGCAGATTGAGCGTCTTCCATGTGATATAGAGCTTCGCCATTCCTTGATGGGAAGGCGTCAGCATCTCTGCAAACGATTTGGATGTTTGAGCAGGCTGCGAAAGCTCGTGCAACGAACGCATCCGCAGCTCGTAATCCACAGGCTGGCGGTTATCGGGATCCACGAGCGCGAAATGTAGAAGCTCATTTCCCTGATAAATATCCGGAAGTCCAGGCGATGTCATCTTGAGCATGGTCTGGGAGAGGCTGTTGAACACCGCGACCCGCGAGACGCGCTGCTGAAATTCATCGATATCCGGTAGAAAACGATTCTTCGCCGAGCGATTGAGAATGGAGTGAACGAAATTCGTTACAGCTTGTTCGTAATCGGCATTTGTATTCGCCCAACTGGTGTACTCCTTCGCCTCGCGGACCGCCTTCAGCATGTACTGCTCGATGCGTTTGACGAATACGTCCCAGCCTGAATCGTCGAGAGGCTCTGTGGGCCATGCGCCAATTAACGTTTGGTACAAAAGGTATTCGTCGTTGCGCGTAGGAACTGGAGCTTCTTCCATCGTTTGTTTGTGCGTCCGGTTCCAGTCGCGCCAACGCCGCAGAGACGACTGCCATTCCTTAGGGATTTCAGAGAGCACATTGATGCGGGCGCGCACGTCTTCGGAACGTTTCGAGTCGTGTGTCGAAGAAGCGAGCATCGAGTCTGGCCAATGTGACAGACGCTGCTGATTGGCTTCGTGAAACTCGGCTACAGATGTGCCGAAACGGCTGGGATCTCCGCCGACTTCGTTCAGCGACACTAGCCGGTTAAAGCGGTAAAAGGCCGTGTCTTCGAGGCCCTTTGCCATGACAGCGGCGGTGACCTGCTGGAACTTCATCGCAAAACGTAGTACTGCCTGCTTGTACCATGCAGCGCTGCTGCCATTCGTCTCAACGAGGAGCATGTGACGAACGAAGTCAAAGATGCTAAGGTCAGCCGCGTTGCTTCTCTTTCGTGCGGCAGCGATGGCCTGCGCGACGTAGCGGCGATCCTCCTGGGAGAATTCGCAGCCATCGACGTACGTCCGATACACAGGAAAGTTGGCAATCGTTTCGGCGAGAGCGCTCCGCAGGCTATTCAACGTGAAGTCGCAGGTATAACGGTTCGCAAGCGCGATGCGGCTCAGCAGATTGGCGAGAACGGTTAACTCGCTGGCCAATACGACCTTCAAAATCAGCTTTTTGCATTGATATACAAGATCGCTGAATTCTGTTTTCATGCCGGAGAACGACCGGTAAATTCGATCCATTTGTCTGGCGGATGAGCGATCGACAAAAAGTCCGTTTACAAGGTTTGCGAACTCGTATCCGGTGGTGCCATCAATCGGCCACTCCGCGCGCAGGTGTTCTTTCCCAGTGAGAATCTTTTCGACGATGAGATAAGTCTCCCGGCTCTGCGGTTCGAGATCCACTCTGAGCCGGTCTCGCAGCTGCTGAAGATAAATCGCCGGATCGTAGAGGCCATCAGGGTGATCGATGCGGAGTCCATCGACTTTGCCTTGGGCCACGAGTTCGAAGATGAGCTGGTGCGTCTTGCTGAATACAGCCTCATTTTCAGTGCGCAGGGCGGCAAGGTCATTGATGTCGAAGAAGCGGCGATAGTTGATGTCATCGGCTGCGACGCGCCACTGGGCGAAGCGATAAGGCTGTGCCTTAATCAGTTCATGCAAGGCGTCGAAGCTGCGCGGATCGTCTGGGGTACCATTGATCTTTTCGACATTCTCGAACAGGAACTGGCGGATCTCCGAAGACCGTGTACAGAGCGCTGCAAGCCGCCGCTTTTGCACTTCCTTTTCGCGATTGCGCTCAGCCCTCTGCTCGGGAGTCGTGCCCTGACGCCCCGGAAGATGGGTGAATGCTGTAATGATGCTCTGCAGTTCGAGCAGGTCTTCGTGGGTTGAACCCAGCTTTTGCTGCAGGCGTTCGATTTCGAATCCGAGGATACGTGGGTACTCTCGTGGCGCGATGGGGAACCGGTGCTGAAAGTAGAAAATGCTGAACTCTCCATGTTCCGCGTCGAATGTAAGCTTCAACTCACCTTTTTCGAGTGCGGTCCCGTACTGATCGCCGAGAACCGGAACAAGAACTTTTCCTTGCAGTTCGTCTTTAATGGGATACCAATCGATGTCGAAGAACTCCGCATAATCGGAAGATTCTCCGTTTTCGAGCACGTCAAGCCACCACACATTGTCGCTGCCCATCACGCCCATGTGATTGGGCACAATGTCGAGTATCTGGCGCATACCGTGCCGATGAAGTTCTTCGACGAAGTAGTCGTAATCTTCGCGGGTGCCGATCTCCGGGTTCAGGGTATTGTGATCGATAATGTCGTATCCATGAAGGCTGCCCGGACGGGCCCGCAAGTAGGGCGAAGCATAGACGTGACTGATTCCGAGGTCGCTTAGGTAGGGCACGATGACGGCTGCATCGCGGAAAGTGAAGTGCAGATTCAGTTGCAGGCGGTAAGTTGCGGTCGGTATCTGATCCAGTCGCTTCATTATGCACACCTAGGGGAGGCAAACTTGCCGAAGAAGATACGCAGCCAGTCTCAAACCTATCGGGTAGACACGCAAGTTTCCATAGGGGCTTTTCCGCAGCATTCCCGGGGAAACACCTGATGACAACCGAAAAGCGTTTCAGGTTCGAAGGGACCAAACGACCGACCAGGCAGGGAGATGTCCTTGCTGGATCGCTGCGTCGGCTTCCGGATTGCTGACATAGAAATGCGTTCCGGAAGTTTGAATGATCTCAGCTGTAGACTCGCCAAGATTGGCGCGGAGTTCCAATCGAGGGCCGTTTTCGAACGACCAGTCGATGGATAAGGCTCGCTTCTCATCGTGGGAACTGCTGCAGCGCGAGTCCGATTTCATTCCGAGTTGGGGAACGACGACGCGCTGGCGGACACCAAGCAATTCCCGGTAAAGCTGCCGCCAGCCGGAGTGAGCGGAATCTTTCAGAGAATTCCAATCTAATTTTGATTGCTTAAAGGTCTGTTCGGCATTTGGATCAGGGATGGAATCCCTTACTTCGGGGGAACTGAACTTGGAAAATCGAGCAAACTCGTTTCTCCTGCCATTCGTGACTGCGGCCGCGAGATCGCCGTGGAAATCACAGAAGAAGAGGAAGGGCGTTGTCGCGCCGAACTCCTCACCCATGAAAAGAAGCGGCGGTGCTGGGGCCAGCAGCAGGATTTCCATAGCGGCCCTCAAAGCCGCAGGAGAGGTGAGATGGGCGATCCGCTCGCCGAACGCGCGATTACCGACCTGATCGTGATTCTGGAGGAAGGAAATGAATGCGGAGAGTGGCAGGTCACTGCTCGGTTCGCCCCGATGCTCTCCATGGTATTCGGAATAATCGCCCTGATACACGAAACCTTCGCGCAGAGCGCGGCAGAGATTCCCCATGGGATCTTTCACATAATCGGAGTAGTAGCCGTCCGATTCTCCGGTGAGAAGCACATGCACCGCGTGGTGGATGTCGTCATTCCATTGCGCGTCATAGAGGCGCACGGCGCCGGCCGCATTGTGTTCCAGATAGCGAGCGATGTTATCGCCGTTTTCGAGGATGAGGTGAACGAATCGTTGCGTTCCGAAACGAGTCCGTACGGCGGTCGCCAGTTCTGTGAGGATATCTGGTTTGGAATCGTCGATGATAGAGTGGACCGCATCGAGGCGAAGACCGTCGAAGTGATATTCCTCAAGCCAGTAGAGAGCGTTGTGAATGAAGAAATCGCGAACCACGCGACTGTCGGGCCCGTCAAAATTGATGGCGTCTCCCCAAGGCGTGTGATGGCGCTTGGTGAAGAATTGCGGCGAGTAGAGGTGGAGATAATTGCCCTCGGGACCGAAATGGTTGTAGACGACGTCGAGGAAGACCATGAGCCCTCCGGTGTGTGCCGCCTGGATAAGGCATTTGAGATCCTCCGGACGTCCATAGGAACTGTCGGGAGCATAGGGAAGTACGCCATCATAGCCCCAGTTTCGTGAGCCAGGAAAATCCGAGAGAGGCATCAACTCGATCGCGGTCACTCCGAGATCGCGCAGGTAGTCGAGTTTCTGCTCTATGCCGCGAAACGTTCCCTCGGGGGTGAAGGTCCCAACGTGCAATTCGTAGATCACAGCTTGTTCCCACGGACGGCCACGCCAGTCCGCATCGGTCCAGCGGAAAGCCAGAGGATCGAGCACTTCGCTCGGACCGTGCACGTCATGAGGCTGGAAGCGAGAGGCAGGATCGGGAACTTTTGTGTTGTTGTCGATCTGGAAGCGGTAAAGGGAACCAACATGCGCTTCTTTCGTGAGCAACTCGTACCATCCGCCGTCGGTGGAGACGAGTGGAAGCGGCCTGGCTGGATGATTCTCCAAAACTAATGACACTTGTTTGGCGGCGGGAGCCCATAGGCGAAAACGTACACTGCCGTCGGGCTGAAGCTCCGCCCCAAACGGCATCGCGTGGCTACGAATCATGACGGCGTTCCTGACGGATCTGGTCCCGCTGACGCTCGACGAGAAGTGTGAGTGAGCGTGGCTGCAGAGCGTACTGAGTCATGGGCTCGTAGGTGGTGCCGGGACTTCCCGCGGAGTCTACAGAAGTATCAATCAGCGTAACCCATGTCATATTCGAAGCTACAGTGGGAAGACAGAATGGTACTTCCTCGTGATGACCGTTCATGAGGAGCAGAAAGTTCTCGTCGGTGATGAGCTGGCCGCGTTCATCCAGTTCATCGACCGCCGATCCCGAGAGAAAAACACCTAAAGTTCTGGCGTGCTCCTGATTCCATTCTTCATCGGTCATCTCGCGTCCGTCGGGACGTAGCCAGAGGATGTCTTTGACGCCGGCGCCTTTGATGGCGCGGCCCTGAAAGAAATTGCGCCGGCGAAAGACTGGATGATTCTTGCGCAGGGAAATCACTTTTCTGACCAGAGCGACCAGTTCTTTCTCGGTCTGGATCTGTTCCCAGTTGATCCAGCTGATTTCATTATCCTGACAATAAGCGTTGTTGTTGCCCAGCTGAGTGCGGCCAAGCTCGTCTCCGGCGAGGAGCATGGGAACACCTTGTGAGAGCAGTAAAGTGACGATCAAGTTGCGCTTCTGCTTAGCCCGGAGGGCGCTGATCATGGGATCGTCCGTTGGACCCTCAACGCCGCAATTCCAGCTGCGATTGTTGTCGGTACCGTCGCGATTTTCCTCGCCGTTGGCTTCGTTGTGCTTGTGGTCGTAGCTCACGAGATCTTTCAAGGTGAATCCGTCGTGGGCGGTGACGAAGTTGACACTGGCATACGGACGGCGCCCGCTGCGGGCATAAAGATCGCTGGAGCCAGTGATGCGATAGGCCAGTTCACCGATTTGTCCGCCATCGCCTTTCCAATAGGAGCGAATCGCGTCGCGATAACGATCGTTCCATTCCGCCCAACCGATGGGGAATTTGCCGACTTGATATCCGCCTTCGCCCAGATCCCAAGGCTCGGCGATGAGCTTGACCTGCGAAAGAACCGGGTCCTGGTGAATGATGTCGAGAAAGGCGCCAAGTTTATCGACCTCGTGCAGTTCTCGGGCAAGAGTGGCGGCGAGGTCGAAGCGGAATCCGTCCACATGCATGTCGAGCACCCAGTAGCGGAGGCTATCCATGATGAGCTGCAGCACGCGCGGATGGCGCATGTTAAGCGTGTTGCCGGTTCCGGTGTAGTCGGTGTAGTAGCGCGGATTGTCCGGTGGAGTTCGGTAATAAACGGAATTATCGATGCCACGGAACGACAGCGTCGGGCCCAGCTGGTTACCTTCGGCGGTGTGGTTATAAACGACGTCGAGGATGACCTCGATCCCGGCCGAGTGCATCGTCTTGACCATTGTCTTGAACTCGCTAATCGATCCGCTCGAGAGATAGCGAGACATGGGCGCGAAAAATCCGATTGTGTTGTAGCCCCAATAATTGCGGAGGCCCCTTTCGATCAGCTGCCGATCATCGATGAAGTAATGCACTGGCATAAGTTCGACGGCAGTGACGCCGAGCTTCAGAAGGTGGCCGATGACGGGGCCGGTGGCAAGTCCGGCGTACGTTCCGCGCAGTGCTTCGGGAACGCGTGGGTGCCGTATGGTGAATCCCCTCACATGCATTTCGTAAATGATGCTTTTGTGCCAGGGAGTGTGAGGAGGACGGTCCGTTCCCCAGGTGAAGGCGGGATCGATAACCATCGCCTTGAGCATGCCGGGCGCGCTGTCGCGCCGATCGAAAGAAAGGTCGGCATTTCTATGATCGATGCGATAGCCGAAATGGGAGTCGCTCCACCTGAGATCGCCG
>Ga0070735_10004717_pt1 | contig 11425 bp, 9 predicted proteins | sample Coa_R1_FD_66443 | JGI IMG/M metagenome (GOLD analysis project Ga0070735, IMG submission 66443) | Surface soil microbial communities from Centralia Pennsylvania, which are recovering from an underground coalmine fire - Coalmine... | ecosystem: Environmental > Terrestrial > Soil > Unclassified ... | reverse complement strand
GACCGACACGGTCAGCGCGCTGGCCGCGATCGGCGCGACCGACCGGTGGGTCATGAACCTGGTGTTCGTGCTGGTCGGCGCCTGCTACATCATGACGGCACTCGCGCTAAAACCCGCCAGAACGGTCGGGCGGATGATCCTGATCGCGGGCGCGATCGCGGGCATGCTGGTCGCGGCCAACCCGGAGCACGCCGGGGGCTTCGGCTCGGTCCCGCACTTCGTCTTCGCCTCGCTCGGGTTCGCCGGGCTGACCCTGTGGCCTGTCGCAGCCGCCCAGAAAGGCCCCGCGGCCCCGTGGGGCCTGCGGCCAGGTCCGGCGGCTACGGCCGTCGCGGTGCAGTTCGCCCTGCTCGCCTGGTTCGGCGCCGAACTAATCCTGGCCGCCCATCAAGTAGGCCTGGCCGAGCGGATCATGGGCGGCGTGCAGGCCACCTGGCCGCTGGCCGTGGTGCTGTCCTGCTACCTCCCGGTCCGGACGCCCGTCCCGGCCCGGCCGGACGATGACAAGGTTAACCAGGCCAGCAACGCATAGGCCATGACGGCCGCGAGGGCGCCCAGGACCGATCCGGCCACCACCTGGGCCACGGTATGGTCGCGCACCGTCACCCGGGCCCAGCCGAGCAAGCCCACCAGCACGTACCCCAGCAGCACGAACGGCCCGAACGTCAGGGCCAGCAGCGCCACGGAACCGGATGCCACCGAGCAGTGGATGGAGATCTTCCACACCACGGTCACCAGGGCCAGCACGGCCACGCTGGCCAGCATGAACGCCAGGTAACCGGTCAGCAGGGGCGGCGCGCCGAGGACCAGCAGCAAGATCAGCCCGGCCGCGACCGACGCGGTGCTGAAGGCCAGCACCAGCAGCCGCGGGCGCCGCGCACCGACGTTCCGGTCGCTCCACTGCCCGTGCCGGACCCCGTAGGAGATGAACAGCGTGGGCAGCACGGCGGCGAACAGCGCGGCGAGCAGGCCCCAGCCGAGGCCCGTCCGTCCGTCCGTGTGCCAGCCGACCGCGAGAACGGTCACGATCAGCCAGTTCTTCGGCTCCAGCCAGTACGTGACCCGTCGGGCCCAGGCTTGACGTGCGCCCATGGGCAGACGGTACCGTCCCGGGTATGGCGGCGCGAAGCGGCAGGCAGTTTCTCGAGCGGCTATCCACCGCCCGCGTGCACGTCGAGATCCAGGGCGAGACCCTTACCGGGCACGTCAACGACCACCCCGCCTTCCGCAACGTCATCGCCAGCTACGCCGAGCTCTACGACATGCAGGACGACCCCGCCCACCGCGACGTCCTCACCTACCCGTCCCCTACGACCGGCGACCCGGTCGCGACGTCCTTCCTCACCCCACACACGCCGCAGGACCTGGACAAGCGGCAACAAGCGTTCAAGACCTGGGCCGACCACTCGCTCGGCATGCTGGGCCGGACCCCCGACTACCTGAACAGCGCGCTGATGGCCCTGGCCTCGGCCGCGGACTGGTTCGCCCAGGCCAGCCCGGGATTCGGCGAGAATATCAGGAACTACTACGAGCGGGTCCGCGAGGACGACCTGCTGTGCACCCACACGCTGATCCCGCCGCAGGCCAACCGGGCGGTCTCCGGCAGCCAGCAGGCCCGCGGCACGCTGATGGCCCACATCACCTCCGAAGACGACAACGGCATCGTCATCCGCGGCGCCCGGATGCTCGCCACCATCGGCCCGTTCGCCGACGAGCTGCTTGTGTTCCCCTCGACGGTGCTGCGCAACACGCCCGAGGACAAGCAGTACTCCTTCGCCTGCGCGATACCGAACGACGCTCCCGGGCTGCGCTACCTGGCCCGTGAACCGCTCGACTACGGCCGTCCCCGGCACGACCACCCGCTCGGGTCCCGGTTCGAGGAGCCCGACGCCGTGGTGGTGTTCGACGACGTGCACGTGCCCTACGAGCGGTGCTTCGTCCTCGGCGACCCCGAGCTGTGCAACGGCTTCTACACCCGGACCTCGGCCGTGGTGCACATGACCCAGCAGGTGATCGCCCGGACCACGGCCAAGACGGAATACATCCTGGGCCTGGTCAGCCTGCTCACCGAGGCCATCGGCATCGAGCAGTTTCAGCACGTCCAGGCCGATGTGGCCGAGGTCATCACCACGCTGGAGACGCTGCGCGCGCTCGGCCGCGCCGCGCTGGCCGACGCCCAGCCGAACGAATTCGGCGTGCTCACCCCGGCGTGGGCCCCGCTGAACGCGGCCCGTAACCTGTACCCCCGGCTCTACCAGCGCTTTCCCGAGATGTTGCGCAAGCTCGGCGCGTCCGGCCTGATGGCGACGCCCACCCAGGCCGACGTGGCCGGCCCCGCCGCGGCCGACATCGAGACCTACCTGCAGTCCGCCACGCTGGGCGGCGCCGAGCGGGTCCGGCTGTTCCGGCTGGTCTGGGACACCTGCATCTCGGCCTTCGCCAGCCGCCAGGCGCTGTACGAGTACTACTTCTTCGGCGATCCGGTCCGGATGGCCGGCGTGTACATCAACAGCTACGACCGCGACCCCTATAAGGCCGCCGTCCGCGCCTTTCTCGAACGCCCCTGAGCGGCGCGCCCCCAAGCCAAGTCCCGCCGTACGAGCTACTATCACAGCATGCGTATGGCCGGGTTTGTTCTCCCAGGTCGGCGGAGGGGTTATGAGTAAGGGAACCCTGATCCTGTTCATCTGGATCCTCATCGGAGCCGCCGCCGCTGGTCAGCGCGGGTATTTCAGTATCTCCAAGTTCGGCTGCACCCAGGGGGCGACGGTGGCCGTGACCATCGCCGCGGGCCCGCTCAACTACATCGGCCTGAACCCCACGATCAACTGCACCACCCCCAAACCCAGCACCTGAGCTCCCGCCTATTCCTGACCGCGCGCACCACGTCCCGTTCGGAGAAAATTTTCGCGGAACGGGCCGTGGCTTATCGCGGCGAGGACCGGAGACTCTCCTCCGCGAGCTGGCGCAGGCGGTAGCGCTGCGTCTTGCCGCTGATGGTCTTGGGCAGCTCGGCCACGAACTCGACGACCCGCGGGTACTTGTACGGCGCGATGGACCGCTTCGCGAAGTCCTGCAGCTCTGTGGCCTTCTTTTCCTGGGCGGCCTTGTCCTGGCCGGAGACCGCTCCCTCGCGCAGCACCACGTAGGCCTGGACGATCATGCCCCGGTCGGCGTCCGGCGCGCCGATCACGGCCACCTCGAGGACGTCGGGGTGGCCGAGCAGCGCCTCTTCCACCTCGGGGCCGGCGATGTTGTACCCGGCCGAGATGATCATGTCGTCGCTGCGGGCCTGGTACCAGTAGTAGCCGTCGGCGTCCCGGGTGTAGGTGTCGCCGGTGATGTTCCAGCCGTGCTGCACGTAGACCTGCTGGCGCGGGTCGGCCAGGTAGCGGCAGCCGGTCGGGCCCTTGACCGCGAGCCGGCCGGGCTGGCCGTCGGGAACCTCGGCGCCGTCGGCGTCCAGGATCGTCGCCTGGTAGCCGGGCACGGCCCGGCCCGTCGAGCCGGGGCGGATGTCGTCGTCGGCGGAGCAGATGAAGATGTGCAGCATCTCGGTCGAGCCGATGCCGTCGATGATCGCGATGCCGGTGGCCTCGCGGAAGTCCTCCCACACCGACTTGGGCAGGTGCTCCCCGGCCGAGATGCAGCGCCGCAGGTTCTTCAGCGACGCGGCCTTGCCCGCGGCCAGCATGGCCCGGTAGGCGGTGGGGGCGGTGCTCAGCACGGTTACGCCGTGGGCCGCGATCGCGTCGGCCAGCTCGGCGGGGGTGGCCCGCTCGATGAGCAGCGTGGAGCCGCCCGCCCGGAGCGGGTAGAGCAGCAGGCCGCCCAGGCCGTAGGTGAAGCCGAGCGGGGGAGTGCCGGTGAACACGTCGTCCCGGTGCGGCTTGATCAGGTAGTGGGAGAACGTGTCGCAGGTGGACAGGATGTCCCGGTGGAAGTGCACCGCCACCTTGGGCTGGCCGGTCGTCCCGGACGTCGACGCGAGCATGGCCACGTCGTCGGCCGCGGTGAGCACCGGGGTGAACACGCCGTCCTTGGCCGCGCACCGGGCGGCCAGCCCCGGGGCGTCGTCGGGCCCGTCGCCGTAGCAGATGGTGGGCAGACCCGGCGCGCCAGCCGCCAGGTCCGCGGCGATGCGGTGGTCGCAGATGGCCAGGCTCGGCTCGGTCAGCCCGGTGATCGTGGCGATCTCCTTCGGGCGCAGCAGGGCCATCGTGGTGACGGTCACCCCGCCGGCCTTGATCACGGCCAGCCAGGCCGCGGCGAGCCAGGGGCTGTTCGGGCCGCGCAGCAGGACCCGGTTGCCCGGCTGGAGGCCGAAATCCTCGGTCAGCACCTGGGCGATCTGGTTGGTCCGGCGCACCGTCTCCGCATACGTCCAGGTCTCGGTGACCGAGCGCAGGCAGGGCCGGTCCCCGCCCTCACGGGCGGCGGTCACGTCGAGCAGCTCCGCGGCGCAGTTCAGCCGCTCGGGGTACCTGAGCTGGGGCAGGTCGTAAAGGAACTCCGGCCACTGGTCCTGCGGGGGCAGCCGGTCACGGCAGAACGTATCGGTGTACGCCGAAGGGGAGAGCCACATCTGGCCGCACTTCCTTGTGTCCCGTAGGGTAGATCACCAGTATTTACCTTTGGTGACGGCAGTCAAGAGATCGCCATACCAGGAGCGTCCGAGATGAGCCCGTTCCGTGCTTCGGCCCCGCTGACCAGCCACTGGCAGCACTTCCGCTTCGCGCTGGACGACGGCGTCGCCACCGTGACCCTCGACCGCCCGGACAAGCTCAACGCGCTCACGTTCGAAGCGTACGCCGACCTGCGTGACCTGCTCGCCGAGCTCCCCCAGCGCGGTGACGTGCGGGTCCTGGTCGTGCGCGGCAGCGGCCGGGCGTTCTGCTCGGGCGGTGACGTCAACGAGATCATCGGCGCCACCTTGTCCATGTCCCCGGACCAGCTGCTGGCCTTCACCCGGATGACGGGCGAGGTCATCCAGGGCATGCGCGAGTGCCCGGTGCCGATCATCGCGGCCGTGCACGGCATGGCGGCCGGGGCCGGCGCGGTCATCGCGCTCGCCGCCGACTTCCGGGTCTGTACCCCGGCGGCCCGGTTCGCGTTCCTGTTCACCAAGGTCGGGCTGTCCGGCGCGGACATGGGCTCGGCGTACCTGTTGCCCCGGCTGGTCGGGCTGGGGCACGCGACCCGGCTGCTGATGCTCGGCGACACGATCAATGCCGAGGAGGCGTACCGGATCGGGCTGGCCTCATCGCTCGTCCCGGCCGACGAGTTCGAGGACGCCGTCGGCGGGCTCGCGCGCCGGCTGGCCTCCGGGCCGACCCAGGCCTACGCGCAGACCAAGGCGCTGCTGACCAAGGAACAGGACATGAGCCTGTCCGCCGCGGTCGAGCTGGAGGCCATGACCCAGGCCCTGCTGATGAACGGCCAGGACTACGCCGAGTTCCACGCCGCGTTCAACGCCGGCCGCCAGCCCCGCTGGCGGGGCCGCTGACGGCCCTGCCTTCTAGGCTATGTCCGTGGAGACGTTCACGTTCCTCTTCACCGACATCGAGGGCTCGACCGTTCTGCTGCGGCGGTTGAGAGAAGGCCGCTACGCGCAGGTCATCGCCGATCACCGCTCGCTCATCCGGTCCGGCCTGGCCGCGCACGGCGGCCGGGAGGTGGACACCCAGGGCGACGGGCTGTTCGCCGTGTTCTCCTCGCCGAGCGCCTGCCTGGCCGCGGTCATCGCCATGCAGCAGGCGCTGGAGGCACACACCTGGCCCGGCGGGGAGCACGTCCGGGTGCGGATGGGTATCCACACCGGCGAGGCGTCCCAGACCCCGAACGGCCTGATCGGCCTGGACGTCCACCGCGCCGCCCGGGTGGCCGCGGTCGGGTACGGCGGCCAGATCCTGCTGTCCGAGACGGCGGCGACCCTGGTGCGCGATGCGCTTCCCGCCGGGTCGGCGCTGAAGGACCTCGGCGTCCACCGGCTGAAGGATCTCGGCCGTCCGGAGCACATCTTCCAGCTCCAGGTGCCGGGCCTGCCGGCCGAGTTCCCGCCGCTGCGCTCGCTCGGCAACGAGTCGCTGCCGAACAACCTCCCGGCCCAGCTCTCCACGTTCATCGGGCGCGCCCGGGAGCTCGCGGAGGTGCGCGCCCTGGTGGACTCCTCGCGCATGGTCACCCTGACCGGGGCCGGCGGGTGCGGCAAGACCCGGCTGAGCCTGCAGGTGGCCGCCGAGCTGCTCGACGGCTGCGGCGACGGGGTATGGCTGGTCGAACTGGCCGCGGTCGCCGACCCGCAGGCCGTGCCGGCGGCCATCTCCGGAGCGCTCGGGATCGTCTCGCAGGCCGGCCGGGCCACCCTGGAGTCCCTGCTCGACGCCCTGGTCCCGCAGGACATCCTGATCGTCCTCGACAACTGCGAGCACCTGATCGACGCGTGCGCCAAGATCGCCGATGCCCTCGTCCGGCGATGCCCGCGGCTGCGCCTGGTCGCCACCAGCCGTGAGCCGCTCGGCATCAGCGGAGAGGTCATCTACCGGGTGCCGTCGTTGTCGCTGCCGCAGGCCGGCGATCCCGGCTCGGTGGCGCCCGAGTCCTCGGACGCCGTCGCGCTGTTCGTGGACCGGGCCCGGGCCCAGGGCATCGGGCTGACGGTCAGCGACGAGACGGTCCCGGTCATCGTGTCGATCTGCCGCCGGCTGGACGGGCTGCCGCTGGCCATCGAGCTCGCCGCCGCCCGGTTGCGCTCCCTGTCCCTGAACGGCCTGCTCGACCGCCTCGACCAGCGCTTTCGCCTGCTTACCGGCGGGAGCCGGACCGCCCTGCCGCGCCAGCAGACGCTGTGGGCGACCGTCGACTGGTCCTATTCGCTGCTCAACGACGCCGAGCGCTCGCTGCTGCGGCGGTTGTCGGTGTTCGCGGAGGGCTTCGATCTCGACGCGGCCGAGGCGGTCTGCGGCCTGGACGATATCGAGGTGTTCGACGTCGCCGGGCTGATCGGCTCGCTGGTGGACAAGAGCCTGATCGCGGCCGAACCAGCCGGGGACGCCCTGCGCTACCGGTTGCTGGAGACGATCCGCCAGTTCGCGGCGAAATGCCTCGCCGAGGCCGGCCAGGACGAGGCCGCCGTCGTCGCGGACGCGCACTGCCGGTATTACCTGTCCGTCGCCGAGGCGGCCCATCCTCATCTGCGGGGATCGGACCAGGGTGCCTGGTTCGCCCGGCTGGACCTCGATCACGCAAACCTGCGGTGCGCGGCCCGGGTCGCGGCCCGCGGGCCGGCCGGCACCGAGCAGGTCCTGCGCTTCGCCGTGGCCCAGGACCGGTACTGGCTGGCGCGCACCTGGGGCGGGGAAGCCCTGGACCTGCTCGCGCCGGTGCTCGAGCGGCCCGCGGCCTGCGCCGACCAGGTGCTGTTCGGCAGGGCACTGGTCGTGGCCGCGAGAGTCTCCCGCATCTCCGACATAGCGTCGGCGCAGCGGTACGGCGAACGGGCGGTCGAGGTCGCCCGCCAGGTGGACGACGCGCGCATGCTCATCAGGGCCCTCGCCATTCTCTGTTCCGCCTGTTACTTCGCCGGGCAGCCCGAGCGAGGCCTGCCGCTCGGCCAGGAGGCCGTCGAGCGGGCCCGGCCGCTGAACGACGACGTCCTGCTCGCCGAGGCCTTGTCCGGATACGAGCTGTGCATCGACGTGGTCGACCCGGTCCGGGCCGGAGAGTTGTTCGACGAGGCCATCGCCTGCACCGAGCGCACCGGTGACCATCTGTTCGCCTCCATCCTGCACAACAACGCCGGCGTGCACGCGCTGCGCGCCGGCGACATCCCCGTCGCGCGGGCCCACCTGGAGGCGGCGGCGCGGGCCGCGCTGGCCACCGGGGAGAACAGCGATCACGTGGCGATCAACCTGGGCTGGGTGCGGCGCCTGGACGGCGACCCGGACGGCGCGCGGGCCGACTTCGAGGACGCGCTGCGGATCAGCCGCCGCGCCGGCCAGCGCTTCAACATCGCCTACGCCGTGCTCGGCCTGGCGTGCATGGCCGGGGACGCGGGGGACTGGTCGCTGGCCTGTGAGCTGCACGGCCTCGCGCAGGCCATCCTCGACCGGACCGGAGAACCGTGGCAGGCGCCCGAAATCGACTACCGCCGCGAGAGCCTCGCCCGGGCCCGCGCGCAGCTCGGCGCGGAGCAGTCCGAGCGGGACTACGCGCGGGGCGTGGCGCTGGGGCCCGACGGGATCGCCAACCTGGCTTCCCGGCTGGACCCGTTATCCGCCGGGGGCGGCCGCTGCCGGCTGGTCAGTCATGGTCGGTCAGCACGGGCCGCAGCACGTCCAGGACCGCCGGGTCCTCGATCGTGGACGGCACGACCTCATCCCGGCCGTCGGCAATGCCCCGCATGGTCTTGCGGAGGATCTTGCCCGATCGGGTCTTGGGCAGGGCCGCGATCACGTCTACCCGGCGCAGCGCGGCGACCGGCCCGATCTGATCCCGTACCAGCTGGACGAGCTCCGCCGACAGGACGGCCGGGTCAGTACCGACACCCGCCTTGAGGACCACGAACCCCCTGGGCACCTGGCCCTTGAAGTCGTCGTCCACCCCGATCACCGCGCACTCGGCGACGGCCGGATGACCGGCGAGCACCTCCTCCATCTGCCCGGTGGACAGGCGGTGGCCGGCCACGTTGATCACGTCGTCGATGCGGCCCATGACGTACAGGTAGCCGTCGCGGTCGCGGTAGCCGCCGTCGCCGGTGGTGTAAAAGCCGCGGTGCTGCGACAGGTAGGAGCTCACGAACCGGTCGTCGTCGCCCCACAAGGTGGGCAGGCAACCCGGTGGCAGCGGCAGCCGGACCACGATCTCCCCGGTCTGGCCGGCCTCCGCCTCGGCCCCCTCGGCGTCGAGAACGCGGACGTCGTAGCCGGGCATCGGCATCGTGGGCGAGCCGGCCTTGGTCGGCATGGGATCCAGGCCCATCGGGTCAGCCGCAATGGCCCAGCCGGTCTCGGTCTGCCACCAGTGGTCCACGACCGGGACGCCGAGCAGCTGGCCCGCCCACCGGTAGGTCTCGGGGTCGAGCCGCTCGCCGGCCAGGAACAAGTACCGGAACCCGGACAGGTCGTGCCGCATGGACAGCGTCCCATCCGGATCCTCCTTCTTGATGGCGCGGATCGCGGTCGGCGCGGTGAACAGGGCCTTGACCCCGTGCTCGGCGACGACCCGCCAGAACGCGCCGGCATCGGGCGTGCCGACCGGCTTGCCCTCGTACAGCACGCTCGTGCACCCGGCCAGCAGCGGGGCGTAGACGATGTAGGAGTGGCCTACCACCCAGCCCACGTCGGAGGCCGCCCAGAACACCTCGCCGGGCCCGGTGTCGTAGATGTTGGCCATGCTCCAGCGCAGCGCGACCGCGTGCCCGCCGTTATCGCGGACCACGCCCTTCGGCCGGGCCGTGGTGCCCGAGGTGTACAAGATGTACAGCGGATCGGTCGCCGCCAGCGGGACGCAGTCCGCTGGCTCGGCCCCGGCCAGCGCCTGGTCCCAGTCCAGGTCGCGGCCCGGGGTCAGCGCGGCCACGGCGGCGGCCCGCTGCCGGATCACGCAGTGGTCCGGCTTGTGCCGGGCCAGGTCGATGGCGCGGTCCAGGATGGGCTTGTAGGCCACGACGCGGCTGACCTCGATCCCGGCCGATGCCGACACCACCACCTTCGGCGCGGCATCGTCGATGCGCGCCGCCAGCTCGTTCGCCGCGAACCCGCCGAACACCACCGAGTGCACCGCGCCGATCCGCGCGCAGGCCAGCATGGCGATCACCGCCTCGGGGATCATCGGCATGTAGATGATCACCCGGTCGCCCCGGCTGACGCCCAGCCCGCGCAGCGCGCCGGCGAACCGCGCGACCTCGTCCAGCAACTCGGCGTAGGTGTAGGTCCGCGCGGTGCCGGTAACCGGGCTGTCGTAGATCAGCGCGGCCTGGCCGCCCCGGCCGTCGCGGACGTGCCGGTCCAGCGCGTTGAAGCAGGTGTTCAGCACCCCGTCGGGAAACCACCGGTAGAACGGCGGATTCGAGTCGTCAAGCACCGACGCGGGTGCCCGGTACCAGTCGATCGCCCGCGCCGCCTCACCCCAGAAGCCCTCGGGATCGGCCAGGCTGCGGCGGAACACTTCGCTGTATCGGCCCATGCTGAACTCCATCTCCACATCGGCGCCTGCTCAAAACGAAAGGGTGCGGTGCCGTTCCGCCGCACCTTAGCGCCAAAGGTCCCGACCATGGCCGCCGAAAGGCCCTACGCGGCTGGTCAGTCGTCGGCTGCCACTTCGACGTGCCGGAGGTGGCCGCGGTCGGAGATCATATCGATCACGATGATCTTGTCACCGTCGAGAGTGAATCCCAGGGCACCGATCAGCCGTCCGGGTACGCGGACCACCAGACCGGGGGCTCCGTCGACCAGCGCCGCGCGTGCGAACCGCGTGCCGCGCTTGTACCTGAGCGCGTAGGCGCCCACCGCCTGCGCTCCGCGCATGGCCGCGGCGCCGCCCGGCAGCCCGGAGCTGTCGTCGCGCAACAGCACGTCGGGGTCGAGCACGGCTACCAGCGCGTCGAAGTCTCCGCGCCGGAGCGCGGCCAGGAACGCGTCGACCACCCGCCGCTGGCGGGCCGGGTCGACCTGGCGCGGCGGGGTCGCCCCCTGGACCCGGCGGCGGGCCCGGCTGGCCAGCTGGCGTGTCGCGACCGGGGAGCGCTCCAGGATGGCGGCGATCTCGTCGAAGGGCACGGCGAAGATGTCGTGCAGGACGAAGGCCAGGCGTTCGGCCGGGGCCAAGGTGTCGAGCACGACCATCAGCGCCGGGCCCAGCGAGTCGGCCAGCAGGATCGCTGCCTCGGGATCGTCCGCATCCGGGTTGCCCGCGGGCGGCTCGGTATCGTCCAGCGACTCCTCCCGCCGGACCCGGCGGGACCGCAGCATCTTCAGGCACTCCCGCGCCACGACCGTGGTCAGCCACCCGGCCAGGTTCTCGACCTCGGAGGTGTCCGCGCCGCTGAGCCGCAGCCAGGAGTTCTGCACCGCGTCCTCGGCCTCGGCCTGCGAGCCGAGCATCCGGAAGGCGACCGCCCGCAGGCGGCCTCGCTGCTCCTCGAACCGGGCCGCCAGCCACTCGTCCCTGTCCATCGGGTTCATAGCCTCCTGAACCGCCAGCGCGCGCGGATGTGACCAGGGGCAGCTACCCCGCCTTCCGCGCTATCCCCAGGATCCGCGGCGCTACCGGCCAGGCCAGGGCGTCCGGCGGGAACCGGAAGCCGCGGATCCGCTCGATGGTGAAGACCCGGTCGATGGCCGCCCGGGTCTGACGCTGGGGATGGCACCCGCCCATCAGCCGCGGCCACACCAGGTCGGCGGCCTGCTGGAACCCGGCGAACAGG
>Ga0070735_10004716_pt1 | contig 11427 bp, 8 predicted proteins | sample Coa_R1_FD_66443 | JGI IMG/M metagenome (GOLD analysis project Ga0070735, IMG submission 66443) | Surface soil microbial communities from Centralia Pennsylvania, which are recovering from an underground coalmine fire - Coalmine... | ecosystem: Environmental > Terrestrial > Soil > Unclassified ... | reverse complement strand
TTGGGCGACGTCGGCGCGCGACGTGAGCACTGCCCCTCCCCGCCCGGCCGAAATCAATTTGCTCCCTCCGAAGCTCAAGATTCCCACGTCTCCTGACGTGCCGGCGACGCGGCCGTCAATTCGCGCTCCGGGCATTTGGGCCGCGTCCTCGATAACCGCAAATTGGAACTCGCGGGCGAGCCGCGTGAGCTCGGCGACATCAACGACGCCTCCGTGCAGGTGGGAGCCGATGACCGCTTTAGTCCGGGGGCCGATCGCCTTGCGAACGCCGGCCGCATTAAGATTCCAGTTGTCCGCCCGCACATCGACGAGCACGGGAAGGGCGCCGACGGCGAGCACGTCCTGAAAGTTTCCTTTAAAGTCATAGGCCGCCATAATCACCTCGTCGCCTGGCCCGACCGCCAACCCGCGCAGGGCGAGCTCCATCGCCGCCGTCCCGCTTGCGCACAAGACGACGTGTTCGACGCTGTGATACAGCGCCAAAAGCGCGCTCAGCTCGGCGACGTGCCGACCGTGATACTTGCCCCACGAACCGTCGGCCAGCGCCTCGCGCACGCGGGCATCGACATCGGGATCGGGCAAAGGCCAATCCAGGGGGCCTGCCGGTCGCAGGGGCGTGCCGCCGAGAATTGCGGGAACATCGGAATGACTGATCATCGGCGCGCGTTCGATTGTCGTGAGGGCGGCCCAGCCCCTATCATGGCATCCGCATATTTTGAGCAAGATTTGGCATCTTCGACAACCGACACCCCAAAACTCTGGAATTATGGCACATCGCATCCGGTTCATCATGGTGGGAGGTTTTCTTGGCGCAGGGAAAACAACGACATTGGCGCGGCTGGCGCGGCATTACGCCGGGCGGGGCCTCAATGTCGGCGTCGTGACCAATGACCAGGCCAGCGATCTGGTCGACACCAATACGCTCCGTGCCCAGGGTTTTGAGGTCGGCGAAGTGGCCGGTTCGTGTTTCTGCTGCAATTTCGACGGCCTCATGGGAACGATCGAGACGCTGGGACAAAGCCGGCGGCCCGACGTCATCCTGGCTGAACCGGTCGGCAGTTGCACCGACCTGGTGGCGACTGTCGTGCAGCCTTTGAAACGGCTGTTTGAGGCCGACTTCAGCATCGCCCCTTATTCGGTCATCTTGAAACCGAGCCACGGAGCCCGAGTCTTAAGAAATGAATCCGGAGCAGGCTTTTCTCCCAAGGCCGCGTACATTCTCAAAAAGCAACTTGAGGAAGCTGACGCCATTTTGATCAACCGCATTGACGAACTTGACCCTCGGGAGGTCGAGGGGCTGGTGCGGTTGGTCGATGCGCAATACCCCGGCAGGCCGATCCTTAAGATTTCGGCTCGGACGGGGGCCGGCTGCGAAGCCCTCTTGGCCCTGCTCGATCAGGAAGGCGAATTCGGGCGGCGCGTCCTCGACATCGACTACGACATCTACGCCGACGGCGAAGCCGAGCTCGGCTGGCTTAACGCCAGCATTCGCGTCGCCGCGAAAAACGAATTCAGCCTCGATCGGCTGCTCGTCGACGTTTTATCGCGGCTTGCCGACATTTTGGATGAGACGGGAGCCGAGACGGCGCACCTGAAAGCAATCGGCCTGTGGGAGGGATTTTTCGGCGTCGCCAATCTCATCAGCCGCGAGCATGTGTCGGAGCTTTCGCTCCCGTCGAATTGTTCGGTGCGCGAGTTCGACCTGATCGTCAATGCCCGCGTGGCAACCGATCCGGCGGTATTGGGAAGGGCCGTGCGGGCGTCGGTGAACGCGGCTACTGCCGCGGTGGGGGCCGAAGCCGAGTTCCGCCAGACCCAGTGTTTTCGCCCAGGTCGTCCGACGCCCACGCACCGGTTCGCCGATTTTGCCAAATAAACAAGAGTCACGAAATCTCGTCAGGAATTTGAAAGGCGCGGGGCTGGTCGATAGAATGCGGGCGACGATGAAGCCGGGAGGCGCCCCCCGGAATGGTCAGCCAGTCAAATCGCATTCGGATTGAAAACACAGGAGGTTTTTATGTCCCGATCCTTGAAGGCGTTGTCTCTCGTTGCTGCGATGTCGCTGGGGGCAGTCTTTTCGTTCATGCTGATCGGAAGCGCCGACGACAAACGTCACGAAGAGTCGCCTGCTGCCCGGTCCGGCGAAAGTCCGCCGGAGAAGCCCCGCTCGCGATCGGGCCCTCGTGCACCCGATTTGCCCATTCAGCATGCGATTCTGCAGGAAGAAAGAGCCGAGAGCGCAGCCGAAGAAAAAATCGTTCGCTCGCTCGATAAGCCCACGACCGTCGATTTTAATGAGCTTCCGCTTGAAGAGGCCCTTGTATTTCTCAAGGAATACCACAACATCAATATTTGGATCGACCGCGCCTCGCTTCTCGATGAGGGCATTGCGCTGCTGCAGCAGCCAATCACGCTGACACTGGCCGGCGTGCGGTTCGAATCGGTGCTCAACCTGCTGTTGCAGCCGTCGCATTTGGACTGGGTGATCCAGGATGAGGTGATGAAGATCACGACCGAGGGTTGGGCCGCTCAGCATCCGGAAGTCAGGACCTACGACGTGCACAATCTGATCGACGCCGGGCACGCGCCCCAGGACTTGACCGCGGCGATCACCCAATCGATCGAGCCGCGTTCGTGGGGCGGCAAAGATGGTGTGGCGTCGATCTCGCACACAGGCGGCGTGCTCATCATTCGCCAGTCGCAACGCGTCCATAGCGAGATTGCCCACCTCTTGGCCGATCTCGACGACATCGCCAAAGCCGGCGAAGACGAGCAGGCCGATCTGGAAAAAAAAGCGGTCGTGTCGATCAAGGTCTATCCCATAGGCGCCGAAGTCGCCAACGACTTGGCCGATTGCCTCCAGCAGTTTGTGGCCGCCGACTCTTGGGAGAATGCCGGAGGCCAGGGGAAAATTCGCGCCCTGAGCGGGATGCTCGTGGTCGAGCAAACCGCCGATGTGCATACCGCCATCCAACGGTTTCTTGGCGAACTGACAACAGAGTCGCCGCAAAGCGCCTCTTGCGTTTCCACACAGCCTCGATCTGAAACGCGATGATGATGGCGACTCGATATATTCTCCCGGCGCTTGCAATCGCAGCCGCTTTTGCACGCGCCGCCGCGGCCGCCGACCCGCTTCCGGAAACAGCGCCGCTGACAATCGCTGAGCCGCTCGATGTCTTGATGGTCGATGGCATCGACCGTTTCGCACTGCGCGAAATCGCGGCATCGGTCGAAGAGCGGGCGCGGCTCTGGAATCGCGACTTTTCGAGCGCCAGCGCCTATGAAAAGAGCATCGCTCCCAACCGCGAGCATTTGCGGACCATTCTGGGCGTTGTCGATCGGCGCGCGACGCCCCAGGCGATCGAGATGGTCGAGACGAAGTTTCAACCGGCCCTCGTCGCGCGCGGCACGAATTACACCGTGCAGGCCGTGCGCTGGAACGTGCTCGAGGGAGTGACGGCCGAAGGACTCCTCCTGGAGCCGCAAGGCAAGCCGGTGGCCCGCGTTGTCGCGCTCCCCGATGCCGATTGGACCCCGGAAATGTTTATTGGTCTTGCGCCGGGAACGGCCGAAGAATCGCAGCTCGCCCGGCATCTTGTCGAAAACGGTTGCCAGGTGCTCGTTCCCACGCTCATCAGCCGAGACGACGAGTTTTCGGGCAATCCCGACGTGCGATACACCAACCAGCCGCATCGCGAGTTCATTTACCGCCAGGCCTTCGAAATGGGCCGGCACGTGATCGGCTATGAGATTCAGAAAGTGCTGGCCGCGGTCGACCGGTTCGAGCTGCTCAATCAAGCGCAGAAGGCCGATGTTTCGATCGGAGTGGCGGGGATCGGCGAAGGGGGACTTTTGGCGTTTTACGCGGCGGCGCTTGATCCTCGGATCGACGGCGCCATCGTCAGCGGATATTTCCAGCCTCGCGAAAATCTCTGGCAGGAACCGATCTATCGCAACGTTTGGGGCCTTCTGCGTGAGTTCGGCGATGCGGAGATCGCCAGCCTGGTCGCCCCCAGGCTGCTGGTGATCGAGGCGGGGCCGGCTCCCGAAGTGGCCGGTCCCCCCGCGGTGAAGCCGGGGCGCAGCGGCGGTGCGGCGCCCGGCCGCATTGTGACTCCCTCTCAGGACGACGTGCTTCGCGAATGGAGCCGCGCCAGCGGCCTCGTTCAGGATTTGAGACTGGTCAATAAGCTCATCTTGGTTTCGCAAGGGGGCCGCAACGGGCCGGCCGTCAATACCAGCGCTCTGACCGGTTTTCTCAAAGGCTTGGGGGCCAATGCGGCAGCGCGAATTCCCGATGCGCCGCCGAAAAACCTTCGGACAAACTTCGACTCGCAGTCGCGGCAAAAGCGGCAGTTCGACGAGCTGGTCGAATTCACGCAGCGCCTCGTGCGGCGCAGCGCCCGCGTTCGCGACCAGGTGTGGTCGAAAGCCGATCGGTCTTCGGTGAAGAATTGGGAGAAATCGGCAGAGCCTTATCGCAAATTCGTCTACGACGAATTGATCGGCCGATTGCCCGAACCGACGATGCCCCTCAATGTGCGCATGCGGCACGTCCTCGACGAACCGGGCTTCGTGGGCTACGAGGTGATGATCGACGTCTATCCCGACGTCATCGCCGGTGGGATCGTGCTTTTGCCGAAGAACTTGAAGCCCGGCGAAAAACGCCCGGTCGTCGTCTGCCAACACGGGCTGGAGGGCGTGCCGATGGACACGATTTCGCGAGACAAAGAGCGAAAGGGCGGGTTCGAATATTATTCGGGCTTCGCGGCCGAATTGGCCGATCGGGGCTTCATCACTTACGCGCCGCAAAACCCCTATCGGGGGCAAGATCGCTTTCGCACGTTGCAGCGCAAGAGCAACCTGCTCAAGCGATCGCTGTTCAGCTATATCATTCCGCAGCACCAGCGCACGATCGACTTCTTGAAAACGCTGCCGGCGGTCGATCCGCAACGGATCGCGTTTTATGGACTTTCGTACGGCGGCAAGACGGCCGTGCGCGTTCCCCCCATGCTCACCGACTACTGCCTTTCGATCTGCTCGGCCGATTTTAATGAATGGGTCGTCAAGAATACGTCGGTCCACGATTCGCCAAGTTACATGTTCACGGGCGAGTATGAGATCTTTGAATGGAACATGGGGCACGTGGCCAACTATGCCGAGCTGTCGTCGCTGATGGCGCCGCGGCCCTTTATGGTCGAGCGCGGTCATGACGACGGCGTGGCGCCCGATGAATGGGTCGCCTGGGAATATGCCAAAGTCCGCCGCCACTATGACTTTTTGGGGCTGGGAGACAAAACCGAGATTGAGTTTTTCAACGGGCCGCATAAAATCAACGGCGTGGCGACGTATGATTTTCTTGGCCGCCACTTGAACTGGCCGCCCGTCGCGGCCAAATCGCATTAGAGCGGGATACGGTCGGTCGAGGTCCCGCTGGGGCCAGGCCGTTGGAACGGATTTCTCATTTTGTACAGGGAGGTACGCGACATGTCGAAGAAGGCACGTCTCAGCCGCGATCAAAAGCGCAAGCAGAAGCTCGCCAAACGCCAGGTCCGCCGGCCGCTGGTGGAATCGCAGGCGTATCAAGGCAACCGGTATCGCTCGGAACAATTCGTCAAGCCGCTGTTCGAGACCGAGCTCGGCATTTACGAAGGTTACTTGATTTCCGAGCGTGAGCTGACCGACGACGATGTCGAAGACGACTTGGAGGCATTGATCGACGCGCTGCGCGCCTCCCCCGTCTCCGAATTTTTTTACAACGCCGATCTTCAGGAAAAGCACGGCCTCGGCGGTTACGTGCACTCGACAATTTTCATTCGCTGGCGGGAGATGTACGAGACGCGAAGACTGCCGGCGCGCGACGACTTGATCGGAATCGTGCGCACGATCCTGGGCTCGCTTGAAGTTTGGAGATCGAAGAGCGCCAGCTCTCGCGGATATTTGAGCTATCTGGATGGCTTCATGAAGAAGATGGGGGTCTCGATCCAGGTTTTCGAGAGAGACGGTGAGATGTTTCAACTGGTTGCCGATCCGCCCCCCGACGAGCTCTATGAAGTGGGTGCAATGTGGCTGGCAGGAAGCGTCGAAGCGCACCGGCGATTCGTGGAATTGGCCAACGAGCTGCTCCAGCAAGGCAGATCGGAACAGGTGCAAAATGCCTGCCAAAAGTTGCTGGGGCTGGTGGGTACGGTCGAGCGGCCCGAGTTTCCGATCCTCAGCGAGCTGTCGATCAGGGCGCAAAAAGTTCAAGGTGAGCTGGCGCGCTTCGATTTCGCGCCCGGGCTGAAGAGCCTGATCGCCAAAGTCGCCGGCTGGTGAACCAACCGATTTAAAACGCTCGAAAGACCGAATAGAACTTGTGGCGGGCGATGCTGTGCGCCGCCACGCAGATCTTGCGCCAGCGGCTGAGCTCGACGCGGCGCGTGAAGACGTCGTACCCGCGGCGTTCGATCTCGTCCAGCAGTCCGCCGTAAATGCGGAGCATCGCCTCCAAAATCGGTTTGCCCGGCGCATCCAGGTAGTCGTAGAGCGGCTGCGCGCGCACGTAATATTCTCTCGCCCGCGAAACCTCGAACTGCATGAGCCGCGCGAATCGCTCGCCGCGGCAATCGCGAATGATGTCGCCGGCACACAAGCCGAAACGATCGAGGTCTTCGCCCGGCAGATAGACTCTTCCTTTGTCGGCATCTTCGCCGAGATCGCGAAGGATATTGGTGAGTTGGAACGCCGTACCGCAATCGACGGCCGCCTGGCGCGCCCGATTGTCGTGAAAGCCCCACAAGTGGATGCAGGCCAGCCCCACGGCGCCGGCCACGTGATAGCAATAGTCGGCCAGGCGGTCGAACGTCGCGAACTCGACCGGTTCGAGGTCCATCTCGACGCCGGCGATTACGTCGAGCAGGTATTCGAGGGGGATCTGATAGTTGCGGATGACTTCCACAAGGGCCGGCAGCACGGGATGATCGCACGGGCCGTTGTGGCAGGCCCGCACGAGGCTTTTTTGCCAATGTGCCAGTTCGGCGGCCCGCACGGCGGCAGCCTGATCGCTGTCGCCCAGGTCGTCGGTGACGCGCATGAACGAATACAAAACGCACATGGCGCGCAAGCGACTGCGGGGCAGCGCGAGAAAAGAATAGTAGAAGTTGTGAGCCGTCTGCCTCGCGAGCGCCCGGCAATAGTCATACGATTCGGAAACGGAATACGCCATGCCGGAGACTACTTGAACGAGGGGGTATCGAGCGCTGGCGAGCGCGACGATGCGGTGCGCACCGTGGGTTGAAAAATCTTCAGCAATTTGGCGCGCTCGGATTCGGTGATGGCACAGGTGTAGTATTCTCCCGACGGCGTGGTGAGACCCAGCGTGTAGCCATCGAGCCAGAAGCGGTCGCTCACGTCGTCGCCTTTGCGGAATGAGATATGATACCGGGCGCCCGCGGGGGTGGTGTTCGAGCGGTTCCAGCGTTCGGCGCGGGCCTCGAAGAACGACGCCGCCCTTGCGATTCGCGGCTGCTCGTCGACGACGACGACCGTGTCGTCCCCTTCGTCCTTGTCTTCCCCCCGATCGAACAGCGTCACCATCGTCGCCTGCTCAGGATTCGACATCCGCAGAATGTGCCGCTGAGAGCATCCCGCTCCCATCGCCGCCGCCACGACCGCTACGAACATCCGTGTTCGAATCGACATGATTGCCCTTTCTCTCAGGCGTGCCGCGTCAACCTCAGGATTTGCCGTTTGACGATCTGCCCCAGGCAGCCCAAGATCATCCAGGCGACGTCCCGTTTCGTCACCACCGGCCGTGTGTCCCAGACACGGTACCCGATTGCCTCGATCCGGTCTAGAATTCTTTCGCCCCCGCGGGCAAAAAGCTCGATCACGGCCCGCAATCTGACCGGAAAGGGCGCAAGTTCACAGAGCGTCTCGTCCCGCCACGGACGCAGCCACCGCCGCGTCCGCGCCACTTCGAATTCCATTAACTCCAGAAACGGCCCGTTCGCCATCCGCCCGCGGAGGTCGTCGGCCGAGTAACCAAAACGCCGCCGGTCTTCCTGCGGCAGATACACCCGCCCGATGTCGAAGTCGCGCGCCACGTCCTGCCAGAAATTGGCCAGTTGCAAGCCCGTGCAGATCGAATCCGACCAGCGAAAGTTTTCGTCGTTCGCTTGTCGGCAGAGATATAAGACCAACCGCCCAACGGGATTAGCGCTTCGCCGGCAATAATCGAGAAGCTCCTCGAATGTTTCGTAATCGCGGATCGTCTGGTCTTGCTCGAATGCCGAAATCAAGTCCGAAAACGGCTGCTGAGGAATGCCGAATTCGCCAATCGTGGGACGCAATGCGACAAACACGGGGTGCTGGGCGTCTCCTTCATAGCAGGCCGCGAGCTCGTCGCGCCACCATTTCAGCAGCGACCGCGATTTCTCCGGGTCGCCGACTTCGTCCCCCAGGTCGTCAGCCCAGCGGCAAAATGCGTAAATATTACAAAAAGGCTGATGCATGGGGCGCGGCAAGAGCCACGTCACGACGGGAAAATTCTCGTAGTGCGATTTCGCCAAGCGACGGCAGTAGGCTTCGGCCTCGGCGTGCGTCGGAGCGCGGCGGCTCTGAACGTTTGGCCCCCACACAGCCAGTTGATCGGCGAATGCCGACGACAATGCCACGGTTTCCTCGTACGGCCCTGAATTGATTCGACTCACATGGCCTAATTTAGCCGACATTCAGACGGCGTTAAACCGAGGTGCATCTAGCGGCCACCTTTCACTCGGGTCTGGTGCCTACAAGCGATTGGCAGAACCACGTAAGATGGGTTCATGTCCGTCCCCCAAGTCGTGATCGTCGGCCGGCCCAACGTGGGCAAAAGCTCGCTGCTCAATTGGCTGGCACGCAAGCGTATTTCGGTCGTCGAGCCTACTGCCGGCGTCACTCGCGATCGCGTCACGTATCTGATGCACGAGGGGGGCCGCTACTTCGAGCTCGTTGACACTGGAGGCATTGGCCTCGTCGATTCCGACGATCTGAGCGATGACATCGAACGGCAGATCGGCACGGCGATTGACGAGGCCACATTGATCTTGTTCGTCGTCGATGTCTCCAGCGGTCTCGTGGCTCTGGATCGGGAAGTCTCTAGCCGCCTGCGGCGAATCGCCAAACCCGTGCTGCTGGTCGTCAACAAATGCGATTCGCCCAAGCAGGAGCACGAGATCGGCGACTTCTATGGGCTGGCCGATGCGCCCCTCGTGTGCACGAGCGTGTTGGCCGAGCGCCACCGCGACAGGTTGCTGGGCGCGATCGTGAAATCGTTGCCGCCGGCTGAGGCGATTGAAGACAGCGCAGGCGCGAAGTTTGCGGCCGAGCCCGAGCTCAAGCTGGCCGTCGTGGGGCGGCGCAACGTGGGAAAAAGCACGTTCATCAACGCGCTCGCGCAAAGCGAGAGAATGATCGTCAGCGAGATTCCCGGCACGACGCGCGACAGCGTCGACGTGCGGTTCGAGCTCGACGGCAAGTCGCTGGTGGCCATCGATACGCCCGGGGTGCGAAAAAAGAAGAGCCTGGCCAACGACATCGAGTTTTACGGCCTGACGCGGGCCCTGCGCAGCATTCGCCGCGCGGATCTCGTGCTCATGTTTTTCGATGCCACGCAAACGATCTCGATGGTCGACAAGCAGCTCGTCGGAGAAATCGCAGAGCGGTACAAGCCGTGCATTTTCGTGGTCAACAAGTGGGACCTGGGGCACGAGGCGCTGATGACGACCGAGAAATGGTCGAATTACCTGATCGAATCATTCGGCTCGATGCGCTATGTGCCGGTGGCCTTCATCACCGCTAAAGAGGAAGTCAACGTCAAGAAACTGGTGAACCTGGCGCAGTCGATCGCCAAGCAAGACCGGACGCGCGTTTCGACCGCGCGGCTCAACGAGGTGCTGCAGGCGATCATCGAGCGGAATCACCCCCCATTGCGGGGGGGCCGCCAAGCGAAGATCTTCTTTGCCACTCAAATCGCCACGTCGCCGCCGACGATTGTGGTCAAGTGCAACGACCCGCGGCTCGTCGACAAAGGCTGGCAGCGCTACCTGGTGGGCTCGCTGCACGAAGCGCTCCCCTTTCCGGAAGTCCCCATCAAGGTGTATTACCGCTCTCGCGGGAGAGCCGATGCCGATGACGGCGCCGGGAGCGACGCAGATGAAGTCGTCGCGCAGTGAAGTGGCGGATATTGTTCGTTGTTCGGAGCGGGTCCATGTTCGGCGCGGGTCTCCTCTTGTTGGGCGCGGGTCTCCTGACCCCGCCGCCGGCGCGACCGCAGGTCTCCCGAGCGTCTCAGTGAATACAATTTGGAACGCCCGAAAGCTTGTGGACGAAAAGCGAAGCCTGCGGGCGGTGTCGATCATGCTCAGCGGTTGAAAATGCAGCCCGTGCGTTGCTCAGCGTGCGGCGTGCAAGCGACGCTTGGGAGACCTGCGGTCGGCGGCGTGTGGCTCGGTCGGGAGACCGGCCACAACTGTGGGGAGACTGGCCACAACGGAGGGGAGACCGGCCGCAACGGTTGGGGCGCGCGGGCCAGGCTGCTCGCGCAGCGGTTACTCCGTGAGCTTGGTCTTCTTTGCCGGGGTCGTTGCCTTTTTGGCTGCGGCGGGCTTCTTCAATCCTCTCGCCCTCGGCGCGGGCGCTGAATTCATCCAATACCAAACGCCCCCCGCCACGATAGCCACGCCCAGGACGGCGCCGCCGATCAGCTTGAGCGTGCGGCCGTCGATCTCCCCGCCTCCCTTGGATTTGGGCTTGGAAGCGGCCGGTTTGGGTGCGGACAGCGCGTCCTTGGCCGGCTTGCGCTCGGCGATGCCGAGCAGCGTCTGTCCCTTGGGATGGCCCAACTGCACGAGCGCGGCGGCCACGGCGCGGCGGACGCGAATATCGGCATCGCCCATATGCCGCTCCAGCGGCGCCATCGCCTGCTTGTCTCCCAGCTTGCCCAGCGCGGTCGCGATTTCGCAGCGCAGCACGACGTCGGCCTTGGCCAGCGAAGCGATCAGGGCCGTACAAGCCGCCGTCGTCTCGACAGGAGTGGTGGCGGACGCCAACTCTTCCTCAGTCGGTTCGGAATACTCAGGCTCCGGGGCGATTTCGTCGGAAACGCGCGCGGGCTTTTCTTTGCGCGGCACCGGCGTTCGGGAAGAAGAGGCGAACTGCGACACCGGTTTGCGGCGCGGTTGCGAGTTCCCCGCTTGTTTTGTTTTCACCGATTGCCGCTGACCGGCGCCGGCCGGTGGACTCGAAGTCTCGATGGATTCATGGACGTTGTCGGTCGCCTGGTTGTCTTGCGGAGGCGCCATGCGGGCGCGGCGCACGCGCAGTTCGGCGGCCGCGCTGGAGGGCCAGTGCGTCCCGGAATGCGGCGCGGGGACGGCGGATTCTTCGGGTCCCTTCAAAAGCTGG
>Ga0070735_10004715_pt1 | contig 11428 bp, 5 predicted proteins | sample Coa_R1_FD_66443 | JGI IMG/M metagenome (GOLD analysis project Ga0070735, IMG submission 66443) | Surface soil microbial communities from Centralia Pennsylvania, which are recovering from an underground coalmine fire - Coalmine... | ecosystem: Environmental > Terrestrial > Soil > Unclassified ... | reverse complement strand
AACGCGCGCCGGCCGGCCAACGGCATCATGTGGACGCTGTTTTTCGCCGGCCGCGATTTCGCGCCGCGCACGGTCATCGACGGAGTCAACGTCCAGGACTACCTCCAGGAGCACTACTTCGGCGCGATGCGGGAAATCGCGCGGCGGGTGCGCGACTTGCCCAACCTGATCGGTTTCGATTCGCTCAACGAACCGATGTCCGGATGGATCGGGCAGCGCCTGAGCTATCGTCATCTTGGCCCGAGCGAAGACAATCCGCATCGCGCGGCGCCGGGCCTCGCGTGGTCGCCGCTTGACGGGCTGCTGGTATCGCACGGGATTTCGCGCGCGGTACCGATGCTCGAATTCGATCGCGCGTCGAGGACCATCGTCGCGACGCGCGAACAGACCATGAATCCACGGCGCATCTCGATTTGGAGGGACGGTGTCGTCGATCCGTTCCAGCAGGCCGGCGCGTGGCGGCTCAACGCGGACGGCAGTTTCGAGGTTTTGCGCGACAATTTTTTTCAGCGCGTCGGCGATCGTCAGGTTGATCACGTCGTCGACTATGTGGGCCCGTTCTTCGCGCGCGTCGCGGCCAACATCCGCGAAATCAATCCGGACTGGATGCTGTTCGCCGAAATGGATCCGTTCGCAGCATTTGCCGGCAGCAAATTTCCGCCCGACACCCCGCGCAACACCGTCAACGCGAGCCATTGGTACGACGTCGCGATGCTCGCGAGCAAGACCTTCAACCCGAACCTCAGCCTCGATTTAGGTAGCGACGCGATGGCGGCGGAGGCCGCGCAGATTCAGGAGCGCTACACGCGGCAGCTCGCGCGGATCGCCGCCATGACGGACACGCTGCACGGCGGCGCGCCCACCCTGATCGGCGAATGCGGGATTCAGTTCGACCTCAATGGCGCAGAGGCATATCGCGCTTTCCATTGCGGCGATCGCAGCGACGCGCCGTGGACACCCCACATCATCGCGCTCGATCTGATGTACAACGCGCTCGACGCGCTGCTGATCAGCAGCACGCAGTGGAATTATACGGCATCGAATCGCAACGACCTCGCGATCGGCGACGGATGGAACCAGGAGGACCTGAGCATCTTCTCGCGCGATCAACAGATCGACGCCGGCGACATCAACAGCGGTGGTCGTGCGCTGAAAGGATTCGTACGTCCATATGCGATGGCGACGCAGGGCGTGCCCCGCAAGACGAAATTCGATCGCATCGCGCGGACTTTCGAATTCGTCTTCGATGCCGATCGCGAAATTCATGGCGAGACCGAGTTCTTTGTACCACGCGTTCAATATCCCACCGGATTTTCGATCGAGGTTTCCGGAGGCGAAGCGAAGGTGGACGCCGAGAATCAGCGCGCCACCGTAAAGGCGAACCGCGACGGAGAGGTTCGCGTGATGATTCGGCCGGCTACCTAATCTGCGGTGCCGCAGTAGGAGGGATCTTTCGCGGCGCGGGCGTAGGCCCGTTGCAACATCTTCTGCGCGTCAGCCATCGAAATTTCGTTGGCATTGGACAGCTCCCATATGAGCGATGCCAGCCGCGATTCTTTCGTATCGGTTTTTGATACCGGCCAGAAGGGATTGTCGGATCCGATACGGCCGCCCTTGCGCATATTCAGTCCGCCCACCGTAGTGCCATAACCGGTTTCCGGATTGCGCACGAAATAACTGTCGTCGCAGACCATTCCCTTGAGTTCGGCCGAGGTTTGCGCTGAGAGCGTCTTTGCCGCAAATTCCTCATCCGCGATGCTGGTGCGCCACTCCTGTGCGCGTTGTTGATTGGAGCGCGGCAGCGCCGCATAGATGCGCAACTCCGGTTTCGCATCGGCGTAGTTGCCGGCCAACACCGCGCGGTTGATGGACTCACTTTCCATCGCAATCGCCCGATTGAGAATCTCGTCGGCCTCCGCGGGATTGTGTTCGCGGCATTGATCGATCGCGGCGATCAGTGCTCCCGCGGGTCCAGTGCTATCGCCGACAGACACCGCGCGATGTTCCGGCGCGGCGCAGGCCTGGTACTTTTCGGCCACCTGGCACATGCGAGTGTCAACAAAGTTCTTATAGCCCGGCACCAAATCGTCGGACTGCATCATCGCTTTAATCATTCGATAGCTGGCTTCCGCGCCCGGGATTTCCTTGCATCCGGCGCCAAAGCGCTGCTCCGCATCCACAATCTGCTGAGCGAAGATGGCCTCGTCAGGATTGCAGATCGGACATTCGTGGGCCACGTCGAGCGGGCCGCTTTGGACCTCGCCACGCAGCGCCGCTTGCTGGAGACTCCTCACAAAATCGGTCGAGGGCTTCACCGTGGAGCATCCGCAGAACACTGCCCCCATTAAGAGCAGCATCGTGCCATGACTCAGGCGCTTGCGAATGCGCGGTGTCATCGTCCCCCCTTTCACGGTTGCCGCCCGCCTGGGCTGTGCTGAAGCGCGCTAATAACTCTACTATCTACAAATTAGCGAAACAATCGACACTTTGTAGGATGTCGGCGAACCGAGCTCGGAAAATGCCGGTCCGCTTGCAGCCGCGGCACTCAATGCCGGGATAAATGAATCTTCAGGCCTCGCCTTCCGAAAGAACGACGCGCGCGGGAGTGCGGCCGCGCACGCTCGACCACCATATGCTCAGGCTGTCCATATAAAGATAAATCACCGGCGTGGTGTAGAGCGTCAGCATCTGGCTCACCAGCAAGCCGCCGACGATCGCGATGCCGAGGGGACGGCGCAATTCGGAGCCGGTGCCGCTGCCGATCGCGAGCGGTAGTCCGCCCAACATCGCCGCCATCGTAGTCATCATGATTGGCCGAAAGCGCAGGATGCACGCCTGGTAGATGGCCTCCTCCGACGACTTGCCCTGCTTGCGCTCGGCCTCCAGCGCGAAGTCGATCATCATGATGGCATTCTTCTTCACAATGCCGATCAGCAGAATGATTCCGATCAGCGCGATGATGCTTAAGTCGTAGTGGAACAGCAGCAGGAACAGCAGCGCGCCTACGCCCGCAGAGGGCAACGTGGAAAGTATTGTGATCGGATGGATGTAACTCTCGTAGAGAATGCCAAGCACGATGTACACCGTGAGCAGCGCGGCGAGGATCAAGATCGGCTCGTTGGCGAGCGATGCTTGAAAGGCCTGCGCAGTGCCCTGGAAAGTCCCGCGAATGCCTGCCGGCATATGAATGGCGCTTTCGGCCTGATTGATGATGTTGACCGCATCGCCAAGCGCAACGCCCTGTTGCAAATTGAATGACATCGTCACAGCGGGAAATTGTCCCTGATGATTGACCGTAAGCGGCGTCGTCGATGCTTCATAACGGGTGACGGCGCTCAGCGGAACCTGCCCGCCAGTGCTCGAATTGATGTAAATCTGGCTGAGCCCTTCGGGGTTCTGCCAGAACTCCGGCGCAGCCTCCATCACCACATGGTACTGATTGAGCTGCGTGTACATCGTAGAGACCTGACGCTGCCCGAACGCGTCGTACAAGGTGTCGTCAATGAGCTGCGGCGAAATACCGAGCCGCGACGCGGTTGGGCGATCGATCACCAGATTCGCAGCCAGCCCGGCGTTTTGCTGATCGCTGCTGACGTCAGTCAACTGCGGGATGGTGCGCATCTTCTGGAGTAGCTTGGGCGCCCACTCCATCAGCTGCGGGAGGTCGTCGCTCTGTAGAGTGTACTGATATTCGGCATTCGCCATGTGGCCGCCAATGCGAAGGTCCTGCACCGCCTGCATATAGAGACTTACGCCAGGAATCTTAGCGGCACGTTTGCGGATGCGCGCGATCACCTCCTGCGCGCTGACATTGTTGCGCTGCCTGAGCGGCTTGAGCGCGATGTATGAATTCGCGGTGTTGGTAGCGCCGTTGCCGCCGGTAAATGCAAGCGCGTTGTCGACCGCGGGATCCTGGTCGATCAGCTTGACGATCTGCAGGAGCCGCTGGCGCATCGCCTGAAATGAGGTATCCTGATCGGCCAGTACCGCGCCCATCAAGCGGCCGGTGTCCTGCTCGGGAAAAAATCCTTTCGGGATGATCTTGAACATGTAGATGTTGATGACGAGTGTCGCCAGCGCTACGGTCAGCATCAGCCGCGGATGATGAAGCACCCATCCGAGGCTGCGCTCGTAAAACGTCAATGCCGAATCGAACACATGTTCGCTGGTTTTGTAGAAGCGTCCGTGCGGGCGATTATGTTCCGGCCGTAGCAGCTTCGCGCACATCATCGGCGTGGTGGTGAGCGATACCACCATCGAGACCGCGACCGCCGCGGCGAGGGTGACCGCAAATTCGCGGAACAGGCGTCCGACGATTCCTCCCATCAGCAAAATCGGGATGAAGACCGCGATCAGCGAGATGCTGATCGACATTACGGTGAAGCCGATTTCGCGGGTGCCGCGCACCGCGGCCCGAAATGGCGAATAACCCTCCTCGAGGTAGCGCGAGATATTTTCGATGACGACGATCGCGTCATCGACCACGAAGCCGGTGGATATCGTCAGCGCCATCAACGAAAGATTGTCGATGCTGTAGCCGAACAGGTACATGACCGCGAAAGTGCCGACCAACGAAATCGGCACCACGATGCCGGGAATCAGCGTGGCGCGCGCGTTTCGCAAAAACAGGAACACCACCATGATGACCAACGAGATCGAAATCAGCATGGTGACTTCGACATCGTGCACCGAGGCGCGCACGGTGGTGGTGCGGTCCATTCCAACGATCAGGTCGATATCGGTGGCGATTGAAGCGTGCAATGCCGGCAGGGCCGCATAGATGCGATCGACCGTATCGATAATGTTGGCGCCCGGCTGCCGAAAAATGATCACCAGCACCGCGGGTTTGGCATCGATCATTCCGGCGGTGCGGACATTTTCGACCGAATCCTCCACCTTGGCCACATCGGAGAGAACCACCGAGCCGCCGTTGCGATAGGCGATGATCAGCGGCCGGTATTGTTTCGCCCGCAGCAGTTGATCGGTGGTCGAGAGCGACCACGCCTCGGTATCGTTTGCGATCTCGCCCTTGGGACGATTCGCATTGGAGGAAGCGAGTACGCTGCGAAGCTGCTCGAGGCTCATTCCGGTGGCATTCAGTTGCGTGGGATTGACCTCAACGCGCACCGCGGGCAACGCGCCACCGCCGACCGTGACCTGCCCGACGCCATCAATCTGCGAAAGCTTCTGCGCGAGGATTGAGGACGCCGCATCGTACATCTGCCCGGTCGTCTCGGTTTTCGAGGTCAGCGCGACGATCATGATCGGCGCATCGGCGGGATTGACCTTCCGGTACAGCGGCTTGGCCGGCAGATTGCTCGGAAGATTGCTGTTGGCGGCGTTGATCGCCGCCTGCACGTCGCGCCCCGCAGCATCGATGTTCCGATTCAAATCGAATTGCAGCACGATGCTGGTCTGGCCGAGAAAACTGGTCGAAGTCATTTCGGTCAAGCCCGCGATACGTCCGAACGAACGCTCCAGCGGCGTTGCGACCGACGACGCCATCGTCTCGGGACTCGCGCCCGGAAGCATCGCCTGCACCTGGATGGTAGGAAATTCGACCTGCGGCAGCGGCGCAACCGGCAACAATCGAAACGCGATGATCCCTGCCAGCGCGATTGCGATGGTCAGCAGCGTGGTGCCGACGGAATTCTTGATGAAGGTCTCGGAAAAACTCATATTGCCTGCACCCGCGGAGTCTGACGCTCCGCCAGCTCGGCCTCGACTTTTTCCGACTCCGGCGCGAGCCGGTCGAAGTAGAGGAAGATCACCGGCGTGGTGTAGAGCGTGAGCAACTGGCTGATGAGCAATCCACCCACGATCGCGATGCCGAGCGGACGCCGCAGCTCCGAGCCGGTGCCGGTACCGAGCGCGAGCGGCAACGCGCCCAGCAATGCGGCCATCGTGGTCATCATGATCGGACGAAAGCGCAACAGGCACGCCTCGTAGATCGCGTCATCCGCGTTCTTACCGCCTTTGCGCTGCGCCTCCAGCGCGAAGTCGATCATCATGATGGCATTTTTCTTGACGATACCGATCAGCAGGATAATTCCGATCAGCGCGATGACGCTCAGATCGATACGGCAGATCAGCAGCGCGAGGATCGCGCCGACGCCCGCCGATGGCAGCGTCGAGAGAATCGTGACCGGATGGATGTAGCTCTCGTACAAGACGCCCAGCACGATGTAGACGGTGACTAGCGCGGCTAAAATCAGTAGCGGCTCGTTGCTAAGCGACGCCCGGAAAGCTGCCGCGGTTCCCTGGAAAGCGGTCTGAATGCTCTCGGGCATGCCAATTTGCGTTTGCGCACTATCGATCGCGGTGACCGCGTCGCCGAGCGAATATCCGGGCGCGAGATTGAAGGAAACCGTCACGGTCGGGAACTGCCCCTGATGATTCACGATGAGCGGCGTGCTGCCGGCCTCGTAGTGCGTGAACGTGCTCAGCGGGACCTGCCCGCCGCTGCTCGAGCGCAGATAGATGTCATCGAGTTCGCGCGGATCGCGCTGAAACTCCGGCGCGACTTCCAGCACCACGTGATACTGGTTGAGCTGCGTGAACATCGTCGAGATCTGGCGCTGCCCAAACGCATCGTAGAGCGTATTGTCGATGGTCGAGGGAGTGATGCCGAGGCGCGAGGCGGTGTCGCGATCGATCACGAGGTGGGCATTCAGTCCCTGATCCTGCTGATCGGTCGCGACATCGCGCAGCGACGGCAGCGCCTTCAGCTTATCGATCAACTTTGCGGTCCAGGTCGACAGCTCGACGGGGTTCGGATCCTCGAGGCTATACTGATACTGCGTGCGGCTCACTCTATCCTCGACCGTTAAGTCCTGCACCGGCTGAAGGTAGAGGGTAATGCCCTCAACCTGCGCGAGCTTCGGCTGAAGGCGATCGATGATTTGCGTGACGTCGGCATCGCGCTCGTGGAGCGGTTTTAGATTGATCAGGATACGGCCGCTGTTGGGCGTGACATTGGTGCCGTCGACACCGATGAAGGATGAGAGGCTCGCGACCGCCGGATCCTGCAGGATAACTTGCGCGAGCGCCTGCTGGCGCTGCGCCATCGCAGGAAACGAAATGGTCTGCGGCGCATCGGAAACGCCCTGTATGACGCCGGTGTCCTGGACCGGAAAAAATCCCTTCGGCACCAGCCAATACAGGAGGATGGTCAGGACCAGCGTCGCGACCGCCACCATTAGCGTCGCGGGCTGATGCCTAAGCACCCATCGCAAGGTGGTCGCGTAGAAATCGATCGATTTTTGGAACGCTCGTTCAGATGCCTTGTAGAACCTGCTTTGCTCGCTTTCTTCCGCACGGCGCAGCAGCTTGGACGACATCATCGGAGTGAGCGTCAACGAGACGATCGCGGAAACCAAAATTGTTACCGCAAGCGTGATCGCGAACTCGCGGAAAAGGCGTCCGACGATGTCACCCATAAACAGCAGCGGGATGAGCACCGCGATGAGCGAAATCGTCAGTGATAGAATCGTGAAGCCGATCTGCTCCGCGCCTTTCAGCGCAGCCTTGAGCGGAGGGTCGCCCTCCTCGATGAAGCGCGAGATGTTCTCGATCATCACGATCGCGTCATCGACCACAAAGCCGGTCGAAATAGTTAGCGCCATCAGCGTGAGATTGTTAAGGCTGTATCCCAGTAGATACATCACGCCGAAGGTACCGATCAGCGAAAGCGGCACCGCAATGCTCGGGATGATGGTCGCGGAGAGGCTGCGCAGAAACAGAAAGATGACCATCACGACCAGCGCGACGGTCAGCATCAGTTCGAATTCCACATCGGCGACCGACGCACGAATGGTGGTGGTGCGATCGGTAAGCACCGCGACTTTCACCGATCCGGGCAGGGAAGCCTGAAGTTTGGGTAGAAGTTGCTTGATCTTGTCGACAACGGTAATGATGTTCGCGCCGGGCTGGCGCTGTACGTTGAGGATTACCGCCGGCACCGAATTCATCCATGCGGCCTGCTTGACGTTCTCGGGCTCGTCAATGACATTGGCGACATCGGACAACTTCACCGGCGCGCCATTGTGATACGCGACGACCAGCGGCTGATAGTTGGCTGCCGACAGCAGTTGATCGTTCGCGCCGACGGTGTAGGCCTGCGCCTTTCCATCGAAGTTGCCTTTCGCCTGATTCACATTGGAAGCCGCGACGGTAGTGCGGAGATCCTCTAGCGTCAGTCCGTAGGCCGATAGCTGAGTGGGATTTGCCTGGATGCGCACCGAGGGCTTCTGCCCTCCGCTGATACTGACCAAGCCGACGCCCGACACCTGCGAGATTTTTTCCGACAAGCGCGTATCCGCGAGATCCTCAACCTGATCGAGCGGCAGCTCGGTAGAGGTAAGCCCGAGCGTGAGTATCGGCGCATCGGCAGGATTGGTTTTGCTGTAAACGGGGGGATTCGGCAGATCGGTCGGCAGATAAGTCGCCGCCGCGTTGATCGCCTCCTGGACTTCCTGCTCCGCGACATCGATGCTGAGGTTCAAATCGAACTGCAATATGATGACCGACGCGCCGAACGAACTGTTCGAGGTCATCTGATTGAGTCCCGGCACCTGCCCGAACTGTCGTTCGAGCGGCGCAGTCACCGACGACGCCATGACATCCGGACTCGCGCCCGGATAAAACGTCAGCACCTGGATGGTTGGATAATCGACCTCGGGCAAGGCGGAAACCGGCAGCTCGCGGAACGCCACGATGCCGGCCAGGAGAATCGCCGCCATCAGCAGGGTGGTCGCGATCGGCCGGAGAATGAAGGGCCGGCTCATTGCGCCGTCGGATGGTCGATCAGCGCGAAGGTCGCGAGATGTACACTGACCTTGGTCCCAGGCTGGAGCTTATCGACTCCGTCGGTGACCACCGTATCGCCTTGGTTCACGCCATTCTTGATAGATGAAATATCGCCCTGCGTCGCACCCACCGTGACACCACGCTGCATCACGGAATCGTCAGGCTTCACGACGTAGACGAAATTTCCTTGCGGACTTTTTTGCACTGCCGCGGTCGGGATCAGCACCGTGCTCTTAATCGTGTTGATGAGCAGCCGCGCGTTTACGAATTGGCTCGGGAACAGCGCATAGTCGGGATTGTCGAATTGCGCCTTGAGCTTCACAGTTCCGGTGGTCTGATCGATCTGGTTGTCGAAGGTCATCAGCGTTCCGCTGGAAAGCTGTTTGGTGAAATCGCGATCCCACGCCTGCACCGTCAGCGGCTGTCCACTCTGCGTCCGCTTCACCACGCGAGGAATATCATCCTCCGGAAGCGCGAATATAACTGCGATCGGCTGCAGCTGCGTGATGACCGCCAGCCCGGTGGTATCGGTGGCGTGCACGATATTTCCCAAATCCAGCAGGCGCAGTCCGATGCGACCGGAAATCGGCGCGCTGATGCGGCTATACGTAATATTCAGCTTCGCATTGTCGATCGCCCCGCGATCGCTCTCGACTGCGCCTTTCGCCTGGTCCATGGTGGATTGCTGATTGTCGAGGTCCTGGCGCGCGATCACTCCCTGCGAATACAAAAGTTGATCTCGCTCGAAAGTGATTTTCGCGACTTCGTAAGCGGCTTGGTCTTTGGCCATCTGACCCTGCGCCTGGGTGAGCTGGACCTGGTATGGACGCGGATCGATCTGGATCAGCAGATCGCCCGCCTTCACCGTCTCTCCTTCTGTATAGAAGATGTTCTGGATTGCGCCGTCGACGCGCGACTTTACAGTGGTGGTATTGAATGGCGTCACCGAACCGATCGCGGTCAGATAAAGATCGAGGTCGCCGAGCTGCGCTTGCACCGCGGAAACCGGAATCATCGGGCGCGCGTTTTTCTGCGCGGCCGCGGCTTCGACTGCTTGCCGATGCGCGCGCCAGAAGTATGCGATGACAAGTACGATCAACGCTCCGACGAGCCAGGTTCGCCAGTCGCTCGCCAACCCCGCGTGGGTTCGCGAAGCCGGCTCGGCACCGGAATATTTCACTTTGGTCTGCTCGGAGGCAGGGGCGCCAGTCGTCATCTCGTCGAACAACTCAAATTCTCCAAAAGCGTTTGCGCAATGAGTGCGGTCAACGGACTCGGTCAACCGGGCGATAGAGGCGTCGGATAGATTAGGTTTCGCTTTTTTGGACGCCTAAGTCCATAATTCCTATTGACGTTGAAAAAGGCGCGCGGTTTCACCAAAACTACAGCTCGGCGCAGATGCAACCCGACGCCGCATCACGCGTCATTATAGAAGGCGCCGGAGCTCTCGGATAGCGCCAAATGTTCCCGGCAAAGATGAATTATCAAGAGCAATTTTGGACTCGCCAGTCCATTTTGCGATAAAACGCGCAATGATGCGCAAACCAACGATGACCTCGCGACAAAATTCCCCCAAATCGGCCGGCCCGCGGACGCGAACCCGTGGACGCCCCACCATCCCGTTCCTGCGCGAAACCATTTTGCGCCATGCCAGCGATCTGTTCGGCAACAAGGACTTCGCGCGGGTTTCGATCGATAAGGTCGCGTCACGCTCCGGCGTCGGCAAAGGCAGTATCTATCGCCAGTTCGGATCGAAAGAAGAATTGTACGCGTCGGTCGTCATCGAAGGATTCAAGCATCTGCAAAAAGAAATTCGCAGCGCGCTAAGCGGCACCGTCTCTACGCGGGATCAGATCGCGACAGTGGTGCGCCATACGCTGACCTTTTTCTGGACGCGAAGGCAATTCTTCGCCCTGTTGCGCGATCCGACCAGAATTCCGGCGCGCCTCGAGCGAAGCTATCGCAAGGAACGCCAAGAGCTTGCAAGCCTCGTTGAGGCGATTCTCGTCGAAGGCATCCAGAGTGTCGCCCTTCGCCCGGACCTTGATACGCGGATCGTCGCGGAATCATTGCTGGGAATGCTGCGTGGCATCAATCGATATTGCCGCGATTACACGACGCCGGAACTCGCCTCGGAGGCGGTCGTGTCGCTCTTCCTGGACGGTTGTTCCTCGAGGCGCACCAACCTCGCCATGAGCCGCCCCTAACTATAAGTGTGACTTGGCTATCCGTTGGATGGCTTGCTGTTTCTTTCTTTCGCGCTCTTCCGCTCCCTAGAACGCGATGCCGCAAGCACTAGCTGTACTTCCGCTCTTGCCACCATGGGAAAAATGATGGCATGTCCTTCGATACCTTGTTCGGGTACTTCGCTGGACGCTTCTCCAGGAATGACGTGACTCCTTCTTTCGCGTCGCCAGAGGCGCCACGCGAACGAATCGCGCGACTGTCGATCTTGTGCGCCTCCATCGGATCGTCGGCGCCAAGCATCCGCCACAGCATCTGACGCGTCATCGCAACCGACACCTGCGCTGTGTTGTCCGCAATCTCGCGCGCGAGGGCACGGGCTGCCGGTAGCAACTCCTCAGCCTTGTAGATCTTTTTGATGAGCCGGCCTTCGAGC
>Ga0070735_10004714_pt1 | contig 11428 bp, 9 predicted proteins | sample Coa_R1_FD_66443 | JGI IMG/M metagenome (GOLD analysis project Ga0070735, IMG submission 66443) | Surface soil microbial communities from Centralia Pennsylvania, which are recovering from an underground coalmine fire - Coalmine... | ecosystem: Environmental > Terrestrial > Soil > Unclassified ... | reverse complement strand
TGATTTTTTAATTGTTGATGAAGCATCCATGATAGATGTTTTTTTAGCACACGCATTAATTAAAGCATTGCCTATTTCAGCGCATTTAATATTGATTGGTGATATTGATCAATTACCTTCAGTTGGTGCAGGTAATTTTTTACACGATATGATTGCAAGTAAAAAGATTGTTACCATAAGTTTGAAACATATTTTTCGCCAAGCACAAAATAGTTTGATTATTATTAATGCCCATCGTATTAACAATGGCGAATTTCCTACGTTTGAACATGAAAATAGTCGTAAAGATTTTATTTTTATTAAAGAAGATAATGCCGAAAACATCCCACTCCATTTAGAAACAATATATACAAAGTTACTGCCGCGCTATGGCATTTACAAAGAAGAAGCGATGGTTTTGACTCCCATGCATAGGGGAGTTGCCGGTACGCAGAAATTGAACCATGATCTACAAAAAATGCTTAATAAGCAAGATCGTACTGCATCGATTGCATACGCGGGAGCAGAGTTTTTGGTAGGTGATCGGGTGATGCAGTTGCGCAACAATTATGATAAATATGTGTTTAATGGTGATATTGGCATTATTGAAAGCATTGATACTGAAGATAAAATAATTAAAGTTCGCTTTTTTGAACAGCTGGTTGAATATGAATCTGCTGATCTGAGCGAACTGGTACATGCATATGCTATTTCTATTCATAAGAGTCAGGGATCAGAATTTGCCGTAGTTGTTATTCCGGTGTTTATGCAACATTTTATGATGCTGCAAAGAAATTTATTATACACTGCCGTTACCCGTGCCAAAAAATTGTGTATAATTATAGGCCAATCGCGTGCGATGGCAATGGGCATTAAAAATAGCAAAAATAGTGAACGGGTTACGTTTTTACAACAATTTTTGACGACTGATTTGGCATGCAGGTAACAAAATATATCTCCGCGCTCATCCTGAGCGTGTTTAACCCCATCTTCAGTTTCTTTCGATGGGGACCCCGGTTTGTCCTTCGACAAGCTCAGGATGAGCGGACGAATTGTCTTAATCAGGGTACCCAACTGAAATGCAGTGAAAGTTGGGTTAAAAAACTGGGGCTAAAGGATATCTTTGAGCGCTCGAAGAAATCCTTCGACAAGCTCAGGACGAGCGCAAATCATACAAAATCAAATAAGAATTGTTACATCTTGGGTTTATGCGTAGCAACTATTATGTATGCTGTTCCATTTCATGAAAAAAGTAATCAGCAATACACGGTGGTTCTTGATCCTGCAGGTGATGTTAAACACACCGGAAGACATATCGCAGATGTTTTTGAGCGCGGTTTAACACTGCAATGCGCGGAAAAAATAAAAGAAATTATTGAAGAACGTGCGCCACATATTAAAGTGATTATCACGCGCATGCCAGGTGATACGGTATATGATCTACAAAATGCATCATTATCTAATCGTATTCACGCGCATTTATTTATACATATTAGTTTTTATTATACTCAAGAAACAAAACCCACTCTGTTTTTATATCAATTTTCATACGGGAATGATTTTGCATCCCACCAGCAAGGGCTAGTATGTCACAGCTACGATCAAGCGTATCGTATTAATAAAGAAAAAACTGACATGTTGTGTCAGGTATTGCGCACAGAGTTGGTTTGTCCACACTATCATTCTTTGTATGGAGTAAAAGGTCCCTACGCATTGCCCTTACAACCGTTAATTGGTATTGTTGCACCTGCAATTGCATGCGAAATGGGATTAAAAAGTAAAGAGTCGTGGCACTCATATGCTGAGCCGTTGGCACAGGGAATTATTAATACATTAAATAATTAATCCGCACCCTTCGATACGCCTCTTACGAGGCACTCAGGGCGAGCGGATTTTGGATATCTTAAAGAAAAAATATTGAATTCTGAACCGCTCGCCCTGAGTGTTCTACGAAGTAAAACGTAGTAGAATGTATCGAAGGGTTTGAGCGAAATAAATTAATGCAAATGAAAACACATAATTACATCATTATTTCCACCGCCACTTTTATGAGTGGCATACTTTCTTTTGCGCTGTATAATCAGTGGATTATTTTTCGTGCTCCATGGAATAATCACGCCGTGACTGATAAAGTATCGGTCATGCAGAAAAAAGAAGTAACGCATTACTATTTTCATGGAGATAAATGGAAAACAGAAAAGCAAGAATTATTGTGGACTGAGCATACCGATAAAAATATTTTTCAACTTATTAATGCATGGTTAACACTTCTTGATGAAGAACGTATTACTGCAAAAAAAATAACGTTGCAATCAGTTTTAATTTCTTTTGCAGGATCTGCCTTTTTATCGTTTGATCATACTTTTTTACCTAAAGAAGAAACGATTTTTAAAAAATGGATGATTGTAGAAGGATTGCTTAAAACACTTGCGTTGAATAGCATTCCTGTTACGCATATCCAATTTTTGGTGCAACATCAGCAGATGCATGATGCTCATCTTGATTTTTCACAGCTGTGGCCAATTCATGGATTTATGAAATAAAAGTAGATATTCTAAAATCCATACAGAATAATAAGGATAAAAAATGCGTAAATTACCAGTAGATATCAGTACTTTTTCTGAATTACGAACATCAAATTATGTGTATGTTGATAAAACGGAATATGCCTATCGTTTAATTACTGGTGGACGACGCTTTTTCTTATCACGTCCTCGTCGCTTTGGTAAATCGTTATTCATTTCTACCTTAAAAGAAATTTTGACAGTCAACAAGATGCTTTTTGATGATTTGTGGATTGGAAAAAGCGATTACCATTGGCAGGAATATGGGGTCATTAATCTCGATTTTTCTATATTTGCCGTAGATAATATTGTTGCATTAGAAGAAAATTTACAAAATGCTCTTTTGTATATTGCCGAAACTTATCAGATAGTTCTTGATAATACTTTGACCCAATCTAATTTAATTTTAAAGAATCTTGTTACAGAGTTATATAAAAAATTTGGTCGCGTTGCGGTTTTAGTTGATGAATATGATAGTCCTATTTTAAAAGCATTAAAAAATGAAGCATTAGCAATAGTAGTGCGTGATAAAATTCAGCAATTTTTTACCACCATTAAAGGATTAGATGCCCATATTCAATTTGTTTTTATTACCGGCGTAACATCTTTTGCAAAAGCAGGACTTTTTTCTGGTATCAATAATCTCCAAATTATAACACTACAAGATCCTTATGCAGCTATTTGTGGATATAGTGATCAAGAGATTGATAATTATTTTAAAGATTATATTGCAGCATGGGCAGAAAAAGAGCATCAAGCGTATGATGATTTGCGGCAACAAATAAAGCTATGGTACGACGGGTATCATTTTGGTGAGAATGTTGTTGCAGTGTATAATCCATTTTCTTTTATGAACGCTCTTCATATTCAAAAATTTAAAAACTTTTGGTTTCAATCGGGAACACCAACTTTTTTAGTAGAAATACTTAAAAAAGAAAGTAGCACTTTTGATTCACAAGCACCATTTAGAATGTCAGAGGATGCGTTAGCTATATTTGATGTGGGAGTTACGCCCCTTGTTACTCTTATGTTCCAAGCTGGATATTTAAGCATTAGTTCATATGATAGATACTCTGAACTATATACTTTAGATTATCCCAATGTAGAAGTGCGTAGATCTTTTCAAAAGTATCTTCTTGAAGTGTTTGCTCACATTAATTCTATACAAGCAGAACGCTTATCCAGTGAATTGAAAATAGCATTTATGAAAGAGCATATAGATGATGTAATTACGCTTATCAAACGACTATTTGCTCATGTTCCCTATCAATTGCATATAAAAGAAGAGAAATTTTATCATGCATTATTAATGATGGTTTGTGTTGGCGCAGGCATTAAAGCACAATCTGAGTATTCAATAAGTCATGGGCGTATTGATTTAGTGCTTGATTTTCCTGAAATCATATATGTTATAGAAATCAAATTTAATCAATCCGCAGAAATTGCCTTAGCGCAAATTGAAGAGCGCCGTTATTATGAACGTTTTATGATCAACAATAATAAACATATCATGCTACTTGGTTTAGCATTTAAGCGCGAGCCACATAATTTTGATGTAACATACGCTTTAAAAAAAATATTGTAGCTTATTTCTTTTCAAATATTTACCATTTATCTTTTTGTTTTTTTAGAAAATTGCTACATATAAATGTATAGCTTTTTTACTACTTTTTTATGGAGAGAAGTAAATGAATATGTATAAAAAAATAACAAAGATCATTGCACTATGCATTTGTAGCAATGGATTAATTATATGCATGCAAGAAGAAAACCAATCTAAAGAAGCAATACAAAAAGGTATTATTCCTATTTTAGCTGTTGATAATTACGTAATACCAGTTTCAAGTGCCTATCGAGCGCTCAAAAGAGAAAGCGAATTGCCCTATGAAAGTTTGGAAAAAACTCAATATATGTCTGCCGATATTATTAAGAAAAAAAACGATCGCATAAGATCAATACAACAAGATAAATATGGTCACAATCAAGTACATGAAATTCCTTTTATAAAAACTATCGCGGATATTCTGCATCCTTCTGGGTGTTCAATTGCCCGCTATATAGAAATAACATATGCAAAAAAAGAAAATAAATTGCAGGCATATATTTCTGCAGCACAATTTACTTATCGCGCTAAAAATACTGATTTTAGAGCAAAAAAACATTCTGAACGGAGGTCAACAGCCGCTATTGAGTTACCCCTCGCAATGATAAATAAATTACCCAAAGCGTTAACAACATGTTATTTGTTGCGTTTAGGAGATAAATTTCTCCTTGATCGTATAGTTATTAAAAATATGTGCAATATTCAGCAAGGCCCTCCTCAACCTGCCCAAGAATTGGCAATAGTAGAACCACTGCCCTTCAGTAATGATATTCATATATTAAATGATGATATAGAAGAGTGTAACGATTGTATGCCTTTATGTAGACGGATGGTATCTATCGTAGGGTTTCTATTGTTTATATATTTGTATGCTTAAGTTTTTTGTTACATATTTTCTTGTTGAGCTATATTAAAAGACTGTTTAAGAAGATCGATTTTGCCGATAAGGTGACAAAATTCAGGTAATGCGTAGGTTTCATGATCAAAAGCATACGCATTGTATGTATCAGGAAAAAGAAGCATAAGCTTCCCTTTGAGAGTATACGCAAGATATTGTTTAAGAGAGGGAGTTATTTTGTAATGTTTCTGCGCATTGTATTCTTTGATCAGTGTAAAGAGGGTGGCGATAGAGTCTTTGCTCATTTGGTTAAGAATATGGTTATGCCAAAAAATTGAGTTAGTCCCTTTATCTAATAATGATGGCTCAAATGTACGCATTTTTTGTGCAAGCTCATCTTCATAGCACGCAGATGTTGATGTTCTTGTTGCTTCAATCATTTTTAATAATTCAAGTATCTCTACGCATGATCTATTGAGCTTGAAAATTTCACATCCATGCAGATAAAACTGAAGATGAGGAATTGATTTTGGGGATGTATTTTTTTCAGGTGCATGCTCAGATTCATAAAAGTAAGAAACCATACTTTGAATAATCTGTTCTCTGGGTTCTTGCAGCACATAATGCACATCTTCTACTAATTGATAAAATGCAGGATATTGGTTCGCATACGTATTGCTCATAATAGATACGCTATTGTCTTTATACGTTTGATATATATTGTCAGGTGAAACGGTAGAAACAAAATAAGATGCATTTTCTGCAAATGGTAAACTTTCTTTGGTTGCAAGTTTATACTGACTATATTTTTTTAAGAGACTAAAAAAAAGCGATATATAATTATTGGATGCTTTTACTGGCATAATATACTCTGTGGTTTCATAACTGTATCTGCCCATAATATCTTCAGTTAGCCCATTTTCTTTTGCTCGTTGCATTTCTCTGATGATGTTTGCCAAATAATAACCTATATAATCGGAACGTAGCTCGTCAAAGGGTGTATCGTATTTTAAAGAGAGACGTAAAGAATCCAATTTGCTTTGGCGATTATAATCCAGGCATATATTAGAAATAAAATCATATACTTTTGCATGGAGATTGATCATGGTTTTTTTATCCGGACGTGCTATCTTTGTGCTTGTCTTTGTTGATAAAAGAGGTTTTTCTTGTGCGCGTTGGGCATGCTGATGAGAAACATTGTTCGTGGTTCTTTTAAATACGGGCATCAGTTCAACAGAATGAGAAGAAGTGGTAGATGTAGGATTGGTATTAAGATAAACGGGAACCAGGTGTTGAGTGGTACAATATGCTAACTTTTCTTCCATACCGTGCAAATAGTTGGTGAGTACTACAAGTAAAAGATATGAATATATGCTTTTCATTATTTTCCTTGAAAGTAGAGAAAATGTACCTTCCGTTGTATTGCTTCTTTGCTTTGATGTTTTAATTCTATGATATCGGTAATAAGATCTTTAAATTCATCAAAGGCAACACTATTTTTATCCACTAATGTTGCATCAAAAGAATCGGGTAAAGCAATATTAAAAACATTTATAAAAAAATAGTGAGAATAATGTGCGGGCGTGGGTGTTTTTTTAATACCTTTAGCTTCATTATATTTTTGCACTAAAGAACAAAACAACATGGCGCGATTTTTTTGATACGACACATCTTCATTTCTAAGGGTATCTGCAGCGTTAAGCTCAAGATCAGCAATAGCTAAACCAAGTTTTTTCTCATTAATGTAACAGTCTTTTGCTTTTTCAGTCAGTTGCAATAAATTGTAGAGCCTATCAAGATTATTATCGAGTACGGCTATTTCTATATCCAATAAAAAGTTAACTTCAGGATAAAATGTATTTTTTAAATCAATTTCGGTGCTTTCGGGATAATGATGATGAAAAGACATTCTTTTTTTAGAATATAAAAAGATAAGTAGATCTTTCAGGTTTGAAGCTTTAAAAAGAGCTACTATGCTATACGCCAAAGTATAATAATTAGGATATGCTTTTTGAAATGCTGATTCGGGTAATACTGATATGTCATAATAGTGGTCCCTGGGCAGGATTTCTTTTTTTTGTAAAGCGCCCTGTTGGTAGTTTTTCAGGCACCCAAAAAAAAGAGGTAGACGTTGTTTTAAATGTGGATCTGTTTTCCAATTACACTGATCATACGCGTGTATGCTTAGGTGATCTGCAGTGATTCCTTTTCCTTCTAAAGTGTGCATATTTGTAATCATATTTATGAGGGTTTTATTTTCTTCATGCTGAAGAGAAAAATTATCTATACGTCCAAAATTAAATGCATCGAAGTATATCCTTTCAATAAGACCTTTACATTCTGTATCTTGCATAAGCGTACGTAAAGAAAGTCTTGATTGTTCAGTTTTGGGAATAATTTGTTTTTCCATGCATGATAGCAAGAAGGGGAAAAAGAATGGAAAAAGAAATATATATATTTTCATGAGGCATGTTTTCCATATAAATAAGTAACGCATTCTTGAATATGTTTTGATTTTAAATCTACCAACTCTCTTATGGCGATACATAATTGTTTAAATTCTTCAAATGCATAACTGTCTTTATCAAATAACGTGTGATTGAATGAATCAGGTAATGCAATATCTAAGTTTTTATTTAAGTTATAAGCTACAAATTGGTCAGGGATTGGGGTCATTTTTTCATTTTTGGTTTTATTATAGTGGTCGATTAAGTTACAAAGAATAATTGCTTTGTTTTTTTTATCTGTTACAGATTCTGGAGTATGAAAATAGTCGTAAAAAGTTAATTTATCTGATTTTAAAATAGAAAGAGCCAAGTCTTTTTCATGGAGAATTTCTTTTGCTTTTTTGGCGTTTTCAATCATTTGTATAATATTATAGGTTCTTTGTTCTTGTTCCTTTACATAGTGGAATAATTCTAATAAACTTGCTGTTTCTTTACAAAACTCAGCTTTTAAATCAGTGTATGTTCCATGAGGGCAATTTTTTGATAATTTTTTTTGATTATATATACAACAAATAAGAGTTTGTAGTTTATCTTCATCGCTAAGAAATAGTTTTTCTAAATCAACTTCGAGTTGCCAAAAATGAGGGAAATCAACGTTTATTTTTTTTGCAGTATTTTCTTGATATGAAATTTCGGTGAGGGTAATATCTAACTGCTTACAGAGGTTGACAGCAATCTTTTTTTCTTCTTTTTTGTCAACTCTATCAAAATAATTATGAGGCGGTAATAGTTCTTTGGCTTTAGTTGCATTTAGTCTATATTTTTTAAAATAACCAAAAAGAAGAGTTGCACACCTACGAGCCGCAAAATAGTTTTCTTTACCGCAAGATTGTTTATAGGTAAAAGCCCCCATGATATCTTCATTTATATTATATTGTTCAGCTTCGTGCATGTTTCTAAGCAATATAAGAAGATCTTTATTCTTAATATTTCTATAGCCATTTATCCAAGAGTCTTGCGCAAGGGAAAATGCTTGTTCATATAATTTTTGAATAATCGGAGAGTTAGGTTTTTGTTCTTCTTTATTTGTTTTTTTTATCCAAGAATTAGTGTAGTGCGTAATGGGTTCGGAAGAAAGACGCGTATTTTTAATATCTGCAATCTCATTGAGTTTTTCCCATCCCGGTTCATTAGCGGTTAACGGTATTTTTTGATAATCAGGTGTTGGCTTGAGTGTTGTTAACGCAAACGCGTTTGAATCTTGAGTATATGATGCAAATAAGTTTTCTTTGTGCGGTTTTTCCATACACAAGAGAGAAGTAAGATGCATCAAGCAGATCATAAGCACGTATATTTTTTTCATGGTGCTCCTTTTTTATTATAGTCATCATTTTGTCGTGTTTTATAGCATGCATTATCATTATTGTCCATACTTTTTCATGCAACCTTCATGAATACATTTATATTCTTCTCTTGACTCCTAGAAACAAAAAAATATATGGTTGAAAAAAAAAGTGGGAACCTATCTCTAATGCCTAAAATAAAGCTCAGGGCGAGCATGGGTATAAAAATTAGTGTAGAGATAGACTCTAATATCCATAAAAAAAGGATGTACTATGTTGCACAAATTATCGCGTAATCAACAAGGTCTTATTTGTTTAATAGGCGGCGCTGCTCTTTTCTTATACGCTCTTGGCGTATTTGGAAAAGGTCTTAACGTGGTTGTTGTTATTTTTGCTGCAGTTATAATGGTATTTGGTTTCATGAGAATGGGACTTCATAAAGAAATTATGGATGCAGTGAAAAAAATGAAACACAGAAGATAAACATACCCTTCGATACATTTTACTCAGCACAAAAGCTTCGTAAAACACTTCCTCCGTCGCTAAAGCTATGGAGGACATTGCAGGGCTCATCCTGCCTGTCCTTCGAAGTTTTAACGTAGAAGGAAGTGTTTTTTGTCTTCAAAAAATGTATCGAAGGATTTTTCGTTATTCTCTCTTAATTTTACCATCATCCATTAACCCATGTTTTGACGGGTGACCATCTTTGGGTAATTTACTTTCAAAATATTGTCCGAATTCATCAATCTTATACATAGGTATTGCAAAATCAATATTGTTATCTTTAAATGCTTTGGCAATTAACACGCGAATATCACTGCCAATATCCCACATTTCTAATGTGTATGCAGAGCTGATAAAGCAACGCACCATAAATTCAAAACCATATTCAGTAAAATTGCTTAAGCGAACAATGGAGCGTGGATTTTTCAGAACATTGGGATGTTCTTCAATTGCTGCATGTAGCAGAGCTTTTACTTTTTGTGCATCTTCTTTAAAGTAGACGTATAATGTAATATCATTAATCGCAATAAAATTGCGAACATAATTCCAGTTTTCAATCGATTTACTGACAATGTGAGCATTTGGTACAATAATTGTTGTACTATTTTTTCTGCGTAAAATAACCGCGCGTGGGGTAATCTTACGCACAACACCCATTGTTTCTTCATCAAGCTTTATATAATCTCCAATTTTAACTGGACGCTGTACCAATATAATAAAGTAAGAGATAAAATCACTAATGGGGTCTTTGAGGTACAAACCAATACTGAATGCTAACGCCAGAAACATGTTACCGATAAGAGATCCTAGCCCCACGCTATTAAAGGCAAAAAAGACTGCAATAATAATAACAATATATTGAATGATACTATTAACCGTGTGCTGTACCCCAGATTCTACCAAGAGAAGATCAAATATACGCTCAAGAACATACTGTTTTAATGAATAAGCAATGGCAAGGCCACCGATAATAAATGCAATAATTTTGAGTAAAGAGAAAATAGTAATAGGATGCGATGTTCCTTCAAGTAAAATAGGCACTTGCAACCATTGACGCAAATCAGTGAATGTTACATCCCATCCCCATATTTTTGCAGCGCCGATAAAGCCGATAAAACCAAGAATCACAAATGAAGCAATAATTACCAATCCAAAATAGGTTTTAGCATATGAAAAACGTTCTTTAACAATTGCATCTTCTTGAGAAAAGAAAAGGAGTGAGGTAGCTTTTTTAACAAAATCATGCAGCACTGAAAGCACTTTAATTAAGATTGCCATATATACCGTACCAGACAGCAGATACAGCACCAAACGCCCAAACCCAACATAAGGGTTGCTCATAATAATAATGGCGACCACAAAGAACAAAATAAGATAATAATAGTGATCCACGTGCGCATGTATCCAGCGCCATACATTAGAATAATCAGGAATAATACCTATGATCTGTTCTTTAGTGATTAAAAATATGAGGGAAATTTGCAAGATAATAAAATTAACGGCAAGTAAAATATTGGCCAATTCTGATCGTAAATAGACGGGTGAAAGCATAAATGCTTGTCGAAAGAAAAATACAATAATTGTTAAATACACCAACGTAGAAAAAACAAGCTCAAAGCGTCGTTGAAAATCTTCAGAGAGTAATACGTAATCATATTCCCTATTCATGGTGATGAGCATTTTAATAAAGCGGTGGGAAAGATATAAAAGATAGGGAATTGAGCATAAATAAAAGAGTATGCACAAATAATTATCGGGAATAAGTACACATAAGAGCCACAACGTAAGCCATATAAAAATACCTCTGCTGAACGTGCATATAAAGGTAATAATGGTGCCCAGAATAAATCCTGCCATGCTCATTAAAAGACCATGAGTGGAGCTACGCACCAGGGTAAGGTGTATCAAATGTGATTGATATTTTGTCATGAAAAATAGCGCAAGCGCTATAGAAATTAAGAGCAATAGAACGAGTAAAATATTAAGCGGTTTTGAAAATCCTTCAGAAAGATTAATGAACAATACTTTACTGTTAAACTTAGCAATATAAATACGAATATCGTTAAAAAAGCTGCGCATATCAGCGGTGATATTTTTTACGCCTTCAAGCGTAATAGCATAAGCAGGGCGATACCATATGGTGCTTGCTT
>Ga0070735_10004713_pt1 | contig 11429 bp, 15 predicted proteins | sample Coa_R1_FD_66443 | JGI IMG/M metagenome (GOLD analysis project Ga0070735, IMG submission 66443) | Surface soil microbial communities from Centralia Pennsylvania, which are recovering from an underground coalmine fire - Coalmine... | ecosystem: Environmental > Terrestrial > Soil > Unclassified ... | reverse complement strand
CTGACCAAGAACTCGAGCGTGCCCGCGTTGCTGTACTTCACGGCCCTGGACGCGCGCACGGCCATGTCGTGCAGCGCGCTGCGCGCCTTGGCGGTAAGATTCGGTGCCGGCGCCTCTTCGATGAGTTTTTGATGGGACGGCTTTTGTACGGAACAGTCGCGCTCTCCCAAGTGCACGACGTTGCCGAAGCTGTCGCCGAGCACTTGCACTTCGATGTGCCGCGGCTTGACGATCAGCTTTTCCATGTACAGCCGGCCGTCTTTGAAACTCGCCTCCGCTTCGGCCGTCGCCGATGCGTACGCGCGCTCCAATTCTTCCGGCGCATTGACGACGCGCATGCCCTTTCCGCCGCCGCCTGCCGTCGCTTTGAGCAGCACGGGAAACCCGATCGCCTTCGCCGCGTCACGCGCGTCTTCGACGGAACTCAAAATATCGGTGCCCGGCGTCGTTGCGACACCAGCCTCCTTCATCACGCGTTTTGCGGTCGCCTTATCACCCATCGCCGCGATCACTTCCGGCCTCGGGCCGATGAACGTCAGACCGTGATCGGCGCATATCTCGGCAAAGCGCGCGTTCTCGGCGAGGAAACCGTAACCGGGATGCACGGCATCGCAGCCGGTGATGAGCGCGGTCGAGATGATGTTCGGAATATTGAGATACGAACGCGGCACTGGGCCGGGCCCGACGCAAAACGCCTCGTCCGCGTGCCGTACGTGCAGCGAATTGCGGTCGGCTTCGGAAAAGATCGCCACCGTTTGCACACCCAGCTCGCGGCACGCGCGATTGATGCGCAGCGCAATCTCTCCTCGGTTGGCAATCAAAACTTTCTTAAACATGCCCCACTGTCATCCTGAGCCCCACTGTCATCCTGAGCCCCACTGTCATCCTGAGCCTGTCGAAGGACGCCGAGCCCGTCGAGGCGCCGCAAGTCATCCTCGATCGATCTCAAACAAAACTTGCCCATATTCGACCGGCTCCCCGTCGTGGCAGAGCACGGAAACCACGCGGCCGCCGCCGAGTGAACGGACCGGGTTGCGAATGCCGAGCGCATCGACGTAGGCCAGCTCGCGATCGCCGTCGAGCATCTCGCCTTCAGTCACCGTCGGGCGGCTGAAGCGAAAGACGCCCACGAGATCGGCCTTGATGGGATGAAGATTTGCCGGAACGCCCGGCGGTACCGCGCCTTGCGGCTGTGCCGGCGCGGGCAGGCCAGCGGGCACCGGGCGCCGGCGAATCTCGATCGCGTCCTCGAACTCGTCCTCGATACGCAAGCGGATCAAGTCGGTTTCACGAAAGGCCGCAGCCAGCGTGCGGACGCGTTGGGAGAGGCCGGCGGAAAATTCGCCGGTTGGCTGTTCATCCTCGGGCATGAGCGCTACCGTTTCGCCGGGCGGCAGGGCCGCAACTGCCGCCTGGAAACGGGCGTCCACTTCGGCCAGGGGCACGAGCGCGAACGCCCGCTCGTAGAGCCGGGGATGCGGAATCTGCAGGTCCGGCTCGTCGACCTCCATTTCGCCGTACGTGAGGATGTCCAGGTCGATGACGCGCGGACCCCAGCGTTCGCCCGGGGTGCGGCCGAGGCGCCGCTCGAGCGACTGTAGATCTTCGAGCAGTTCGCGCGCGGAGCGTTGCGTTTCCAGCAGCACCACCGCGTTGCAAAAATCCGGCTGATCGGTCTTCCCCCACGGCTTGCTTGAATAGAGCTGCGAGCACGCGCGAACGTCACCGAGACGCCGAAGCGCGCGTATTGCCGCGCGAACGTTGTGCGGCGGATTACGGAGATTCGAGCCCAGTCCGATTGCAGCCAACATAGCGCGGATTCTCGCGGCGGAGTAGGACGCTCGGCGTAGCGCCGTCGAGCAGTTGCGGTTTCGCGATTTGCACTCGCGCTCTCGCGACGCGCGGATCTCGAAAGACTTCGCGCAGCACTTCCTCGCATAGACGCTCGAGCAGCGAAAACGACGTCGATTGCACGATGTTGACGACGCGCCGGTGCAAGTGCGCATAATCGAGCGTCTCACCCAAATCGTCGCTGAAGCCGGCCGCGCAAAGATCCATTTCGATTTGAACGTCGACGTCGAACGGCTGCTCGCGCTCCCGCTCACCCGGATTCGCGCCATGGCGTCCGAATACACGCACGTTTCGGAGCGCTATCACGTCCATCCGGGCGGTCTCCAATCACGCACGATGGCGTCGCTCACACTCACCGCGTCGCGCGCTTCCTCGACGTCGTGCACGCGCACGATGTCGATGCCAGCTGCAATCGCCAGCGCGGTGGTGGCACTCGTGCCATGCGTCCGCTGCGGCGGCTTTTTACCCGTCAGTTTGCCGATCGTCGATTTGCGTGAAGTGCCGATCAGCGTCGGAAAGCCCAGCCCCGGCAAACGCGAAAGTTCGCGCAGCACGGCGATGTTGTGATCCGGCGTTTTCCCGAACCCGATGCCCGGATCGAGGATTACGTGCTCGGCCGGAATGCCGGCGCGCATCGCTCGATGCGCCGCTTCGTCTAAGAACGACAGCACCTCGTCCATCACGTTTCCGCCATACCGCGCTTCGCGTTTGTTGTGCATGACGATCACCGGCGCGTTGCATTCCGCGGCCGCGTCGAGCAGCGCGTCGGGCAAACCCCACACCGAATTCAAGATATCCGCCCCGGCGGCTCGCGCTTTGCGAAACACGCCGGCTTTGTACGTGTCCGCCGAAATGATGGCGTTTGGCAATAAGCCGCGCACGCCTTCGATGACCGGCAGCAGCCTTGCGCACTCGGTGGCTTCGTCGACGGGAACGTGGCCGGGCCGCGTCGATTCGGCTCCGATATCCAGCAGGTCGCTCGAGCGCTGATGCTGCGCCAGCGCATGTGCGACTGCATCCTCGGGCGCGAGAATACCGTCCCCCGAAAACGAATCCGGCGTGACGTTGACGATACCCATGACGTACGTACGCTCGCCCCAGCGCAGCTGCCGTCCGCGCAGATGCAGTGCGCCGCGATCGTTTTTAACGTGCAGATTCACGCGTAGCCACGTGTTGCATCCACCACTCGCGCAGTTCGGCGACGATGAACGTCGAGCCGGTCACGACGACGACGTCGTCGGCCGAGCTGTTTCGGCGGGCGATACTGAGTGCTTCCACCGGATCGAGAATGGCGCGTCCCGACATGCCGAGCGACTCCGCGATGCTCAGCAGCCGCTGCGGTTTGGTCGCCGTCCGTCCTTGCGTCTGAAACGACGTAAATACGTATTGCGCGGGCAGATCGCCGAACGCGTGCAGAATCTCGTGCGCGTCCTTGCTTTCGCCGACCGCGATTATGCAAGTGAAACGGCGATCGGCAAACGCCGTCTTCAGCGAATCGACCAGATAGGCTGCCTTGTCCGGATTGTGGGCAACGTCGAAAAGCACCCCCGGGTGCGACGGGAAATATTCCATACGGCCGGCGAGATTGAATCGTTCGAGTCCGCGAACGACGTCGCCCGGACTCGGGCGCAAATCGTCGTCGAGTTGCTCGAGTGCGAGAATCGCGGTTGCCGCGTTACGCTGCTGAAACGTGCCCAGTACGGGAAGCGTTACGTCGTACGTTCGCACCGGTGTCGTGACGGCGAAAATCTGCATGTACCGCGAGGATTCTCGCACTTCTATGCGGGCGGCGTCGAGAACGGAGATAAACGGCGTTCCCGTTTCCCGGCAATGCGATTCGATGACCTTGCGCGCTCCCGCGTTGTCGACTGCGCTGACGAGCGGCACGCCCGGTCTTGCGATGCCCGACTTGTCCGCCGCAATCTCTTCCAGCGTTTCACCGAGAATATCGGTGTGGTCGAGACCGACGTTGGTGATGATGCTCACGCGCGGGCGGCGCAGCACGTTGGTTCCGTCGAGCTTTCCGCCCACGCCCACTTCGATGACCGCCGCATCGACTCGTTCCTGCGCGAAGTACACGAATGCGAGCGCAAGCAGCGTCTCATAATAAGAAGGCCGGGAGAATTGGCTCGTTACGCTGTCGATTGCCGGCATCATGTCCGTCAGGATTTCCGCGAACCGTTCCTCGGATACCGCAGCGCCGTCGATGCGCGCGCGTTCCGTCATCGAGCGCAGATGCGGTTTGGTATGCAGCCCGATGCGTTTTCCGGACGCGGTCAAAATCGACGCGAGCATCGTCGAAGTCGAACCTTTGCCGCTCGTTCCGCCGACGTGCACGGTCGGATATTGTTCTTGCGGATCGCCGAGTTCGCGCAGAAATGCACGCATGCGGTCGAGGCGGTACGGCTCCCGCCGCGATGCGGTTTCGTTCAGCGTGCCGAGCAAGTAGCTTTGCGATTGACCGAAATCCATGAAGGGCCTATCCGTGATCCACGTCGCCTGCCAGCAGTTCCATCGCATGCGGCAACACCGGGAGCACCACGTCGAGCGCTTCACCCGCGGCTTTCGGGCTACCGGGCAGATTCACGATGAGCGTGCGGTGCCGTACGCCCGCGATCCCGCGGGACAGCATCGCCGTTTTGACGATCTGCAGTGAAGCGCTGCGTATCGCTTCGGAGATGCCGGGAACCTCGTAGTCGACGATTGCCGCGGTTGCTTGCGGCGTCCGGTCGCGCGGCCCGAGGCCCGTGCCGCCGCTCGTAAGGATGAGCGAGACGGCGCCGCTGTCGCACAGATCGATGATCTCCGCCTGCAGCGAGCCGGCGTCGTCGGGCAACACCGTTTCGCGAACGATCTCGTAGATTGGGCCGAGGCGCTCGCGCATGATCGGCAAACACCCGTCGGCGCGCGCTCCCGATGCGGCGCGGTCGGAAAGAACGATCAGCGCGACTTTAGCCGGCATGCCACGTACCACTCTTGCCGCCCGTTTTCTCGAGCAGCCGGACCGATTCGATCGCGATGCCCTTCTCGACGGCCTTCGCCATGTCATAGATGGTCAAGGCGCTTACAGATGCTGCAACCATCGCTTCCATTTCGACGCCGGTTTGCGCAACGGTCGACGCTTGCGTGTCGATAACCAAGACGTCGCCGTCCCAAGAAAAGCGCACGTCGACCTTTGCGAGCGGAATTCCATGGGTCAAAGGTATGAGTGCCGGTGTCTGCTTGGCGGCCATGATGCCCGCGATTTGCGCGACACTCAGCGCATCGCCTTTCGCGAGCGTTGCATCGCGCAGCGCTTGCGCCGCAGCCGGGCCGAGTCGCACGCGCGCTTGCGCCCGAGCGGTGCGCGCGGTTGCGGCTTTGCCGGAGACATCGACCATAAAAATGCTGCCGTCGTCGGCGAAGTGTGAGGGTTTCGGCACGGTGATAGAAAAACGAGCGAGTTAATGTCCTTGACGGAAGGTTCAGGCCCCAGTTCGAGCCCCGGGTCCGTGGCCCTCGGTGAGGTGCTCACGTTCTTCGGCATGGTTGCCGATTATGCTGCGGGTTGCGCACCCGAAGAAGGCGAGCGCGTTTCGTCGCTTGCCGTCGCCATGGCGAAGATCGCGGACCTTTCGCAAGAGGATCGAGACGCACTGTACTTCGCAGCGCGTTTGCGCAACATCGGCGCGCTCGGTAATGCAGCGTTCGCTAAAGGCGAAGCGCTTTCGGATCGCGAGATCGTGATGCTCGGCTGGGACGTCCCGGCTGACGGCGCGCGCCTGTGCGAAAGCATCGGCGCACTGCCCGAAGGCACGGCGGACATGGTGCGCTGGCAAGCCGAATGCTGGGACGGAACCGGCTATCCGGATCAGCTGCGTTGGGCGGGCATTCCGGCAACTGCTCAGCTCCTGAACATCGCGCAGGCCTACGTGCGCACGACGGATCCGGAAGAAAGCCTATCGGCGATTACGCTCGAAAGCGGCTGCAGCTTCGCGCCCGAGCAAGTGCGAACGTTCATTATGTGGTTTCACACGTACGGCGGCGAAATCGAATCGGTTGCACCGCCGTATGCGGCGCTGGAGAGCGAGCGCACAACGCCCGTCGAAATCATCGAACGCCTCTCCGAACTAGTCGACGCGCACAACGCCACGCCGCAGCGTGCCGCGCGCGTCGCCCGCCGAGCCGAAGAGATCGGTAAGCACCTGCGGTTCGACGCGGAAACGCTGCGGCAAGTGCGGCTCGCGTCGTTGCTGTTTGGAATCGGCGAGCTGCGCGCGTTGCAGGCCGAGAGCATGCAGTTCGATCCGCTTGCGCGTTTGGGTATCGACACCCGCGCCGAAAATGCCGTGACCGCAGCCAGGCTCATCGCACAATGCCCGCAACTTGCCGACCTCGCACCGGTCGTTCGCGCGCGGGCCGAGTGGTACGACGGCACCGGGCGTCCGGACGGGCTGCGCCACGATGCAATTCCTCAGGCGGCACATGCGCTGGCGGTTTCGCTGTCCTTCGATGCGGTGGACGAAGCGTATCGCAGCCGCATCACCGAGGAACGCGCGTTGCCTCTGGTAAGGCTCGAAACGGCGGCGGGGACGCAGTTCGATCCCGCCGTTGTTCGCGCGCTCGCCGACGTCGTGAAAGCTCGCGCATGATCGAGCTTCACGAACGCACGCGCCGCATCTCCGCCTCCCGTTTGGAAGAGATCCTTCGCGGCTACGGATGCACGAGCGTGGTCGATCCGTTCATGGGGCTGCCCACGCATCTGAACTATTTCAAGCGCCACGGATTCGCGGTGCATGGCGGCGATTTGGTCGAATGGTTCGTGCGCGCGGGCGAAGGCCTGGTGGTGAACGACTTCACCGTGCTGCGCGACAACGAAGTGGCGGAAATCGTCGAAATGCTGCCCGGCCGCATCTATGCGCTCGACCTGTTCAAAGCCTGGGAAGGCGTCTTCTTCACGGAAGAGCAGTGCATCTATCTGGGCGTGTGGCACGACAACGTGCGCAACCTGCGCAGCGACGGTCAAACCGGACTTGCCATCTTCGGTTTGTGGAACGTCCTCTGCTACTGGCTGCAGAAAGCACAATACCCGGATGACATGCGTGACCTTCCGCCGAGCGAATTGGCTTGGAACTACATTCGCAAAACCGAGCGATGGGTCACGAGCAACCTGCGCCGGAATACGGTTCGCCAAGCGGACGTGCTGACGACGATAAGCGCACAAACTGCCGATGCGCTCTTCCTTGCGCCGCCGGCGCGCAATTCGTTCCGCAGCGCCGACGCGCGCATCTGGATGTGGGAAGCGTGGTGGCAGGGCAACCCGTACTATAACATCGAGCACTCGTACCGCGATTCGCTCTTCGGTCAGCGCAGCGCCGACGAACAGGGCTATGCGCGAGCGATTGCGGGCGTACTTTCAAACGCCCGAGATTATCCGGTCGTCATCTTGCAAACGTCGGAGCAGCGCCTGCACGAATTCGAGCCGCACATGCGCAATGCTCGGCCGCACGTAGAGATACTTGCTCCGCATTCTCACGAAGTGTATCTCATCGGCACGAAATGATCGCCGGGCGTCGCGCGCTTTAGCGGCTTGACGTAGCGGGCTCCGTGGACATACGAGCCCACACGAAGCACAGAATTGCGAGAATGGCGTAAAGGATGGTGTGCTTGGTGTGATGCTGTCCGTTCAGCCCGATCGCCGGCGCAAAATGCGCGATGCCGGTTGCGGTGCAGATAGCCAGAATCACGAAGATGATGCCGAGGACGACGGCAAGAGCTTTCATCGAATAACTCCCATGCGAGCGAGTGCGAGGCAGACTGCGCCGAAAACCAGACAGTACCAACCGAACGGGCGCAGATCGTTCCGTTGAAAATACCGAACGAGAAACGCAACGGAAAGATATGCGGCAACGCCGGCCACGATTCCGCCTATGATTGCCTGCAGGAATACCAAATGCCGCCCGGGACCCATCAAATCCGGCACCTCGAGCAGGCCGGCAGCCAAGATGACCGGAGTAGCCAACAGGAACGAGTAGTTTGCTGCATCTTCGTGATTCAGGTTGGCCAGTAGCCCGGCAACCATCGAGGCGCCCGAACGTGAAATGCCGGGGAAGAGCGCGAGGGACTGTCCGAAGCCTACACCCACGCTCTCTGCCCACGTGAGCTGCGGAATGCTTTTATCCGCTCGATGATATTGCATCTTTTGGCGCCGGCGCAGAAACTCGCCGAAGAACATGACGAACGCGTTGAAGATCAAAAACGCCGCCGCGAGTTCCGCACTCCCGAAAAGCTTGCGAACCGGATCTTTCAACAACACGCCCAGTAAGCCGACCGGAATCGAGCCTACAACCAACAGCCACGCGATTCGCTCGTCCGGATCGTTTCCGATTTTTCCGCGCACCACGCTTCCGATGAACGCGCGCGCGATGCGCACCCACGTGCGCCGGTAAAAAATCAGCAAAGCCAGCGCCGTGCCCAAATGCAGCACGGTGACGAAAGCCAGAAACGTGGGGTCCTCGCGATTGATGTTTCGCCAGTGCAGCAACGCCGGAATGAGGATGGTCTGCCCAAGACTGCTGACGGGAAAAAGCTCGCTGACACCCTGTAAGACCGCGAGCGCGATGGCTTGGACGAACGTCACGGAGCCGAGGATACGGCACGGGAAGGATTGCTCCCTGGGACGCCTAACGCGAGCCTTGTGGAAGACAATTCCAAAGCGGAGAAGCAGCATTCCGAAGACGCAAACTTCGGGCACCACCGGCAATTCGAACGTGTGGGCGATACGCTGCTTGTGTCGTACAGCATATCGGACGAATTCGCGCCCGAATTCACGGAAACGTACGACATTGCGCTCGGCGGCATGGCGATGATCACGAACGCCGAGCTCAGGAAGGACGCTCCCCTCACCGTGCAACTGGAATTGCGCGGCGACACGCGCCCGATGATTCAAGTCAGAGGCATGGTGCGCTGGTCGCGTTTCGATCCGATGCTCCAGCGCTATCGCACCGGCGTCGCATTCGTCGACGTCGACGAAGAGACGAAGCAGGACCTTACCCGCTACATCGACACGCTGCGCTTACTCCGCGACATGGGCGTCCTGTAAACCCGAAAAACATCTGTTGGGTGGTCGGGGCGCAGTAACTCACCAAGGCTTGAATTCCACGCTGTACGTGTAAACCGAAGCGACGGGTTTGCATTTCACGAGCGCGGGTGAGTACGTCGCGCCTTTCGCGATTTGCATCGCGACGTCGTCCAGGCCCACGTTGCCCGAAGACTGCGCGACCGAGGCGTTCGTCACGCGGCCGTCCGGATCGATCTCGACGTGAATCGCGGCTGTACCGTTTACTTTGGACGCGCGAGCCTCGGGCGGAATATCGACCGGCAGCGGCGTCGCCGTCACGGCCGCCGAAATGTCGTGCGTCAAGCACGCGACGGCAGCGGACGTTGCAGCGGGCGTCGGAGCCGGTGTTTGCGGTGCACTGGTCGGCGCGAAAGTCGCCACGGGAATGACGTGCGCAACCGGCGGGCCTTTCGTGCTGCGCGACGGCAACACGGGCGGAACGGCTTTCGGTTTCGCAGCGGGCGTCACGCGCGGCGTGGGAAGGGGAGTTGGAGGCGGCGTGTGAGGAACGATGCGCGCGATCGTCACCTGCCGCACGTGCACGACTTCGTTTTCCGGCGAAGGCTGATTGAACGGCCAACGGATGTAGCCCGCGAGGATCAAATGGATCAGCAGCGAGATCGCAATCGCTGCGAGCATCAGTTTCCGGGCGCGCGCCGCGCTCATACGGGTCCTGCGCTTCCCACAAATGCAAGACGCTCCCTTTCGAGAGCGTCCTTGCATCGGTATTCGTAGCGCAACGCGCGGTTAGCTATTGGGGTCGAACGTAACCCTAAAGTAATACGAACCCGTCGTAGGCTGACAATCGACGATCTTCGGCGCGTAGGTCGACTGACGCGCCGCCGCGAGCGCGGCTTGATCGAGCGCCATGTTACCGGCGCTTTGCGAAATCTTCGCATCGACCAAGTTGCCCGTCGGACCGATCGTGACGGTGACCGCAACCTGAACTTCGCCCAGGCCGAGATCGCGCGCGGAATCCGGATATTCCGGCTGCGCCTGGTTGACGACCGTTGCGTCTTGATACGGCGTCTTGCAAGCGGGTTTCGGCGTGCCCGGCGGCGCCGTGCTCACCGGTGCCGGGGGCGCCGTGCCCTGTCCCTGCGGATTGCCTTGCTCGGTGCCCGTCGTAGGCGCCTTATAGGTGTTTTCCGACGGAGCGCTTGCGCTGTGGCTCGTCGTCTTGGGAACGTTGAGCTTGAGTCGCGGCTGCGGCTGATGCTGCACTTGCGGCTTCGGCGGCGGCGTCGACTTCGGCGGCGGCGGCGTCGGTGTCGGCGGCGGCGGCGTCGGCGGCGGCTTGATGTGGATCTTCTTGGTAACCGAAACCTTCTCGACCGTCTGTTCTTCCGTGTGGTTCTTCATGCTCGGCAGAATCGGCACGAGGAAGAAATGGACGAGGATCGAGATGACGAACGCCCAGCCCATGAAGTTGGTGACGCGTTCGCCCGTCGTAATAAACGGCGATTTGTCTTTGTTCGGCATCTCTTAAGTCTTGCTTCCCTCGATCTTGTTGGCCAGACCGAACTCCGTCAGATTGACGGATTTCGCGGCGTCCATCACGAGCAAAATCGTGCCGTAGTCGGACTTCGGATCGGCCTTGATAATGACGCTTCGGAAGCGGTTTCCGGTATTTTCCTGAAGCGTTTCGAATGCCGCCTTCGCATCTTTGATAGATACGACGTTCGACCCGATTTCGATGTTGTTCTTGTCGTCGATGATCACGACGATCTGCGACGGCAGAACCTTGTCGCGATTCTTTGCCAGCGGCAAAGGCGGCTCTTTGGTAACCGAGGCGAGAATGATGAAGATAATCAGGAGAACCAACAGCACGTCCGTGAAGGGCGTGATGTTGATGGTCGACATGACTTCTTCTTCACCTTGACCAGTTGAAACGGCCACGGATTACTTCAAACCTCCACTATGACGATGTAACGAACCCGACATCTTCCAAACCGGCGACTTTCGCGGCGTCGAGGATCCGGATGATTACGCCGTAGGGCGCCTTGGCGTCGGCGATGATGTCGACGTGTTTGTTCCCGCGCTTGGCGCGCTCGGTGAGCATCACGTTATAGATGCCGACCTGATCCGTCTTCTGACCATCGACGAAAATAACGCCTCTGTTGTTGACGTCGATCTCGATGTTGTTCTTGTTCTTCTGGGTCATCGGCTGCGAATTGTTGTTGTTCGGCAGCTCTTTTTCGAACCCAGGCGGCGTCACGAGTGCCGCCAAGATCATGAAGATGATGAGCAAAACAAGCAGCACGTCCGTGAACGGCGTGATGTTGATCTCCGCCATCACTTCTTCGTCTTGTTTTGCGGACAGAAGTCCCACGGATGCTCCCTACTTGACCGGCTGGTACAGGTCGGTCGGAATCGGGGCGCCCGTGTTGTGGAAGTGCAGCATCTCGGCCATTTGGTTCGCAGCGACAATCATCTCTTGGTTGTACGCCTTGATGCGCGTCTTGAAATAGTTGAAGAA
>Ga0070735_10004712_pt1 | contig 11429 bp, 9 predicted proteins | sample Coa_R1_FD_66443 | JGI IMG/M metagenome (GOLD analysis project Ga0070735, IMG submission 66443) | Surface soil microbial communities from Centralia Pennsylvania, which are recovering from an underground coalmine fire - Coalmine... | ecosystem: Environmental > Terrestrial > Soil > Unclassified ... | reverse complement strand
TGCCCCCTTCCCCTGCAACCCCATCCCCAAAATCAACCCAACCCAACCGGCGAGGGCACAACTTTGAAACCGGACATTTCACTTGCTACAAAAACCGGACATTTTAACTTGCTACCAACAGTATTCCTTGGGCTCTGGTACGGCGATTCAATCAGGGACGCTGGCGACTGCATTCTCGCGTTTTGTTGAGTCCTATCCCGCATAGAATCATCTATCAAGCTTAGTCTCTGCCTATGTGGATTGTCGCTTTAGCTCTACGACGGCCTTATACATTCGTGGTAATGGCGCTGCTGATTTTGATTCTCAGCCCAATTGTCATTGATCGCACGCCTACCGACGTTTTCCCGAATATCAATATTCCAGTCATCAGTGTGATTTGGAATTACAGCGGGCTGTCACCGCAAGAGATGTCGAACCGCATTACCACTATCACCGAGCGCGGGCTTACCACCCTGGTCAATGATATTGAGCACATTGAGTCGCAGTCGCTGAACGGCATTGCGGTGGTGAAGATTTTTTTTCAACCTACGGCGAATATCCAGACTGCGCTTGCTCAGGTAACTGCGATTTCGCAAACCTCGATCCGGCAATTGCCGCCAGGAGCCACGCCGCCTTTAATCATTCAGTATTCGGCGTCGACGGTGCCGATTCTTCAGATCGGCGTCAGCAGCCGCAGCTTTTCTGAGCAGCAACTCAATGACATAACTCTAAATTTTTTGCGTACCCAGCTCATTACCGTTCCGGGCGCAGCCATCCCGTATCCCTACGGAGGCAAGCAGCGCGTGGTGTCTGTTGATCTTGACACCGAGGCACTGCAGGCCAAGCACCTGACGCCGGTGGATGTGGTGGACGCAATCAGCGCGCAGAATCTTATTCTGCCCTCGGGCACCGCCAAGATCGGCCCGTTGGAGTATCAGATAGAACTCAATGCCAGCCCGCTGAATGTTGCGGAGTTAAATGATATCCCCATTCGGACTGTGAATGGCGCCACGATTTATGTGCGCGATGTCGCCCATGTGCGAGACGGCTTTACTCCGCAGACCAATATCGTCCACCAAGACGGGACCCGTGGAACACTGCTAAGCATTTTGAAGAATGGAAATGCCTCAACTACCAGCGTAGTGAAAGCAGTCCAGGAGATGCTTCCCCGAATTGAGCAAACATTGCCGGCCGGACTGAACGTGAAGCAGTTGTTCGATCAGTCTCTGTTTGTCCGGGCCGCCATTCAAGGCGTATTGCGGGAAGCCGTGATTGCCGCCTGCCTTACAGCCGCGATGATCTTGCTGTTCCTGGGAAATTGGCGCAGCACCTTGATCATTGCTACGTCAATTCCGCTTTCTATTTTAAGTTCGGTGCTCGTGCTTAGCGCGCTTGGTGAGACCTTCAACATTATGACGCTCGGCGGACTGGCGCTCGCGGTCGGAATACTGGTGGATGATGCGACGGTGGAAATCGAGAACATTCAGCGTAATTTGCACATGGGGAAGGAGCTGAAGCAGGCAATTCTCGATGGCGCGCAGCAGATCGCGGTGCCAGCCTTTGTTTCGACGCTGTCAATTTGTATCGTCTTCGTACCGATGTTCTTTCTGACGGGCGTGGCGCGATATCTTTTCGTCCCGCTGGCTGAGGCGGTGGTGTTTGCCATGCTGGCTTCATACCTGCTGTCGCGAACATTAGTGCCGACCATGGCGATGTATCTGATGACCCATCATGAGCACGATGCGGATAAGCCGAAGACCAGCAAACTTGGGCATTTTCAGGAACGGTTCGAACACCGGTTTGAAAATCTGCGGGATTCCTACCGCGGCATGATGGAATCGGTTATGCACCACCGCGCCGCGTTCGTTGTGATTTTTCTCGGATTTTGCGTTGCCTCAGGCGCACTGGTTCTTTTTCTGGGACGCGATTTTTTCCCTAGCGTAGACGCAGGGCAATTCCGGCTACATCTTCGTGGCCGCGCCGGTCTGAGAATTGAAGAGACTGCCCGATTAGTTGACGAGGTGGAACAGGAGATTCGGCGGGAGCTGCCGCAAAGAGAAATCAGCACGGTACTCGACAACATCGGGTTGCCCTACAGCGGCATTAACACGAGCTACAGCAATAGCGGCACAATCGGGACGTCCGATGCCGAGGTGCTGGTTTCGTTGAGCAAAGACCATCGCCCGACTGAAAAATACATTCACCAGTTGCGGGAAACACTGCCACGCAAATTTCCGGGAATAGAGTTTTTCTTTCAACCGGCTGACATTGTGAGCCAGATTTTGAATTTCGGTTTGCCCGCTCCGGTCGATATTCAACTGGTCGGAAGCGCTTATCAGGAAAACTATTTTACTGCGCAACAGATTGCGAATGAACTGCGCCACATTCCGGGCGCGGTCGACGTTCACGTTCAGCAAATGATGGATCTGCCGACGTTGCATCTTGACGTGGATCGGGTGCGCGCACAACAGGTCGGCATTTCCGAAAGAGATGTCGCGCAGAATCTGTTGGTCTCATTGAGTTCAAGTTTCCAGACCACGCCGTCATTCTGGCTGAACCCGAAGACGGGCGTCAGCTACAACGTCGCGGTCATGAGTCCACAGTATCGCGTGGATTCGATGCAAGCCTTAATGAATACGCCGGTCAGCAACGGTACCGGTTCGCCGCAGGTGCTGGCCAATCTGGCTTCGGTTACCCCAGAGATGAGGCCCGCCGTGGTGAATCATTACAACGTGACCCCGGTAGTCGACGTTTATGCCAGTGTGGATGGCCGCGATTTGGGCGGGGTGGCGAAAGATATCGAGAAGGTCGTGGCTCCGTTTCGCAAACAGTTGCCTCGGGGGACGGACATGGAAGTTCGCGGGCAGGTCGAGACCATGCATTCGTCCTTCAATGGCTTGTTGTTTGGGTTGGTGATGTCGGTGGTTCTGGTGTATCTGCTGATCGTGGTGAATTTTCAATCGTGGCTGGACCCGTTCATCATCATCACCGCTTTGCCAGGTGCTCTGGCGGGAATTGTATGGATGTTGTTTGTGACGCATACCACGTTGAGCGTGCCCGCGCTGACTGGCTCGGTTATGTGCATTGGGGTTGCGACCGCGAACAGCATTTTGATGATCTCTTTTGCCCGGGAGAGAATGGACGAGGGCATGGATCCCATCAAGGCCGCTATTGAATCGGGTTATACGCGTATGCGTCCGGTGATCATGACGGCCCTGGCCATGATCATTGGCATGATACCGCTGGCTATGGGATTGGGTGAAGGTGGCGAGCAGAATGCACCGCTGGGGCGTGCGGTGATTGGCGGGTTGCTGTTTGCCACGGTGGCGACTCTGTTTTTTGTGCCAGTGGTATTCAGCATATTTCATGGGCGAAGGTTGAAGCGCGCATCTTCCGCTCAGGAACGAACGTCTTAAGGAAGGTCAGACCGAGGAGCCTGGATGGAGCAGCAACTATTGGAAGTAGGTGAACAGGAGCGGCAGCAACAGCACGAGCGTCACCGGCAAACCCGGAGGAAAGGCTATTTGCTGGCGGCTGTTCTCGGATTCATCTTTGTGGTCGTCGCCGTTGTAGGCATCAGCATGAGGCTGTCAGAAAGCCGGGCACTGGCGAAAGAAACTGAAGAGATAGCAGTTCCCACCGTCGACGTGGTTCACCCATCAACCGAGCCACCGCAATCGGAGCTCCAGTTGCCATCCACTCTGCAGGCATACATCGAAGCGCCGATCTATGCCCGCACGACCGGTTATTTGCGGCGCTGGTACAAGGATATAGGCAGCAAAGTAAATAAAGGCGAGCGACTGGCGGATATCGAAACCCCGGAAGTGGACCAGGAATTGATGCAGGCGCGCGCTGCTCGTGATCAGGCGGCGGCGCAACTGAAATTGGCACAGACTTCAGCCACGCGTTGGGAGAACCTGCAAAAGATGGATGCGGTCTCTCAGCAAGAGACAGACGAGCGCTCCAGTTCTTATATTCAGGGCGAGGCAAATCTGAACGCGGCAGATGCCAACGTTCGTCGGCTGGAGCAGTTGGAGTCTTTCAAACACATTTACGCGCCTTTCTCGGGCGTGATCACAACCCGCAATACGGATGTGGGTTCGCTGGTCAACGCTGGAAACGGAGGACCAACCCAGCAGTTATTTGTCATCGCGCAGATTGATCCAATTCGGGTTTACGTGAACGTACCGGAAGTGTATTCGCCGTCAATTCATAAGGGCGTAAAGGTGGACATAGAGGTTCCCGCGCTGGTCGGCAAACGTTTTACCGGCAGCGTGGTGCGTACTGCAGACGCCATTGATCCTGCTACTCGTACCCTGAACACGGAAATTGATGTGCCCAATCCCAACGGGCAGTTGTTACCGGGTTCCTACGCGCAAGTGCACCTTGCGCTGAAGGAGCAGGTGCAGAGGCTTACCGTCCCTTCGAATGCGCTGTTGTTCCGCGCCGAAGGGCCCCGGGCGGCGGTAGTGGAACCGGGGAACAAAGTCCAGCTCAGGCCAGTCGCCATTGGCAGGGATTTCGGCAATACCGTGGAAATAATCAGCGGGCTTGAACCGTCGGATGCGGTAGTGGTCAGCCCCAGCGATTCTCTGGAAAACGGGCAAGTAGTGCGGATTGCGCAGGGGAGCAACCAGCAGTGAGGCTCCGCGCTCTCGTCCTGCTGCTCGTGATTTGCGCCCCTGCTTTCGCCAAAGGTCCCAAGTATCAGAAACCAAGCGTAACCACATCTCAAAACTGGCAGACTCCTTCGCCGTGGCAGCAAGCCCTGCCGCTCGATTCACTGCCCAAAGGGTCATGGTGGGCGTTTTTCGGAGATGCCGAGCTTAATCAGTATGAGCAGCGGGCGATGGCGAACAATCAGACCCTCCAGGCCGCGGTGGCGCGTCTGAGTGAAGCTCGGGCTTCGGCGCGGGTGACCACGGCAGGGTTGTATCCGGAACTGGATGCGGGAGCTCGCGCGATCCGCGAAAGGCTTTCGGGGAACAGGCCGGTAAATGGTGCACTAACTCGACCGATTCCCGTCACGCAGAATGAGTTTACGATTCCATTCACCCTGAACTATGAGATCGATCTTTTTGGACGAGTGCGGCACAGCGTGGAGGCAGCGAATGCGCAACTGCAGGCTTCAGCCGCAGATCTTGAAAATATACGGCTTCTGGTGAGCTCAGAATTGGCCGCAGATTATTTTCAAGTGCGTGAACTCGATTCCGAAATCGGAGTAGTTCAGAAGGCGATCACGTATCAACAGCAAGCTTTGACACTAGTGAATAATCGGCATGTCGGTGGCGCGGCTTCGGGACTGGATGTCGCCCAACAGCAGGTCGTATTGGATTCGTCGATGACGCAGCTCTCATTGCTGCAGCAGCAGCGGGCGCAATTTCAGCATGCATTAGCGATGCTGCAAGGGCTGGCTCCGGCGGAGTTCATTGCTCCGGTCCGTGGGCTCGAGAGGCAGCCGCCGACACTACCATTAATTCTTCCATCTGTGCTGCTCGAGCGCCGCCCCGACATCGCAATCGCGGAACGCCAGACTGCGGCCGCAAATGCCCGGATTGGAGTGGCCCGGGCCGCGCTTTACCCCAGCATTTCGCTCGGGGGAAGTGGCGGACTGGACAGTGTGGCTATAGGTTCATTGCTCAATGCGCCGAGCTTTTTCTGGTCCTTGGGTTTGTCGGCTTTGGAGCCTGTGATCGCAGGCGGACGCAATCGCGCCCAGCTGGAATTTGCCCGCGGCGGATATCAGGAGGCGGTCGCAAACTATCGTGAAACCGCACTCACTGCCTTCCAGCAGGTCGAGGATGCGCTTTCTGGCCTTACCACGTTGGCTGCGGCATACGAATCCCAACACCGCGCAGTAGCGGATGCCGAGCGCTCGCTGCAACTGGCTAATGCACGCTATACGGGAGGGCTCGTTACGTATCTGGATGTAATTACCGCCGAAGAGCAGGCGCTCTCGAATGAGCGTGAAGAAATGCAATTGTTAGGCCAGAGAATGACAACCTCGGTGTTGCTTGTCAAAGCGTTAGGAGGGGGTTGGGACAGTTCAAGCATAGCTGCTGTGGGAGTCAAGCCTGGTCTGAAGCAGGCAGTACAGCAGTAGCGTATGTTGACGCTTTTGTTTTAGTAAGAAAAAAGACGGGCGAGGACGCCCGTCTCCCCCGATTGCTGCAAGGATTGCGTATCAGAATCCCGGCATGAATGAATAACCGATCGAGATTGCGAACCGGGAAATATTCGCGCCATTGAACTCTACGTTGTTATGGACGAGGTAGTAGTGAGCTTCTGGCCGGATGAAGGCATTTCCCCAGAAGTAATAACGTATGTCGGCGCCGATGTGTCCTGCAAAATGGTTGCTGCTCACGTAATTGGTGCAGCCAGTGAAGTTGTTGCAGTTGAATTGGGTGTAGAAGCGCAGGTCCTCGCCACCAATTCCAGCCATCACATCGCCGCCAAATTTTTTGCCAAATTTGCTTCCGTAGACGGCGTCGAAATCGTAAAGGATCGGCCGATAGGGAGCCGAGGCGAAGAAACCGGAATTGCTTTCAGTGTAGAGTGCCTGATGCGCTCGCCAGGCAACCTCGCCACCGAAGCCCAGATGGTGCTTCAAAATAAAGAAGCCGCTGAAGCTGGGATAAAGCCCTCTACTCAAGGCAGGGAAAACGTTGCCATTGCTGTCCGTCGATGAGCCGGCCCCTGTAACTGTACCGAACCCGAATGCTCCGTGAAATTCCTGAGCCTGCGCGCCGAGCGCGAACAGGAGCGCTGCTGTGAAAACAGTAATTGCTGATAGTTTTTTCAAGAGGATCTCCTACTCGATATTTTGACCCATCACCTGATAAACCGCTCAATCCCTGATTAACCCTGAACTGGAATTATAGTTCCGGCAGAACAGTTGGAATAGGTACCAGCCCGGAACCGTCTCGAATCTTAGCTTAGTTCGATGCTCTCAGGAGCTAAATTGTTGCGGTTCACACTTCAGATTGCGCCATCACGATTGCAGTTACTGGTTGCTGCATCGCGATCACGTCTATCGCTAGCCCTTTACGCTGATTTTTGAGAACGACAAAATGGCAGTGCCCGGCCGTGGCATCCCCATCCAGGTGGCAGGGCGGAAGGTGGTCAAGATCAACATGTTTCTCAATTCGTGAATGTCTTTAGGGTTCTGCGAACCGGCGATAATTCGATAGTCCTGCACCCGTCCATTGGCGTCAATATACGCCTGGATCACGAGAGAGTCTTCGCTGGCCACCCCCATGCTGAATCCGAAGCTGCTGGGCTGTAATTCAGGATCAGTGGCGAACATCAAAGGCACATCCGAGGCATTCGCGTGCACCGGCGGGGGCGAAGTCAGCAACCCGATGAGTACGCCAAATACCAGAACCGTCGCCACCAGCCCGGTGGTCGCTGGAACCATAAAGGCGCGCAGCAAATTCTGAATATGCAAGATCAGGTTACCGAAAAGAGGAGTGCCGCGACGTGCCGCTTCATGCGAGATGGCCAGGCGCAGCTTGAGTGACAAATCTTCGGGGACCCTTGCTGCGCCGAGTCGCGACAACACGAACTGAGTGCGGCGAAGCGACTCGTACTCACTTTCACAAATTTGGCACTCTCGCAAGTGCCGGTCCAGCGCCTGCATCTGCTTGCCGGTTACTGCGCCATCGAGATAGGCGGAGAGCATCGACTTGGATTGTGTGCAGGTCATGACGCAACCTCAACCTGTTTGGCGCAACCTCGCGGATGGGTCGCATTCGCGGGCTTCAGGCCCAGCTCCTCTCCAACTTCACGCACATATTCGTTGAGGCGCTTTCTAAGCGCATCCCGGCCGCGCGTGATGCGAGACTTAACTGTGCCCAATGAGACCTGGGTGATCTCAGCAATCTGCTCGTAAGAGAGATCCTCAATATCGCGCAGTACGACAGCGGTTCGGTAGGGTTCAGATACATTTCTTAGCTCCGCTTCAACCCTTGCTTGCACCTCGTGATCAGCCACAGTGTCAAACGGCGACTTATGCCGGTCGACCAAGGCTAGATTGACCTCTCCCGTAGAGTAGGACTGCGCTTCACCTTCTGTTTGTTCCACCGAAGTCTCTTTGGATTTGTGACGGAACCACCAGCGGCGCCGGTTCGAGGCTTCATGGATCGCAATACGATAGATCCATGTTTTCAGGCTGGATTCGCCGTGGAAATGTTTCATTCCACGAAATATTTTGAGGAAAACTTCCTGAGTGGTATCAGCGGCATCTGCTGGATCCGTCAGGATGCGGTAAACCAGACTGTAAACCGGTTGATGAAACTCACCCACCAGCCACGCGTACGCGTCTTCTGATCCGGCCTTGAGTTCCTGGATCAGACCCGATTCTTGCGCGCGAATTCCGATTGCGCCTGCAAAGTCACCCAAATTGGCCGCCCCCGCCATTCCTGCCATGGCGTGCAACTCCTGTGATTATATTCCAGGCGCAATTTCCTGGTCCTAAGTAGTTAGACCCCAGCGCACTTGCTTAGGTTCCAGAATCCTAAGTCTCAGGCCTGCATTCAGTTAACGGACTATTGGGGTTGAGCTTGCGCCGGAGGGGTTTCCGGCTTAGGCTTGGGAACGGCCTTCTTGTGCCTGACCGGTTTTTTTTCGGGGGCAGGTTTAGTGTCATCGACAACCGTCTTTTTAGGCGGGATCTCGGCGCGAGCGGTTTGTAAAGCTGTGCGCAATTGACCGATTTCGGTTTCCTTGGCATTTGCGATCTTATCCATGCGGCCTGCGAAGCTGCGACGAGATTCCTCCAGCGCCCCAAGATCTTTATTCAGAGATTGAAATTCTTCTTTGTTGCCGAATGCGCCGGTAGACTCGACCACCGAATTCATCACGTCATAAAGCGCATCGAGGTTGCGATAAACCTTGAATGTGAGTGGTCCGCTCTCTGGCGAATTCTTCAGATCATTGAGCATTCCGGGGAGCGCCGATTGCAGGTTTCGCTGAATTGATTCCACATCGCCCTGAGTCTGGCGTTTCGTGTTCGAGTCCGTCTTCCACTTCTCGATCCGCAGATGAGAAAGGTCTTCCTGAATTGCCTGCGATGCCTGCTGTAATCCGGCGAGCAGTTGATTCAGTTCAGAAATCGATGTGTAAGAAACAGGCGGCGAAGGCGGCGCTTGGCCTACGCAGACGCCAGCGCACATCAGCAAAGCGAAAAGGACAGGGAGGTGTCGATTCATTTTTGGTGCTCTCCGAATCAGCATACCCATTTTCACAGCTTTCGCAAATTGCCGCCACTCGGCAGCGTTGTCCGAACGATCGTTAAATTGTTTTTGGTCAGTCAGGTTTGACTAACCAAGGGACGTGCGTAAGAATTGATGAGCACTCCATATGAATGGGCCTGTGGCGCAGCTGGGAGCGCGCTTCCATGGCATGGAAGAGGTCGTCGGTTCGATCCCGACCAGGTCCACCATCTTTTCAATAACTTAGCGGACCCACCTCGAAGCGTTTGGCCGGAAATTGGCCGGAAATTCTTAGGAAGCTTCTGCCGCTTGTGGCTTCAGCCTCAGTTCTTGGTTGATGGCCGCCACTGTCGCCTTCACGCTTTCGGGAATCTCCTGCATGTAGATGTCAGTGGTGGTCGATAGCCGCGAGTGCCGCAAAACGCCCTGGATGTCTTTGGGTGTCCCTTTCTTTTGACCGAGAGTTGCTATCGTGCGCCGGATCACTTGAAAGGTGAGTTTCGGCAGTCCCAATTCCTTGCCCAGCTTCCGCATCTTCCTCCGGTAATTCTGCGGATCGATGAACCCGCCTTTTCTTAACCGATTGGGAAAGATGAAGTCCTCAGGTTCGGAGTGTTTGGATTCCTGCTTCCACAACCACAGATCATCTGCCAGTTCTTTCGGGATGTGCACCGGGCGCAGCGCCTTTCGGGTTTTACCCCAATTGCGGAGCTTTCCCCGGTACACCGTTTCCCGCAGTTCCAGCAGGCACTCGTCGTAATTGAAACCGCACCAGCGCAGCCCGAACAATTCACTCGGACGCAGAGCGTCGGTCATGTCCAGTTCGAGAATGAGCCGGTCTTTCAAGCTCAACCCGGCCAGCACGCTTCTGAGTTGATCCCAGTTCAGAACCGTGGTGTCGGTGTCCGGCAGCTGTTTGGGCACTTCCACCTTCCGCGCTGGGTCTTTGGGAAGGAAATTCTGATCCACGGCTTCGGCAAAAATGTCACGCACGTATGCGCGTATTTGTAACACTCGATCGCGTGAGCGAGTTTTTGCCAGGTCGTTCAAATGAATCTGCAACGTGAATTTATCGAAGTGCTCCAGAGGAACGCTCTCAAACTTTTCGATTAGATCCTTCTGGATGATGCACTTCTTATCGCGCGCAGTTTCTTCCTTCCAGTTTGCTTGTTTGAGCGGCAACCAGCGATTACGGACGAACCAACCGAAGGTGATTACCTTCATATCGGCCTGCGGCTGGGGTGTGGTCCCAATCCCGTGCGCAATCTCCGTTGCCAGGGCGTCACGCGCCTGAAACTTGGTCATTTGAGAGCGAAGCCCGAGGGCAATCGGCGCCGCCGTCCTCCACTCCTGCTTTCCGGTTTCAGGGTTGAGTCGCTTAACTTCGTAATACCCGTACCACTTCTTACCTTTGGGCCGAATCCAGCCCTTTTGATACGACTTCTTTGCCATAGTTCTCCCATTCGGGAGCTGCTATGGGCGGGGTACTAGTATTGTATCCGCGCCCGCAAGTGCTCAGTCGCTCGAGGTCTGAAATGAAGTTTTCGATTTCACTGGCGCGATAGCGCAGCAGTCCTTTGTGGCCGGGACCACCGCCCAACCGAATTACAGGTAATCGAGGATTTTTCCGCGAAGAATGGTCGCGCACCCAATCGACCGAGACGCACAGGCGCTCCGCGACCTGTTCGGGGGTGAGCAGGGAATTGTTTTTTTCTGCTGCAAAGGCATGGCTGGCCGGCATGAGATCCTCCAGGCTGCGAGAGGAGAGTTTGCGGCTCGGGACCTGGTAAGGCGCCAGCCGCAGCAGCCGTTTGATCGCTATTTAGGTGCAGTAGTGATTTCTGTCAAATGGCAGCACGCAATGCGTCTTTTACTTCAGGTTGCCGGAGTGTGTACGTAATATTCGCAATGAGTTATGCGCACGGAATTTGAGAGTCGAACTCCGTTAAAGGCGAGAACCTCAACACCACCCACACTGCGTATGGCGCACATAAAAGCCAACTACCAATAGCAGCCAGAACAGTCGTGATCGCTACTCACTAGTGCGGGGGAAGGGAGCACCGATGGAAGAGAGCACTATCACGAAATACGATCGAGTGTACGGCGGCTTGTACGCTGTCGCTCTGTTCACGAAACCGAGCACCATTAAGAATGTGCAGCTTATTACCGGCAAAACGGAGACCTTCGTCATACAGACCGCCCGGCATCATGAATTCGGGGACCATATCTTTATTGAAT
>Ga0070735_10004711_pt1 | contig 11429 bp, 10 predicted proteins | sample Coa_R1_FD_66443 | JGI IMG/M metagenome (GOLD analysis project Ga0070735, IMG submission 66443) | Surface soil microbial communities from Centralia Pennsylvania, which are recovering from an underground coalmine fire - Coalmine... | ecosystem: Environmental > Terrestrial > Soil > Unclassified ... | reverse complement strand
CCGCCAGAGGGACGGACCCATCGGATGACTCCTGAACTCGTCCGCACTATTCAGTGCGGTGGCCGGGGCCGAGATGCGCTCATAGCGCCATGTGATCTTCTCGGCGCGTTACCAATGCACTTACGCCGCACGCCGAGTTAGGTCAACAATACATAGTTCGTGGTGCGAACTTTTTTCGACGGAGAAGTCTTCTCAGCAGTGATCTTCCTGGCCGGTCTTCTCCAGGTAGCGCTGATGATATTCCTCGGCGCGATAGAACGGGCCTGCCGGCACGATCTCCGTCACGATCGGATCGCCGAAGTTCCCCGCCTCATCGAGTCGCTTCTTCGATGCGAGCGCGGCGGCGCGCTGCTTCTCGTCATGACAGAAGATGGCCGAGCGATACTGCGAGCCGAAATCGAAGCCCTGCCGATCCGGTGTCGTCGGATCGTGCATGTTCCAGAATGCGTCGAGCAACTGCTCGTATGAGATGACCGACGGATCGTAGCTCACTTGTACCACTTCGGCGTGGCCGGTTTCGTCGGAACAAACCATCTCGTAGGTAGGATTTTTTACGTGGCCGCCCATGTATCCGACCGCGGCGTCGACCACACCCGGGATGCGGCGGAAGCGCGCTTCCGGTCCCCAGAAGCAACCGGCGGCGAAGGTGGCGATTTTAGTGCGAGGCATCTGGTCCCCCATTATCAAGTGGAGGGCGCCCTGCGACGGACGCCCTCCGCGGAGTCCTACATTTTGACGGAATTGACGACCTGGATTTCGGTAAACCCGAGCAGACCCCACGGCCCGTTTTCCACGCCGATTCCCGACCACTTCGCGCCGCCGAACGGCAGATTGGGCGCGATCGCCAGATGCTGATTGACCCACGCCGAACCGGTTTCGAGCCGCGAGGCGACCTCGGCCGCTTTGTTCATGTCGTTCGACCAGACCGAACCGCTCAGCCCGTAATGGGTGGAGTTCGCGCGCCGCACCGCGTCGTCGACATCCTTGTATGCGATGATCGGCAGCGCGGGGCCGAACTGCTCCTCGTCGACCAGCCGGACGCCATCGGAAATGTTGCCGACGATGGTCGGCTGGTAGAAGTATCCTTCGCTGCCAAGGCGCGCGCCGCCGGTCATGATCTTCGCGCCATGCTTCCTCGCGTCCTCGACCAGTTCGGTCACGCGCTCGAACTGCGGCTTGTTGTTCAGAGGACCAATCTGCGTGCCCTCGGCCATGCCGTCGCCGACTTTCACGGTCTTGGCGATGTCGCTCAGTTCGTTGAGCATCGAGTTGTACTTGTCCTCGGGGACATAGACGCGCTTGATGGCGGAGCAGATCTGTCCGTTGTTCTCGAATGCGCCCCAGAAAATCTTTTGCGCGACGGCCTTGGGATCGACATCGGGCAGGATGATCGCGGCATCGTTGCCGCCGAGCTCGAGCGTGATGCGCTTCAAATCCGGCGCGGCCGCGGCGGCGACCCGCTTGCCGGTCTCGACGGAACCGGTGAAGGAAATTTTGCGCGGCACCGGATGGCTGGTCATCATCGCACCGAGTTCGTCGCCGCCGGTTACGACATTGAGCACACCGGGCGGAATGATGTCGCGCAGGATCTCACCCAGCATCAGCGACGTGATCGGCGTAAACGGCGAAGGCTTCAGCACTACGGTGTTGCCCGCGAGCAGCGCCGGCGCGATTTTCCACATCGCGAGCATGATCGGATAGTTCCACGGCGTGATCGCGGCCACGACGCCGACCGGCTTGCGGTGAATCTCGATACGATTGGTGGGGGTATCCTGCAGCACCTCGTTCGGCATCTGGAGAGTGGCCGTGTAGGAACACCAGAAGGCGGTGCCCATCAGCTCCTCGGCGGCCTTGGCCAGCGGCTTGCCCTGTTCCATCGTGAGGGTCTTCGCGAGGCCCTCGGGATTGGCCTGCAGGGCGGCGGCGCATTCGTTCAGCACCTTCTTGCGCATCTCGATGTCGCGGCTCCACGCCGGAAACGCCTTCTGCGCAGCGTCGAAGGCCTGATCGAGCTCGGCCTTGCTGCAATCCGGCACCTGGGCGAAGACTTTGCCAGTCGCCGGATTGATCACGCCGACGGTCTTCGAGCCCTTCACCGCCTTGCCGTTGATGGTCATGGTGTATTGTTCAGCCATTGGATGCTCCTGTTGATGCGGGCGCGATTTTCAGCACCCGTGTTCTAGTTTCGTACAATGCTTCGCCTCAGATGCGCAAGCGTCGGCTATGATGCTGGCGCGGCTGTCAACGATGGTTGCACATTCGGCGCGGAATAGCCGAACAAGTGGTAGTCCGTGTGGTTCCTGATTCGAAGCGTGACCGCCGGGAGGTCACTCTTCGACGGGTCGATAAAGCCCACCACATACTGACCGCGGCTGCGTTCGTTTATCGTTTTGGCGGCCGCTTCGAGAAGGTCCTTGTCGGCAATCTCTGCGACCCTGAAGGTTGCGCCGCCACCCGGGTCGGTCAGATGTCCAAGCGTTTCCTCGTCCACTGAATCTTCATTCGGCGACACAAAGACCGAACGCAAGGAGCCGGGTTGTGGCGCTTCGGAGGTGCCAATCGCAATCGCATATGCAGATACGCCCGCCGAAGCGATGCTCTTCACGGTCTCATCCAGACTATGGCGGCTGGTGTTGTCGAGCCCGTCGCTGATCACGACGAGGATGCGCTTCGCATAGCAGCCCTTTCGCATCAGAGAATTCGCGGTAAGCAGGCTGTCGTAGAGACTCGTCGATCCATATGGGTGGAATAACTTCTCCCGCTCGATGACGATTGAATGGTTGCGGGTGAACGACTCGAGTAAGAAGGGACGGCCAGAGAAGGCGAACAGTGCGACATCGTCGCGAGGATCGAGGCCGTTGACAATCTGAGTGATCGCTTCTTTTGTCTGCGACAGTTTCGGCTGGCTGCTTCCGGAAGTGTCAGCGACAATGATGACCGACGCGGGACTGTCCGGTTCCCATTTGACGAACGGGACGTCGAGCGGCGTGTCGCCGCGCTTGATGATGAAGTCGTCCTTCGCGAGGTCGCGGACTTCGTTACCTGAAGCATCTCTCACCACCACACCGACCTGACGATATCCGGGCTTCTTCTGCAGCGCCGTGGGCGCTTCAGAGGTCACTGGCGCGCATACAACGGGCGGACTCGGCGCCTCGGAATGAGCAGGTGCTTTCGGCGTGGGCCGTTGCGCATTGCAGGCGACGAGCGATACGGCAGCCAGGATGAGCCCGGAGCAAATCCGGTGCGGATAAGACCGCATTGATGCGCCTATGACTTTACAGTGGGAAGCGCTCGCCGACCATCTCCTCGCTCTTGCGCCATAAGGCGTTGGCGTGATCGAGGTTCAGCGCGTACGAACGCACACCGGCGCGCGTGTTCGTATCGTCGTTCACCTCGCATACGTGACAATCCTCGCAATAATGCCCGCCGACCGCATCGGCAGGCGCGACGAATGCCGCCCATACCTGCGTCGCTGCGCCCTGCGGCACGGTTTTGAAGCGCGGCATCGCCTGGCCGGTGGTCTTCTGCCATCGCGCGCGCATCTGGTCCATGAGCTCAGGCGTCATGTGGCGTCCGAGCTCGGTCTGGATTCCGCCCGGATGAAGCGACGTCGCGCGGATGCCGCGGCTCTTGAGCCGATTGTCGAGCGCGACCGCATAGAGAATGTTCGCGGTCTTCGAGCGGCCATACGCGGTGAACGGCGCATACTCGGTGCGCTCGAAATTCGGATCGTCGATGTTGACGTCGCTGATCTGATGACCAGCCGACGACAGCGTCACGATGCGCCCGCCGGATTTCACCAGCGGCACCAGCCGGTTGACGAAAACGAAATGCCCAAGATGATTGGTGCCGAATTGCGTTTCGAACCCATCGGAGGTCTTGCCCTGCGGACACGCCATCACGCCCGCATTCGCGATGATCACGTCGAAGGACTTTCCTCGCGCGAGCAAATCGTCAGCCGCCTTGCGCACGCTCGCGAGCGACGCGAGGTCGGCCTCGACGAGTTGCACTTTGCTCGCCGACTCTCCCATCGCGGCCGCGAGCGCGCGCCGCGCTTTATCCAGATCGCGCGCGGTGCCGACGACTTCTGCGCCATGCGCGACGAGCACACGGGCGGTTTCGACGCCGAGGCCCGCGGAGACCCCGGTCACCAGCACGCGCTTGCCGGAAAGATTAACGCCCGCGAGAACTTCATCAGTCGTGGATTCGAATCCGAAAGTCTTTGCCATACTGCTACTCCCGAGCTGGATGAGAGAAAGTGAAAACGGCGCTATTTCTTCGGCGCAAGCTTCAATGATGCTGAGTTGATGCAATAGCGAAGGCCGGTGGGGGCCGGGCCGTCATCGAACACGTGCCCCAAATGCGCGTCGCACTTGGCGCACATAACCTCGGTGCGGACCATGCCGTGGCTGCGATCCACTTCTTCGGCGATGCTGCCCTCGGCGAGGGGCTTGGTGAAGCTGGGCCAGCCGCATCCGGCGTCGAATTTGGTATCGGACTCGAACAACGCCTCGCCACAGCAGATGCATCGATAGACGCCGGGCGTGGTGGTTGTCTCATACTCGCCGCTGAATGGCGCCTCGGTGGCTTTCTCGCGCGTCACCGCGAATTGAATCGGGGTGAGTTCTTTTCGCCATTCGTCTTTGGTCTTGTTTATTTTGTCAGCCACGATGAATCCTGTGAGTTAGCACTTCAGACGGTAAGTATCGCACCAGGAACGTTCCGGAGTGGCAACTGATCTGCGAAGCAGGGGTTTAGCGGAGCGATCCGGCTTTCGCCGGACCGCTCCAGTTGGAGTCGCTTATAGCTTCACATATACCGACTTGATCTGCGAGTAGAGTTCCAACGCATACTTGCCTAGCTCGCGCCCGAAGCCCGATTGCTTGTATCCGCCGAAGGGCGAGATCGGGTCGAGCTGGTTGTAGCAATTGACCCATACGGTGCCGGCCTTCAACGCGCGCGCGACCTTATGAGCGCGGGCGACATCGCGCGTCCATACTGCGGCCGCGAGGCCATACTCGGTGTCGTTACCCTGGAAGATCGCGTCGTTTTCATCCTTGAATGGAATCGCAGTGGCGACCGGCCCGAAGATCTCCTCGCGCGCGATCTTCATATCGTTGTTCACGCCGCTGAAGACGGTCGGCTTCACGAAGTAGCCCTTGCCGGTGCCGGTCTCACCACCCGCGGTCACCTTGGCGCCCTCGTTCTTGCCCACCTCGAGGTAGCTCTTCACGCGATCGAACTGCTCTTTCGATACCACCGGTCCCATCACGGTTTTCGGATCGAGCGGATCGCCGTACGACATGCCCTTGCTGAAGGTCGTTAGCTGATCGACGACGTTGTCGTACATGTCCTTCTGCACGAAGATGCGCGTGCCGGCGCAGCAGACCTGGCCCGAGTTGAAGAATACGCCCATCATCGAGGTGGGGACGGCCTCCTTCATGTCGGCATCGGGGAAGATGATGTTCGGCGATTTGCCGCCGAGTTCGAGCGACACCCGCTTCAAGTTGCCCGCCGACGCCTTGAGGATGAGCTTGCCGACCTCGGTCGAGCCGGTGAACGCAACCTTATCGATATTGGGATGCTCGGCGATCGAGCTGCCCGCGCCGGGGCCGAAGCCGGTGACGATGTTCAGCACGCCTTCGGGAAGACCGGCTTCGAGGATCAACTCGCCCAGCCGCAGCGCGGTGAGCGGAGTCTGCTCCGCAGGCTTCAGGATGACGGTATTGCCGCAGCATAGCGCCGGCCCGAGCTTCCAGGCCGCCATCAGCAGCGGGAAGTTCCACGGGATGATCTGACCGCATACGCCGACCGGCTCGCGCAAGGTGTAATTGAACATCGAGGGGTCGGACGGATTCGTTTCGCCATAAATCTTGGTGCACCATCCGCCATAGTAGCGAAACGTCTCGGCCGCCGCCGGAATGTCGAAGGCGCGCGAGAACGTCACGCCCTTGCCATTGTCGAGCGTTTCGAGTTCCGCCAGCTCATCGGCATGCTGATCGATCAGCTCCGCGATTTTGAAGAGATATCGCGCGCGCTCATGCGGACCCATCTGGCCCCATTTGCCGTCGAGAGCTTTGCGCGCGGCTTTCACCGCCTCATCGACATCGGCCTTGTCGCCCTCGGCGACTAGCGTCAGCACCTCCTCGGTGGCGGGATTGATGGTCTCGAAGGTCTTGCCCGACTTGGGCGCGACCCATTTGCCGTTGATGAGCAGTTTCTTCGGAGAGCTCTTGAGAAAGTTCGCGGCCGCACTATTGCGCGCGGGCTTCGCGACCGATTGTTCTGTAGTTGCCGCTCCCATAATGCCTCCTGTTCGGCTCTTTCGCGGAGTGTTCTGTCTCTTAGACTTAGCAAAACTCACAGCTTCGCGTATACCGTTAGCGTCGCTAGGGAGAGGACTACGCGCGCCCGGATACTTCGGAAGCCGAAACTATTTTGGGGTGACGACCGATGACTCGCGCAGGGCAGCGGCGGGAGCGTTCCACCATCCTCCACCGAGCGCCACAAACAGCGCCGCGGTGTCCTGAAGACGTTGTCCGACCGCCTGGATGTAGCCGAGTTGGGTCTGTTGATACTGCGCGTCAGCGATTAGCACCTGCAAATAATTCACGGTGCCGGCCCGGTAGCTGGCCTGGACGAGATTCAGCGCCTCGGAAGAATCGCGCAAAGCCGTCGATTCAGCGTCGACAATTTGTGCGTCATGGCGCAACGCGTCGAGCGCATCGGCCACCTGGGCAAGCCCGGCTAGAACAGTCTGCCGATAATTTGCGAGAGCCTGCTGGTAGGCATCGATAGCCGCCTTGCGCTGGAACCATAGGGTCGGACCCTGGAGTAGCGGCGTTGCCAGCGAAGCTCCCATCGTCCAGAAAGCGGCATTGGCCGCGAAGAGAGTGTTCAGCGAAGTGCTGTTCCATCCGTAATCCGCGTTCAATGTGAAGCCAGGAAACAGCGCCGCGGTAGCCACTCCAATCTGCGCGCTGGCGGTGTGCAGCTGCGCCTCGGCTGCCAAAATATCGGGACGCTGCCGGACCAAATCGGAAGGCAGGCTCACCGGCAGATCCGATGGAAGCTTCAGCTCCGAAAGCTCGACACGCGGAGCTCCCCAATCGGCAGGCGCAACACCCGCAAGGATCGCGATCACATTTTTCGTGTGCGACAGCTGCTGACGCAAAGGTGGCAGGGTAGCCTGCGCAGCCGCCAGCTGGGTCTGGATACTTAGCAAATCAGAATAGGGGACAACTCCCGCGCGCGCTCGCGCTCCGGTAATCTCGGTCTGTTCCTCGAGGAAACCAACCATTTGCCCGGTAGCATCGATCTCGGCGCTATAGGCCGCCTCTGCCACGACCGCATTGACGATATTGCCGGTCAACGCAAGATAGGACCCTTGCGCGTTGTAGTATTGCATTTCGGCCTGCGCGCCAAGGCCTTCGATCGTCCGGCGCTCGCCGCCGAAGACATCGAGCAGGTAACTGGCGCTGGTAGAGAATGTGTACAGATTGAAAATTGTGGGACCGCCGGCCTCACCAAATCGAGCGGGTGAGAACTGCTGCCGGGTAGGCTCGAAGCCGGCGCCAATTTGAGGATAAAAGATCCCATAGCCTGCACGAAGAACGTCTTGACTCTGTCGAAGGTTTGCTTGTGCCGCTTGCAAGCTCGGATTCTTATCGAGAGATCCAGTGATAAGCCAATTCAGCTTCTCGCAATCAAACAGCTTCCACCACTGTGCGGCAATCTGCGCATCAAATTTGAAGTGTTGCGCCCTTCCTTGTGCCGCAACCGTATCGCTCGAAAGTATCTCATTGCTATAATGTTGATTGAGCGGCGCTTGAGGCCGCGCGAAATCCGGGCCTACCGCGCAGCCTACGATACAGCCGGAAACCACGACCCATAGCAGCGCAACCATCGCGAAGTTGCCGCGACGAACACTTGCGCCGCTATTTTTCAGCGACATAGACATCGACTAGCTGTCCCGGATACACGGCTAGATCCGTGGGCCTGGCAAAGCGGAAGATGACCGGCAGCACGCGAACATCCACTCGTTCAAGACGCTGGTCGGATAGTTCGATTTTCGGAGAGACGTAAGGCTGCACTCGCACATATTCGAGAGGGAAGCTGATGCTTGTCCCTCGAATGAACATTCGAGCATGCATTTCCGGCCCCGGCGCCAGCCTTTGGATTAGTATCTCATCGATGTAGCAGCGAACGCTGACATAGTCCTGCCCTGCTCCCATGACGATGATCGGATCCGCTCCCTGGGTGTAGGTATCGTACGTTCCTTGCGGAGTGACATAACTGCCAACCGCGGCCTGGATTGCCAGCACAGTCCCATCTGCCGCGGCTCTTATGGTGTACTTTGCGAGCAAGGCGCTCGACGATAAATAGGCCTTCTCGTCGGCCTGATAGGTCTTTTCCTGATTCTGGATATCATAGGTCCACGCGCCCGCCTTCGTCAGATCATACTGTTTTTGCACTACGTTGAGATTGGCCGCTGCGACTTTGACTGCGTTCCTGGCATCGTCAAGCGTGTATCTACTGACAGATTTGGGGTTTATCTCGTATGACGCTTCCTGCTTTTGTAATTCATCTTGCGTATTTTTTAGTTGCGCCTGCGCATAGGTCAGCTGGGCCCTGGAAACTTCGAACGTTTCTCCGCGTGGTTCGGCGCGCAGTTCCTGCAGTGTGGCATAGGCGGCTTCTGCCTGGGATTTCTGCTGTTCCGCGGTAGCCCGCTGGACCGAGTCATCCAGGCGGAGCAGCACCGTACCTTTCTGCACGAATTGTCCTTCATGAACCGGAATATCTATGATCGTGCCCGGTACCTCTGGATAGATGTTTATGTTCTCGCCATTATTCTGATAGCTCTCGACGATACCTTCTGCGTAGATGCCCTTGGGATAAGGGTTTGCCGCCGGATTAAAAGCGGGCGCTTGCGGCGTCGCATGCAGCCCGAACACGTATGCTCCAATCAAGCCGGCCGCCAAGCCCAGCACGGCAAGAACCAGCTCGATCCTAGGCTTCACGAGCTTCATACAAATCCTTCTGCTGGAAACCGGTTATCCGTCCGTCCTCCATACTCATTATTCGATTGCTATATTCAAAGATTCTGCTGTCATGAGTAATGATAAGAATGCAACGGTTCGGATTAAGGACTTCATTCTTGACGAAAGACACGATTTTACGTCCGGTCTCGCCGTCCAGCGATGCGGTAGGCTCGTCGAACACCAGAATCCGCGGCTCATGAACGATCGCGCGCGCGATTGCGACGCGCTGTTGTTCACCGCCGCTTAGCTTGGAGGGCGGCAGATCGGCCTTGTCGGACAGACCTACCACCTCGAGGTACCGCGCGGCGGCGCGGAGAGCTTCCTTCCAGGGACGGCGCTGGAGAACTAGCGGGATGGCGACGTTCTCAGCAGTGGTGAGGCGCGGGAACAAGTGATAGTCCTGAAATACGAAGCCAATGGTATTCAATCTGAAATCGGCAATCTGGTTGTCAGGAAGACTCCATAATTCGTGGTGATCGATTCTTACGGTACCTGAGTTAGGCCGGAGAATTCCCGAAATCATGCTCAACAATGTAGTCTTGCCGCTTCCCGATGGTCCTACTATGTAGAGCATCTCCCCCCAATAAGCTTCGAAGCTTGCATCTCTTACCGCATAGGTTCGTGCCTCTTCAGCCCCGAACCACTTGTTAAGCTCCTCCGCCATGATCGCCGCCTCAGCCATGTCAGCCTCGAAAGATGTCGAACGGCTCTACCCTCAGAACCCGGCGGATACCGGCGTAGCTCGAAATGCTGGCGATTATCAGGACCAGCAAGAAGGCGAATCCGAGATTCGCATAGGTAACGCGCGAAGCATATTCCGGAAGCCTTAGCTTCGCAGCGGTGATGAGCAATGTGGAAAGGCCAATTCCCAAACCATATCCAACGAGTGAAGTAAAGGCTGCCTGGAACAAAATCATGTAAACTAGGTCACGCCCCTTGGCACCCATCGCTTTCAGCGCACCGAAGTGCTCCAGGTTTTCGAGGATAAAGGTGTAGAACGTCTGTCCCGAAATCGAGAGGCCTACGATAAAGCTGATGACTGTCATCAAGAGCGTATTAGTGCCGATACCGGTCTGATACTTAAGGTAGTTCGATATCCCCTGTTGGAACTCACTATTCGTAAGCGCGACGTAACCCAGTTGCGCAACCTGCTGTTTGATAGTGACAATGTCCGACGGGCGCTTCGGTTCCACGAGAATGTAGGAACTCGTGAAGCGCAAGGAGGGGATGTACTGAATCGCGCGATTGTAGGTGGTGAAAAGAGTCGGGGTTCCGTAAAGGGCTCCGGTAGGAACCGTTGCGATCCCGACGATCACGCCCCGATGATCGTTAAGTTCGAATTCAGTTCCCAGCTTCGGATTCTTGAGCTTGTAGAATTCTTCGTCTTTTACCGCGATGAAACCGTTCTCAGCGAAGATGTCCTCTATGTTGCCTTCGATCAACTCCGGTCTGCCGACCAGACTGGCATCGTCGAGTCCCAGCACCGTGACCGCCTGATAAGTACCATCATGCAACTTGAGCAGCGCGGCTCCCGAGTACAGCGGGACCGCATATTTAACACCGTTGATGCTGCGGACCGCGTCGAGCACATAGTCCGGCATCGGAATGCTGCCCATGACGGAATTGGTTGCGGAGGGATCCATCACCCAGATACTCGCGCCCACATTGATCACAGTGGCCGATGCCTTGGTCAGAATGCCGGCGAACGAGGAGGTCATCTGGACGATGAGGAAAACCGAGAACACTGTCCCCACCAGCAGCGCCGTATATTTGCCTTTGTCGTTGACCAAAAGCTTATACGCCAGTATGAGGATCTCTTTCATTGCGATTCCACGCGCATAACAGCATGCGACGTGCCATGGCTTATGGCGTCCCGGCAGGGCGAAATACGCCGCCAGCTGTATCGAACCGATACAAACTCTGACGCGCTCGGACTCAGTGATTGCGAGAACTGGCGAGGTTTGCTTTTAAATCGCGGGCTTCGGGAATGGTCTACCAAGACACGGTCGTCGTGGCTCGAATGCGCTCTGACAGTGGGAAATCATCATTGTGCGGCGACTTTTTCCGGCGCGAGCCTGATGTCCGCATGCGACCATCCCTTGGTGAAGCGTTGTTCGACTCGCTCGGCCTCCTGCGGCTTACCTTCCGCGCGAAGGCTTTCCGCGAGTCCATACAATGAGCGCGGATTGTCAGGATTGCGTTTCAAATCGTCGCGATAGACTGTCTCCGCCATCGCATCCTTCTTCGCGGCGAGTAATTCTGCGCCGAGCGATTCGCGCACCGGATAGTACCAGGATGGCGGCTCGTCGTATCCGAGCGCATCCTGCATTTGAACCGCCAACTGATAGTCGGGAATCGCCTTGTCGTGGTCGCCGCGCGCGCTCG
>Ga0070735_10004710_pt1 | contig 11430 bp, 6 predicted proteins | sample Coa_R1_FD_66443 | JGI IMG/M metagenome (GOLD analysis project Ga0070735, IMG submission 66443) | Surface soil microbial communities from Centralia Pennsylvania, which are recovering from an underground coalmine fire - Coalmine... | ecosystem: Environmental > Terrestrial > Soil > Unclassified ... | reverse complement strand
GGAACGACCCACGCCTACGTGAAGGCCGCGCGCCAGCTCGGGGCATCCGTCGAGCGCTTCACGCGAGTCCTGGCGCTCCAGCCGCGAAGCGACGGCTGGGACGTCGTGACTGACAAGGGCACTGTACGCGCTGAGCACGTCGTCAACTGCGCCGGGCTGTGGGCTCGTGAAGTCGGACAAATGGTGGGTATCGAGTTGCCCGTGCTTGCCATGGAGCACCACTATTTATTGACGGAGGATATTCCTGAGCTGCAGGGGCGTGACAAGGAGATCGTCAATACGACCGACTACGCGGGCGAGATCTACATGCGTCAGGAGCGTGGCGGCGCGCTGATCGGCACCTATGAGCCACATGGCATCGTCTGGTCGCCGGTCCGCACGCCGGATGATTTCTCGATGCAGCTGCTGCCAGAGGACTTCGAGCGACTGGCACCCTACTTCGAGGTCGGATTCCGCCATTTCCCGGCACTGGGACGTGTTGGGATACGTAAAGCCGTCAACGGACCTTTCACCTTCGCGCCGGACGGCAACCCCTTGGTTGGGCCGATTCGGGGCCTGCGCAATTACTGGGTGGCTTGCGCGGTCATGGCCGGATTCAGCCAGGGCGGCGGCATCGGCCTGGTGCTGTCCCGCTGGATGACGCAGCAGGATCCCGGTCAGGACATCATCTCGATGGATGTGGCGCGCTTCGGTGCATTTGCCACTCCCAAATACACATCGATCAAGGTGCCCGAGAACTACTCGCGCCGCTTTCGCCTCGCCTATCCGAATGAGGAATTACCCGCCGCCCGCCCTGTGCGGCGCTCACCGATCTATGACAAGCTCAAGGACGCAGGCGCCGTGATGGGCGCGAATTTCGGCCTGGAGCACGCGTTATGGTTCGCGCCACAGGGCGTCGCTCCGACAGAAACACCCAGCTATCGGCGCTCGGAGGCATTTGCGCACGTTGGAGCTGAATGCAGGGCAGTTCGGAGCGCCGTCGGAGTATACGAGACCACTAACTACGGCAAGTACGAGATCACCGGGCGCGGCGCGCGCGCCTGGCTGGATCGCGTGTTCGCATGTCGTATTCCCAAGCCGGGCCGGATTGGCCTGGCACCCATGTTGAATGAGGCCGGCCGCATCATGGGCGATCTGTCCATCGCCTGTGTGGCGGAAGATCGCTTTCTCATCATGGGATCAGGATTCGCCGAGGAGTTTCATCTGCGCTGGTTCTGGGAGTCCAATCCCCCCGCGGATGTCTCAGTGCGCTCCGCGGCATCAACATTGGCTGGCGTATCGATCGCGGGACCCCGTTCACGCGAGCTGCTGCAGCGGTTGGTAGGTCCGGACCTGTCAGCCGCTGCGTTCAAACTCTTTCAGGTGCGGGAAACCGCGGTCGGCTTCGCGCCCTCGGTCCTGATGCGTGCCGGCTTCACCGGCGAGCTCGGCTACGAGATCTGGACGACACCTGACTACCTCGCCTCGCTCTACGACGATCTCTGGGAGTCAGGTCGTGACCTGGGTCTCACTCATTTTGGCGGCCGGGCCCTGTCCTCCTTGCGGCTGGAAAAGGGCTATGGCTCCTTCAACAAGGACTTTCGCCCCGACTACACCCCGGGGGAAACAGGCCTGGCGCGTTTCGTGGATTTCGACAAGCCCCACTTCACGGGCCGGCAAGCCGCTCTGGCGGAGCGCGCTGCGGGACCGAAACGCCGCTTCGTCATTCTGGAAGTAGCGGCTGCCGATGCTGAAGTCATTGGATATGAGTCCATCATGAAAGATGGCGCCGCCGTTGGGTACGTGACCTCCGGAGCGTACGGACACTGCATCGGCAAGAGCCTTGCCGCAGGATACGTACCAACAACCATGGCGCAGGATGGCGCGCGATTCGAGATCGACATTCTTGGCGAGCTTCGTACCGCGACGGTCAGATTGGAACCTTCATACGATCCGCAAGGCAGCCGCCTGCGCAGCTGAGCCGGCGGCCCGACCGGCACCTCGCCCGCACTCTTTCCCGTACCTACGCGCGAACCTTTGCACTAAACTGGCGTGATGACCGGATGGCATTTCCGGCAATCCAATATCGGGGAGAGCGTCCGTGCCGACCTTGCGAGTGAATCTGCGAATTGTCGCTGCTTTTGCCTTGATGTCCACCACCGCGCTGGCGGCTGCGCCTGCCAATTTCACAATGACTCAAGCGCTGCAGTATCCCTTCGTGAGTGAGCTCGCCGCGGCGGAACGCGCGGATACCATCGCCTGGATTCGGTCGCTCAACGGGGTGCGCAATATCTGGTTGGCCAGGGGACCTGCCTATAAGGCGATTCAAGTCACTCACTACACGGAGGATGACGGCCAGGAGCTGACTCAACTGACGTTCTCCCCTGACGGCAGCCGTCTGGTCTATGTACGGGGTGGCGACCACGACGCGAACTGGCCCGCGGAGGGCAATCTCGCGCCCAATCCAGCAGCCTCGACGGAAAAGCCGGTTACCGTGATCTGGAGTGTGTCGCTCTCGGGAGGCGAGCCGCAAAAGGTGGCCGAAGGTGATTCGCCCGCACTCTCTGCTCGTGGTTCGCTCGCCTTCGTCAAGGAGGATCATGTCTGGACGGCGGACCTGGACGGGCACGGCGAGCCGCAACAGCTGTTTTTCGATCGTGGCAAGGATGCCGACCTCCAGTGGTCGCCGGACGGGAGCCGGCTCGCGTTTGTCTCGCATCGGGACGATCATTCGTTCATCGGCATCTTCAGTAGCAAGGAGCAGCCGATTACCTTTCTGGCGCCTTCCACCGGCAATGACTTATCGCCCCGTTGGTCGCCGGACGAAAAACGCATAGCCTTCGTGCGACGGCCCGGCACTGGCGGAACGCCCGAGTCCATTCTCACGCAGACAGCGCATCCCTGGTCGATCTGGATCGCTGACACATCCAGTGGCATTGGCCGGGCGCTCTGGCGCTCACCCGACACCCTGGCCGGCTCGTACCCCGAGGTGCAGGGCGAGGCGAACCTCTTCTGGGCCGCCGGCGACCGGCTCGTCTTCCTGGCCTATCTCGACGAGTGGCCTCATCTGTACTCGATGGCCTCGACTGGCGGGGCACCGGTTCTTCTGACACGGGGCGACTATATGGTGGAGCACGTGAGCCAGAGCCGGGATCACCGCTTCATGATCTACGATGCGAATACAGGCAAGACGCCGGACGACGGCGATCGCCGCCATGTATTCAAGGTGCCGGTGGAGGGAGGAACCCCAGTGGCACTGACCAAGGGCGACTCACTCGAGTGGAGTCCCGTCAGCGCCGGCGCGAACCAGGTGGCTTTCATCACTGCGGGCTATCAGGAGCCGGCAGCGGTTGCTGTCGACGATGGAGGTCATCGCACAATCCCGGACACCGGCCCCCTGCCCACGCAATTCCCACGTACACAACTCGTAGCACCCAAGGCAGTCACCTTTCGCGCAGCTGACGGGGTGGTTGCACACGGTCAGCTCTTCCAGGCCAGCAGCACCGGGGGGCCTGAGTCTCGTGCGAAGTCCAAGCCGGGAATCATCTTCGTCCACGGCGGCCCTCCCCGGCAGATGTTGCTGGGCTGGCACTACATGGACTATTACAGTAACGCGTATGCGGTCAATCAGTATCTGGCCGCGCATGGATTTGTCGTCCTGTCCGTCAACTATCGGCTCGGCATCGGTTACGGCCGCGCCTTCCATTACCCCGAGCACGCCGGGCCCGCAGGCTCGTCGGAGTATCAGGATGTCGTTGCCGGGGCGCGCTTGCTCCAGTCACAACAAGGCGTAGACCCGCAGCGAATCGGGATCTGGGGTGGATCCTACGGCGGCCTGCTGACCGCCCTCGCACTCGCACGCAATTCCGACATCTTCAAAGCCGGCGTGGATTTGCATGGCGTGCATGACTGGTCGCGATTCATGGACGAATGGTTCGGCAAAGCAACTGAGCGCTTTGAGAAGGGGGACCGGGAAGCAGCCACCAGGATTGCCTGGGATTCATCGCCGGTGGCGTCCATGGCGAGCTGGACATCCCCCGTGCTGCTCATTCAAGGTGACGACGATCGCAATGTGCCCTTCCAGCAAACCGTCGATCTCGCCCGCAGGCTGGATGCTCGCAAGATCCCTTACGAGGAAATGGTGCTGCCGAACGAGATCCACGGATTTCTGCGCAATGCTTCGTGGCTGCGTGCGGATGAGGCGGTGGCGGACTTCTTCGCGCGCAAGTTGGGTGGCAATGCGACGAGCAGCCCGCCCGCGCCTCACTAACCGCAACCTCTACGGTGCTCCCTTCAGATACCTGTCGAACCAGGCAACCGTGCGCTCCAGCGCATCGATCTGATTCTCGCGCTTCAGGAAGCCGTGGCCTTCCCCGGCGTAGAAGTGAGCCTCAACAGTACGCCCACCTGCCTTCAGCACGTCAACGACCTCCCGCGCCTGTCCCGCCGGAACGCGAATGTCGTTCTCACCTTGCAGGACCAACAGTGGCGCCCGCGCCTGCTTGATGTATGTCATGGGGCTCGCCGCGTCATAGACAGCCTTGTCCTTGACGGGATCGCCGATCAAGCCCATCTGATATTGCTGCAGAGTGGGCGCTTCTGTTTGATACATCGAGAACCAGTTAATGATGCCGTACTGCTCAACGGCAGCAGCCCACACGTCGGGAGTCTTTCCAATGGCCATCAGTGTCATGTAGCCGCCGTAGGATCCCCCGGTGATGCCGATCTTCTTCGCATCGACATAACCGGTCGCGATCGCGAAGCGCGCGCCATTCACTTCATCGGCCAGATCCCCACCGCCCAGATCCTTGCGATTGGCCTCCATGAAGGCCCGTCCATAGCCGGTTGATCCACGCGGATTGGGCGCGATCACTACGTAGCCGCGTGAGGCAAGAGCAACGGCCGTGCGGTTGAAATTGTCGACCGTCTGGCCCGTCGGGCCGCCGTGAGGCAGGACTATCGCCGGTGATTTTCCATCGCGCTGCAGGTTGAAGGGCATCCACAGCAGTGCGCTGATGACCGTACCATCCTCGCTGCGGTAGTGAACAATCTGCGACTTCGGCAAGCGATCCGGATTGATGCTCGCCAGAGCCAGCCGGGTCAGCGCTCTGGCACGGCCGGTTTGCAGGTCGTAGACCCAATAGTCGACCGGAGTATTACTCGCCTGATGGGCTACGAGCAGACGCCCCCCGTCGCGCGAAAAGCTGCTGTCAACGCCGGCTTCGGTATTCAAACCCGGAGGCAGATTCAGGCGCGCCGCGGAGCCTGCCGTCACTGCGAACAAGTCGGTTCGCCCGTCAACATTGCTGTCGAATATCAGCGTCCTGCCGTCTGGAGAAAGATCGCCACTACGCTGCTCCCAAGCATCCGGCTTGACGGCCGTGATCTTGCGCGTGGCCGTATCGAGTAGAGCCGACTGTCGCTGGCCTCCGATCTCCGTCGTCAACGCGATAGTGGACCCATCTGATGACACACTGCTCGCGGTATTGAACACGAACTGACCCTTGCCCTTGCCGGGCTTGGAGACCGGAGTGAGCACCTCGGCCTTACCGCTCGTCGCATCGATCCGCCACACCGCGCCGTCCGTGCTGGAGAAGTTGACGCGGTTCGCGATGATCGTGTGATCGTCCGCGGTGAATCCGACGATACTCCATTGATGGTCCGGCGAGGACTCGTGAGTCAGCACGCGGATCTCGCCTGTGGTCACATTCATCAGGGCAATGTCGGTGACGGAGGCCTTCTGCAAGCGGCGATTGAAAGCGATCCACTTGCCGTCATGCGAATACCGCGCTTCGGTCTCGGAGACATCTGCCGAATGGGTCAAATTGGTCACTGGTCCGCCCGCCAGGGGCACGGAATACAGATCATAGATCTCCCCTCCACCCTGATCCGACTGGAACACCACCGTGGAGCCATCCGGGGAAACAATCACTTCAGACTGGCGGTCATCGGACTGCGTCAGCTGCTGCGGAAATCCGCCCTCCGCCGGGACCTTCCACAGATTGAAGCGCCCCGTGAGATTGGTGGAGAGGACCACGTTCTTGCCGTCGGGCGTCCAGGTGGCCGCAAGAGCCCCGCGCGTGTAGAACAAGTCCGCAGTGGGCACCGCACGAGCTTCAGGGTCGACAGGCGAGGCTACTGAGGCCGGATCAGTAATGGTACGCGGCGGTGTGCCACTCAAAACGGGCGTAGCACCTGGGGCCAGCCCGGACAGGAAAATCATTACGGCGGCCGCGCAGGCGCTGCTGAGTCTGATCATTGCTTCGCTCCCCTGAAACGGAGCGGTAATGTAGCATTGCAGCCCGTCAGGTTGCCTCGCGCGCATTCGGTGATGGCGGCTGAGGCCTGTTCCCGCCCTGAACCCAGGGCTCCTGGTCGCAATCGTGCTGTCAACATTGCAGCGAGCGCTTTCTGGGCCTACGCCGAGCGCATTGGCGCCGTCACGGGAATGTCGGAAGGCGGCATTTCCAACACCCTGACCTTCTGCAATCTGTTCAGCATGACGGGCTCCATGCTGGCGTACTGGCTGGGCCGCCGCTGGGGTCAGTATCGCCCTCATATGGCGGCGATCGCCATCATGATCACCGTCTACCTGATGTGGTGGGTACACCTGACAACGGCGGGGTACATCGGCGGCGTGCTGGTATTTTTCAATGTCTGGTCCGTCGCAACCGTCTTTCAGCTCAATACCCTGACTGCACTCGACCCATCCGGGCGACGGGTAGCCCTGATACCAGCCGCCCAAGGCGTGGGTCAGAGCGTTGGGCCTTTTTTGGCGGCCTTCCTGCTGGGTTGGGGGCTGATCTTCCCGCAGATGTTGGCTACGGTTACCGTATTCACTTGTGCCTGCCTCGCCGCCAATGGCAATGTGTTCTGGAGACTGCGCCGCAGTGATCCTCAGGCAGCCTTGGCCTGAAGGCTAAGCGCATGATTTATATGAGGGGAACGGCCCCGTCGTCAGGAACTGTTGCCCTGTCGAGTCTCGCGGCAGCAGCATAGCCGGATCGCATCTGGAGGCACCATGGGAAAGTCACTGCCGATTCTGTCCGCCTGCCTGCTGGCCGCCGGCATTCAGGCCTCCTGGGCCAATGGCGGCGGCTCGATGAACATGCCGCATGTCGAGTCTCCTCGCGAGCGCTCGCCTGAGGAACAGGCGAAATCCCTCTATAACGACGGGGTCAAGACGGTCAAAAAGGCGGACAAGTATTTCGAAGAGTCCGAGCAACAGACCGACGCGCGCAAGAAAGAGAAAGCGGCGAAGGAGGCGCAAGCGCTGTATACGCGGGCCATGGAGCAGTTCGGGCACGCAGCGCAGTACGATGCGCACATGCACGAGGCCTGGAACTACTTCGGCTATACGAACCGAAAGTTGGGCAAGTATGATATCGCCCTGGCCGCATACGAGCGCGCCTTGACACTTCAACCCGGATACCCGGATGCACTGGAATATCGTGGCGAGGCCTACCTCGGACTCAACCGGATCTCCGACGCCCAGCAGGCCTACCTCGATCTCTTCGCCAACAACCGGACCCTGGCTGACAAGCTGTTGAAGGCGATGAAAGGCTGGGTGGAGACGCAACGCGCCTCCTCGACAGCGGATACCAATGCCATCGGCGAATTCGACAAATGGATTCAGGAGCGCTCCCAGATTGCCGCCCAGACGGCCTCGCTGACGCGAGCGGGGGCCGCCGCCAGCTGGCGCTGACCCCGAGTCGCCAGCGGCGGCTCGGAATCGTTGTAAGAGCTGTCTTCGGGGCCGCGCTCGTCGCGGCCTCGACGACTCTGGCGCACGCGGCGGACACGGGATACGAGTGGCACCTGCCCCGAGGATTCCCCACGCCGGCCGTTCCTGCAGACAACCCTATGTCTGAGCAGAAGGTGGCGCTTGGGAAGCGCCTGTTCTTCGACACGCGTCTATCTGTCAATGGCAAGGCCAGCTGCTCCAGCTGCCACGACCCTACTCGCGCCTATACCGATGGCCGTCCAGTCGCCATAGGCGCGACCGGCGAAGCCCTTCCCCACAGCGCCATGGCGCTCGTGAACGTCGCCTATAACATCAGCTACGGCTGGACCAAACCCGAGCTCGCGTCTCTCGAGGCGCAGATGCTCGAGCCGATGCTGAATGAGCACCCCATTGAGCTTGGATTGCATGGACGACAGCAGCTGGTATGCGACCAGTTGGCCGAGGACGCAGATTATCGGGCCGCCTTTGCGCGATCGTTTCCCGACTCTCCCACCCCGATTACCTTCGAACACATCGTCCAGGCCATTGCGAGCTTCGAGCGCACCTTGATCTCCGGTCACTCGCCCTTTGATCGCTATGCGTTCGAGGGGGAGCACACCGCGATCTCAGCTCAGGCGAAACGCGGAATGGCGCTGTTCTACTCACCGCGCAGCGGCTGTGGTGCTTGCCACTCCGGGTTTAATTTCAGCGGCAACTTCAAAGACACCGCCGGCGCCACCGGCAAACCCAGCTTCGCCAACAATGGCACCACGAATCAACCAATGAAGGTGCCCACGCTACGCAACATCGCACTGACCGCCCCCTATATGCATGACGGACGGTTCCCGACACTCGATGCCGTACTTGAGCACTATGCCAAGGTCGCTGAAAACCTCCGAGCGACGACCCGCCCCAGAGGCAAGCCCAGGCAGCATGACAATTTCCCGGATGTCAGGCTCCGGCAATTCGAGCTCTCACCGCAGGAACGGCAGGACTTGATCGCGTTCCTGCAGACTTTGACGGATGAGGGGTTCACTCGCGGTCAGCCGCCCTCCCCCCGGTAGTCGCATCTACCTCGCGAACGCAGCGCGCATATCTCCAGCTACGTGTTGGTTACAGCGCGCAATGCGCAGGGCTGCTGCGCCGCGGCACGTCAGCCGTTGTTTAAGTAACGTCGTTGCCCTATAGTCCGCGCGCGACACCGGAACAAGAACTCCAAAACCATCGACCACGGAGGGTGTATGCATATCGCCATCACCAGACTGTCGGTAATTGCCGCGATCACAGTGGCGAGCTGTCTCGGCGTCTGCGCATCCTTCGCAGCCTCCGCGAGCGCGCAAGCTCCCGCCCCGCCCCTCTGGCAGCCTTCGGCCGAGGAACAGGCGGACCTCGCGAGAGTGCGCTCACTGCATCTAGGCCAGAACCCGGCCTACACGCGGCTGCTCGATTTCTCCGACCCGGCGCAGTACCGCTACTTCATGACGCAACTGCAGCACGCTGGTGTGTCAGCCTCCCGCTATCCGCAGCTGTTCCGCTCGATCGAAGAGACTCACCAAGCGCATCTTGCGCGCCATCGAGCCGGCACGCCGGCCGCGGACGCCACCTGCGGCAACGATCAGGTTTGCCCGCTCAATACCCTGACAAGCTTTGGCGCACCAACGACCAACCCGCTGGCCTTCAGTGTGAACGCCCTGTCTTCTATTCCGAAGACACCTCCAGTGGCCATGAACGTCATCGGTTTGTATGACCAGAACGGGAAGGTTTTCGCCAACCCGGTGACGCAGATGCAGCACGGCACGGGCTACGACGTCGCCAATTTCGTCAGCGGCAATGCTCCACAGGGAACCACGACGGTCCAGGCGCAAGGGGCCTGGTACTACCTGCCGCAGGGAGGCGGCGGTGTACCGGGCAGCTTCTACGCTGCCGATGCGCCCGGCCAAAACCCGGACATTCGCAATACATCGCCCACCAACGTAAAGGGCAACACGCAGATCAAGATCTGCGTGACCCGCGCGGATACCGACTGCGACTACTTCTACCAGGCGATCGGAGGCCAGCAAGTGGTGCGCTTTCCGCTGATCGGCAGCGTCACCTATCCGAATCCCATTCAAGCCAACGGCAGCGGGAATCCGGCCAACGCCATCTCCTCGGTGACGATCTCGCAGCCTACCCCGGGAAACGGCGGCGCCTGCAACCCACTGCCGCTCAATCAGAATTTCAACACCATAGCGCGCGTGAGCAACAACGTCGTGAACTGGTCGATCGATCCGGCGCAGTTCGGCGTGGCCTCGCCCTGCTTCCCGACGGGCACGACGGTCATCTTCGACCTGATGCTCACCGTCTTCGATACAAGCCAGAAGCCCTGGGTCATCGCTGTCACCAGCCAGCAGGGCCAGCCGCAGTCGAACCTGCAGCGCATCTACCCGACCGTGGTCGTGTACGGATGCGTCGCCGAAGGGACACAGATCACGCTGGCGGACGGTAGCCTCGAACCGATCGAGATGTTCCGCACCGGGGAGCGTATCCGGTCGAACTCGCGCAATGTGGCCTTGACGGTAGACAACTACACCAAGGGCTACGAGAAGCCGCCCATGGTGGACATCTCCACCGGAAACGGCCGCCACCTGCTGCTCACCGAGGGCCATCCGGTAGTGACTGTGGCGGGACTGAAGCTCGCAAGGCAGCTGGCCGTGGGTGATGTGGTGGAGACCGATGCCGGCAATTCCAAGCTGGTGAAGGTCGAGCGCCGCGTGTTCGCGGGTAATGTCTGGAATCTCGATGTCGGCCGCCCGAATGATCAAGTGCAAATCACGCCGACCAATACGACGTTCTATGCGAACGGCATCCTGGTCGGGGACGGACACATACAAGGCCGCATGGACCGCGCCGACTACGAGAGCCCAGAGCAGGTGCTGAAGCGGCTCGATCCCAAGTGGCGCACTGACTTTCTCAACCGCCAGGCTGACCTGAAGGCTCCCGGATCAGCACAGTGAACGGCCCCGTACCGCAGATCGTCCTGCTCAATTATCAGAGCGGGGTCATCTGGGTGAGCTGGGTCATGCAGGGCATCGGCCCGGGCTCGCCCTTCCAGGTCGCGATCAAGAACCTCAACGATGGCTCGACTAACACCTATCCCGTCACAGGCGCGAGCGCTCAGATCAATCAGCAGCTGCAGCCCGGCGTGTCCTATCAGGCCACCGTGACAGCAGTTGGTGGGGCGAGTAGCAATCCGGTACCGATCATTACCGTGTCGCCCCAAGTCACGCTGGTGCAGAACACGGGGTCGGGACTGGTGCTGCGATGGAATACCGTCGGCACTTATACTCGTTACGTTGCGATACTGCAGCAGCTGGGTAAACGGTCAGAAAGCCAGTCCGTCGCAGGCACGACCTACACGTTTCAGGGGGCACTCACCGGCAACAATTGGTCCGCGGCTGTGGCCGCGCAGACCGATGACCAGGTCTCGACTGGGCCGGTCGCTCAAAGCTACGCCCCGATCATGGTCTCTCCCTCGGTCACGGTAGTTCAGAATGTCGGAACCGGTCTGCTGGTGGAGTGGATGCTGCAGGGCTACACCACGTTTCAGGCGGCGTTGCAGGCTGGTAGTGATGCGCCCACTGTGCAACCCGTCACGGGCTACCAATACACCTTCCAAGGGGCGTTGACGCAAAGTTCCTATACGACCTGGGTATGCGCAGCATCTACGGACGGGGTGCTGGTGGGTCCAC
>Ga0070735_10004709_pt1 | contig 11431 bp, 8 predicted proteins | sample Coa_R1_FD_66443 | JGI IMG/M metagenome (GOLD analysis project Ga0070735, IMG submission 66443) | Surface soil microbial communities from Centralia Pennsylvania, which are recovering from an underground coalmine fire - Coalmine... | ecosystem: Environmental > Terrestrial > Soil > Unclassified ... | reverse complement strand
ACATATATGTATGGGATCTGCCGAGAACTTGACAGGAGAGCACCAATCTCGCGCCAGCGCGAGCGGCGAGGCTTTTGAGCGGGTGTCTCCTCAGTAACACGCGCACAACGAAACGCGGCTGCCGTGTTTCTGACCCAACGGCGGATGCCGCCGCGTTCTGTGCGCTCTATCTCGTTCGTTTGGATTTCTTCCACTTTTCATTACCCCTGAGCGGCCACGAGGCGCCCCGAACGGGATTCGGAATCAAAACGGGCGAACCCTCTCGTACACAATGTAATCGCGGTTTTCAAGGACGATCCGGTATTTGCTTCGGAGCAGTTGCATGGCCTCCTTCTTTTCCTGTGGGGAGATCATGCCCACACTGGCTGGATCCGGACCATATGGCCAGGTCTTTGTAACTCCGCCTATAGTGAACCACTGGTCCAGAGTAACGAACTTAGGGTGGCGCCGGACAATGTCTACCATCGTGAAGTCCTCTGTCACACGATCGAAGCCTAAGTCCAAACCAAAATAGGCGTGTGTCAGGACAACGTCACGAGGCCCCATCTCCTCCCGAAATAATTTGAGAACGGGCCGATAGTCGAGGGCATACCGCTGATTGACTCGCGCATAATATATCGTTCCGGCCAAGTTGATTAAGGCTACAAAGAATACAATCGCAACTGCAAGATTGCGCCAATGCTTGTGACGAAATAGATCGGAAGCCGCGAGGGCAAAAAACAGACAGAACCACGGCATAACATGGATGTTGTAGACGTCCGGCTTGCCAGTTTCGAAAAAAGTGAAGTAGATAACGGTTATTCCAAAGATGGCCAACGATGCCTTACCGATCAGCGATCTGCGGATCGAGGATTTTAGAAGCGCAAATAGAACGCTCGCAAAATACGTAGCAAGGACGGCCAAGAGAATCAGCCGCGCACGGGAACCATGGTAAAAGCGCATGCCCTGTTCGATTCCGCCAAAAGCGTCGTAATACCGCCTCAGAAATTCAGTCTTGATCGAGTGGAATGGATGCACGAATCCCAGGAACCGCCCTACCGAATGGGCCTGCACCTGAGAATGCCAAACTTCTGGCGCCTGCGAAATGACGAGTGCATACAGGCTAAGTGGTATGACTACTCCGGCGGCCGCGGGTACAAGGCACCGGAGTTGCAGCCGATGCCGATCCAGAAGCACGGCGAGCACAGCAACACCAGCTAAGGCGAAAAGACCGTTGGGATGTATTAGTAAGCTCAACATCCCGGTCAGCGTCGATATGAATATCGCGAGATAGAAACGGCGCTCCCGGAGCACCAGATATAGTACCCATGCGGCCAAATTGACGAACACCGACATGGAGTCCATTCGCGCGACCGCTGAACGATAGGCCATCGTGAAATCCAGCGCGAGCAGACAGCAAGCTAAAGTTGCCAGTTCCATTGAGCGTGAAAGGAGCCGGACATAAAAGTAAAACAGTATGATGCATCCCACCCCGAAGATTACCGACAGGACCCGTGCGCTCATGATTGTCTGGGGGAACAGCCGATACCAACCTGCGAGTGTGTAGAGATAACCGGGCATCACCCAAAAGTTGTACTTCTGGGATTCGACAAGGGGAATACCAAGACCCCAGGGGGGAGTGGAAGGATTTCCGGTGAATCCAGTGCGGACGATATTCAAGGCGCTTCCGGCAAATGTCCCCTCGTCCACGAACGGTATTCTGGCCAATGCAATCAGGAAGGTCGCAACCGCAAAATAGGCGCACGCTACCACGGGAAGATACCGGATGATCAGGCTGCTACTTGAACGCCTGAAATTGGCATTAGGCGCGCCTGCCTGACGCGGCGCGGCTTGTAAAGGAGACATCGTGCGCTTTCCTATCGCATCTTGAGAATTTGCAAACTCGATTGGGTGGCTCCGATCTCAACTATTACCGGAACAGCGCGATCTTACGGGCGCCAAAATTCCACAGGTACACGATCACCGTTGTAACGATCTTAGCAGCGAGATAATTCAGACCCGCTTTGCCTGCGAGAAGCCAAATACCAAGCTCAGTCAACCCCAGCCCGACAATACCAATTGCCGCGAAAACCAGAAATTCAACGATCGGATTCGACAGCGTGCGTCGATTGAACACCCAAATCCGGCTGAGAGCATAATTGACCGCGACCCCTAATGGAAATGAAATGGCCGCGGAGATCAGATAGTAAAGTCCGGCAAAATGCGTTAGCAAGAAGAGAGTCGAAAAATCCACCAGGAAAGCTATCGCGCCGACTATGGTGTAGCGCGCGAACTGAACGACCACATCGTCGGAGCCTTCTATTAGTAGGCCACGAATTGAGAGACCGGCCGTGCGGCCACTCCCGGGATCATCTATGGAGGCTCCGTGCGCCACCCGGAGCGTGACGAGTTCTTCGCGCATCGTGAATCTCAGGCCGAAGCGGCCGCGCTTTCTTTCCCGGCTCGCGCGAACTCCGCGTCGCGGTTTCCTTCTTTTTTGTCCTCGTGGTATTCCTGCTCGGTGTTGACAGCCCAGATATTGGATTTATCGCGGCGCCCCTCCACGATGTTGTCGACGGCGGTCATAGCAGTCAGCATCGAGTGATCTTGATTGTTATATTTGTGCATGCCATTGCGGCCGACCAGGAACAGGTTTTCGAACCCATCGATATACTCCCGCAGTTCCGGAAACCGGTTGTAAGTGCCGAAATACGCGGGATATGTTTTGGGCACACGAATTACAACGGCATCCAGCACATCCGCCGCGGAGACGATGCCGATGCGTTCCATCTCCTCCGTCGCCAGTTTGATCATTTCTTGATCTGGTTTGTGCCACAGTTCGTCAGTCTCGTAACAAAAGTACTCTAGCCCCACCCACACCTTGCTCGGGTCGGCAACCATGTAGGGGCTCCAGTTATTGAAAATCTGCATTCGGCCAACCAGAACATCAGGTTCCTGAATATAGATCCAGTTGTCCCGGAGGAGTTGGCCGCTCAGTTTGCCGTCTTCACTGATCTGAAGGCGATTCAGCAGCATGCCGACGGTAATGAAATCCCGGTAAATCAGACCGTCACTCACCTCGCGAACGTTTTCAGGAACGGATCCACCGAGCGCCCGAATCAGCTCTTTGATTGGCATCGTGGAAAACACGTAGTCGGCCTCAAAGCGCCGCCGCTCTCCGCTCTCGCCGATGGCCTCAACCCCGATAACACGACTGCCGTTCACCACAAGCTTGTCAACGGAATATCCTGTGAGGATCTGCCCGCCCTTTTCAACTATGTTTTCCGCTACCCGCTCCCAGAGTTGACCCGGGCCGTATTTCGGATACAGAAATTTCTCGATCAACGAGGTTTCTACCTTCTTTTGCTGGATACCAGATTGGCGGCGAAACAACTTTTTCGCGATATGGAGCAGCGCTGTGGCTATGGAGAGACCCTTGATACGCTGCGCTCCCCACTCGGCGCTGATTTCGCTGCAAGGAACTCCCCAAACCTTCTCGGTATAGGATTTGAAAAACGTCAAATAGAGCTGCTTTCCAAAGCGATTGATAAGAAAGTGTTCGAGCGTTCGTTCGGGTTTAATCTGCCGCACAACGCTGGTTGCATAGCTGGCGCCGATCTTAATGGTTCGCAAAGCGCCCAGATTCCGAAGCGTTCGTGCGCTCAGAGAAATGGGATAGTCGAAAAACTTGCGGAGAAAATAGATACGGGATTTCCTGTTGCGAATCAGCATGACGGCATCCTGCTGGTCCGGATCCAGGCCACGGTTCCCGTTGGTCGAGATAGCGCGATGCTTGTTTTGGTAGCTGATGTACTCCGTAGCCTCATTTGTAGCCTCAGGCGGCAGGATCTCTAACCACCAATTCATTACCCGGTCGGACTTAGAAAAGAATCGATGGCCCCCGATGTCCATCCGGTTTCCCTTGTATTTGACTGTGCGCGACAGGCCGCCCATGGCGGAGCTTTTTTCCAGCACGATCGGAATAGTTCCTGTCCGCCGGAGTAATTCAAGGGCGGCAGTGAGTCCGGCCGGCCCGGCGCCAATGATCAGTGCAGTCTGCTTATTAGTGCTCATGTAACAATCTTCCTCCGTTTTTAACTGTCATACTCTGGCCTTGTTGTACTATAGCCGGGATTGTTCGCGATATGATTGCTACGGAGCCATCCAGGACGCCTCCATGGATGGTACTTGTTCGATGCGGGCCCTCGCAGTTTCAGTCGAAATCGCGTGCGTACGTCGATACAATCTAATACCGATTGGCGCTCCTGAAGTACTAGTACTGTTCAGCACTTTAAGAGGCTCCCATTCTTTGGTATCCATCGCCAATCCGCGGAGCAAGATCGCGTGGTGTGCCATCCATGGAATATTCGCCTGCGGTTGCACCGCAATGATTCCAATCGGTAACCCATCGATATACTGCATAAGTGCAGTGGGCGTTTGGAACCGTAACCGGTAACTCGATTCGTTCCAGTTGGCATCAGCCAGTAGTTTTGTTGCCCGCAGAATAATATGATCGGGCCGCTTTTCTCGCATAGCGCATTCTGAAATGAAGACGCCTTCGAAAGTGGAATCGCCTGACACTAAAAAGACGGCGTTCTGAAATTCCGGACGGCGTTCCAGCGCCGCAACAACAGAGCTGACTTCGCATGGCTGCTTCTTTGGAATCGAAAAGCCGGTGATCGCAAATATTACGGCTAGCGCTGCTACAGTTATCACCGGAGCATGCGGCGACATTTGTCCGAGCCGGCGGTTCAGGCTCTGAGCGCCTAGAACCACGAAAAAGACCAGCGCTGGTAATGCCATTACCAGCTTTCTCATTTCGATTCCCGCCGGCACCAGAGAGTGGAAGAGCACCACGGCGAGCAGGAGAGCCAACATCGACGCTGGTTCCGCTGAGACAGGTTCGCGTCTCCAAATCGGGATCAGACAAGAGGCCGCAATTCCCAGCGCGGCCAAACAAAAGAGCGGAATTCCGCCAGCGTGAATCAGATCCGCCGTGAACCCTCGAAGGGCGACAAGGGCGTAATCGTCGAGAGCGCCGCCCGTCCAACCCTCATGCGCCAGACTGAAGGTTAACAACTGCACAGGCAGACACAGAGCGATAATAGCTGGGCCGGCCCAAAACGCAGGCTTGCCGATGAGATATAACTTGCGGCTCAGCAACAAGGCGATTGGCGGGAGCAATATGAGTGCCCAAGCGTTCCCCTTGGTCAGAATGTCGAGCAGCACAAATAGCCCGAAGCGCGCCGCGTCTTGCCAGCGCTCCGTCCGCATGTAATCGCCGAAGCTCGCAGCGGCCAGGAATGCGAAAATCGCAAGCAGCAGCTCGATCATCACCATTTCTGTCTGTTCTTGAACTGGGGGCAGCAGAATCAACAGAATTCCCGCACACAAAGCAGCCGTCCAGCCGAACCGGCGGCGGAGCCGCCACGTCAGAAGGCTGGCCAGAGCCGCAGCGCAAAGCGCCATCCATATTAATACTGAAGTGCGCGAGCCTGAAAACAATAACATCCACATGCCTTCCGCGGCATAGAACAGGGGCGGCCAGTGACCGAGGCCGATCTTCGGATAATGGAGGTAGTAATCTTTAGCATAGGCGAGCGGGGGAGCGGGAAGACCCTGTGCGATATAGTCACGAACCATTAGGCCCGTGACGTAGTGGGAAGGCTCATCCGGATAACCGTCAAATTCGCTCTTGTAAGCACTGGCTCGAACTTGCAGAGCAATCGCAACCAACCATAATACTGCGAAGACACCAGCTAGAATCCCGAAGGTCCGAAAGCGGGAGGGGGCACGGAGGGTCCCGGCCAGCGCTCGCACGGCTGGTCTTTGGGATCGATAAGCTTGTGCCCCAGATAGTACAGCGTTGGAATTCACAGTACACGTTTCTGAAGAAGTTGATGAGATTGGCCGATAAATGTTTCCAGCGTTAAGGAAAACGCATTTAGCTTGTCCCTGAGACCCCTGAATACTGCAACCATCTCACGGAACCGCAATGCTTGGTAAACGCCATCCCAAGACACAACTCAACTGTAGCGTGTTAGCCGTCACGTTGAGAACTAGAGAGAGCGATAAAAAGTTACCAAGTAATTGTACTTACGTAAGAGCAGTCCAGATATGAGAGGAGCTTCCCCATATCATACTGGTAAATTCAATAGGGTGAATCATTGCCGGTGAGAAACGCCGGAACACAGATCGGCCCATCGCCGCAACGCGTCCGGCGATCGCTAATCCGACCCGCCGGCGTGCGCTCTGTTACGATGAAAATGTTCCGCTGCTATGCCCTTGCGTTTCTACAATACCCTTACCCAGCAGGTAGAGGAATTTACGCCTTTAGAGGACAACGTGGTCCGCATGTACACGTGCGGACCCACAGTTTATAACTTCGTCCACATCGGAAACCTGCGAACGTTTACCTTCCAGGACATCCTACGCCGATGGCTGCACGCGCACGGGTATCGGCTGGAACATGTCATGAACATCACGGATGTAGACGACAAGATCATTCGCAATGCCGCGGCGGAGCACAAATCGCTGGCGGAGTACACAGCCGTTTACACGCAGGCATTTCTCGAAGACATGGCAGCCCTGCGCTTGCAGCGCCCGGAGCGGCTGGTGAAGGCGACCGAGCACATTGCGGACATGGTGGCCGCTATCGAAAAACTGGAGCACAAAGGCTGCACGTATTCGAGCGACGGCTCGGTTTATTTCCGAATCTCCAGCTTTCCCGGCTACGGCAAGCTCTCGCACAACGATTTCAGCGGCATCCGCGCCGGAGCTCGCGTGGATATGGATGAGTACGATAAGGCCGATGCGCGCGATTTTGTACTGTGGAAAGCGAAGAAAGATGGTGAGCCCGGTTGGGACACTCCGCTCGGGCCCGGCCGCCCGGGCTGGCACATTGAGTGCTCTGCCATGGCAATGAAGTATTTGGGCGAAACGCTCGATATCCACGCCGGGGGGGTCGATTTGACGTTCCCGCACCATGAAAACGAAATTGCCCAGTCGGAGGCTATCACCGGCAAACCTTTTTCGCGCTTCTGGCTGCATTCAGAGCACCTGAGCATCGACATGCAGAAGATGTCTAAATCGCTCGGGAACTATTACACCTTGCGCGATATTGTCGAGATGGGCTATCAGCCGGAAACATTGCGGTACCTGCTGGCTTCGGTGCCGTACCGAAAGAAATTGAACTTCAGCATGGATGGGCTACAGGCGGCGGCGGCCTCGATCGATCGTTTGCGCAACTTCAAAATGCGCCTGGAAACCGATAAATATCCAGAAGGCGTAAACGAGCGGATCACGGCGCGGACGGGCCAAGCGCTGGCACGCTTTACGGAGAGTCTGGACGACGATCTAAACACCGCGGAAGCGCTGGCGGCGATCTTTGAATACGTTCGCGACGCCAACAGTGCGATGGATTCGGGAGAATTCCACAGCGGAAATGCGGCTGAGGCGCTGGATTTGCTGACACGTTTCGACGCGATTTTCGATGTCTTACAGCCCAGCCGCGCGGCGGGTGGCCTGTCCGATAGCGAAGTTGAAGCCTTGATTGCCGAGCGGATAGGCGCCAAAAAAGCGCGCGATTTCAGCCGTGCGGATCAAATCCGCGCCGGGCTGCTCGAAAAAGGTATTGTTCTGGAGGATACAAAAGAGGGCATCCGTTGGAAAAGAAAATGAGATTCGAAAGCAAAGCCGTTCACGCGGGCGACCGCAGAAAACCCGGCGCGCAGGTGCCGGTCACAACTCCGATTTGCACGGCGACAAGTTTCTTTTGCGACAACATGGAGGAACTGGATCGGGTTTTCGGGCGGGAGGTCGAGGGCTTCTCCTATTCGCGCTACGATAATCCGACTGCCTCGGCACTGGAAGAGCAGGTCAGCGCTCTGGAAGGTGCTCACGGTTCGCTTGCCTGCGCCTCCGGCATGGCCGCCATCCACACGGCACTGCTCGCGGCGCTTGCCGATCGCCGAAAGGCGGTGCTGGCGTCCAACGCGTTGTATGGCGCCACCGTGGCGTTGCTGACCAAGGTGCTGGAACCGTTCGGCGTGAATGTCCGGTTCGTCGATATCTGCGACCTGGATGCCGTGCGCCGCGCCACTTGGGAAAATCCGCCCGGCTGCATCCTGCTGGAGACCGTCTCAAATCCGCTGCTGCGCGTTGGCGAGATCGACCGGATCGCGGAGATCGCGCGTGGATCGAACGCCGCGCTGATTGTCGATAACACGTTTGCGACACCGCTGCTGATCCGCCCGCTGGAACTAGGCGCGAATCTCGTAGTACACAGTGTGACGAAGTACCTGGCGGGACATGGGGATGTGCTGGGCGGTATCGTCTGCTCCGATAAAGCTAATCTTGAGCAATTGCGCGCGTATTCGCGCATTGTCGGGCCGGTGCTCGGGCCGTTTGATTGTTATCTGGCCATGCGTGGGGTGAAGACACTCGCCGTGCGCGTGGAACGGCAGTGCGCCAACGCTTGCCGCGTCGCCACCTGGCTAGCTAGCCATCCGGCGGTAGAGCGCGTCCATTTTCCGTCGGACCCGAAGCATCCCGACGCCGCAACCATCCGGCGTCTGTTCCCCCAGGGCCTGTACGGAGCGATCGTGAGCTTCGAGCTGAAGAACGCCGGCCGCGAAGAAGTGTTCCGCTTCATGGACAAGCTGCAAATGATCGTGCGAGCGACTTCCCTGGGAGACGTCCACACGATGGTTCTTCATCCGGCGATGTCCTCGCACCGCGATATTGCGCCCAAACAACGCGAGCGTATGGGAATTCATGAAAATCTCGTCCGGCTGTCGCTGGGCATTGAATCCGCTGAAGATATCGTCGCGGATCTCGAACAGGCGCTGGGATAGAACTAACCGATTGGTGAGTGGACAGCGCCTAACGCACGCGGGCGGCAGTTTTCAACGCGGGTTACTGGCGGGTTTTCATTTTTTCGAGCAGCGGGATGTCCTTCACCGGCTTGGGCGGCGGAAGGGACTTGAGGTAGGCATAAATGTCGGTCAGTTCTTGATCGGACGCGACTTTTTCCGTATAGGCCGGCATTGCGCCGGGGGGACGGCGCACGTAGCGAATCAGGTCTTGCGCCCTTAGCGGCGTGGGCGCGATGCGGGCTCCGGCGCCGCCTCCCTGGCCGGCGTAGCCGTGGCACTCGAAGCAACCGATCTTGGTGAAAAGGATTTTACCGTTCGCGGCGCTTCCCGTGGGGCCCTGGTCGGCCGCGGCAAGGAGGGGCGCCATGAACAGGAATACGAGCGCATGGAGTTTCATCGCGTCACCGGGGCTGCGTGACGACATCGATCAGGGCGGGTTCGCCGCGCTTGACGACCTCGATGGCGGTCTTGATGGCGGGCCCTAAGTCATTGGGATTGTCGATGGGACCAGCGCTATACATGCCGTACGCTTTGGCCATCATGGCGTAATTGATGTCCGGATCGGTAATGGCGGTTCCGATGTGGGCCTGGTCGGGATGGCGCTGGGCGCGGTTGGCCATGTCCTGGAGGTACATCATCTCCTGATGGTAGGCGCGGTTGTTGTGCATGATGCTGAGAAGCGGAATGCGGTGATGCGCGGCCGTCCACAAAACGCCGGGCGCATAGTTCAGATCCCCGTCGCATTGAATATTGACACTCAGGCGGCCGTATTTCTTATTGGCGAGAGCGGCGCCTACGGCGGCGGGGGCGCCGTAGCCGATACCGTACGCGCCTTGGCCGCCGATGAATTGATAATATTTATCGAAATCCCATAACCGGGCCGGCCAATTACTGACGAAATTCAGGTCGGAAACGACGGACCAGTCTTCTTTGTGGATGTGGTTCCACAGTTCGGCGGCCATGCGGGCGGTGCTGATGGGGCTAGCATCCCAGGCGAAGGCAGCCTGGTCAAAATCGCGATCGCGATTTCTCTGGTGTTGCGCGGCGAGGCGTTTGCCGCGCTCTTCCATTGCTCGCTTGCGATCGGGCGTGATCAGTTTGCGGCAGGCTTCGATCAAGGCCGGGAGGGTGGCTTCGGCGTCGGCCGCGAGCGCCAGATCGACTTCCGCATAACGGCCGAAATCCTGGTAATTACTGCGGCTGAAGAGGTCGCCCGCGGTAATGGTGATGAGCTTCGTTTCCGGTTTAATAAGGGACCGGTTGATCATGCCCATGCGATTGATGGGCGTCTGTTGATGCGTAGTAAACCAGAGATCGGCGATTTCCAAGGCTAGAATTACGTCCGCTTCGGGAATGCTCCCGCTGTTGTAGAGCGGATGGCGCGAGGGAAAATTCATACGTTGGCGGCGGTCCTGGACGGGCGCTTGCAGCGCCTCGGCCAGCTCGACCAGCAGCGTGAGGCCGTGGGGAGTGCGCGCGGCGCGTCCGGCGACGATGACGGGGTTCTCCGCCGCGACCAGCATTTTGGCGGCTTCGAGCACGGCGCCGGAATCGCCGGCGGGCGGCGATGCCAAGGTAAGTTTGGGGACGCGCAGCCTGCGGCGATCCTCCTCGCGCATGGGCTCTTCCTGAAGCTGGCCGTTCGCCGAGATCACGACCGGCTCCATGGGCGGAGTCATGGCAATCTTATACGCCCTGACGGCCGATTCGGCGAAATGGCCGAGTGAAATGGGAGAGTCATCCCATTTGGTGTAGTCGCGAACCATGGAGGCGGGGTCCTGGACGCTGTGCTTCCATTCCACATCGCCGCGGCGGAAATTGATTTCTTGCTCATTGCCGAGGATGATGTAAACCGGAACGCGGTCGGCATAGGCGTTGTAGATTGCCATCGAAGCATGCTGCAAACCCACGGTGCCATGGGCCATGATGAGCAGCGGCTTGCCTGCAATTTTGAAATAGCCGTGCGCGATGGCGACAGAGGATTCTTCGTGGCAGCAGGTGAGCCACTCGGGATCTTTGTTGCCGCCATAATTGATGAAAGATTCCTGCAAGCCCCGGAAGCTGGAGCCGGGATTGGCGCAGATGTAATCGAAATTCAGGGTCTTCAACACGTCGACCATGAAATCCGCTCCCGGGCGATCGGTGGTGTAGACGTCGGCGTGAGCGGGCGGTGGAGCGGTTTCGAATGCGACCTGGCGCGCGGAGGGCAGCGGAGCCGTGGGCCGTTGGGCGTGGGCCTGTTGTGCCTTGCAGACAGGCGGTTTCGCCAGCAGGGCGGCCGCGCCCGCAGCGGCGCCTTTCAGAAAGCCCCGACGGCCAAGCGGGGGCTTCTTGGACTTCGCCATGGCGGGTGTCCTCCTCTTCGGCACAAACGCAGGCGCGTGTTGTTGGATTGGCGGCTGCGGGAACGATTGTATGGCAGTAGAGGGCGGGGCGTCAAGGCGTTGCGCGTTGCGTGTCAAGCGCCATTAGAAATGTCCCCATGTTTAGTGCATTAGAAGTGTCCCCTTAATTCTTCTTCCCTATCCATTGGTTTTGGGGGTCTCGGCCGGAGCGAAGCCCTGCGAGCCGAAGGC
>Ga0070735_10004708_pt1 | contig 11432 bp, 11 predicted proteins | sample Coa_R1_FD_66443 | JGI IMG/M metagenome (GOLD analysis project Ga0070735, IMG submission 66443) | Surface soil microbial communities from Centralia Pennsylvania, which are recovering from an underground coalmine fire - Coalmine... | ecosystem: Environmental > Terrestrial > Soil > Unclassified ... | reverse complement strand
CGCTACCTCTACGAACACTACCGCGAGGCCTGGCCCCTGCTACGCCAGGCCCTGGGGAGCTGGCCCACCTTTGATTCTTGTCGGCGCCATTAATTAACTGAGGCTGCCCCGAAAGGTGGGGCAGCCTCAGATATGGCGAGGTGTCAACAACAAAAAATCAAAGGTGAGCCAGCCCTCCTTTTTATCGAATTGGGCAAACTCACCGCTGCGGGAATGTCTACAACCCACATGTCGAAATTGATCCCTACGTTTTGCTAGGAGCGGATTGCATAGTTTCCGGGACTCGTGAACTTAATCAGACCCAGGTCCCGAAGAACCTGTAGCTGCTGTCTTATTTTCGGTCGCACATTTCGATTATGCGGATGAATGCCCTGCAGGTAGGGCTCAAGTTCATACAGTTCCTGAAGCGAGAAGCGGGGCTTCGCCAGCCTTCGCACCGCGGCAAGGACATCGAGCGTCCAACCCCTTACGGAGGGGGGGACTTCTGCCAGTTTTCGGATACGGGAGAACTCCTCTCGAACATGGTGCTCCGCAACGACGGAGCCGTTCGCGACCACGGAAATCTTCCCGTCCCGAGGAATTCGGTCCAAGAGGATGTTGCACCCTACCCAACCGGCCCGCCGCGCTTTAGGACCTAGCGGAGGGCGCTTCTCGATAACGCTCTCCGAGAAGAAAACCCTGGGGATCAAAAGAACATTCTTGATCAACCACTCCGGCGAGTACTGAAGGACGATCAAGTTCGGCACTCTGTCCGACCTTATCGCGCGAAGCATCGAGGCGTAAGCGGCGTCAGGAATCTTCTTCTGGTCCCACTTCTTGAAGCCCTTTAGCTGGAAGCATTGGTCGCACGCAGGGCAGACAAAGTCAATCGCTGGCGTGTTGTTTTTCGATGTCAATAGACGATCTGAACTGCAGGCCGCGCAATACAGCTCGCGGCTACACCAGTCCTCGCTGATCACGCGCGCCATCTGCGAGCCGGCACTGTAGCTTAGCCCGAGTTCAGTTCTGCATTGGAGTTTCATCTCTCTAACGTTCTCGGCGGGTGATAAAGATCGTGTTCGGCACAATATTTGAGGGCCTCCTCGGATGGGAAGCTGTCGCCCGCACCGATATTGTCGAAATCAATGACCTCGACCGAGAGGCCTTGCGGCACAGTGTCTTCCATAACATAAGCGCACCCTCCCGTTACTGTGACGAATATCTTGTTCATCCGGAACTCCCTCCTGAGGCTCAAATTTGCAGAAGGATACCACGCAGAAAGATAATGCGCTTGTGGGGCGAGCAACTCGAGAAAATGGAGCAGGTTCTATGAGAAGACGCGGCAATCTTGAAGACGCCCCGAAGGGCAAGCTCACTGTCATTAAGGATTTTCTGCCGCCGCCATCTCAACTGGTAAGGAAGGCGGACACTGTGAAAGTCACCTCGGAGTTTACCCGCACCAGCATCGACTTCCTAAAGAAAGAAGCCAGGAAGGCGAAGGTGCCCTATCAACGAATGTTGCGGGCCCTGCTGGACCGCTATGTCGAACAGCACACGGCATAACGCGTACTCGGATTCGGACGGGGCTGTCCCAGGCTAGAGTGTGCACCCAACACGCTGTAAATTTTCGCCTGCATTCGTCGAATCTCCATCAATGAGAAACGCATAACCCGCTCCCAATCCCGAACCCCCGCTCCAATTCCGGAAGCATGAACTTTCGTTTGCCCTCACTCAGCGCTGCATTTCAGTCTTCTCTAACTAAAATCTCTCTGTGATTAAGGCCCACTTATGAGAATTTTGATAGCCGAAGACGACACTGCCCTGGCGAACTTCGTTCGCCAGGGGCTCGAAGCCGAACACTACGCCGCCGATGTTGCCGCCGATGGCGAACAGGCGCGCGCCATGGGCACCGAGAATGAGTACGACTTGGTCGTACTCGATCTCAATCTCCCCCGCATGGATGGCGTGAATGTGCTCCGCCATTTGCGCCTCAAGCGTCCCAGCCTGCCGGTGCTGGTGCTGACTCTGCGCAGCAAAGTCGAAGACCGCGTGCAGTGCCTCGATACCGGCGCCGACGATTATCTCGCCAAACCATTTTCCTTCAGCGAACTCTCCGCCAGAATTCGCGCTCTGCTGCGCCGCAGCCATCTGCCCTCGGAATCGATTCTCGAAATCGACGATCTCAAACTCGACCGCGTGCAACACCGCGCCGAACGCGCCGGCCGCCGCATCGATCTCACCACCAAAGAATTTTCCTTGCTCGAATACCTGATGCGCAACGCCGGCCGCCAGGTCTCGCGCGCCATGATCATCGAACACGTCTGGAACCTGACCTTCGACACGACTACTAACGTTGTGGACGTGTATATCTTTGGGCGGGCCCAGGCTGCGCAGTCGCTGCGCGGAGCCGTTATCAGCCTGGGATTTCATCATGTCAGCGACATCGCCATGTCCTGTGGCGTGCTCAACATGCTGCCGCGCGAAGGGACAAGTCTGGATCCTGTAGTTTTTTGGGAGCATTCGCTGGGATGCGCGCTGGTTTGCCGTCATCTGGCGCGAAAGATTAATTTTTCCGATCCAGGGAAGGCTTACCTGGCGGGTCTGCTGCACGATCTGGGAATTATTGTGAACCTCTGGGTGTTGCCCAAGGAATTTCGAACCGCCTGGGAGATGGGAAAAGCGGAAGGAATCCCGCTACATGAAGCGGAACTGCGGGTTCTGGGTTTCGCGCATTCCGAGAGCGGGCGGTTGCTGGCCGAGCGCTGGCAACTTTCGCCCGAACTGATTGAGGTGGTAAGCCACCACCACCACCCGGAAGAAGCCTCCGATCACCGGGGATTGGTGGCTCTTGTTCAGCTCGCGGATCTGCTCTGCCGCATGAGCGGACTGAATTACGGATACATAGAGCAGCGTCAGGTGAGCTTGATGGACGAATCCGGCTTCGCCCTTCTGGCGCAGTGTTCCACGGCCCTCAAGGATTTCGACTGGGCCCGATTGACTTTTGAGCTTGACTCCTACATGGATGAAGTTCACGAACTGGTCCGCGCCATCTATCGAGCATGAATATCGGACACGAAAATCCGGAAGTAAGCGTGTTGGTCGTCGACGACAGCGCATTCATGCGAACGGCGCTGTCGAGAATGATTGCCTCCGATCCCGGTCTCAGGGTGGTCGGGACCGCGAGCAGCGGCAATGAAGCACTGCACCGGATTGCCGACCTGAATCCCGATGTGATTACGCTCGATGTGGAGATGCCAGGGTTGGGTGGTCTCGAAACCCTCAAGCGCATCATGGCGGAATGCCCGCGGCCCGTGATTATGGTGAGCGCCGCGACCGTGAAGGATGCCGAAATAACTTTCAATGCGCTCGGGGCGGGGGCTTTCGACTACGTTCCGAAGCAACTTTCGGCTGCCTCGCTGGACATTCTTCATATTCGCGACGATTTGATCGCGAAAATCAAGGCTGCGGCACAATCGCACGTTGCGGCCCCCTTTCAAATTGCTTGCCGAAAACCTCCGCGCGCTGTCGAATTGCCTTTTCGTGAAAATTCTTTCTCGCCTCCTGAGATTGTTGCGCTCGGCACCTCCACGGGAGGTCCAAAGGCTCTGCAGGATATCTTGCCGTCCCTGCCGGAGAATCTTCCGGTTCCAATCCTGATTGTCCAACATATGCCCTTGGGTTTTACCGGTCCATTCGCGCAGAGACTCGATGATTTGTGCGCGATCTCCGTCCGAGAGGCCGCGCATCGGGATGTCATTGAGCCGGGAGTGGTGTATATCGCACCTGCGGGAGTTCAGATCAAGGTCGAGCGGATGAATTCGCAAGCCATGATATCGCTCTCGGAAAAACCGGAGCACCAGCTTCACGTTCCCTCCGTCGACATCATGATGCAATCCGTGGCTTCGGTTTTCCGCTCGCGCGCCATGGGAGTAATCATGACCGGTATGGGCGCGGACGGCTCGCAAGGGATGATGGCAATTCACCGCGAAGGGGGCTTGACTGTGGGGCAGGACGAGGCGAGTTCGGCGGTGTACGGTATGCCGCGAGTCTGCGCAGAGATGGGTATACTCGACCGGGTGGTCCCACTGGCGCAAATTCCCGACGAGATTTTGCAGGCAACGAAGCATCGCCGGGCAAGTGTGGTTTAGGCTGGCATCTGCTGACGGCAACATCGGTTGCTCAGCAACCCTCGCACCCGTTGCAACAAGGTTTGGATCGAGAAAGGTTTCGCCAGATAGCCGATCCCTTCGGGCGATTGTTCACAGCGGATCACTTGCTCTTCATGGCCGCTCATCAGCAGGACTTCGGTGTGAGGCGACAAAGCTAGGACCTTCTGCGCCAGTTCATGACCATCGCCGCCGGGCATAACGATATCTGTGAGCAGCAAGTCGATCCTCTCTGTTTCTGTTCGATTTCGCTGAATTTCGAGCGCCTCCGTTCCGTTGGAGGCGATTAGCACGCTATATCCAGCCGCCCTGAGAGCCTCAGCCACGGCGTTTCGCACGAATGGCTCGTCTTCCACGAGGAGTATGGTTTGTCTTGTTTCCCAATCCTTGAGTTCGGTTAAGCCTGGATCAAGGTCAGTACCTGATGTAACCACCTGCGTGCACGAAGGGACGACGCTGTTCATAAGTTCGCAATTGCAACCAAACTATCTAAGCAAGTCAGCGGCCACCCTGATTTCTTCATGTGATCGAGGATTTTCAGGTCTTTACGGTCGACGAGTCTTTATTGAAAAAGATGTCGCCCGCATGGCTGCCGCTTATGGGACATTGTCCTGAAACGGTTGCCCTTTTCAGGAAAACAGTGCCAGTCCGTTAGAGATTTTCACTTTGAAGATCTGAGAATCGTATCGTAGGGATCCAGTACTACTCTGCGCGTTCCAGCAGGAGCATTCAGGTGGAATGAAGATTCGACTCCATCGGCGAACAGGCGGCCAAGTAGCACCGGGGTTCTGCCCGACGAGACACCGTAGATTGGAACGGAAGTGACGAGATTAGCATCGGCGGCTTCCTGTCGTATGACTCCGGTCACGCTCACCGCGCCGGCCTTCTCGGTAAATTTCACACCATGCAAGGACAGTTTTGGAATTGAGATGCCGTTGACCCAACCGTCGAGAAACCAGTCGAGAGAACTCTTGCCCTCGTACCGCAGCGAAGTCGGTAGATCCTCGGCAAAGACATCCAGAATTTCTTTGCTGGTCACTGCTTTGCCTTCATAGCGTTCACGCAGCTTGCGGAGCGCGCGGATAAATGGTTCCCCAGTATTTTGAGCGGCATCTGTTCGGGACGCATCGTCGAGCATCGTGCGCAGCATGTGGAACAACCACGTGCCTCTGCCGTAGCTGATGGCTTCATAGCCTTCGGGAAAATGGGAAGAAAGAAGCCGGGAGCCGAGGGTTACCGGCCCTGCATCCTGGGGCGAGTTGCCGTTGCGATCTTTATTAATCAGGTCCTCACGATATTTCTCCAGGATCTGATGGAAACCCTCGGGATTTTTTACTTGCAGCAGCATCAACGAGGAATAATTCGCCAAACCTTCGGAAAACCACTGATCGCGGTAACTCTGCCATACGATCAAGTCTCCCCAGTATTGGTGTGCGGTCTCATGCGCCGGTACTTGCTGGTCGATTAACTGCAGCGATGGAGTGATGTGAATCTCACGGCGCTCGTCGGGACTAAGGAATGCATAAGAAGAGAGGAACACAAGGCTGGGCCATCCCTGACTCTCGCGTCCGGGCATCTGAGTGAACGCCAGTTTGCTGTAGGGGAAAGGGCCGAATTTCTCCGCGTAGTACCGGACGGCTTGGGCGGCGTAATCGCAAACCAGCATTGCATTCCGCGCCGGAGAGGGAGGCACAACTATGATCGGTGGAGGCGCGGGTATTATGCGAGGCGCAGTTCCGGACAAGGTTTCATCCGGGGGCGGGGGTGGAGCAGGAAAATCCTTCTCTACACTGGCAGTAGCGTACGTCTCCACTTCGACGTTGCCCACCTGCACGGCGGCGCGAACGTACTTGCCCAGATCAAAGCCCGCGACCGGGAGAGGACGCTCCGAAACCCATCGCGCCACTTGATCGCCATCATTTTCGGTCGTGCCATGGTTTACCAGCGGATTTGCCTTAACAGGCGCGGACTTGCCCGTTGCCACTAGAGTCCAGCCGGGCGGATAGTGGAACGTAAGGTCGAAATCTGACATGTCGAGGCCGCGGTTCGGATACCAAGTTCCACGCGCGCCAACGTAAAGTAACCCTTTTGCAGCTTCCGCTAGAACCTCTCCGCCATAGATGAAATGAAGAGTAATGTTCTGTCCCTTCTGCGGGGGTTCGCGCAGAAACACCGCGACCATGTCATTGCCACTGCGGGCGAGATGCGTGCCTTCGATTGCCGGGTTTTGTATGAATTCGATGGCGCGCCCGTTGGCTTCTACGGTTTGAATTTTCAGATAACGCGATAGCTCGAACACCAGAAGGCGCGAGCTGTCATGCCGTACTTCCAGATCCAATTTCACATCGGCATCCAATTGCTTAGGCGGCTTTACATGCGCGTCGATAACATAGGATCGAGGAAAAATGGGATCGGCATGCGATTCCGAATTTTCCGGCAGAGCCTGCGCCATCTGCACATGCGATCCCTTGCTTCGGGCTTTTGCGACGGTGAAAGAAGTCCAAACGTCGTAAAACAACCCTCCGTTATCCGCCGCCTTTCCTTGTCCCGCTGCTACCTGCTCGTCGGCCAGCGAATCGAAGATCACGTCGAAAACTCCGAGAGTATCGCCCTGCAGGCGAGCATGAAGGAAATGATCGTCATCCCTTGGGGATGAGGCCGGTTTCAAAGTGCTCGCCGCCGGAAGGGGCAGCATGTCGCAAAAGCTCCCGAGGAGCCGCATCGCGTCGACATGCGCAAGAGTCCTCGCCATTTCATTCCAATGCGCGACGAAGGCAGCCGCATCCTCTGGTTCTCGAAGTGACGGCCGGAGCTCATCTGGAGTGCCGTCATTGAAGCGGATGTAGGCCGTGGAGAAGCGCTCTTCGAGGATCGCCATGCCGGTAAATAAACTCATCGAATCGCGCTCCACCCGGTTTGGTGGAATCAGCAACACTTCTCCATCGCCCTCGAAAAATGCGCCCGTGATTCGCCCCATCACGTCCTGCGTAAATGCGATGGTTCCGTCATCGAAGCTGATATGGACGGAGGGGCGATCAATCGAGCCTTCGCGGACATGAAATACACGCGTGGGATCGAGGACGACATTGCTGAGCTGCAAGTAGAGGGATTCAGCAGGACCGGGAGAGTGAGCTTCCATTTGTTGCTGGTCGCCAGGGCTGTAGTGAACCGCGTAAGCCGATCCCGGCAGGAAGATAAAATACAGGGCCAATGCCAAGCCGAAGCTGGCTGGCGCAGACGACACTTTCGTTACGTGGGTTCGAGCTCTCACCGTTGTTAGAATGCGCTTCGATGGGCCGTCGTGTCACTAGTATCGCAGCATTATGGCTATTCCCACTCGTGGTGGCGGCCTTTGCGGACACGATCCATCTGAAGAATGGCCGCACCATATTTGCAGATCATGTCCGCGAGAGTGGTGGGAAATATGAATACGAGATCGGCGACGATACTTACGCCATTCCCAAAAGTTCGGTGGAGCGAGTAGAAGCCGGCGGTTCGCCGGTCAGCGTTTCGTCGTCCGTCTCTGCAAAAAATGCCGCACTACCGGCCTTCGTGCCCGCGGACAGCTCCGTGATCCCCGGAGACCTGCCGAACCAAATCATCAAAGACGGCAAAGTGGACCAGGACGGTCTCGCGAAACTGGAGGCAAAAGGAGACGCACAACTGAGTGCTACGGCTGACTTTATCGCCGGAAAGTTAGAATTCGATCACGGAAACGTCGATCAGGCACGGCGCTATTTCGACAGCGCCTTACGCTTTCAGCCCGAAAATGCGACGGTCCTTATTTATTACGCCTCCCTGCTGGTGCGGACCGGCAACGCATCCCAGGCCTTATCGTTCGCGCAGCGTGCAGTTAACGCGGCGCCCGAGTCTCCAGACGCTTACACCGTACTCGGCTACGCGCAGCAGGCTTGCGATCGCACCAAGGATGCAGTGGCTTCGTGGAAGCATTCTCTCGAGTTGCGCCCGGACGTCAAAGTTGAGCAATTCCTGGCGAAGGCAGAGCGCGAACAGAATGCCGAAACCGATTTCACGCAAAGCGAAAGCAGCCATTTCACGCTGCACTACGAAGGACATCAGACCTCGGAGGCTTTTCGCGAGCAGATTGTGGCTGCTCTGGAATCCGATTACGACGACCTCTCGCGCGATTTAGGGAATCCTCCTCGCGACAATATTCTGGTCACTCTCTACACCGAGCAGGCCTTTTTCGACGTAACCCGCGCGCCTTCATGGACTGGTGCGCTGAACGATGGCAAGTTGCGCATCCCTGTCAGCGGCCTGAGTGCAATGACCCCGGAGCTATCGCGGGTGTTGAAGCATGAGCTGGCGCACTCCTTTATCAATTCGATCACCGCGGGCCGCTGCCCGCATTGGCTGAATGAAGGGATTGCACAGTTTCTCGAACCCAAGTCTCTGAGCGGCGACGGCCGCCAGTTGGCGCTGCTCTTCAAAGCTCAGCGGGAGATTCCTCTGAACGTGCTCGAAGGTAGCTTCATGCAATATTCGGGAGCTGAGGCTTATGTGGCGTATGCGGAATCTCTGGCTGCGGTTTCCTACATCAACGATACTTATGGCATGAGCGATATTCAGCGCGTTTTGCAGCGGATCGGCGAGGGAAGTTCGACCGAGGCTGCTCTGCGTGCAACCATCCACTCCGATTACGGCCAACTGGAATCCGAGCTTGGCAAGTACCTGAGCGATAAGTACGGCGACTAGCGATCATAACCGCGTTCAGCTAGTACAATCGAATGATTCCGGAAGACAAACTTCAATCCCATGTGTGCTCTGTTTAATTCCCGTTTGAGCGAACCTGAACCGCTGGAACCGGTTGCCCGCGAATTCCCAAAGATCGAAGGCGCTGAGATCGCCGCTACCACTTTTGGCAAGCGAGTGGCCGGAGATTTCTACGATTTTCTCCGCGTCAGCCCGGAGCGGATACTTTTTGGATTGCTGGATGTTGCGGGGCGTCGCCAGAACAATCAGCCAATTCTCTTGGCGGCGCAGAAACTATTTAGAGGCGTCGGGTCCGAGCTATTTTCCCGCGCGGACTTTAACGAAGCTGAAGCAATGACCGAAATCTGCCATCGCATGAATATCGGCTTGATGGAGGCTGCGGGTGGCGTGATTTCGTGTCCTGGATTCATCGGCTGCTACCACGAAAAATTCGGCACGCTTTGCTATACCAACGCCGGCCACACCCCAGGCTTGCTGCGCGACAAGATTGGTATCACCGAACTTGCTTCGACGGGCCTGCCTCTCGGTTTATTTTCGCACGCGACTTGTGACGCACCCACGGTTGGCCTCGATAAGGGAGCCGCACTCCTGCTGGTTTCGCGCGGAGTAGTGGAAGGCAGATGCAAGAGCGATCAGGAAGAAGACTTGGAATATGGTCTGGAGCGGGTCAAAGAGCACCTGAGCGCCGATCGATCGAGTAACGCGGAAGCTATTTGCACATCAGTATTGAATGCGGTTGGCGAATTTACCTGCGAGCCGCTGGTGCCGGACGATATGACCGCTCTGGCGTTTGTGCGAAGCGCGTAAAGCGCCTTCCGGCAAATTCTCCCTCGATCTATTCACCGTTCTTCAGTGCGTTCTTCCGTGTGAGGGGTCGGCAGACGTGGCTGTGTTCACGTCGACATACAATCGCAGGCCGGCGGAAACTCCGGGCGGATAGCAGTTCCCATCACGGTTGTAATTTGAGCAGCGTCCAGCGACGTCCTTGCGCTGGGGTGACTGCGCAAATTGCCATATCTCAGCGAAACTCACGCCACTCCCCGCTGGGCTGGCCGGTTGTTTCGGAAACGCACAGCCGGGCGCGGGAGGACAAGCATCGTTAATCGCCCAATACACAATTTTTCGTGTACCCGCGTTTTGGCGAATATCTTCTGCCGTGATGACGTTTTCGTCGTCTTTGTTCGGAATTCCGGAACAATAGACGCCGGCGCGGAATCCCGCAGCGGTAACGCCATCCACCCACGCGTAGATGTAGGCTTTCTGCTCGGGCAACATCCGCCCCCCTTGTTCTTGATCGAGAAAGATCACCGTCTGTGATAAGAAGCCTTCGCGCCGCGCGGCACTCACCGCTTGCTTTGCGTCAGATTGCCCAAGGCGCGCAGCGTTAGAAACCGACTTCAGCTCTGCGTAGAGGCGGCCGTTGAAGAGCACCAGGAAGCCGAAGCCGGCGGATTCTACGGCGGCTCGGTGGCCGGTCCATGAGTTCGCTCTCTCGCCGGGAGGATTGTTGAGCCAGTACCCGGTGTAAGAAAAAGTCCGGTGGAGATCTGCAAGATTAGCGTCGCCGGGATAATGATTGCGGTCGAAACCGAGGTAGGTTTTAACCTGGGCATTCGCCGGCGCGCAAAATACTGCAAAGAGAGTGGCGAGCCAGATCATGGTCAGGTGAGCGCGAATTCCGTAACATGAGCCCCTGGCATCGACTCGCCAAACAGTTAGGTGTTTCACGGCTTATGCGCCAGCAGAATGCGCAATGGAGGATACGTGGTCAGCAGGTTGGGCAGTTTGCGTTCGACACGAAGGCCGGCATTCCTCATTGTGGCCGCGTATTCGCCCGTCAACTTGTAGTCGGATATGATCGCAACTCCTCCCGGCTTAAGTACACGCACAATTTCTCGGCAGGCTTTGAGACGAGTGGGCTTGTCGTAGATATTGTGCAGACAAAGATTCGACAAAATCACGTCGAAACTTTCGTTGGCAAAAGGCATGTTCTGTGCGCCTTCACTGACCACGGAACACTTGTCCGTCACGCCTTCCGCGGCGAGGATTTGCTCGGTTCGCTCCAAAGAGTTACCGCTCAAATCCTCTTTGTTCCATATGTCGATTCCAGTCGCGTGTCCCGTGGTCAGATGGCGAGCCGCGCCTACCAACAACAAGCCGCGGCCGGTGCCAACATCCAATACCTGCTCATCCCCGCGCCAGTTATGCAGCTTCAGCATACGTTCGCGGTGCCGGAACTTGCCAAACTTTCCATAGATGAGCATGAGCAGTCCGCCGGCCCCACATGCGATCGCGATGCCCCATCCCATACCATGAAGACCCGGTTCCACCGGACCAATCCGCAGGACGCGTGGGGCGAATAGGGCGAACGCTATACCGGCGATACTGGCGAGAAACAGATTGCGAATGACTCCGGGAGCATCGATACCGTAATCCGGCTTAGTGGGCATCCGAGGATTCCTGGCGCTTTGCGGTGTAAGTTGCTAATTAACCGCCGATGTGAACCATGGTGCGGGACGCGGGCACGAAATCTGGTTCGCCGATGTGGTGCCG
>Ga0070735_10004707_pt1 | contig 11433 bp, 7 predicted proteins | sample Coa_R1_FD_66443 | JGI IMG/M metagenome (GOLD analysis project Ga0070735, IMG submission 66443) | Surface soil microbial communities from Centralia Pennsylvania, which are recovering from an underground coalmine fire - Coalmine... | ecosystem: Environmental > Terrestrial > Soil > Unclassified ... | reverse complement strand
AACTCAGATGCGCTCATGCGTAGAGTTTCACTGATGATGTTTAATGATATGGCATTCCCGGTACACCTCACTTGAGTTTCTTGAGTCCTCATCCCGCGCTTGTGTAAAGTCAGAACATCCTTCCGCCGAAATCCAACTCGAACTCGCTAGCTCGGCTCTGTAGAACGCTGGCAATCTTATCCGTGACTGTGGCAATCGCCGCTCACGCCGATGCCAGGAACGCCGCACAGCGGTCCGCTCCTGTGGTTCGCCTCAGCTCAGTGGATGCAGTAATCGACCACGCCATCAGTGAAGGCACAGTGCCCGGCGCCGTTCTGCTCGTCGGCCACAATGGACGGGTAATCTATCGCAAAGCCTACGGCCACCGCGCCCTCGACCCCCGCCGCGAGCCCATGACCCTCGACACGATTTTCGACCTCGCATCGCTAACCAAGGTGATTGCAACCACCACGGCAGTGATGCAACTGGTCGAGCGCGGCAAAATGAGGTTCAACGATCCCGTGGCTAAGTATCTCCCCGAGTTTGCCCAGAATGGCAAGCAGGACATCACCATCCGGCAACTGCTCACGCACTATTCCGGCCTTCCACCCGATCTCGATCTAAAAACGCCCTGGCAAGGCAAGCAAACCGGCTACGACATGGCGTTTGCCGAAACGCTGCAAGATCCTCCCGGCTCAAGGTTCACCTACAGCGATATCAACTTCATCGTGCTCGGCGCGCTGGTCGAGCGAGTTTCCGGCGAAACGCTGGATGAATATTCCAAGCGCCACATTTTCATCCCGCTCAAAATGTTCCACACGCGCTTCCTTCCTCCCGCCGTGTGGCTTCCTAAAATCGCTCCCACCCAATACGACGAGAACAACCACATGCTGCGCGGTGTCGTGCACGATCCCACAGTGCGCCGCATGGGCGGAGTAGCGGGGCAGGCCGGACTTTTTTCCACGGCCGACGATCTCGCCAAATTCGCGCAAGCTTTGCTGAATCACGGCGACGGAATTTTGTCGCCCGCCTCAGTCGAGAAGATGACCTCGCCCGAGCAGCCGCCCTCAGCCCCCGTTCTGCGCGGCTTCGGCTGGGATATCGATTCCCCTTATTCTTCCAACCGCGGCGATCTCCTGCCCATCGGCGGATACGGCCACACCGGATTCACCGGAACATCGCTATGGATCGATCCCGCGGCGAAAACCTACATCATTCTTCTGACCAATGCGGTTCATCCTCGCGGTGGCAATGCGATCGCACTTCGCACTGAGGTCGCAACCGCAGTGGCGGCGAAGCTATCTCTCAGCGCAACGCCAACGGAAATGCAACATTGGCAAACCGTCACCGGGTACAACGAAGCGGAAAGCGCCGAGCGCCGCCTGAGTGCACGCAACGGCAGCGTAAAAACCGGAATCGACGTTCTCGAAGAACACAACTTCGATGTGCTGCAGAATCATGACGCACAAGTTCCCGGCCGCAAGAAAAAAATCGGCATCCTCACCAATCAAACCGGAGTCGATTCCCTCGGCCGCCGCACCATCGACGTTCTTGCCCAAGCCCCCGGAGTTTCTCTCGACGCCATCTTCAGCCCCGAACACGGAGTTGCGGGAACGTTGGACACGACTCACGTCGGCAACGCGAAAGATGAAGCGACCGGAATTCCCGTCTACAGCGTCTACGGCGGAACCGACGCCGCCCGCCGCCCATCTCTCGACGTGCTGAAGCAACTCGACGCCGTAGTCTTCGACGTCCAGGACGCAGGCACGCCCTTCTACACCTACGAAACCACGCTCGGATATTTCCTGGAAGCCGCAGCCAAAGCCGGAATCGAACTGATCGTGCTCGATCGCCCCGATCCGATCACAGGCTCGTTCGTGCAAGGTCCGGTGTCAGATCCCGGCAAAGAAAACTTCAACAACTACTGGACCGTGCCCATCCGTCACGGCATGACGATCGGCGAACTGGCCAAAATGTTTAACGCGGAACGTAATATCAACGCCAAGCTGACCGTGGTGCCGATGGAAGGCTGGCAGCGCGGTGACTGGTTCGACTCCACCGGCCTCGAATGGATCAATCCCTCGCCTAACCTGCGCAGTGTAACCGAAGCCGCGTTATATCCCGGAGTGGCCGTCATCGAACGCACCAACATCTCCGTAGGCCGCGGCACTGACACTCCGTTCGAATTGGTGGGCGCTCCCTGGATCAAGAGCCGCGAGTTCGCCGCGTATTTGAACGCCCGCGCCATCGCCGGAGTCCGCTTCGTTCCGGTCACGTTCACACCTACGTCCGCTGTTTATGCCAATCAGAAATGCGAAGGCGTAAATGTAATACTCACCGACCGCAACGCGCTCGACGCGCCCGTGCTAGGCATCGAGCTAGCTTCGGCGCTAAGAAAGCTCTATCCCTCCGACTACAAAATCGAGCGCATCACCGAATTGCTGGTGAATCAGTCGGTCTATGACGCGCTGATCGCCGGCGAAGACCCGCGGCGAATTGCGCAGGATTGGCAGGAGGGGTTGGAGAAGTTCGAGGCGGTAAGAAAGAAGTATTTGCTGTATTAAAGACGGTAGCCCATTCAAGCCACGTTTGGCTTGAATGGGCTAGCTCTATAAGTCAACCACACTTCCGACCGCTGCTTCGCGTTTACACGCCGTCCGTTCCTTATTCCTAACGCTAGCCGGCTTTAAAGCCGGCCCCGCCCGACGACTTAGCACTCGCCCTAATGGGACATGGAGTTCGTATTCGATGCGGTTACTCTTCCATGCGCCTCATCGGACATCTTCCTGAGCTCAGAAAGAAACGGATGGCTCGCCGCTGGCGGAGTGACTTTGCCCGTCAGGATAGAGTCGGGTCGTTCCACGTGGCCATATAGGAGTGCAGTTTCATCCTTGTCCTGCTTTACCACGGTTCCGGAAAGATCCACGCCGGCAAAGAGCCCCCGCGAACGCGAGTACGTCAGGATCTTGTCCTTCATCTCAAGGTCGGTATCGGCCGCAGTGTCGCGTCCCACCGGACCTGCGGATGCAGACGCATCCCCGCCGATTTTGAAATGGTCTGAGATCAGGTGCTCTACTCCTCTATCGCCCATAAACACCATCACCAAGTCGGTAGCTTCGCCGCCCAACTGCAGGCCCCAGCTACCCCCGGTTATGTCGATCGGCAGAGGAGCGCTCCAACCGTGTTCGGTGCGGCAGGATGCCACGCCGTGCCCGTGTTGGCCGCCAAAACCAATAGCGATTTTGACCAGCGAAGGTACCACCGCAATGCACTTGGCATGGTCCAAAATTTTGTCGGGAATCGCGTGATCGGGAGTCGCCATGACCTGCGATAGGACGTTGGCCGACGAATCGATACGCTTATCTATGCTGGATCCTTTGTCATCAGCTGCCGCCCAGCTCAAGCAGGCGAAAACCATGGCTACGGTGGTCAGAGTCAATAGAAAATTCTTTTTTTTCACGTTACCCTCTCTATAGTTAGGTTCTGTCTTTAGTTAGGTCCTGTCTTTGATTTAGGCTATGGCCCACCACGACTCAATGCCATCACGTCGAAGCCCTAGATCGATGCTGTCCATGCTGTAGTCCCCCTGTAGCTGGACTCTCCAGGTGGAACCCAAGCCACCCGCACCTTCGACAATGCCGAGGTATCGGTGTGATCGGTGGGTCTTAGAATTTCTGGGAATGTCCTGCGGAGCCCGGTGGCAAATCATGTCTGACCGTCAGCGGGCCCATAATTGACTTTTGCCGGGCTGGAAGCCCTGCCAATAATCCAAGAAGATAAGGAGCGCACGAGTCGATCTGATGATTATTTACTTGACGAAGTACGGACGCTCTGCCATTGTGTCCTTGTAATGGACGCAAACCTCAACGTTTCCGAGGCTTACCGAGTTCCAAATCAGGGTCTTTTTCCCTTAGTTTCCGAAGCAATTGCTGCTTCAACTTTGAGGCCAGTTCTCGCATTGGAACGCGGTCTAGCGGATGCTTTTCTGTTTTGCCCCTCCGAGGTTGACTAGCCATGACTCTCGCAGACCTCACTCAGATGTTCTCTACCGATGAGCAATGCCGCAACGTGCTCAAGAGATTGCGCTGGCCTGCGGGCGTTGAGTGCATCCGCTGCAAAGACAAACGCGTATTTGAAGTGCCGACGCAGAAAAAATTTGAATGCGTTGAGTGCGGCTATCAGTTCAGCGTGCTGACACAGACCATTTTTCACGATACCCACCTTCCGCTGGAAACGTGGTTCATGGCTGTGCTTCTTTTGGTGGAAGCGCGTAAAGGCATGAGCGCTAATCAGGTCAAGCGCACCCTTGGAGTCAGCTACAAGACCGCATGGTATCTCTGCCATCGCATCCGCGCCGCAATGAAGGAAGTCGAGAGGACCATGATGGACGGCACGGTTGAGGTGGATGAGACCTACATCGGAGCCAGCGAAAAGACTTACCGCAAACCCGGTCATGGGGATTGCAAAAAACAGACCGTAGTCGGCATCCGTCAGCGCGGTGGCGATCTGCGATTCTTTCATGCTCAGGATGTGAAAGCCGGAACACTCGCAAAGTACGTTCGTGACACGGTGAGCGAAGACGTGGATGTGATTGCGACCGACGAACTGAACGCCTATCCGATTGCTCTCAAGGGCACTCCGTTTGCAGATCGGCATGAGACGATTAAGCACAAATCGAAAGCCTATGTGGACGGGGATATTCACACGAACACCGTCGAACCTGCATTCTGGCTGCTCAAGCGGGGCATCATCGGGACGTGGCATCGAATCAGCGCTAAACACTTGGGCGCGTATCTTGCTGAGATGGAATTTCGTCTCAATCGCCGCAACAATCCTGATCTTTTCATGGATACGTTGCGGCATATGGTTACGGCTCCGGTTCTAACTTTTCAAGAGCTGACTGCATAGAATCTTTGAAGGCAGGGCGCTTCTTAAAGGCATCATAGAAACCGTCGAAAGTCTTCGCGAGATCGCGCCGCAATTTGTTCCATCCCTTAGCGTCCCGATTCGGAGGAACCATGTCGCCGCCAATGCATTTATATAAATCGTCGCGCTCCAAAAGACGAAACTTGGCGAAGGCATCTTCCATTTCCTGCATCAGAGGTGCGCCAACAAATGAAGGGGGCTGTTGATCTTCTGTGAACATCACATCGGTTTCAAAGCCGCACTGGTCGATCGAGTTCTTCACCTGATAGATGACATAAGCCGCAAGACTGATTGCAACTGGCAACGGTAGGCGCGAAACGTAAAATTTTTTCAGTAGGGATTCGGCTGTGCTCGCGCCGACTCCCACGGCCCGATAGCCTTGCGCCTCATTTAGCGTTAGCTTATGGGAATACCAGAGACAGTTGTGTTTTTTCACGGTGCAGCCGAACAACACCTCATAATCAGGCCTTTCGTTCCACGGATACGACGCGAAGGGAAGGACAGCTTCAGAATAGAACTTGGAATGCACCTCTCTGAATTTCTCGGTCATCTCGGATGTCTCATCCCAATCCCATGCCTTCTGCCCCCAGCAAAATTGAAGTTTTGTTGTGACGGCGTCTATATATGGTCCGTTGCCAGCCCCAGCTACCAACAGACCTCCGATGCTCGACGAGTAAAGAGATTCAATTTTCCGTTGGTCCTTCTTGAAGTCTCCTTCCGTTTCCTGTCGGTCGGCAGCGATGACCACACCGTCATGCGCGATGAGTCCTAGGGCGATTGTCATTGGTCACCTCCGGGACAAACGGTTTTTGACATTTGGGAAGCAGTCCGTTGGATTAGGTACATGCGCCAATGAAAGCATGCACCCTTATACTTCGTCAAAGGTATAACCGTCAGTCGGTCTCGCGATTATCCAACCCTCCACTAGTGGCCAAACGCGATTTGGATAACTCTCCGTCGAAACTCGGCATCCTAGCCGCTAATCCATGCTAATCTCGGGCTGATCGCTGTAGCCTAATCATAAAGTTCGACTTTCGGAGGTCAGGATGCGAGGAGCTCTAACCCTACTTCTCTTATCTGGAATGGCTCTCGGGCAACAACCCTCGCCACAACCCGCCCCCGCTCATGCACCAAGTGACGTCTCCACCCTGGCCCCATCGGCTTCTCAAGAAAGATCGAACGAAGTTACGATCCCCGCCGGAAGCCAGATTCCGCTGACGCTGAAGCAGGCCATCTCCACTAAAAACGCCCGCGAAGGCGATGCCGTCTACGCCGAAACCGCATTTCCATTTCTGATCAACGAGCGCGTCGTTGTCCCCGCCGGCACCTACGTTCAAGGCAAGATCGCCCACGTCGAGCGCGCCGGACACGGCAAAGGCCGCGCCGAAGTCCTGATGCACTTCACCTCTTTGATTTATCCCAGCGGATACACCGTGATGCTCCCGGCCTCGGTCGAAAACACGCCAGGCGCAGATGACAAGGGCGTAAAAGATTCAGAAGGCACCATCCAGGAAGATAAGGACACAGGAAAGAAAGTGGAAGATTCCGCGAAAAACGGCGTCTACGGAACCATGGGCGGAGCCACGGCTGGAGGTCTGGCCACCGGTACTTTGAACGGCGCGCGCGTGGGAGCCGGAGCCGGAGCAGCAGCAGGCATCGCGTGGGCCTTGCTCAAACGCGGCCCGGACGTGAAGCTGGATGTAGGAACTTCGATCCAAATGGAAATCCAGCGCCCGATTAAGATCGATCCTTCCCGCATCGCGGTCGCAAAGGCAGCGCCGTAAACCACGCCGCAGAAAATCTACTTCAAAATAAAAAGCGCATTCACATGCGCAGTCACAGTTACGTCTTGCGGCGTGAATTCCTCCGTGGGAGCTGGTACTGCCGCCGCGCCGGGCGACACAGCCATGGCTCGAGCCATTCGCATCGGCATGGGCCGCGAATTCTCAAAGGTGTCGATCGATGCATAGGATAGCTCTCCGAGAGTTCGGCCACTCGTCCGCGCCAGCGTCTCTGCGGAATTCCGTGCCCGTCGGTAGGCATCTTCCACAGCCTTGTTTTTGGCTTCGTCCATATTTTCCAGAATGTAATTCAGCGTCTGCCTTTCGCTCACGTTAGCTTCAGCCAGTTGCTGCGTAATTGGCCCGATCTTGGAAAAATCCTTTAGCTTAAGCGTCACATCGGTCGTCACGCGGTACCCGATCAGCTTTTGTTTGGCATTTCTCCAGTCGTACATTGGCTGCACTGAAAAAAATCCTATATTCGCCGCCTTTGGTTCGATTCCATTCGCATGCAAAACCTGCCGGACTGCCTCCACATCCTTCGACGCTTTCTGATAAGCGGCCGCCGAAGTCTCGTCTTGTGCCGAGATATTGAACTCCAGCACCGCCGTATCGGGCGCTGATTCGTATTTGCCGTCAGCGCCCACATAAATTGAGTTGGGAAGTGCGGTCACGGTGGGATGTTCTTGCGCCAAAACCATTGGCGCGAACGCGAGTAAAGCCAGTGCTACGAGACCGTACTTCATAATCGCCCTCCACGGTGAGTTTGCTCGGCGCACTGCCAGAGCAGGCTGCCTGCATAGCTAGAACGAGTTTAGGCGTAAAGATTGCGGGAAACCGCAGGATTCTCTTAAGACTTGCTTAAGATACGCTTAAGATACGCCCGAGGCGCTCCGAAGCGTCGCCGGAGAACCGGATGGGTAGCTCTGACCGTTGATTTCTCTCCGCAAACTTTCGAAGAGTTCGTCCGGCATTTTCTGGAAGATTTCGACAACTTCGGGATCGAACTGGCGTCCGGACCAGGCATTAATCTCAGTGCGAGCCTGTCCCAGCGTGCGGGCAGGCCGATACGGACGATCCGAGACAATGGCATCCAACGTGTCGGCCACGGCGAATATGCGGGCGCCCAGCGGAATTTCTTCGCCTTTCAGCCGCCGCGGGTACCCCGAGCCATCGAAATGCTCCTGGTGCGCGTAAACGATTTCGCACACTTCGGCCAGAAAGGGAATTTTCTTCAGGATCTGGTAGCCGTGATAGCAATGCTCGCGCATGATCTCCGTTTCATCTTCGGTGAGCTTGCCCGGCTTCAGCAGAATGCGGTCAGGAATGGCAATCTTGCCGATATCGTGGAGAAAAGCGCCGCGCGCGATTACGTCGACCTGCTCTTTCGGCAGCCCCATGGCCCGCGCGATCGCCATGGTGAAGGCGGTTACCCGTTTCGAGTGCCCTTCGGTTTCGCGGTCCCTGAGGTCGAGCGCATCTCCCAGCGTTTGCAGAGTGATGTCGTAGGAGCGTTCCAGGTTGCGCAATGCATCCTGCAGCTGATCGGTACGCGCCGCTACAAGAGACTCAAGATTGGTCTGGTAGATGCGGTTTTCCAGCTTCAGGCGGCGGTTTTCCAGAGCACGCCCAACGGCGTTAAGCAACTGTTCCCGTTCAAACGGTTTCAGCAAATAGTCGTAAGCGCCATTCCGAATGGCCGCCAGCGCGATCGAAATATCATGCACCGCGGTAACCATCACCACGGGCATGTCCGGGAATTTCTCTTTGGTGCGCTCGAGCAGGCCAATGCCGTCCAGATCGGCCATCATCAGATCCGACAACATGAGCTCGAAGGTGTCGCCAGAACTCAGCAGAGCCAGCGCCTCGATGCCCGAACCCGCTTGTTTGCAGGTGTAGCCGGCGGCGGAAAGAATGGCGCAGACAATCTCGCGGATTGCCTCTTCGTCGTCTACAACGAGGATGCGGTCAGGCATGGCGCTTTTCGAATACTATCGGCGATTCTAATCCAGAGTTGAGATACCGAAAGTAACCAGTCAGGTCCGGAAAGAACATTGAGATCGAGCTCTGGCGTGATATTCAGAAGCCTGGCACTGTTACGTCTGAACTCGTGCCCACTCGACCGAATGATCATCGTCACAATCTGGTCCATGTTGAACGCCGCCGTTCAGCCTGTCTTTAGCAGGTTGAAGCCGGGGGAATGGGCCATGTTTGCGGTTCTGGCCGCTACCCTGGCCGTGCTGGCAGTTTTTCGGGAGCGTTACCTGGCGCTATGGGCAGCCGGTTGGACGATATTTGTTGGCTCACGCTTAATCGAATCCCACGGCGCCGCCCTGCGCATTGCAGCCCACTATATTCCTTCTTCAGCCCAGGCAGCATTCGTGGTCGCCATTGGACTGTTTGGCGCGGCCGTCTTCGCCTACATCCGCGAGCGGACACTCCTGGCGCCCCTTGCTGCCGTTACGGCGTGCACCGCCGGTTTTGCGGCAGTCCGACCGCTGCTCTGGCCCGATTCCTTGCCTCTGCGTTTCGCTCTGGAACTTTCCTATCGGATCATCCTGATTACGGTTGTTATCGCCTTACTGCGCGCCCGTCGAGGCCGCCGGGAAATTGCAGCGTGGCTGCTCGGATTGTTTCTTTTGGCCCAGTATCTGGCCTGGAGTCCTTTCACTGATCAGATTCCAGCCGCTATCTCCACCGCTGCGACGATCGCTCTCGGGCTCACCGTGTTGCTGATTTTTGTTCAGGAAGCTCGTGCCCGCTCGCAACGGTTGAGCGCGCTGCGAGCGATTACCGAAAGCATCATCCTCGCGCAGCAGCAGGGCGGCATGATGGATAAAGCCCTGGCCGAATTGCAACATCTCACCAGAAGCAAAGCTGCTTGGTTCCGTCTGATCGAAGGCGGTCACCTTATCGCTACTCATGCCGTCGGGGTATCGACCGACTTCGTACGTGAAGTAGGTGTAGCGGAGATGACGCCGCAAGTCTCGCACATGTTGCTGAACGGCAATCCCACGCCGGCCCGCGAGCTCGAGGCGAGTTTAGACGATGAACAATTGCTCAAGTCGGAGAAGCTGCGTTACCTGCTATTCGTTCCGGTTGTGGGCAAGAAATCGCCGATCGGCGTTCTGACTCTGGCGAACAATCGCGAGAGAATGCTGACCGGCGAGGAACTTGAATTTCTCGAAACCTGCGGTCACCACCTGGGAATTGCAGTCGAAAACTTCCGTCTGCTCGAGCAAGTACTGCGTTCGCAAAGGCAGTGGCGAAACACGTTTGACTCGGTTCACGACATCATTCTCGCGCACGATGCCGAGTTCCGCATCATTAAGGCCAACCAGGTTTTTCTCGAGCAACTGCAAAAATCGTCATCGGATGTGATCGGCAGCACATGCGAATCGGTTTTGCCGCACGGATCGGCCGAGTGGACCGGCTGCCCGTACTGCGCGCGCGGCGACGAAGAGATTACCGAAGGCGCCGATTCATGCTTCGGCGGCTTTTCGCTGGTTTCCACTTCTTCGTACAGCGAGCAGGGAAGCAAGCAGAAGGGCGTGATCCACATCGTTCGTGACATCACCGAGCGCCGCTCCGCGGAAGAGAAATATCGCTTGCTCTTCGATCAAGTACAGGAGGGTGTTTACGTTGCCACTCCGGCTGGGCGCTTGCTGGACTGCAATGACGCCTTCGTCCACATGCTCGGATTCCAGCGCCGCGAGCAGGTTCTCGCATTGAATCTCGAAGAGGACATTCGCATCGATGCCGGGCAGCGCAAGGCGTTCCACGATCTGATCGAACAACAGAATTACGTTCGCAACTTCGATGTCACCATTCGCCGCCAGGATGGAACCCTGCTGCAAGCCGCCGAAAGCAGCTTTGCCACTCGCGACTCCGCGGGGAAGATCGAGCGTTTTCAGGGTTTTGTTCTCGATGTGACCGAGAAGCGCCGCGCCGAAGACGAAATGCGGCGCCGCAACCGCGAGCTGAATGCACTGAACGCGATGGCCGTGGTTGCAACCCAATCCTTCGATCTCGATGAAATCCTCAACCTGACGCTGCGCCAGGTCGTCTCCCTATTTGGAGCCGAAAGCGGAGCCGTATATCTTTCCGATTCAGATGCTCCCACCTATCGCCGCCGTGCCGCTTGGGGACCGCGCAGCCGTGACGCCTCCCGTCCCGCGGAAATCAGCTTCGCTGACGGATTCGGAGATCTGATTACGCGCTCGCGCGCGGAAGTGATCTCAGCAGAATATCTGCCGCATCTTACCGGAGCGGTCGCCGACTTCATTCGCTCCAGCGCCGATGGCTCCTGGACATGGGTGTTGTTCTGGGGCAAGGACAGCCCGATTGGAATGATGGGATTGCGTACTCATGTGGAATATCAATATTCCAGCGCAGAAGAAAATCTGCTGGTCGCCATCAGCCGCCAGTTGGCTACAACCATCGAAAAAGTCCGCCTGTACGAAGAAACCTGCAAAGCCTACGAAGATCTGCGGCGAACCCAGGAACAACTGCTGCAAAGCGAAAAGATGTCCGCGGTGGGCCAGTTGATCGCAGGCGTCGCCCACGAGTTGAACAATCCTTTAACCGCGATTCTCGGCTATGCGCAGCTCCTCGAAAGCGAAGGTCTGAACGAGCGGGCGCATGACTATGTCGCGAAAATGTTCAAGCAGGCCCAGCGTACGCACCGTGTTGTACAGAATCTTCTCTCCTTCGCGCGGCAAAGAAAGCCCGAGCGCTCGGAAGTTGA
>Ga0070735_10004706_pt1 | contig 11435 bp, 11 predicted proteins | sample Coa_R1_FD_66443 | JGI IMG/M metagenome (GOLD analysis project Ga0070735, IMG submission 66443) | Surface soil microbial communities from Centralia Pennsylvania, which are recovering from an underground coalmine fire - Coalmine... | ecosystem: Environmental > Terrestrial > Soil > Unclassified ... | reverse complement strand
GTGAGATCGGGCGATTCGCTCGGATCGATCGGCGCAACTTTCGGCATTCAGGCTGAAGATATCGCACGCGCCAACCGGCTGCAGATCGACTCGACCCTCGAGGTTGGCCAGACCTTGCGGATTCCCAACCCGTTCGCGGCACGGATGCGCGAGCTGGCTGGCGAAAATCAAAAGCTCACCGACCAGCTTGCAGGGCTGCAAAAGCGCGCCGACGACGCGGCCTCGTCGCAGACCGGCCTCCAGGCGCAAGTGCAGCAGCTTACTGCCACCAACCGCGAGTTGAAGCATGACGTGCGGGTGCTGCCCTGGTGGAAAGACGCCGTTTACAGCGCCGCGATAGTTTCGCTACTGCTGCTCGGAGTGACGGGACTGGCGGTGCTTGAATGGTTCCTGCTGCGCCGGCGCTTTATCGCGATCGCCGACCTCAATGAATCGCTGCGCCGGCTCGACCAGCGCTATCGGGCGTTGTTGGCCAAGGCGGAGCTGCGGATGCAGGAGCTGTATGGGCGGCGGCGGCGAGGAATCTCGGAGGATCATGAACGCCCTAAAATCCCCGAAGAGGCCGACCTCGACCGCCTCGATGAGCAGTTGCACGATGTGCTCGAGCGCCATCTGAAACAGCTTGGTGGACCGGTGCGTCCGCGCCGCCGCGCGCGCTGGGACGAAGAATTCGGCGTTGTCACGCCCCCGGTAGAAGCGCGCTCGATCCGCCGCTAGCCCTTCCGCCTCCGCGCTGCCTGAACTTTCGGGCTGGTCTTCGTATTCCACTTGGCCGCTTGGCGGAATTGCGTGCGCGCGGGCTTCGCGCCCTCGGCTTGGGCGGCCCTTGTGATGCGTGCGGCTGATGGAGAATAGTGGATTACGCGAAAGACTCTAGCAACGTAATAACGGAGTAGGGATCAATGCGAAAAATGAAGACCGCCGCTCTCACCGCTGCGCTCGGGCTCGGCGCCATGCTGGCCATCGGAGTTGCCGGCCAGGGAATCGCGGCTGACACGCAAAAATCGGTGACGGGCAGCCTGGAGGACACGTTCTGCTACAACGTGGTTGGGGCCAAAGGGCCGGCCCACGCGCAGTGCGCGCTCAAGTGTGCACAGAAAGGCATCCCGGTCGGCCTGGTCGAAAAGGGCACCGAGAAAATGTATATCCTGCTGCCGCCCAAGAACGAGGAGGCGATGCCCGAGGACGTGCTGAAGAACATGGAGAAGGAAGTAACGGTCACGGGCAAGGCCTACTCCAAGGGCGGAGTCGAATTTTTAACCGTCGAATCGGTGAAATGATCCGGTGCTAGCCGATCTTCTGCGGAAGGCGGCGCGCCTGTTCTCGTTTCCCGGCGCGCAGCATCTGCAGAACATTCATCCGCTATTGGTGCACTTTCCGATCGCTCTGCTGTTCGCAACGGCGCTGATCTATTGGCTGGGATTTCTGGCGCGGCGCGAATCGTGGCAGTGGAGCGGCCTGTGGACGCTCGTTCTCGGCGCGCTCGGTGCGGTGATGGCTGCCGCCACAGGTCTTTATGCGGCGCCCGGCGTGATGCTTGCCCCGTCGGTCAAGACGGCGCTGCTGGCATATCACAAGTGGACGATGATCGCGGTGGCGATACTGAGCGTGATGCTGGCGTTGTGGGCGATCGCGGCGCGGCCGATGCCCGAGCGGGGCCGCGGAGCATTTCTTGCGCTCCTGCTGCTGGTGGCGGCGCTTATCGCCAAGGGTGCCGATTACGGCGGGCGGATGGTTTACGACTATAATGCCGGCGGCTACGCGTGCGGCCAGCCAATCGAGTTCAGTCAGTAGGTCGGCGAATGAAGATGACACAATGCCGGCAGCCCGAGCGGCACGATGCGGGGTTACAGGCTCGGGATAGGGCCATGCGGCCGACACTCTTACGCCTGATTGTCATCGGCGCTGCGCTCGCCTTCGCCGCGTGCTCGATGCTGCATCGCGGCAAACCGGACAGCTCCAGCGCCGCGGGTGGGTCCTCGGCGGAAGCCTCATCCGCGGCTTCCGCCGACGCTTCGCCGTCGGCTGAAAGCAGTCCGTCGGAAACGGCGCCTGCCGATGCCGCAGCCGCCGAAGGCGGCGCGGGCGATTCGGCTTCGCCTCCGCCCGGCGCCACCGTCGCCATTACCTACGCGCACAAGGGCGATTACCTGGCCTCGCTGAGCGTATCGAAATTCAGCGGCACGGAGATGGTCGAGTCGCGCAATCTCGACGCGCAGCACGTGGCCTCGATTATTCGCTTCGACGGCGGCGTGCCGGTATGGGAGATAAAAGCCGATACCGGGGTGTTCTCGAAGCTGCCGGTGGTCGGCTCGGGCGATAAGTTCGCAACCAAGTCCGTGACCTATAGCAAAGTGCCGGCCCATTTCGCGCAGGTGACGCCGGAGAGCGGGCCGCCCGAGCCGCTCGAAGCCGGCCATTACTATATCTTTACCGCCCAGCGCGCCTCAGGAACCTCCAGCTATGAGGCCGTACGGGTTGAATCCGACGGTTCGCTCGACGGCTACGAAGCGGAGCCGCGCGCGGGAACCAGCTACATGCTCTGCTGCAATGTGAGCCCGGACTTCGTCCAGCCCGCCCCCCCGATCATTCCCGATGAGCCGAGCTCCGACCGTTAGTTCAATGGCCGGCGCACGGTCGGTCGAGGAGTCTAGATCTTCAGAAAAATTTCGCGGGTGCCCTCGGCGCTCAGCTTTTTGATCGAGGTCACGCGATCGCTCATCTGCGCCAGCGTCGAAAGCTCGCTGGAGCCCACATCGACCAGTACCGCGAAGATCGAGAATTGGAGTTCTTCCTTGCGCCGGCGCAGTTCGGCCAGCCACTCGGGTGCGACCTGGCTCTCCCCGTCGGTGATGATCACGATGTCGGCGCGGCGCAGCCGCTTGTGTTCGATCAGCTCCATCGCCGCGTCGATCGGCTGCTGGAAATCGGTGCCGCCGCCGGGAAAATATTCCGCCAGCTCCATCACCTTCCCCAATTCGGGCTGATAGCGCCGTTCCTGGTTCAGGTCGAGCACCTTCAGGCTGCCGGGGCCCGAAGAAAACAGCACCGCGCGGAACAGCCGGCGCTGGCGGCGCGCGATGTCCATCAAGGTCAGGCTCACCGCCTTGGCCCACAATTCCTTGTCGCCTTCCATCGAAGAGCTTACGTCGATGCACACCACCATCGGGCCCTTGCCCTTCTGCTCTTCCGCGCGCAGCCGGTACTGGAGCAGATCGCCCTCGAGCAGGCGGCGTCCGAAATCGCGCCGCAGGATCGGATGATGCATCGCGAGCAGCTCGGCCGGAATTAGCCGCCCCAGCTCCGAGCCGCGCTCGATGTCGTAAGCTTCGGCGACGCCGCGCTCCATCGTTTTGCGCCTAAGTGCGCGCGCGTCCTGCTTGAAGCGGCCGACCAGCCGCGCCAGCTCGCCGAGCTTGCGGTTGCGCGCGAGGTGCCGCCCGAGTTCCAGCCGCTCGCCGGCCGAGAGTCGGCCGCCCTGGCCGAATTCCAGACTGAAGTCGTGGCTGTCCTGCGCGACGCGATCTATTTCCTGCGCGAGGCCGAGGCTCTTCGCTTCCATCCGGCGCAACTCGCCGCGGTTGGCCTGGCCTATCTGCTCGGTCACCTGGCGCGCCTTCTGATTGAGCCGCGCCTCGGAAACCTGCACCGCGCGCGCGGCCGCCTCTTTGAGCTTCTCGATTTTTTTCTTCAGCTCCTCGTCGATCCGGGCTTCGCCCTCGGCCGGCGCCGCCGCCTCGGCCATCGCCTTGAGCTCATCGGCTCGCTGCGCCAGGTCCTCCTCCTGGTGCTCCAGGTCCCACAGGTCGAGCAGTTCGCTTCGGTTGAGCAGACGCTCCGAGCGCACCAGCTCGAGCGCCTGTTCGGCGAGCGCGAGGGCGGCGATCGCGGCCTTGTCTTCCTCGAGCAGGGTCCGGCTCTTGAGCGCTTCGAAGGCGGGAGACGCGACGAGCCGATCCAGGATGGTTTGATTGAGGATTGCGCTTTTGCGCACCGCGTCGGTCTTGAGCCAGACCAGGTTGTACTTGAACAGCGCGAAGAACAGGTCCCCCAGCAGCGCGTCGAAATGCGGCAGCAGGCGCCGCCCGGCCTCGACCAGCTCGCCGATCGCCGGCGCACCCAGCCCGATGTCACTCCAGGCGCGGCGATCGTAGCTGTCGCTTTCGATCCATGACGCGCCGGCCGGCACGACTGGAATATACAAGCGCCTTGGTTTGGCGGTCTTTTTTGCCATCGCGATGCCGCAAGCGCCGCGGGCGCGCCCCTTTATAGAGCCTAGCAGGCGGCTCGGCTGTGCTAAAATCCATGGGAGCGAATGCGCTCGGCCCTTGCGTGGCGGCCACTGCGCGAACCAAGATTGGTCAGACAGAGATGGAAACTCCAGCATCGCAAGGCGAACTGTCCAACCGCCAGCACTCGGTGCTGATGGCCACGGTGCAGGAGTTTATCGCCACGGCCGAACCGGTCGGCTCGCAACAGATTGCGATGCGCTATCCGCTCGGCGTGCGTGCCGCGATGGCCCGCAATCTGATGGCCGAGCTGGAGAGCGCGGGATATCTCCGCCAGCCGCACACCTCGGCGGGTCGCGTCCCGACCGACCGCGCGTTTCGCCACTATGTTGACCACGTAATGTCGGTGCGGCATATCGGATTTCAAGAGCGCTCGCAAATCGAGCTGTGCTATTCGGGTGGGCCGCGCGAGCTAGGCGAGGTGATGCGCGAGACCTCGCGCCTGCTGGCCCTGCTGACCGGGCAGGCGGCGCTGGTGATGGGGCCGCGGCTGGAGTCGATAAAGCTCGAGCGCGTGAGCTTCCTGCGTTTGCGCGAGCGCGAGGTGCTGGCGATTTTCGTCGCCGCCGCCGGTGGAGTACACAACCGCCTGGTGCAGACCGAAGGCGACCACGGCCAGGAAGAACTCGACCGCATGGCGCGTTACCTCAACGAGGCGCTGCACGGGCGCACGCTGGAGGAGGCGCGCGAATGGATCGAGGAGCGCCAGCGCGAGGATCGGGCCCGCTACGACCGTTTCATGCGCGCGGCGCTGGCGCTCGGTGGCGCGCTGGCCGAGCGTGTCGGCTCATCCGAGGTCTACGTCGAAGGCAGCGCGAAAGTCGCCGACCAGCCGGAGTTCGCCGATCACAAGCGCTTGCGTGAATTGCTTCACGCGCTCGAGGATCGCAGCGCCCTGCTCGACCTGCTGGAGCGCAGCGTTGCTCATAGCGGACTCACCGTGTCGATCGGCTCCGAAAATATCGATGCGCGCCTGGCGAGCCTCAGCGTGGTTGCCGCCTCCTACCAGAACGGCGCGATGGCGCTCGGGAGTGTGGCGATCGTCGGTCCGGTCCGGATGGACTACGAACGGGTCATCCCGCTGGTCGACTATACCGCCCGCACCCTTTCGCGCCTGCTCGAACACTAATCGCGTGTCGCGGCCTTGAGCGCCCGAACGCGGCGTGCGTGCGCCCCGCGCTTTTCTATTTGATGTAGATCACACCGAACTGGTTGTCGGTCACGTGGCCCGCCTCGTCCATCGTGAAGTTCGAGGTGATGTATCCGCTGGCGCCGGCAAACTGTCCCTCGCCGCCATCGACCCGCCACATCACGGCCCCCGACTTAAGTTTCGGCTCCGGACTGTCGCCGAGATGCCCCTGTCCGACGGTGCTGAAGCGGAGGCGATGATTGCCGTCACCGAAGCGGATGGTGCCCGACTCGACGAAGGAGGTCTCTCCGGTGATCGTAACCTCCGACTCGAACGACGCCTTGCCGCCGGCCGCCGACTGCACGCTGCCGTGCAGACCTTCGGAGCCGATAACGCTGGTGACCGTCGAACTCGGCGAACTGGTCGCAGCCTTGAGCACGTTCGGCGACGCGCCCGGTCCGCCCTGTCCCTTGAACTGCATGGCATAAATGATCTGCTTCATCGCTCGGTCTCCTGGGGGATATTCCGCGCCCATTGGGTCAATAACTGTAAACGGGCCGAAAACGCAAATTGATTCGTGTGGTGGCTTCCGCGCTATGCTTTGGCCGATCTTCTCCCGGCTTCGCCTGATCTTCGATTCTGCTTTTATAGATAGCGACGAATGAGTAATCAGAGCGCCTGCGAGGAATCCTCGCGCACTTAGGGTCACATACTATTTGGTTTGGTTTTTGCAAAACATCTCCCCCGACATGGTTATTGGAAACGCTGTATGTTTCTTAGATAGGCTTTAGCAGCGTATGTTCTCAAACGGCGGAGGAAACGCGATGAATCGATCTATGAATGTTGCGGTTGCGCTACGGCGGATTGCACGCAGGCCCTCCGGCCAGACCTTCTTGTTGGTGAGTATCGCTCTAGTCGTGCTCCTTGGTATGGCGGCCCTGGCGGTGGATGTCGGAGATTTATGGACCACCAGGCGGCTGATGCAGAGCGCGGCCGATGCCGGGGCGGTGGCCGGAGCCGACGAGATCGCGATCGGCGGCAGCAGCACCGCCATAACCGCGGCAGCCAAGGATGCGGCGTCGCACAACGGATTCGCCGATGGGGGAACCCGTCCGGGCGCCACTAACACAATAACCGTAGCGGTCCATAATCCTCCAACCTCGGGGGCCTTTGCGGCCAATTCCAACGCAGTCGAGGTGGACGTTTCACAGACTCAGCCGACCTATTTTATGAAGGTTCTCGGATGGTCGGCCGTTCCGGTTTCAACCAGCGCAGTCGCCGTGACGCTGGGGTCGGGTTCATGTGTATATTCTCTGGACCCCTCGGCGTCGGGAGCGACGACAGTAGGCGGCACTGCCAGCCTCAGTTCCGCGTGTGGCCTGTACGATAACTCGACCAGTAGTTCGGCGCTCACCGTGAGCGGTGGTGGAACGATTACCGCGCCACTGGTGGGCGTTGTGGGTGGAACCAACGTCAACGGTGGCGGCAGCACGCCTCCCACGACGGGGATTGCGCAATTTGGCGATCCGCTGGCCTATATGGTGGCTCCTACTATCGGCGCTAATCCGTGCCCTGGCGGCTTTCACACCCAAAATATCAGTGGGTCGATCACCGCCCCTCAGACGTACTGCGGGGGCATCCATATTAACGCCGGCAATACAGTAACTTTCGGTTCCGGCCTCTACGTCATCGACGGTGGCGGAATCACGATCGATGGTGGAGCTACGGTATCCGGTTCCGGAGTGACCTTCTATTTGACGGGAGCTAACGGCAACGGCAGCAACGCGACAAATTATTCTGGCGTCACCATCAACAGCACTGCAACCGTGAATCTGAGCTCGCCGTGCGACGGAGCGGCCAGTGGCATTCCAGGGATGCTGTTTTTTCAGGACCGCTCCATTACCAATGGTCACGGAAGCACCATCAACGGCGCCTCGGGCTCGACCTTCAACGGCGCCCTCTATTTCCCTACGACTTCTCTCAGCTACTCGGGATCCTCCGCCGTCAATGGATTCACGCTGATCGTGGCAGACACTCTCACCTTCGTTGGCAATTCCAACGTGGGCAACAACGTTACTTCTTGTCTCGCCAACGGCTCGCTGATCAAAGACGCGGCCCTGGTTCAATAGGGAGGGGAATCCGGTCATGAAATTGCGAAAATTTTTGCGAGGACAAGGCGCGGTCGAACTGGCTCTGGGGCTGCCGTTTCTGGTCCTCCTGCTATTTGTCATTTGTCAGTTCGCACGGGTGTTCTACGTGGCGATGGGCGTGGCCAGCGCGGCGCGGGCCGGGGTTCAGTACGGCGCGCAGAGCTACGTGAAGGCCGTTGACGACACCGGAATGACCGCGGCCGCGAGCAACGACGGCAAAAATATCGCCGGGCTTACGGTCGTCCCCAGTCATTTCTGTATGTGCGACGGCGCACAATGCAGTCCCTCGCAGTCCTCCGCCTGTATCGTCTCGTGCGGCGCGCCGCCATCCACCTGCACCGAGCCGAAGGTCTTCGTTAAGGTGACCACCAGTGCAACCTTTCGCACCGGCCTGAGCTGGGGCCTCCCCAACACCATCCCGCTAAGCTCGGTAGCGGTGCTGCAGGCCCAGAAGGGAACATCATGAAGTCGCAAACGCGCATGAACCTCACACGTCACGCACGCAGATGGTCTCGCGGGCAGACCTACGCCGAATTCATGATGGTAGTGCTGCCGGCGCTGTCGCTCATTTTCGGCGTGGTCAGCTTCGGGATGATCATTTATACCTACAGCTTCCTTTCCAATGCCGCCCGTGACGCCGTGCGCTACGCGATCGTCCATGGCTCCAAGAGCACGTCGCCGGCGACCTCGGACAGTATCCAGACATTTGTGCGCAGTGAGGCAAAGGGCATCAATCCCGGTTCGATAACCGTCACCTCCTGCTGGAATCCCCAGGCGCCGCCCAACCAATGTCCGAGCCCAACCGGGAACAACGCGCCAGGCAAGGTGGTGAGCGTGAGCGTGGCGTACAACTATCATCCGTTTTATCCCTTCAACAACGTAACCCTGCCATTGTCGAGTTCAGCGCAGATGGTAATCAGCTATTGACCCGGACCGCAGCCGGCCATTGAGCCCCCGAAGGCGGCGACGCTCTCGGGGGCTTTTCTTTTTGCGGACTTTTCTGCGACAAACTTGATTTGACACTTCGCCGTCGGTACGCTTCGCCGGGCCAGACGCGGCGGATCCGCTGCGGCCGACGCGCAATCCATTTAGGAGAAGATGATGCCATGGCGGAATATATTGACGTAGAACGGGCGCGCGCGATGACCGGCCTGCGACTGGTGCTGACGCCCGGCGTGCCGGGCCCATGGAGCGAGGCGGCCAAGAGCATCCTCTACGTCAAGAAACTCCCCTACGTAAAAGTGCGCCAGGAGCTGGGCGGCGCCAATCGCGACTTGCTCGATTGGACCTCGCAGGCGAGCGCCCCCGTGATGGTCTGGAATGAGGAATGGCCGCGCAGCCTCTGGAACGACCAACTCTACCTGGCCGAGCGGCTCCAGCCCAATCCGCCGTTGGTTCCGGCCAACCTCGAGGACCGTGTACTGATGTTCGGCTATGCCAATGAAATATGCGGATCGAATGGGTTTGGATGGACCAAGCGGCTGTTGATCATCCGCCAGGGCCTCGCCAATCCCGACGAGGCCGGGCGCCAGCTCTTTACCTACCTCGCCAACAAGTACGGCTATGACAAGGCGGCCGCGGAGGCCGCGCCGGTGCGCCTGGTGGGAATCCTGCAGGCGCTCACCGCCCGTCTTGAACTGCAGCGCAAACGCGGCAGCCGGTTCTTCATCGGCGACACACTTACGGCGCTCGACATCTATTGGGCGACCTTTGCGGCGATGAACAATCCTATGCCCGACGAGTTATGCCCGTTGTCGCCGGCATTCAGGCGGGTGTACAGCAACACCGATCCGGCGATTAAAAGCGCCACCGCGCCCATCCTGCTCGAGCATCGCGATTTCATCTATCACAGCTATCTGGAATTGCCGCTGGACTTTTAAACGGCGGGCGGCGCTTGCGCGGGTTGTGACCGTAGCGCCCCCAGCGCGTCCCGCACGCGTGCGCTCTCGGCGCGGAGCTGACTTAAAATCGCCGAAGCTTCCGCGTGCGGACCGCGGCGGCCGATCTCTTCAAGTATCGAGCACAACTCGTCAAGGCGATCGGCGCCGAAATTAGCCGCCCCGCCACGCAGCGCATGAGCCTGCAGGGCGAGGGCGGAAGGGTCATCGTGCTCGATGGCTTTTGCGATAGCGCTCAGGCGCTTGGGCAGGTCGGCGGCGAAGAGATCAATCAATTCATCGATCAGTGATTCCTTGCCGCGCATCGAATCGCGCAGGCGATCGATCCGGGCGAAGCTCACCGGCACCCGGTTCTCTGGCGCGGCCATCCTCATGTCGTCCCTCGCCGCAACGCCGGGCGCAGCGTGACCCAGCGACCGGACCTTGGACCGCGCGCCGCTCACGCCCGGGTGCGAGTTATTGCTGTTCGGCGGCCTCATGGGGATGCCGCTCGCCGAAACTTTCGTTGCCCAGCCGCCGCATGAAGCGATAGAGCGTCGCACGCCCGATACCCAGGCTGCGCGCGGCCTCGGCCCGATTGCCCTTGGCCTTGGCCAGTGCCCGGGCGATTCGCTCGCCGGCGGCCTTGTCGAGATATTCGCTCAGCCCGACGTCGCCGCTTTCTTCCAGCGCCGCGGCGCGGTGCGCCCGTACCTCCGCCTCGTTCGCCGGCGGCAGGAGAGCCAGGTCCTCGCTGGTGGGTGGCGCGATTGCCGGCGGGGCCGGCAACGAAGCTCCAACGCGATCGAGCATCAGGTCAGAGGCGGTGATTACCTCGGTGCGAGTGAGAACCACGGCCCGTTCCATCGCGTTTTCAAGTTCGCGCACATTGCCCGGCCACGAGTGCAGGAGCAGCATCTCCGCGGCCGCCGGGTCGAGCGTCATATGGCGCCCGGTCTTGGCCGCCATCTGGGACAGGAAATTTCGCGCCAGCGCCAGGATGTCCTCGCGCCGCTCGCGCAGCGGCAGGAGCTGGATGGGTATCACGTTGAGCCGGAAATAGAGGTCCTCGCGAAACTGGCCGGCTGCGACCTTGTCCTTGAGCGAGCTGTTGGTGGCGGCCACGATGCGCACGTTAATTCGCCGCGGTTCCGAGCCGCCGACCCGCAGCACCTCGCTCTCCTGCAACACGCGCAGCAGCTTGGCCTGGAACTCGGGGCTGATGTCGCCGATCTCGTCGAGCAGTAGCGTGCCGCCCGTGGCGCGCTCGAAGCATCCCTGGCGCGCCGCAACGGCGCCGGTAAAAGCGCCCTTCTCATGACCGAACAGTTCGCTTTCGAGCACGCTCTCGGCAAAGGCCTTGCAATTGACCGCAACAAACGGATGTCCGACCCGGTCGCTCCAGTAATGCACCAGCCGCGCGATCAGCTCCTTGCCGGTGCCGCTCTCGCCCTGGATCAGGACCGTGGAGTGGCTGGCCGCGATCCGCCGCACCATTTCCATCAGTTTGCGGCTCTCGATACTTTCGGAGACCACCGAGTCCGGGCCGAACCGCCCGGAGAGTTCCTGGCGCAGAGTGTCATTTTCGTGTTGAAGCTGCTCCAGTTCGAGCGCTCGTTTTACGCGCGTCTGCAGCTCGAAGACCTCCACCGGCTTGGTAACGTAATCAAATGCGCCGGCATGCATCGCCGCCACCGCGGCCGAGATACTGCCGAAACGAGTGACCAGGATGATCGGCAGGCCAGGGACCCGCCGATGCAGCTCGGTGAGCAGTTCGTTGCCCTCCATGTTGGGCATCATGATGTCCGAGATAACCAGGTCCGCAGCGCGGCGCTCAAAAGCGGCCAGCGCCTCACTTCCGTCGTTGCAGATTTCGATTTCGCGCGTCGGGTCGCTCAAGGCCTGCTCGAACAGGCGCTGATCAACTGGATTGTCTTCAACGATTAGTATTCGATGCATATAGAAGTTCCGTCCCTGTCTCACAACAGGA
>Ga0070735_10004705_pt1 | contig 11435 bp, 6 predicted proteins | sample Coa_R1_FD_66443 | JGI IMG/M metagenome (GOLD analysis project Ga0070735, IMG submission 66443) | Surface soil microbial communities from Centralia Pennsylvania, which are recovering from an underground coalmine fire - Coalmine... | ecosystem: Environmental > Terrestrial > Soil > Unclassified ... | reverse complement strand
CCGAGGTCGGTGATGATGCAGTGGAAGGCGTAGTCGGTGACGGCTTTGTCGTGCGCTTTCTTCATCCAGGTGTCAAAAGCCTGACGAAGAGTCTGACCTTTATATTGGATAGCAAAATCGATGAGGGTGGTGGTGCCGCCGAAGGCTGCGGCAATCGTGCCGGTTTGGAAGTCGTCGGCGCTGGTGGTGCCGCCGAAGGGCATGTCCAGGTGGGTGTGAACGTCGATGCCGCCGGGGATCACGAGAAGACCCGCGGCGTCAATGACTTTGCCGGCGTTTTCGACGGGGAGCTTGGCGGCTATCGCGGAGACCTTGTCGGCGTTGATGCCGATGTCGGCGACGTAAGTGTCCGAGGCGGTAACGATGGTGCCATTGCGGATGACGGTGTCAAAGCGCATAAGTTGCCCCTCGGGAGGCGGACCCGTTTGTGAAATTATGAAAATGGGTCAAGCTGGGGGCCCCCTCCCCGGTTTTTTCGCAAGTGTTCATTCTAAAGGGTTTTAAGTTCAATGTTTTGGAAGTGTTCATTCTGAAGAGGTTGCGGGCGCATTTTGCGGAAGTGCTCATTCTAAAGGAGTTATGGACGTGGCGAATGGGTTGCGAGTGGCGAGAGAAGTGGGGCTGCAAAGGAGAGGAACAGCGTGTGGGGGACAGAAGGGCAGGGCGGGAAGAAATCATAGGGAATGATAGCACAGGATCGGATTACTGTCAAGGTAATGGTACTAAATCTACAGCATTCGAATTGAGACGAAATAAGGGGAATGGATAGAAGGGGTTCGCGGGAATTTGAGAGTTTGGTGAGACGGAAACGAGTGGAGATTGGAGTGCGAACTCATCGATTCTCTTCGCCAGCCAACACCCGTCGCCGCTTGCACTTTGGAGTCCGTACGCGACTTGGCAAGCCTAAGCACGGGCGGCAGAAGCTAGCCTCTACGACACGGGAAACAATCTGCCGGGCGTTGCTATCAGTTCATGGATATATCGCCGATTTTTATTTCTTCCATGCGCTTGGACTCCAACTGTGCTTGATCACTGGGTACGACGTACAGCTTCGAGCGGGCGGCCCAGGCACCGGCTGAAATATCGACTCGAATCCAGTACTCGTTTCCGGGAGCCATATCGAGATCATTGATGGGCAGTTCGTTGTCGACGTATTTTTTTGATACGGAGATGGTGTGCATGCCGGGCGCGAGGAGCATGCGGATTTCTTGAGAATTGGCGATCGGTGTAATTTTCTTACCATCGACAAAAATATAGGGTTTCTGCGCCGCGGCAGTGAGCCGGTGCGGACGATACACATGCAAGATCGTTGTTTGCGAGGCGGCAAGAGGCGATGAGTCGTCCGCGGATGCAGAGCTGTGAACTGGTGATGGGACAGGTTCTGGAGTGGAATCGTTCCTAAGAGCAGAACGTTGTATAGCAGGTTCCATAACCGGCGCTGCCGCCAGAAGCGCTGAGTTGTTGGCGGGCTCCGAAACGTGGGCGGCTGGCGCCGCAAGTTCCGGAGCTGGATTGCCCGTAGGTGCAGAAGTGTGTGCAACGGGCGCGGCGGGCTTTAAGGTGGAATTGCTGAAAGCGGCACGGACGTCGCTGGCATCCAGTATTCCGCGGAATACCTCAGCCACGCCCTGACTGATCCACGTCTGGACTTGGTAGGGAGTGAGCGGTGTGCGGGCGGTTCCCCAGCCTATGCCGGAGGTGCCGCCGGAGAACGCGTACGTTTCATGGAAGCGCCAGCCCTCGGGCGAAGAGCCATCCACCGTGAGCGAGGTTTGCGCCGGGCATTTCCACACGTTCTTAAATGGGCTGTACGTACAGGGAGAGACGGTGGTGCCGTGGATGTTGAAGGTGAGCGTCAAGAGGGGCGGGGGATCGCGCGGGTCTGGAGCGGTGAAATGATTTTGGCGGGAGGGATATTTGGATAGCAGCACTTTATTCATATCGGAACTGATGGTGGACCGGAGATCGATGTGTGTTGGAGTGTCGGCTGCTTCGCCGAGAAAGGCCACCAAGATATAGCGTTGCTGTGCGAATAATTTCTCTGCTTCTCGCTGGTCAAGCCAGTTTTTGTTTTTGAGTTGCCCTAACAAACGCTGCAAATTCGGGTCGTTGCTATCCGCCGCGCCCATGGCCAGAAGTTGCTGGCCCGCTTCATATCCGACCATCGGCTCATTGAGGCTGATGGCCGATGCCGCGCGAAGCTGCCAGAGCAACAATTCGTGAACATGCTTCCGTAAGAACGGCGTGCTCTGATCCAGAAACTGATTCAGCGATGCTTTCTGTTGTTCCAAATCCGTGGTTTGCTGCGCCTGTCGCGCCAGTTCGATCAGCGCGTTGTAGTCCACCTTGTCCATGCCTGTAAGGCGTTCGGAATTTGTGTCCGCCACTGGCTGGGGAGGCGCCACGTTGTTTGCCGGCGCATTGCCGTTTTCCGGGGAATCGGCCGGCTTGGGAGACGCGAGGGCGTTGTCCAACAGCGCCTGGGCTTTAATCAATCGTTGATCGCCGGGATAGAGAAGGAGAAGCGCGGCCACGGTCTGTTGCGCTTCCGCGTATTTGCGATCGTGAACCAGGTCGGAGAGTTTTTTGAGTACGTCGTCCGGCGCTTGTGCAGTTGGCGCCGCCGTTGTCGTGGTGGCGGAGACGCCGGTCTGGGCCAACGCCGTAAATGGCAGCGCGAAGCTAAAGCAAATCAGACAAGTCAGACGGCAAAGTTGATGGCGAAAGGACTCCATGACTGTGACCCCCATAGATTTTCAGTTGTTCGGCGTCGGATTCAGCGGTGTGGCCGTCGCGGGCGGCCCAGGATGGCCTTGCGGAGCCGAGCCGGGCTTTCCGGCTGTGTTGACCGCCGCGGGTTCGGCTTTCTTTTGCGGTTCGCCGGCCTGAGCGGCGAGTTTGCCGGCAGGGACTGGCGTCGGAGAACCAAGCAGTTCGATGTCTTTGTCTTGCGGCAGGACAACTTGCGACTGTGGCGTTGTAGATTGTGGCAGCGTTGAAAGCAGTTCTATGTCCTTATCTTGCGGCAGGACAACTTGCGATTGAGATGCACCGGATTGAGACAAGATTGAAAGCAGTTCGATGTCTTTGTCTTGTGGGAGGACAACCAGTGAACGGGCAGGCGCCGGAGTCGTATTCGTCAAAACCCCGTCGAGCTGGGTCCTAAGCAGTTCCGGGTCGACAGATGTTTTTTTCGCACCACGCAAGTCCACGATGTGCGAATCAGAGCCAAGATCCACCAAGCCCAGGGGGGATGAATTGGGGTTGCCGACAGAAGAATGGCTGAGATGATCGTGATTAAAATTTCCGGTGTTGGCAGGAGTATTGCGCAAAAACTGGGCTAATGAGCCGCTCGTCTGTCCGGCCACGTCAGCGTCTTGCAGCTTTTGTTTTGCGAGCGCGAGATTGTGGAGGGTGTTCGAGTCGTTTGGAAAAATGGCGAGGGCTTTCTGAAATTCATTGATCGCACCGCGATAATTTTTTTGCTTGAACAAGTAAAGGCCACTGTTGTTGAGCTGCTCGGCGGCCAGTTCCCGTTGTTGTTCCGCGGGGTCCGGCGGCGCCAAGGCCGGCTTGGTTGGGAATAACAATTGATGAAGTCCCTGGCCTATCATGGTGCCTCCCAGCACGGCTGCCTGCATGCCAAGCTGCTGCTGAGGAGTAAGGGCTGGAACAGCAGGGGCGGTCGAGCTGGCAGCCGCAGCGGTCTTTGGACAAGGCGAACCTTGGGCTAACCAGTCGTTGTAGGCCATCGAGGCGGGGATGCTGCAGTTGATCTTATATTGCGTCCATTCAGCATTGGATTGAGCGGGCGCCGGGTGTGGTATGAGAAGTAACACGACCGTCAGCAAGTAGGCTGGGCGATGCCGAGGTGCGAGACGAGCGGGGGGCTCAGTCTCGAACATGCGTTTTAATACTCCCGTGGCATTTGGCACGCAGCCTCCATATTTGCGGTTCGAGACGCGCCTAGCGACTCTCATGAGAAATTCTGCGGATTGGTGACGCCAATAGGAATAGTACCAACGGCCAAATGCTCGTTTAGGTGCTTCCCTGGATACTGCCGGTAGGTTCATGTTCGATCCCTTTGCCCACACCGTGGTTAGACCGATGGGTGGTTGTAGCGGGGTAAGACGTCACGGGCGTAGGTGTCGAGGGTGTTTTCTTCTTCGCCGCACATCAGATAGATGTTGAACTGCGTGACGCCGACCTTGCGGAGGGCTTCGAGCTTTTTGCGGTGGGCTTCGATGGGGCCAATGATGCAGAAGCGGTCGATCACTTCATCGGAGACGAAATCGGCGTTGTCGCTGCCGACTTCGCAGTGGTGATGATAGTCGTAGGCGCCGCGGTTTTGGACGAAGGAGGTGAGCGCGGGAGGTAGTTCCTCGGGTTTGTATTTGGAGATTAAGTCCATCACATGGTTGGAAACGAGGGCGGGAAACCAGCGGACGTGGTCCCGGGCGGTTTCCAAATCGGCCGAGGGCCAAACGGGGGCGGCGGACATTACCTGGAACTTGCTGAAGTCGCGGCCGGCTTCTTTGGCGCCCTCGCGGACAAAGCCGAGGCACCAATCGATGAGATCGGGGTCGGCAAATTGCAGGATTACGCCATCGCCTATTCGTCCTGCCGTGCGCAGGGCTTTCGGGCCGTAGCCGGCAACCCAAACAGGTGGGATCTCGTTGCTGGTCCAGGGAAAATTTGTGGGCACGCCGTCGAGGTCCACCGTTTTGCCGGCGTTTAGATCGCGGAAGACGCGGACGAAGGATTCGAGGTTCTCCAGAGTAGTCGGTTTTTTACCGAGAACGCGGCGGGAACTGTCACCGCGGCCAATGCCGAGCTGCATGCGTCCGCGCGAAGCTAGATTTAGAGTTGCGAAGAGGCTGGCGGAGACGGTGACATCGCGGACGGCGGGATTGGTGACGCAGGTTCCGAGACGCATGGTTTGCGTGCTGGCGGCCATCAGGGTCAGCAGCGGGAAAGGCTCTTTCCAGATTACATGGGAGTCGAAAATCCAGCCGTAGGAGAAGCCTGCGGCCTCGGCCTGTTGGGTGAGGCTGACGATGCGGTCGATGTGGATATCAGGTTTGATGGTTATTCCGAAGTCCATGGAACCTCCTCAACTATAAGGGATTAGCCCGATTCAGGGATGCGCTGCGAGCATTTGTGCAGTTCGTAGGAGCACAGGCTGAAGCCTGTGCCACTTTGTGGTGATTGCGAAATCCATGGTGGCCTCGTGAAAGAAGTTGAACAGTCGAAAGTTGAAAGTTGAAAGGAAAAGACAAGAAAAAGACTTTACACAGAGGACACAGAGACACAGAGGACACAGAGAAGAAAAAGCAGATTCCTCGCTTCGCTCGGAATGACAGTTTTGAGGTTTGGGCGGTTCGCGGGGTCATGTTAGTCCGCCGGTTGAGGGACGGGTGCGGGTCTGGGTGCTAGTGCGAGATAGGCGACGAAGCTTACGGCAAACCCTACGAACCACGCGTAATTGTAGAGCACGCGAAGAGCGTGGACGAAAAGGCCTATGAAAGCGACTCCGGCACCGGCCGCTAACGCGACGATGGCTTGCCAATTGATGCCGCGGGAGTATTCATATTGGCCGCCGTGCTGGTAGAGATCCTGAGTGGAAAGATTTCTTTGACGGATGACGAAATAATCGCAGATCAGAACGCCGGCGATGGGGCCCAGGAAACCGGAATAGCCGACCAGCCAGCCGAAAATGTAACTGCCGTAGTTGGCCATCAGCTTCCAGGGTTGCATCACGATGCCCATGACGCAGGTGATAAGGCCGCCGGTGCGAAAGCTGATACGGCGCGGGGAAAGATTGGAGAAGTCGTTGGCGGGAGAGACGACGTTGGCGGCCACGTTGACGTTGAGCGTGGCCATGAGCAAGGCGATCATGGCGATGACGACGGCCAGCGGATTGCCGAGGCGCGAAAGCACGGCGACAGGATCCCAGAGGGCTTGGCCGAAAATGATGAGCGTGGCGGAGGTCACGGCAATGCCGATGAAGGAATAGAACGTCATCGTTGCGGGAAGGCCGAGCGCTTGACCAAGCATTTGATCTTTTTGGCTGCGGGCGTAACGCGTGAAGTCGGGAATGTTGAGAGAGACGGTGGCCCAGAAGCCGACCACGCCGGTGAGAGACGGTATGAAGAAGCGAAAGAATTCGGCGAAAGTGTGAAATTTGGAAGGCGTCGAGAGCATGGGGCCGAAGCCGCCGGCTTTTCCTTTGGCCCAAAGGAGAAGGGCGAGGCCGATGAGCAGCAGGAACGGCGCGGAAATGCCTTGCAGAAAGCGGATGGTCTCGATGCCGCGCAGGATGACCAGAACATTTAGTAGCCAGAAGAAAGCGAAACACACGGCTGGGCCGAACGCGAAATGCTGCCAGCCGGGAACGAGAGCGATGAGCAGGGCGTTGATGGCCTCGCCGCCGATCCACGTTTGAATGCCGAACCAGCCGCAGGCTACGAGAGCGCGCAGGATGGCGGGCACGTTTGCGCCGAGGACGCCGAAAGAGGCACGCGCGAAAACAGGGAAGGGAATGCCGTAGCGAGCGCCGGCGTGGGCGTTGAGCAGCATGGGGATTAAAACCAGGACGTTGCCCAGAAAAACGGTGAAGAGCGCTTGCTTCCAGCTCATGCCTCCGGCAATCATTCCGCTGGCTAGCAAGTAGGTTGGGATGTTCACGCTCATGGAAATCCAAAGCGCGGCGTAGTTGTAGGTGGTCCAGGTGCGGCGCCCGGGAGGGACGGGGGCGAGGTCTTCGTTATAGAGCGAGCTGCTGCGGATGGTTTCCACGGCAAGGGAAGAGGCATGCGCGTCAGTCATTGGCGCTCGCCTAGGACAGCGTTAGCAGAAAGAAAAAGCAGATTCCTCGCTACGCTCGGAATGACACATTTTATTTTTTGCGGCGGGGTGACGATAGCTGTTGCGCTGGCCGACGGTGTTGTGGCGGGCGACATGAGGGACTTAGTCGGCGGCTTCGGAACTTGTCGCTGCACGCGTGCGAGTGATTTCGCCGTAGGATTCGGGGCGGCGGTCGCGGTAGAACTGCCAGGTGTCGCGGACTTTTTGAATTTCATCGAGGTTGAGTTCGGCGACGAGGAGTTCGTCTTTGTCGCGGCTGGCTTGGGCTACGATTTTTCCGCGGGGATCGCAGAAATAGCTTTTGCCGTAGAATTCACCGATTCTCCAGGGAGCTTCGGTGCCGACGCGATTGATGGCTGCGACGAAATATTGGTTGGCGACGGCGTGGGCGGGTTGCTCGAGTTCCCAAAGATATTCGGAGAGGCCAGCGACCGTGGCGGAAGGGTTGTAGACAATTTCGGCGCCATTGAGACCGAGAACTCGCGCGCCTTCGGGGAAATGGCGGTCATAGCAGATGTAGACACCGACGCGTGCGTAGCGCGTTTCGAAGACGGGATAGCCTGCGTTTCCCGGCGTGAAATAAAACTTCTCCCAGAAGCCGGGGTGGCAGTGGGGGATGTGGTGCTTGCGGTATTTGCCGAGGTAGCGGCCGTCGGCGTCGATGACGGCGGCGGTGTTGAAATAGACGCCGGTCATCTCGACTTCGTAGATGGGCACGACGAGAACCATTTGGTGCTGTTTCGCGATTTTTTGCATGTGCTTAATGGTGGGACCATTGGGGACCGGCTCGGTGAGTTCGTACCACCGGGTTTGTTGCTCGGCGCAGAAATAGGGGCCGTAGAAGAGTTCCTGGAGGCCGAGGATTTGAACTTTTTTCTTGGCGGCGCTGGCGATCAAGTCTTCGTGCTTGGCCATCATTTTTTGTTTGATTTGGGCTAGGGAAAATTTTTCGGGTGACCATTCACAGCTGGCTTGGATTAGGCCGGCGCGGACGATGCGGGGCATGTGGACCTCCCAACGAAGGGCTTGGCGAGATGCTGGCGAGAGTTTACAACGGATTTGCAGTGGAGCGCGGATTGAGTTTTAGCGGGATTGGGTTCATAGTGCTGGCCGCCATTAAAAATTCTCCTTGAGGTGCTATGTGATGCGGATGAAACGTCTCTCGATGTTTGCGCTTGTGTGGATGTGCGGACTTTCCTACGCAGGAGTAAGCAGGGCGCAGCAATATCCTGAGAGCACGTTTCAGGAATTGCGCTGGCGAATGATTGGGCCTACTCGAGGTGGGCGGACTCGCGCGTCTGCGGGAGTGCCTGGGCAGCCGAATGTTTTTTATGTGGGGCAGGTGAACGGCGGGGTGTGGAAGACGGATGATGCGGGGCGGACTTGGTCGCCGATCTTCGACGATCAGCCGTCGCAGGCGGTTGGAGCGATCGCGGTGGCGCCCTCGGATCCAAACATTATCTACGTTTCGAGTGGAGAGGGACTGGCTCGCCCGGATCTTGCTGTTGGAGACGGGATTTACAAGTCGACCGACGCGGGGAAAACGTGGACGCATCTGGGGCTTCGCGACAGCCAGGGGATCCCGGCGTTGGCTGTTGACCCGCGGGACCCGAATCGCGTTTTTGCCGCGGCGCTTGGACATCCGTATGGGCCGAATGAAGAACGAGGAATTTATTTGTCGACGGACGGGGGACAGAATTGGACGAAGGTGCTTTCCAAGGGCGAGAACGTTGGCGGGTCTGATGTGGAAATCGATCCATCGAACCCGGATGTGGTTTACGCGGGGATGTGGGAGCTGCGGCTGGGACCTTGGGAGGATGCCAATCAGTATCAGGGAACAGGCGGAGGGCTGTTCAAGTCAACGGATGGCGGGAAGAACTGGAAGCAGTTGACGAACGGATTGCCGAAGGTGATTCAGGTGAACTTGACGATTGCGCCTAGCCAGACAAGCCGGTTGTTCGCGGCGGTGGCGGGCGCGCGGGAGAGTGGTCCGGGGAATGAGGTTGGGGTTTTCCGGTCGGATGATGCGGGGGAAAATTGGACGCGGATTACGACGGACCCGCGACCGGCGGGGCGGATTGGGGGCGGCGATTTGCCGATGCCGAAAGTGAATCCAAAAAATCCGGATGCAGTCTATTGCACGAGCACGGTGACGATGAAATCGACCGACGGAGGGAAGACCTGGGGGAGTTTCCACGGGGCGCCGGGCGGCGACGATTACCAGAACATGTGGTTCAATCCGAATGATCCGGACATTATTTTGCTGGTGAGCGATCAGGGCGCGCAGGTGAGCGTCAACGGCGGGAAGACTTGGAGTACGTGGTACAACCAGCCGACGGCGCAGCTGTATCACGTGGCGACTACCAATTCGTTTCCTTATCTGGTTTGCGGCGGGCAACAGGAGAGCGGGTCGGTGTGCGTGTCGAGTCGGGGGAACGACGGGGAGATTACGTTTCGCGATTGGCATCCGGTGGGCGTGATCGAATACGGCTATGCGGCGCCTGATCCGCTGAATCCGGACATTATCTATGGAGCGGGACGGCGCGAGGTTTCGAAATATTCGCTGAAGACGGGACAAGTGCAGAATGTAGCGCCGATTCCGGTGGCGGACCCCAAATACCGGGCGGGTCGCACGCAGCCGATCCTTTTTTCGCCGATCGATGCGCATGTGCTGTATTACGCGACGAATTTTGTTTTTAAGACGATGGATGGCGGGAATACGTGGAAAACGATTAGCGGGGACTTGGCGCGGGAGCATTCGGGCGTTCCAGCGAGTGTGGGGAGCGCCGCCAGTAAAGATGCTAACGCGGATAAACAGCGCGGCGTGGTGTATGCGTTGGCGCCTTCGTTCAAGTCGCTGAACACGTTGTGGGCGGGGACAGACGATGGGTTGATTTGGACTACGCGCGATGGCGGGGCCAATTGGAAGAATGTAACGCCGCCGGAACTTACGCCGTGGAGCAAAGTGACACAGATTGTGGCGTCGCACTTTGATGACGAGACGGCGTACGCTTCGGTGAGCCGTTTTCGCATTGATGATCAGCATCCGTACATTTACCGGACTCATGACGGCGGGAAGACGTGGAAGCTCATTACCGGCGGGTTGCCGGACTCGCCCGTGGATACGGTGCGGGAAGATTCTGTGCGCAAGGGGCTTTTGTTTGCGGGGACGGAAACTAGCGTGTGGGTGTCGTTCGATGACGGCGAGCGTTGGCAGAGTCTGCAGCTGAATTTGCCGCATTCGTCGATGCGAGATTTGTGGATTCATGAGGATGATTTGATTGTGGCGACGCATGGACGGTCGTTTTGGGTGTTGGATGACATAACGCCGCTGCGGCAGATTTCGGAAACGATGGAGAAGGCGGGGGCGTTTTTGTTTAAGCCAGGAGCGGCTTATCGCGTGATGCGCGATACGAATACGGATACGCCGATTCCGCCGGATGAGCCGACGGCGCAGAATCCGCCGGACGGGGCTGTGATTGACTATTTTCTGGGGCAGGCGGCGAGCGGTCCCGTCAAGATCGAAATTTTGGATGGGCAATCAAAAGTTGTGCGGAGGTATGCGAGCACGGACAAGCCGGAGCTGACCGACGAAGAGCTGGCCAAGCAACTGATTCCGCCGTATTGGGTGCGTATGCCGAAAACTCTCGCGACCACTGCGGGGATGCATAGATGGGTGTGGGACTTGCATTATGCGACGCCGCTTTCGACGCGGTATGACTACCCGATCGCGGCGATTCCCGGCGATACACCGCGGGTGCCACAGGGTCCGAGCGCGCTGCCCGGGCAATACACGGTTCGGCTGACGGTGGACGGACACAGCTTCACCGCGCCGCTCACGGTGAAGATGGATCCGCGGGTCAAGACGCCTCGCGAAGGACTTGCGCAAATGTTTCAGCTGCAGGTGCGGCTCGCGTCGATGATGACTCGAAGCACGGAGGACGTTACGCAGGCACGCTCCGCGCATGAACAGTTGCAGAAGCTTGCGGGGCAGGCGAGCGGGCCAGTCGCGGAGGCGATTTCGGCGCTCGACAAAAAAATCTCGGGACTCCTCGGAGGAGGTGGCGGGTTCTTCGCGCCAACTTCCCCGAAACCGACGCTTAGCCGCGCGAACGGCGAGGCGGGCACGTTGTATGCCGAAATTGGACGGGCCGATGCCACGCCGACGCCTGCGCAAGCCGGCGCTGCGGCGGAAACCGAGAAAACCTTCGGGGCGGTGTCGCCTCAATGGAAGCAGGTGAAGACTGTGGATCTTCCGGCGCTGAACAAGCAGCTTCACGACGCAAATCTGCCGGAGGTTCAACTGGCGTCCAAGGCTGCCGAAGAAGACGATTCCGACGACATTGAATAACTTTGCAAATCCGGACGGCGCGGCGCACGCGCGTTGCAGCGCCTTCATGGCTGGGTGAGTGCAGTCTTGGGAAGCGGCGAGCAGCCGATGGCTTCGGGAGTCGGGTGCGTGCGGCGATTCAAGGCGGCCATTCGAATGACCTGCAAACGGACGCCAACGCGCACACGGCGAATTGCGCGGCAGAAGACACGGTTGCCGGAGGATCAGTATCTGTTTC
>Ga0070735_10004704_pt1 | contig 11435 bp, 10 predicted proteins | sample Coa_R1_FD_66443 | JGI IMG/M metagenome (GOLD analysis project Ga0070735, IMG submission 66443) | Surface soil microbial communities from Centralia Pennsylvania, which are recovering from an underground coalmine fire - Coalmine... | ecosystem: Environmental > Terrestrial > Soil > Unclassified ... | reverse complement strand
GGATCGCAAGATCGTCGTGGCCGCATCAGGGCACCTTTTTCAATCTTGAGCCGCTTTGAGACGCTCTCCCCACTCGTTCTTTGCCTCCGAAGTCGGGACGCGTCGTCTATCCTGAGCGTTGAGCGAGCCAGGCTTTGGGGGGATCCTCTCCCCCCGAACCCCCAACTTCACAACGGTCACCCACTCAGAGATGTCGGCCCTGCGACGCGCCAAGCTCGTTTGTACGCTCGGCCCCGCGTGCGATTCGCTCGACGGGCTGCGGGGGCTCATCGCGGCCGGGATGGACGTGGCCCGCCTCAACTTCTCCCATGGTACCCACGCGGACCAGGGGGAGCGGCTGTCACGCTTGCGCAAAGCCTCCGAGCTCGAGCACAAGGCGGTCGCCACGCTGCAAGACCTCTGCGGTCCGAAGATCCGCACGGGCACCTTCCCGTCCGCGTTCGATCTACGGGCCGGCGTCGCGGTCGACCTCGTGGAAGGGTCCGCCTCCCCCGACGCTCACACCATCGCGATCCAGTACGAGGGGCTCGCCCGCGACGTGCGGACGGGGGACCGAATCCTCTTCGACGACGGGCGCGTCGTCGTGCGCGTCCTCACGACCGAGGGCGAGCGCGTCAAGGCGAAGGTCGAGCAAGGCGGCGGGATGCGCGACCACGTCGGCGTCCACCTGCCGAGCAAGACCATGCGCATTTCGGCGCTCACCGAGAAGGACAAGACGGACCTGGTCTTCGGCCTCTCGAACGGGGTCGACTACATCGCGATGAGCTTCGTTCGACGCGCCGAGGACATCCTGCAGATTCGCGAAATCTGTCAGGCGTGGGGCGCGCCGACGCCCGTGGTCGCGAAGATCGAGACCCCCGACGCGGTCGAAAACCTCGAGAGTATCGTCGCGGCGAGCGACGGGGTCATGGTGGCGCGGGGCGATCTCGGCGTCGAGTTCCCCCCGGAGCGGGTGCCGGTGATCCAGCGGCAGATCCTCGGCGTCGCACGGCGGGTGCGGCGGCCCGTCATCGTCGCCACCGAGATGCTGCAGTCGATGACGACGTCCACGCGTCCGACGCGGGCCGAAGCGAGCGACGTCGCGAACGCCGTGTACTCCGGGACCGACTGCCTCATGCTCTCCGGAGAGACGGCGACGGGCGACCACCCTTCCCTCGCCTGCTCGATGATGAGCCGCATCGCGACGGAGGCGGAGACGAGCCCGTTCTTCGAGCAGGCGCCCTACGCGTCGCGCGCCAAGAGCGTCGCCGAGGCGATCGCGCGCGGAGCGTGCAACACCGCTCGCGAGATCGGCGCCAAGTACATCGTGGCCTTCACCGAGAGCGGGTCGAGCGCGATGACGGTGAGCCTCTCGCGGCCCGACGTCCCCATCATCGCGTACTCGCCCAACTCGAAGACGCGCCGCCGGATGGCTCTCTACTGGGGCGTCGTCCCGCGCGAGATGCCAGCGATGCACGACACCGATCAGCTCGTCGACTGGTGCACCGGAGACTTGCTCGCAGGAGGTTACGGTTCGCCGGGGGAGCGCGTCGTCATCGTCTTTGGCGCCCCCATCGGGGTGAGCGGCAGCACCAACTCGCTTCGCGTTCACGTCCTGGGCTGACGATCGGCCGGCACCGGGTCCTTCGCTTCCACTCAGGATGACGGGGGGGGTGAGAGGCGGTCCCGCAGCTCGCGCTTGAGCACCTTGCCGGTCGGGTTCCTCGGCAGAGCGTCGAGGAACACGAAGTCGCGCGGCACCTTCGGCCCGGCCAGGCGATCCCGGCTCCACGACTTGAGCGCCCCCTCGTCCACCGTGCTCGCGGGGCGTCGGACGACGAAGGCACGCACGCGCTCGCCCCACTCGGCGTCCTCGACGCCAATGACGGCGACCTCCGCGACGTCCGGATGAGCCTCGAGGACCCCCTCGACCTCCGCCGGATACACGTTGACCCCCCCCGAGATGATCATGTCTCGCTTGCGACCCTCGATGAAGTAGCGGCCGTTCCGGTCGCAACGCGCGAGGTCACCCACGCTGAAGAAGCCGTCGCTCATGCTGGCGCGCGTGGAGTCGGGATCGTTGTGGTAGCCCTCGACGAGCATCTTGTTGCGCGCGAAGAGCTCGCCGATTTGCCCGGGAGGCACCTCTCGCCCGGCGTCGTCGAGCAGCCGCACCTCGTTGCCCGGGAGCACCTTGCCGATGCATCCCGGTGCCGCCCGCAGGTCCTCCGGGGCGGCCATCGTCACGAGGCCAGTCTCGGTGGCGCCGTAGCAGTTGTAGAGGACCTCGCCGAAGTGATTCATCACCTGCGTACCGAGCGGCCCGGAGAGGGGCGCACCCACGGTGAAGATCGCGCGCATCGATCGCACGTCGTACTTCTCGAGGACGCTGGGCTCGAGCGACAGCACGCGGTGGAGGATCGTCGGCACGACGGCGGTCGTCGTGACCCGGTGGCGCTGCACGAGATCGAGGAACGGCTCCGGCTTGAACTCGTCCATCAAGAGGGCGGTGCCGCCGAGAATCGCGTTGAACGCGAGGAAGCCGAACGCCGTCGAGTGATAGAGAGGGCAGGTGACGAGGTGAACGTCATCCGTTCGCATCGGCGTTTGGGCGATGAACTGCGCCGCCGCGTGCATCGCGTCTTTCGGAAACTTTCGGACCGCCCCCTTCGGCTTGCCCGTCGTGCCTGAGGTGTAGATGACGACCGCCGCGTCTTCCTGAACGCCTCGCTCGGTCCGGAGCGAGGCGCCCGGCCGCTCGAGGAAGTCGTCCTCGTAGCGATCGCACCCGGGGGCCTCGCCCCCGACGGCGATGAAATCCGTCGGGGCGATGGCAGGCAGGCTCTTCTTCGCTTGTTCGACCGCGTGCCACAGGTCGGCCTCGAACACCATCGCCTTTGCGCCGCAGTGCTGCGCCAGGTACACGAGCTCCGCTGCGGTCGACCGCCACGACACGCTCACGGCCGCGGCGCCGAGGCGGCCCGCGCCCGCCTGGACCTCGAGGAACTCGGGACGATTGCGCATCATGATGACGACGCTCGTGTTCCGGCGGAAACCGCGACGCTGCAGCCCCGCGGCGGCCCGGTCGATGCGGTGGTCGAACTCCCCGAAAGTGAGGCGCCGGTCACGCCACAAGAGGGCGAGTTTGTGCGGGTTATTTCTGGCGTGAAGCGCGAAGATGAGCGAGGGGTTCCTCCCCCCCCGGAGCAGGGCCCCCGCAGCCGCAACGATGCCCGCGGGCGTCACTTCGTAGAGAAGGCCGCTCTGCGTCACGAGTCGCGCCGTCGTCGCGAGCCTCTCCGTCATGTCGAGGGCCACCTCGAGCGCGGCGTGGCGCAGGTTCTTGATGCGATGGGAGAGGCCGAGGGGGACCATCACAAACCATGTTATCAACGAGAAGGGCCGCCCGCGTGATACTTTGAGGCTAAGGGGCAATCGTCTTGCCGAACGACGAAAATGATCTCTCCGGGGTCGCCTCGCAGACCCTTCAAGAAGCCGACGAGCGGCGAGCCTCCCCCCGGCACGCCATCACCTTGCGGGTCGACTACAAGCGCATGAACACGTTCTTCGCGGACTACGCGAAGAACATTTCCAAGGGGGGGACGTTCATCCGCACGAGCAAGCCTCTCGACATCGGCACCGAGTTCGTCTTCGTCCTCTCGATCCCCGGGCAACCGGATCAGCTGCAGCTGCGCGGAGAGGTCATGTGGACGGTCGACGAGACGGCGGCCGGCAGCGGCCGCCCCGCCGGGATGGGGATTCGCTTCAACTTCGCCGACGACGCGGAGCGACGCCGGCTCGAGGCGTTCGTCGAGAACCTCATGTCCGACAAACTCGGGAGTCACGTCGCCGCCAAGCTGCTCGGAAAGCCGTAGGCGTCCCTGGTCCTCTCTCTCGCTTCGCTCGAGCGTGCGGACTAACTGCCCGAGCTTTACCCACCGGCGGGTCGGACCTAGGTTTCTGCCATGGCGCAGGCGGAGCTCGAAGATCAGATCGATCGGCTGAAGAAGGAGCGCAACGCCGTCCTTCTCGCGCACTACTACCAGGAGAGCGAGATCCAAGACGTCGCCGACTTCATCGGCGACTCGCTGCAGCTCGCCCAGGCCGCCGCCAAGACGACGGCGGACGTCATCTGCTTCGCGGGCGTGCATTTCATGGCCGAAACGGCGAAAATCCTCAACCCCAAGCGGACGGTAGTCTTGCCGGATCTCGAGGCGGGATGCTCGCTCGCGAGCGGCTGTCCGGCGGACCGCTTCGGCGCGTGGATCGAGAAGGAGCGCGCGCGGCACGGAAGCGGCGTCGTCGTCAGCTACATCAACTGCTCGGCTGAGGTGAAGGCCTTGTCGGACTACATCGTCACGTCGTCGAACGCCGAGAAGATCGTCCGGAGCGTCCCGGACGCCGAGCACATCCTCTTCGCCCCGGACAAGAACCTCGGCCGGTACCTCGAGAAGAAGACGGGACGCCAGATGTCGCTCTGGCAAGGGAGCTGCGTCGTCCACGAGACGTTCAGCGTCCGCAAGCTCGTGGGGCTGAAAGAGCGCCACCCGAGCGCCCTGGTCATTGCCCATCCTGAGTGCGAGGAGGCCGTCCTGGCGATGGCCGACTTCATCGGCTCGACCACAGCGCTTCTCAAATACGCGGTGGGCAGCCCCGCCTCCGAGTTCATCGTCGTGACCGAAGCGGGGATCTTGCATCAGATGCAGAAGGGCGCGCCCGGCAAGACGTTCATCCCTGCCCCGCCGAACGCCAACTGCTCTTGCAACGAATGCCCCTACATGCGCAAGAACACGCTCGAGAAGGTGTTCCTCTCGCTCCGGGACCTCACCCCGAGGATCGAGATGGAGCCGGCGCTGATCGAGCGAGCGCGGCTCCCGATCGATCGGATGCTGGCGCTCAGTTAGTCTTTTTCGAGGAGAGCGGCCCTCCCCTCGAGCTCCCCACCGGATCGGGAGCTAGCGTTTGCCGCCTGGACGCCACTGTGGACGGTCGCGCGGGGGCCGCGACTCTTGAGGGTGCGGCTTCGCCTCGACCACGGCCGACTTGGACGGCGTGGGCGGATCGTTGAAGAGCACCTCGTCCTCGAGGACGACGTTGATCGCTTCTTCGGTCGACATGGCCGCTTGGGGACCCGTTTCGTCGGCCGACGCGGCGGGCGGCGAGCCGGGCGGCATCGACCACGAATCCTCGCCGACGGGCTTCTCGGCCGAAGCGTCCGCGGGGACCTCGATCGCGGGAACGGGCGCCGCCACGGCGGGCTCTGCCTTGCTGTCGACCTTCGGCGTCGACTCCACCTTCGCCCCGTCCTTCGACGCAGCGACGACCAGCCCGACCTTCGTGACCATCGCGTCGAGCACGCCCACCAGCTGGTCGTTCGCGGTTTTGGAGACGATCTTGTCCCAACCGAGCGCTGCGACCAGGCCCTTGGGGGTCCCGTCGCCGGTCTCGTGGATTCGCCGCACCCAGGCCGTCAGATCGTCTTTCGAGAGGCCGTCGGCGAGTACGTCGGTCCCCTTGATGCTGCCGCCTTTGCCCTGCAGCGTGTCGAGGAACCATCGCGCATCGAAGAGGTAGAGGTCGAACGCGGTCGAGAGCGCCTTGTGGATGGCTTGCTTCGTCAGCTTGCCGCCACGCCAGAAGGACCAGAGATCACCCAGCGGGATCCAGCGCACGAGGGTCTCGGCGGTCATTCCGTCCTCGAAGGCCTGGTGGTCGACGTCCCCGGCGACCACGGCGTCGTGGACGACGCTCTGCACCTTGTCGTCGGTGTCGCGAAGCGCGGCCTTGATGCCGCGGATCCCCCAGGCGGCCACGATCGGGCCGCGCACCTCGTTCGGCAGGTACTTGAACAGCCGGTCGGTGCACGTCTTTTCGTCGTGCGGGAAGAAGCTTGCCAAGAACTCTTGCGACGTCCGCACGCGGCCGTCGGGCGTGCGGCGATGCTCTTCGAGGGCGAGGCAAAACTTGGGAACGGCTGCGCTCAAGTCGTTGCGAGCTTTTTCCACGTCAATCCTCCGTGCGGGTGGCGCAGAAGGGCGATCCTACAATGGTTTCGGGGCGCCTGCCGAGGGCCTGCTGGATCAGAGCTCGGTCATGAGCGTCGTCAGCACGTAGTCGAACGCGAAGATCGCGACGATGCTGGCGACGACCGCCTTGGCCGTCGCTTCACCGACGCCCCGGGCGCCGCCCGAGGCGAAGAACCCCTTTTTGCAGCAGACGACGCTCACGACGAATCCGAAGACCAGGCTCTTGACCAAGGTCATCCGAAGGTCGCGCACGGTCAGGAATTGTTCGATCTTGTCGAGAAAGAGGCCCGGGTCGATCCCCTGCCATACGACGGCCACGATGTAGGCACCGAGCTGACCCGCAACGCCGAAGCACGTGGCGAGCAGCGGGAGCATGACCGTCGTCGCCACCACCCGCGGCACGACGAGGAACTGGACCGGGCTGACGGCCATGGTCGTGATCGCGTCGATCTGCTCGGTCACGCGCATATTACCGAGCTCGCTGGCCATCGTGCTGCCTGCACGGGCCGTGACGACCACCGCCCCGAGGACCGGGGCGAGCTCCCGGGCCAGCGCAAGCGCGACGACGCCCCCGACCATTCCCTCCGCGGAGAACTGACGAAAACCGACGATTGTGCTGACCGTGAAGGCCATCCCTGTGAAAAGGCCGACCAAGGCGACGATGAAGGTCGAACCCGCGCCGACGAACTCGAGCGCGATGAGGAGCTGAGCGAACCGGTAGGGTGGCCTCACCGCCCATGCCATCGTCTCCACCGCCAGGACGGTGGTGGCCCCGAGGTCGTCGAAGAACGCGAGCGCGGGGCCGACGATTGCGTCGACGATCTTCGCGAGGCGCGCGATCAGGGCGACGCGCGGCACGTCATCGGCCGTCTCGTTCAAGGCGGCCGAGCTTACTACGGCTCGCGGTAAAAACGCGGTACGCGGCGCGAGATCCCCGTGAAGACCTCCCACGCGATCATGTCGGCCTGGACGGCAATCTCCTCGGCACCGATCGACGAGGACCCGTGCTCGCCGTCCTGAGCCCCGAGGATGACGACCTCGTCGCCGACCGCCGCGTCCGGAACGGCCGTGGCGTCGATCATGGTCATGTCCATCGATACGGCCCCGACGATGGGCGCCTTGCGGCCGCGCAGGAGGACGTGCCCACGGTTTCCGAGGCGGCGGGGGAGGCCGTCGGCGTAGCCCATCGGGAGGGTGGCGATGCGGGACGGTCGCTCCGCCCTCCACGTGCTGTCGTAGCCCACGCAGGCGCCCACCCCGACGTCCCGGAGCGCGACGACCTCGGTGCGCACGCGCATGACGGGGCGCAGCCCGAGCGATCGGGCCTCGCCCGCACGCGGCGCGACGCCGAAGAGCGCCAGCCCGGGACGCGCGGCGTCGAGGCGCGCCCGTGCCCGCAGGACCGCGGCGCTGTTCGCGGCGTGAAGTACGTCCGGACGAATGCCGTGCCGGGCGAGGCCGGCGACTGCTTCGTCGAACCGCGCCATCTGCTCGAGCGTGTACCCGTCGTCCTCCGCGTCCGCGCACGCCAGGTGCGTCATGAGACCTCGCACGTGCACCTCGCGCACCGCCGCTAGGCGAGCGCCGAGCTCGGACAGGTCGGCGAGGGTCACGCCGAGGCGGCCCATACCCGTGTCCACCTTGAGGTGCACGTCGATCGGGCCGGGAACTGCTCCAGCCCTCACGAGCCGCGCGAACGCCTCGACCTGCTTCGCGTCGTAGACGACCGGGACCAAACCGCGGGCGATCACCTCGCCGTGCGCGTTGTCGTAGTGCCCCCCCATGAGCAGGATCGGCGCGGTGATGCCCGCCTCGCGCAGCTCGACCCCCTCTTCGAGCAGGGCGACGCAGAACCCGTCGACGCCGGAGCGCTCGAGCGTTCGGGCCACCGCGGGGGCGCCGTGACCGTACGCGTCGGCCTTGAGGACCGCCCAAACGCGCGCCGAGCCGGCGTGGGCCCTCACGACGCGCAGGTTCCTGCGCAGGGCGTCGAGGTTGATCTCGGCGCGCGTGGGGCGAACGGCGTCGGCGGGAGCGGCGCGACGGGGACGCAGGACGCGCGGGACCATCGGGAGGGTCATCGTCTCTTGAAACGCCCGCTGCGGCGCGGGCGATTCCCTCGGTAACACGGCGGGACCGTCCGGGCCAAGAGAGCTCCCCGTCGACGGCCCCCGCGCTACCGACCGCGCGTGCGGGGGGCCTCCTCGTCGAGCTCCTCCTCTTCGCGCCCCGCCTCGTCGTCCGCCCAGGCTTCGGGCGTGTCGACACGGACGGGTCCGGGTCGCCTCTCCTCGTGCGCCTCCTCGGCCACTCGTGCCCGGGCGCCCCCTTCCTCACCCGCGGCGCCGCCGACGTGGTGCATCGCCTCCGTCATGGCTTCCTGCGCGCGCTCTCCGGCCCGCGCCACGCTGCGAGCCGCGCTCCGGAGCTTTCGCCCGAACACGAAGGACAGCACGACGAGGACGACCGGAACGGCGATCCGGATCGCCACGGTCACGGCGAGCTGCGCGACTACCAGCCCGATGAGCACGAAGAGCCAGATGAACCAAGGCGAGCCGCGACGCTGTCCGTACCCGCCGTACGCCTCGCGAAGCGCGTCGCGCTCGACGTGGCGGCGAGCGCGCTCCTGCGCCCGTCGCTCCTCGCGCCGTGCACGCCGATCGGCCCGTCGCGTCGCGCGTTCGACGTGGCGGCGAACCCGGCGCTCGATGTCGTCGCGGATGTCGCGCTCGAAGGAGCGACCGAAATTCTCGGAAAACGCGGGGACTCCGTCGCGATCGAGGAGCGACCCGATCCGGGTGGGACGGGCGTCGGGGTCCACCTCGAGCATCCTCCGCAGGACGTCGCGCAGCCCACCGTGGGACCGGCCACCGAGGGCGGAGTCGACGTCGATGGCGAGCCCGCGATGGGGCAGTTCCTCGGGCTCGGACCCCGTCAGGATCGCCATGGCCGTGGCCCCGATCGCATAGACGTCTGACCCGGGCCCTGCGCGCCCCTGGAACTGCTCCGGAGCCATGTACCCGAACGTGCCGACCACCGTGCTTCCTCCCTGGGGGCGCAGACGTTCGCGGACGGCGCCGAAGTCGACAAACGCGAAGGAGCCGTCCGGACGGCGGATGACGTTCGAGGGCTTGAGGTCGCGGTGGAAGACGGGCGGCGAGCGGCCGTGCAGATACGCGAGCGCGCGATCGGCGTCCCGGAGCAAGCGCATGACATCCGCGTCGGTCATCTTGCCCTTGAGCTCCGAGAGCGGGACCCCTTCGATCTTTTCCATGACGAGGTAGAGGGCGCCGCCTTCCTCGAAGTGCTCGACGTAACGGGGCAGCGTCGGATAGTCGAGGGTCGCCACTACCCGCGCCTCGCGCTCGGCGAGCTCCACGTCCTTCCACGCCGTGGCACCGCGCACGTCGAAGCGCTTCACGGCGACGGCTCTGCCCTCGCGTCGGTCGACTGCGTCCCACGTCGTCCCCTGCGAGCCGGTCCCGAGCGGGCCGAGGAGCACGTACCGGCCCCCGTGCAGCGTCGTGTGGGCGTCAGGGGGAGCCGGGGGCGCGGGCGGAGGCGCGGACATGCGGGACGACCCAGGTGGGTAGCACCGGCGAGGTCGAGGGACGAGGGTCGACGTCCCTTTCGCGACGCGCCAAAACGAGCCACCATCCGGGCCACCATGGGCAAAACCGGCAAGACCGCGCTCGTCACGGGCGCCTCCGCGGGCCTCGGCGTCGAGTTCTCTCGGCTCTTCGCGGCCGACGGCCACGATCTCATCCTCGTGGCGCGGCGGCGTGACAAGCTCGAGGCGCTCGCCGCCGAGCTCGAGAAAGCCCACGGGGTGCGCGCGGCCGTCCTCGCCGAGGACCTCATCGACCGCGCCGCCCCCGATCGCATCGCGGGCTGGCTCGCCGAGCGCGGCGCCGGCGTCGAGTTCCTGGTCAACAACGCTGGCTTCGGGACGACCGGCGTGTTCGCGGACCTCGACGTCGAGCGCGAGCTCTCGCTCCTCCAGGTCAACGTCACCGCGCTCGTGCACCTGACGCGCCTCCTCTTGCCGTCGATGGTGGCGCGCAAGAGCGGGCGGATCCTCAACGTGGGTTCCACCGCGGGCTTTCAGCCCGGCCCGTTCATGGCGAACTACTACGCTTCGAAGGCCTTCGTGAACTCGTTCACGGAGGCCCTGTCGTTCGAGCTGGGTGGAACCGGCGTCACGGCCACGCTCCTTTGTCCCGGCGCCACTCACACCGAGTTCGCGGGCGTCGCCGGCAACGACAAGTCGGCGCTCTTTCGTGCCGGCGCGATGAACGCTTCCGACGTGGCGGCGCAGGCGTACCGAGACATGATGAAGGGTCGTACGATCGTCATTCCGGGGTGGCGCAACAAGCTCGGCTTGCAATCGCTCCGCGTTGCGCCGAGGGCGATGGTGCGCAAAGTGGCGGCGGCGCTCAACCGCACGGAGGGCCCCCGCTCGCTGTCGGCGCGCTGAGGCGCGCGCCGCCCTGGAGGTATGCTCCCGGGCATGCGCGAGCCGCCGACGTACGCTCTCTTCGATCTGGACGGCGTGCTGCTCGATACCGAGGATTTCTACACGCAGGCGACGCAGGCGGTCGTCGGCCGATACGAGAAGACGCTCGACTGGAGCCTGAAGGTCCGAACGATGGGGCGGGACGCTCGCTTAAGCGCGAAGTTGATCGTCGAAGAGCTGGGCATCCCGCTGACGCCCGAGGCGCTCTTGGCGGAGACGATGCCGATCCTCGAGAGCCTTTTCGCGAGGACCCCGGCGAAGCCGGGTGCCGAGGCTTTCGTGCGCGGGCTGCGGGCGCGGGGCTTGCCTATGGCCGTGGCCACGAGCACGGGGCGCCGCTGGTACGACCTCAAAGTGCAGGGCCACGCATGGTTCGACGCGTTCACGGCGGTCGTTTGTGGGGACGACCCGCGTGTCGTCGCGAAGAAGCCGTCGCCGGACATCTTCCTGGCTGCCGCGCAGGACCTGGGAGCCGAACCGGGGCGCTGCGTCGTCTTCGAGGACTCCCCCGCCGGCGTCCAGGCGGCGCGCGCCGCGGGCATGCGGGTGATCGCGCTCCCCGACCCCAGGGCCGGTCGGGAGCACTTCGACGGCGCGAACGCGGTCGTCGACGGTTGGGGCGAAGTGCCGTTGTCGCTGCTGGGGCTCTGAGGGTCTCTTCGCGCACCAGGCGGACCGGGATGGCCGCCGGCAGCCACTCGCAAGCTTCGCTCGCGGGACGAGGCGCGGGCGGAGGTTCGCAATCGAGTCGCGTCCCGGTGCGCTCGCTCGGATCGATACGCTTCTCCCCACCGGGAAGGTCGATGCGATTGGCGTCACGGAAAGCACCCAGCAGAACGAGCTGTTGATAACGCGGCACCCCATGTATTCGGCTGCCAGGTAGCCCGCACCCGCCGCGACCCCTGCACTTTCCC
>Ga0070735_10004703_pt1 | contig 11437 bp, 9 predicted proteins | sample Coa_R1_FD_66443 | JGI IMG/M metagenome (GOLD analysis project Ga0070735, IMG submission 66443) | Surface soil microbial communities from Centralia Pennsylvania, which are recovering from an underground coalmine fire - Coalmine... | ecosystem: Environmental > Terrestrial > Soil > Unclassified ... | reverse complement strand
GCCGCGCCCGCGCGATCGACGATGACCTGAAACGCGACCGCACGCGCGGACCGCTGCAGGGTATTCCATGCGGCGTGAAAGATCTTCTCAGTATCGCGAATCAGCCCACCACCTGGGGGGCGCCGCCCTATGCCGGACAGGTGTTCGATTTCGACGCTACCGCAGTGTCAAAGCTCGACAAAGCCAGTGCCGTCATCGTGGGAAAACTGGCGATGCTGGAGCTGGCGGGAGGCCCCTACTATGAATTCGCCAACGCATCGCTGACTGGCGCGGGATTAAATCCCTGGGACCGGACTCACTGGTCGGGTGGTTCGTCAAGCGGATCGGCCATCGCCGTTGCGGCGGGTTTGGCGGTCTTTGCGCTAGGATCGGAAACGTCTGGATCGATAATCACGCCGAGCGCGTTCTGTGGGGTCACGGGCCTGCGCCCCACCTACGGGCTGGTCAGCCGCTTTGGCGCGATGGCCCTCTCCTGGACAATGGACAAGATCGGACCTATTTGCCGTTCGGCGGATGACTGCGGTCTGGTGTTGCAAGCGATCTCTGGCGGAGATGCCAAGGACCCAGATTCGGCCGGAAAGGGTTTTTATTATGCGCCAAAGTATATGCGGCCGTTCCAGGATATCGTCGTCGGCTACGCGCCTGTCGACTTCAGCGACTGGGCGGATCCCCTGGCCCGGCCCGATTTTCAGCGTGCTTTCGAGGTATTCAAGTCGATGGGTGTGCAGATCCGGGAAATCGCTCTGCCCGACTTCCCATATGACGCGCTGGCCGGGATGGTGATCTCTGCGGAGGCGTCCGCTGTTTTCGAGCCACTGATCGTAAGCGGCAAGGTAGACGAATTGGTCGACAAGCACCAGATTGCAGGACTTAAAACGGGTCTTGAAATCCCGGCCAGGGAGTATCTGAAGGCGATGCGCATCCGGTCGCTGGTACAGACCGGCTTTCGCCAGTTATTTGATGAGTTCGATGTGTTGCTGGCGCCGTCGCGCTACGGACCGGCGCCAAAGGTCAGCGATCCATTGGACCAGGGCTCGAAGAATCGCGCAGAGGGGCTGAAGCCGGGATTGCATGCTCTCATTCCGGCCGGCAATCTCGCGGGACTCCCGGCGCTGTCGATGCCGTGCGGATTCGCCGGGAATCTTCCTATCGGGATTTCGCTGGTGGCCCGCCCGTTCAGCGAGAACTTAATCCTGCGGCTCGGGAACGAGTTTCAGTCGCGGACCGATTGGCATCGCCGCCGGCCGCCGATGGGCCACCCCACCTGATGCCGTATGTGCCCGATACTACGCGATGGACTTCAGCGGCAAATCTGTTTACACTAAGGGCAGTATTTGAGTCTTTCGCGGCAGGCTGGCAGGGTCATTATCTGTGTCCCGGACCAGTAAACCGCATTGGGAGTTTATGATTGATACAAGATAGCGTAATTCGACCGGTAGACAACAATCCGGTCGCGGCGTCAAACGCCAGACCATCTCGATGATTCCGCCCAGAAGTTATCCTCCCCGTCGGCCGAGAATCCGGGAAAACGTAAACGAAGCGATCCGCGCGCGAGAAGTGCGCGCCGTGTTTCCAGATGGCTCGGTAGAGATTATGCCCACCCCCGCCGCTGTGCGGAGAGCGCAGGAATTGGGATTAGATCTGATCCTGGTGGCGCCTACCGCCGAGCCGCCCGTCGCCAAGGCGATGGATTACGGCCAGTGGCAATACGAGCAGAAGAAGAAGCAGCATGAGGCCAAGAAGAAGCAGCACGTGATTCAGGTCAAGGAGCTCAAATTCCGCCCCAACACCGACGATCACGACTACGACTTTAAGAAGAATCATGCCATCCGGTTCCTGCAGGAAGGGAATCGCGTGAAGGCCGTGGTACAGTTTCGCGGACGCGAAATCGCTCACGTGGATCTGGGCAAAAAGTTGTTGCTGCGATTCGCGGGCGATTTGGCATCCGTGGGTACGGTGGAAGGCCAGCCGCGACTCGAAGGCCGCAATGCACATGTGCTGATCAGTCCCTTGAAAGCAGGGGCTGGTCCGAAGGATCCCAGCAAGACCAAGGAACCGGAAAACTCCTCCGGCTCGAGTGCGCCGCGCGTAAGTGGCCCGGCAGTCGCTCGGCCCTGATTGGCGGCTCTACATATTTGGAGTGAGGGACAAGCGTCCCACCATCCTTGAGCCTATTACTGTCGATTCTGGGGGTATCGATTCGGGACTCGTGTGCTACACTCGGGGTAGGAATAGACCTGAATCTCCCGTTGCGCGCTGCAACTTATTGAATTCGGGTTTCGTCATAGTTATAACCGCTCCCTAGATTCGGGCCCGTTAGGGAGGAGCTACGAAGCGAGATGGCAGAGCAACACATGACCGTACCCACCCCCGACGATCATCTCGACCGTCTTCTATCTCCTGATATCCAGTCCCTCGGTATACCCTGGTACAAATCTCTCCTGCAGGCAGTTAAGGAGATGATTCATCCGCCCAAGCTGCCTCCTCTCGACATCACGTCTAAGCCCGTTCCAGTGCAGGATATCTGGGGCTTCTACGGTGGCCAAGGTAAGCGGGCCGGCTTGTCTTCCGTTCTGATCCATGCATCCGTAATCGCGCTATTGTTTATCATCGGAACGAATAAAACGGTGCAGCAGGCCGTTCGCGAGCAGGTCACGTTGATCGCTCCCGACCTCACGCCTTACATGCCGAAGACTCCGCCAAAGCTGCAGACCATGGGTGGCGGTGGTGGCGGCGGCGACCGTTCCCCCACGCCCGCTAGCAAAGGAAAACTGCCGAAAATCGCGCTGAAGCAATTCACACCTCCCGCCGCTGTCATTCGCAATCCGGATCCAAAACTTCCAGTCGAGCCGACTATCGTGGCGCCGCCCGACGCCCAGTTGCCGCAGGTGAACATGGCCCAACTCGGCGATCCGCTTTCCAAGATGGGGATCCCGTCAAACGGAACGGGGTCGGGAGCTGGCATCGGCTCCGGTAAAAATGGCGGTGTCGGTTCCGGCAATGGCGCTGGTTTCGGTCCTGGATCTGGCGGTGGAGTTGGCGGCGGCGTCTACCGGATCGGCGGCGGTGTTTCCCCGCCGCAGCTTCTCTTTAAGGTAGAGCCCGAATATTCCGAGGAAGCTCGTAAAGCCAAGTTCCAGGGAACCGTAGTTCTCTACGTCGAGGTTGACGAGCATGGGAATCCCCGCAACCTGAAAGTCATTCGTCCGCTCGGCCTCGGCCTCGATCAGAAAGCGATCGAAGCCGTGGAAAAGTGGCGCTTCAAACCCGGCCTCAAGGACGGCAAACCTGTAGCCGTCGCAGCCACCATTGAAGTAAATTTCCGCTTGCTGTAGTCAGCCGTCAGTGATCGGGGTTCGTTCGCCGGAGATCCGCCTTCGAATAGAGACCGAGAATCGTCCCTCGCCCGCTTGCTGGATCTGGATGATGGCACGTCTGGAGGACCCAACCTAAACCTTCGCTCCAGCAGGCGGACATCTTCGGCAGCAGTGTGGCAACTGCGCTGCGGCACGACCGCCCCTTAATGACGGGCCTCTTGCAGGCGCATTTGAGAATGGTGTTGTGATCGGCTGCATGGCTGGCGGCTCCGGATTGTCGGAGATCGAACTAGTCTGGTTGATTGTCTGGAATATCGCCGATGGCGAATGGGATCGGATCGGCTTGGGACAAGATGACAGGTGCAAGCTGCTCTTGGAGCTGTTCGTCCAGTTGCATGGCGATCCATTGAACGCGGCTAGAGAATCGCGCACCCGGTTGCAGCAGCGCCTCATGGCACTACGCCGAGGCTCCTTTGAGGAGATTCAGACAGGAGTCCCCGTTCAGCCGGCACGCCCAACGCAATATGGAAATTCTCCTGTGCGCGTGGCAGGGAGAAGGAGAGGCGGGATTTGGGCGAGCCTGGGACGAAGTGTTCCGGACCCGTGGGAAGGCCATTGGGGAAACGCAAAATTCCATTCGCGTCGTTGGGGCCACAGGCGATTGTGAGGAGCGTGCCTTGGAAGTGAAAGTCGCCCCGGATAGGGAGACCCGTGTGGCCGCGGAATGGTGGTATCTGTACCACACGTTCCGGCAAGGCTGGACGCCCGGAATGCACTTCACCACCGTGGCTAAAGACGGCAATGCCCACTTCAGCGTTCATAATATTCACGTCTGTCCGGACGCACACAAGCAGATCTACTTCCGGCTGCCTTGGTAATACATCACTCTCGAAGAAACCCCGAAATTGCCACGGTATGGGACACGCGGTTCGGCACCCGGGATGTTAGGATTTGGATTTCGTGCTCGCCTGAACTACTACGCCAGTAGCCGTCGCGGCCGCCATTGAAGTAAATTTCGGATTGCTGTAGCTGGCCGCCGGTGGATTCGAGACCGAGTCGTCACGAAGTTCAATGCCCAATCCGTTCTGTGTACCGAGACTTGCCGAGTACATCCATCGCAATAGGAATCGTACTTAAGGCCCCGATGGCCAGCAACGCCCAGCCAGCACCCCTTCGCGCATCGTGGCTGAGCTTATCGCCAATCAACAGACCCAAGCCGACGCCAAGGGCGACGCGAGTGCCGCCAATCAACATGATTTGAGGGATCGTTAAACTTCTCTCTCGCATGAACATACCTCTCCCTCCCTACTAGATGTTTCGCGCTGGCATTTTGTACCGCACCGGAGCAGCTTTTGACAGCCCAAGTCGACTTTAGATTTACAACTGCTGTCTAAATTGTACACGTCGGGCAAGTGCACGTAGTCCCAACAGCCCAGCGCCAATTAGTAATTCCGGGAGAGTTCCCGGCTCAGGCACACTCGACTGTGCAGGTGAGTCCTGTATCCACCAGTGGCTGAAACCGCCGTTGCGCGCCGGATCACCGCTCCAGTACCGGTTGCCATCCGGAGTATTGAGAGTCAGTACCACTTCCTCTCCGTAGGTGAAAGCTCCCAGCGATGCCGGCCCAGGGCTCGCCGCGCTCACGAATGCAGTGCCTTGGCCAACGATATTCGCCCAGTCTGACGCGAAACTGGTCCAGACTAGCGTGCCCCAGTCATTGGCAGAAAATTCGATCTGTACGTGCGCGTCGTTGTAGTCGCCATCCCCGGTTTCGATTCCAGATGGATCCTGGGAAGAAGGATTGTCGTTACCCCAGGCGTCCCAAGTGGTGCCCGGTATGGCATAAATTGTGGCCGTTAGCTCGGGCGAATCGCCGCACACTCGAATGCCGTCCGGGCTCAGCACAGGGGTTTCAACGCAATCGCTGGTTGTGACTGGCGACGCTCCGGCGATGCACGCACAAGCTGTGATCGCTAGCAGAAACTTGAATTTCGGATTCATAATTGCTAGTTTCCAGCCTGTTACTTATTCGTCAAATAGAGCATTTGTACCAGGAGAGTGCTTAGAAGTCGCGGTACTCGCAAAAGCACGTGGCTGCATCATGCGGACGATCCGGGCCGTCGGAAGCGACATGTAACCTGCATATCCCGCCGGTTACTTCTCGGGAGAGGGGTGGTCGGGTTGTCAGTGTTCAGGAGTTTAAGGACCGTGCCAAAGCAAACTAAGTCGAAGATCGGATGCCCGAAGTTGCCGAAGGGCGAAGCCACGGAACGAATCGTGCCGGTTCGCTTCAGCGCGGATGAACTGAAGCGGATTATGGCGGCAGCGGGCGCCAGCGTCAGAAACTTTCGGAGTGGATGAGGCACAATTTGTGCCGCATTCAAGAGTGACCGCCCTGAATCTAGGCGCCAAACACCATGGCCCGTTATCTGATCGACACGGATGTCATGGTCGATATCTCCAGAACGGTTGTCGCGGCCCGCAACATACGTGGATCCTGGCGCGACTGCGATCGAGGAAGGCCTCACGCTCGCTTCGAAAAACCGAAAGCACTTTCACATGATTAGGGATCTGCATCTTGAGGCACCGAACTATTGAAGCCGAATCCGGTTTCCTGCGTGGCCGCCAACCATTGTCTGAGTTCTATCGGGCTTTTCGTCGCGTCCGCAGAACTCGGACCCCGGCCTAGTTATGGCAAAAAGTTAGATACCATGATTTCTAAGACGAATTTCCTGATCCGAGATGTCGAGCAGAACGGTGCACCGGCACCCGAAGTGAATCGGGAATCTCGGAAATTGGCCAAAGATGTAACTGCCAAACATGGCGCACTCACGTCAGTTTGTCACGGGGGCCGTGAAGTTTGTAGCGTGTCAAATCCGCACTGTCGTGACGTTTAGCCCGTTCTCGATTGGATGCCGGAACGCTGGCATCCACTTTGCAAGATTAATCTTACGACGGCAAATCCGGTGTGAGTGTCCCGAGGTTCAATGCTTCGTGCGAATTCCGGGCGACCAGAGTGCATTTCGAAATCCAGTTCTTTGAACCTGATTCCTCGCCGGTATATTAGACCTGCAAGCACCGCTACAGCCTCATCCGACGACATTTCGCGAGACCGCTCGAGTATGCTCTTTACTTTTTGTGCTGTGGAACGGTTCGTGTTCGCGGTAATTGGAAAGCAGCTTCCTGGGTTGATTAGATAGCCATCCGGCACTGCGAGTACGGGAGACCGGTCCTGAGGGATCGTAATGTTGTACGAAGCCATCCTGCAATCACCCCCTCAAACTTTCGACTTTTCATCTAGTTTTTCGTGCGGCAGCCGGAGGCGCCCAAAAGCAAACGCTTCGAGAGCACACCACATTGTTTCTGGCGCGCCCGGAGGGACTCGAACCCCCGGCCTACTGGTTCGAAGCCAGTTGCTCTATCCACCTGAGCTACGGGCGCACCCAAGGATCAGTATAAGCCCTTCGATCCGAACCTGCCCACCAAGTAATCGCAATACATCTACAGTTCCGCAAACCAGTCGCAACCGGGTCGCTATCAGCAACGTCTGTGGTAACTTAAGAATTTGTCCCATCACAGGAATGCGCCTTCTTTCTATACCTTGTATCACTGTGTGCCTGATCGCCGGCTTGAACGCCCATCCGCTTCCCACGACGGCGGAAAGACCTCGCGCCCTGCATGCTTTGTCGGCTGCGCCCATCCGATTTGAGCCGAATGTTGGTCAAATGGATGCGCGCGCCCGTTTTGCCGCTCGCGGGCTGAACTACGGGTTCGCATTTCTGGGCGACGAGACGATTCTGTCGCTCGCGGCGGACAATGGCTCGGCGCAAACCATCGCGATGCGATTTGCGGGCTCCAACCCGGAGGCGGCGTTTGAGGGCTGCGATCCATTATCGGTCACCACGAATTATTTTCGCGGCGACCGTTCGAGGTGGCGCTTCGGCGTGCCGAATTTCCGCCGGCTGCTGCGCAAGAATGTATACCCTGGCATCGATGTGGTGTTTTACGGCAACGGCAGCCAGCTCGAATACGACTTTGTGGTTCATCCCGGCGCTGATCCCGTGCAGATTCGGCTTCAGTTTGCGGGCGCGGACCGCATCCGAACGGACGCGAGGGGCGATCTGATCCTTACTCTCGGCAGCAACGACCTTGTGCAGCGGAAACCACTCGTCTATCAGACCACTCGCAATGGAAAAACTCGGTTGGTCGCCGGGGGCTACGAAATCCGCGATGGTGAAGTCCGGTTTGCGCTCGCGGATTACGATCGCTCCCGCCTGCTGACCGTTGATCCGGCGCTTGTGTACTCCCAGTATCTGGGCGGCAGCCTGGACGATATTCCAGTCGGCGTTGGGGTGGACCGGAATGGCTTAATCTACATCGCCGGGTCTACAGTCTCGACCGACTTCGTATTAGGCGGTAGCCCGTATGACACCACCAACTCAGGCGATTTCGACGCATTCGTCGTTGTAGTCGACCCCTCACAGGGTGGCCTCATCACTTATGCCTCGTATGTGGGTGGATCGGGCGTGGACCACGCGACCGCGATGGAAGTAGACGCCAACGGGTTGGTGTGCGTCACAGGCACCACGCTTTCCAGTGATTTCCCCACACCTAACGGCTTCCAGCCTAATTACGTTGCCGAAAACGACGGCTTTTTCTTTGCGCTGGATACGACGCAAGCGGGCACGGATGGACTAATATATTCGACCTATTTCGGAGGCTCGAATCTCGATATTCCGTTCGGCCTCACACTCGACACGCAGGGCAAGATCTACATCACGGGCAGAACTACTTCCACGGATTTTCCAGTCACTGCCAATGCCTTTCAGCCCGCTCTCGAAGCCAGCGATGATGCGTTTCTGATCGTCTTCGATCTCTCTCAAGCCGGTGGAGCAAGCCTGTCGTATAGCACCTTTTTCGGCGGTGATCGTTCGGATGTCGGCCGTAGTGTCGCGGTTGATTCGAAGGGTGTCATCTACCTGGCCGGAAGCACTTTTTCCGATGATTTGCCAGCGGGATCCGAGTCCTACGATGGCGTCTATCAGGAAGGTGGGGATGCCTTCGTAGCGGTGATCGATCTTACCAAGGCTGCGCCCATTCAATACTTCTCTTATTTCGGAGGCAGCGACCTGGACGAGTTTCTGAGAGTGCGTGTGGATGCGAAAGGCCGCATCGTGCTAGCTGGGTATACCCTTTCCACAGATATGCCGGTCACGCCGAATGCTGCGCAACCGCATTTTGGTGGAGAGACCGATGCCATTCTCGCAATCCTTGATATCGCGCAGCCGGCAGTGAATCAGTTGGTATATTCCAGTTACTTGGGCGGCTCGAACCCGGAAGTGGCGATGGATGTCCAGGTTGACGCCTCGGGGGGCGTTTACCTGACGGGCTACACACAATCGACCGACTTCCCCGTCGTAGCGAGTCCGCTGCAACAATATTATGGCGGCGGAGGAGCGGACGGTTTTCTGGCCCGCATCGATCCCTCTAAGACTTCTAACACTCTCACCTACGGGACCTATATCGGCGGCATCGGCTACAACATTGTCTACGGCATCGCTCTCGATCGCGGCGGGAATCTGTACCTCACAGGTTCTACGACCAGCACCATTCTCCCGGATTTAAATCAGGCGGCACGTATCTCGGCCGTGGGGAACGCCGACGTCTTCTTGCTTGAAATAAGTCCGAAGTAGTTTCCTGATGTGCGGAGCCGCCTTAATGAGCGGCGGGCGCTTTGCCGACTGCCTTGAAGTGCCGTACCAACAGCATCAGCGGAACGGCAGCCAGTGTCAGCCAAGCTATCGCGCGGAAGCAATCCATGAATGCCAATAGGCTGACCTGATGCTGCAATTGCTGGTAGAGATACCCATGCGCCGCGCTCGCGGCATCTGGCCCGGAGAATCCTTTCTGAACGAGATAGCCCGTCAGGCTGGTTTCTCTCTCGCTCAACTGCTGGGAGGTCGACCCAATTGCCGCTCCCAAATTCGTCTGATGAAATTCATGCCGGCGTTCTGCAGCGGTGGTTATAAAGGCGATCCCGAAGCTGCCTCCCCAATTCCGGAACAGATTCGTGAAGCTGGAGGCCTTATTATTTTGATCGGGACTCAACTGCGAGTAAGCAATCATGTTGACCGGCACGAAAAAGAAAGCATACCCGAGCCCCTGAAACGCCCTGGCAAGAGCATAGTGGGCATAGTCTGTATCGAGGTTAAATGTGCTGTAGTACCACATCGCCGCTCCCGCGGTAGCTAAGCTGATCACAACCAGTACGCGAGGATGCACGATCTGGCGCTGAATCAGCAGCGCCCCGACCGGCGCCAGCAGCGTGATCACAAATGCGCCGGGACCTAGCACCAGTCCGGCATCGATTGCCCGATACCCGTAAAGTGACTGGAGCATTTGAGGAATCAGCGTAGTGCTCCCGAAAAGTCCGAATCCAAAAACCAGGAAGAGCATACAGGCGATGCCAAAGTTGCGATTGGCGAGCAAGCGGAAGTCGATCACCGGATCTTTCGACCGGAGCTCCCACCAAACGGTCGCGATCCACCCGAAAATCCCGGCCATGAGCATCCAGCAGATGAAGGAGCTTCCAAACCAGTCTTCGATTTGACCGCGATCTAACGCCACCTCGAGGGCCGCCGAAGCCAACGCGATCAGCGTGATGCCTATGCCATCGATGCTCAGCTTGCCGTTCGTGCGTGCCGACGCTCGCTCCTCTTCAAAGGAAGGTGGATCTTTGATTACTCTGGCGCTCAGCAAAAGCGCCACCAGGCCGATCGGAATGTTGATAAAGAATATCCAGCGCCAACTATAATTGTCCGTAATCCAACCGCCCAGCACAGGCCCAATCGCAGGAGCCGTCACAATCACGATCGTATAAAGAGCAAATGCAGATGCCCGCTTAGCTGGAGGGAACGTATCGACGAGAATGGCCTGGGCTACTGGAGCGAGGCCTCCGCCCGCAATGCCTTGCAGCACGCGGCTCGAGAGCATGATCCCGAGAGTCGGCGCTACGCCGCAGAAGAAGGAGGTCAGCGTAAAGAGCGCGACGCACCCCAAATAGTAACTTTTCCTGCCAAACACCCGGCTTAACCACGCGGACATCGGCAAGATCACCGCATTAGCGACCAGGTACGTCGTCAGAATCCACGTTACTTCGTCATAACTTCGCCCTAGACCTCCACCGATGTAGGGGAGCGCCACATTCGCGATCGACGTATCGAGCAATTCCATGAAGGTGGCGAGCGTTACCGTCACTGCGATAAACCAGGGATTCATTGCGCGCTTCGTCACAACACTTTGCTGTACGAACTCAGTAGGCACTGCGCGTCTCCCGTGCTGGATCAGCGAACCGTTACCGTAGGTTCGACAGACATGCCTGGACGCAGCAGGTGCTGCGGGTCCTGATCTTTATCAAATCGAATCCGCACAGGGAATCGCTGAACCACCTTCACGTAATTCCCACTCGCGTTCTCTGGAGGAAAGAGACTGAATAGCGGGCCCGCGGCGCCGGGAAGGTTCTCAATCGTTCCTTTGTAATCGCGCCCGAAGGTGTCGACATGAATGCTGACGGCTTCACCCGCTCTCATCCTCTTAAGCTGCGTCTCCTTAAAATTAGCGGTGACCCAGATGTCGTCCAACGGCACGATCACCAGCAGACCCTGTCCAGGTTGCACGCGATGACCCAGCTCGACCGTCTTTCGCCCGATCACGCCGCTCACGGGAGCATAGATTTTCGTATAGCTGAGATTGAGCTGCGCCGTATGTAGATCTGCCCTGGCTTGCTCCAGTTGTCCGAATGCGGATTGCGACTTGGCCCGGGCGCCTGTGACCTGCTGCGGCGCGGTGCGCGATGCCTCGATCTGCGCTTGCCGCTGTACAACCAGGCTGCGGGCTTCAGTGATGTTCTGCTCGATCGATGTTACGGCGGCACGATCTGCTTCCACTGCTTGCGCGGCTGCGATTGCTTCCGTGTCGCGTGCGTCGTAATCGGATCGCGAAATCTCCTCTTTTGCAACCAGCGCGGCATAACGGATGCGGTCACGTTCAGCGTGTGCATAGAGGGCTTGGTCTTGCTCCAATTTGTGCCGCGCAGCTATGAGCTTTGCCTGCTCTGAATC
>Ga0070735_10004702_pt1 | contig 11439 bp, 9 predicted proteins | sample Coa_R1_FD_66443 | JGI IMG/M metagenome (GOLD analysis project Ga0070735, IMG submission 66443) | Surface soil microbial communities from Centralia Pennsylvania, which are recovering from an underground coalmine fire - Coalmine... | ecosystem: Environmental > Terrestrial > Soil > Unclassified ... | reverse complement strand
GGTGGTCCCGACCCGCCTGTGTCCTCGTAGTAGAGTTTTTGGCCGTTCACGTCGGCGATGGGCATGGGCGCTCCCCCGGTGTTTGAAGTCGCATAGGCGCTGCTTGACGCGCCCAACGTCAAGGCCTGCTAGTGGCGCGCACGCCAGGGGAGGGCCCATGATCAAGACCCGCATCACCGACATGCTCGGCATTCGCTACCCGATCGTGCAGGCGCCGATGGGCTGGATCGCCCGCGCGCAGCTCGCCTCGGCCGTCTCCAACGCCGGCGGGCTTGGCATCATCGAGACCTCGTCCGGCGAACTCGACGCCGTGCGCGAAGAGGTGAAGGCGATGCGCACGCTGACCGACAAGCCCTTCGGCGTGAACATCGCCCAGGCCTTCGTGCGCGACCCCGACATCGTCTCGTTCGTCGTCGATCAGGGCGTGAAATTCGTCACCACGTCGGCCGGCGACCCAAACCGCTACTGCGCGGAGCTGAAGGAAGCCGGGCTGACCGTCTTCCACGTCGTCCCGTCGCTCGCCGCCGCGCTCAAGGCCATCGAGGCCGGCGTCGACGGGCTGGTGGTCGAAGGCGGGGAGGGCGGCGGGTTCAAGAACCCGCGCGAGGTGGCCACGATGGTGCTCCTACCGCTGGTCTGCTCGAAGGTGAAGGTGCCGGTGATCGCCGCTGGCGGCATCGTCGACGGCCGCACCATGGCGGCGGCCTTCGCCCTCGGCGCCGAGGGCGTGCAGATGGGCACCCGCATGGTTTCATCGGCTGAGAGCCCGGTGCACCAGAACTGGAAGGACGCCATCCAGGCCGCCAGGGAGACCGACACAGTCTTCTTGAACCGGTTCGGGCCCGGCCCGGCGCTCAGGGCGCTGCGCACCGAGAAGACGAGCAGGTTCGAGAAGGATCCGCCCGAGGCGATCATGCGCGAGTTCGGCCACGCGCTCGACCTCTACTTCGGCGGCGACATGGAGGCTTCGATCGCCCTCTCCGGCCAGGTCGCCGGCCGCATCGACGCGGTGAAACCGGTGGCCCAGATCATCGCCGAGACGGTCGCCGAGTTCGAAGCGGTCGTCGCCGAGATGGGCCGCCAGTACGCGCCTGAGCCTGCCCGCGCCTAACCGACCAACTCGGCGTCGATCGCTTCGCCGATTTCCGCGTCCGCCGCCCAGCGCGCGGCGGCGCAGTCCGACAGGGCGAGCTCGAGCCTGAGTTCCTCGGCGTCGAACCGTTCCACGCGTCCGACACAGCGCAACGCGCCGGCTGCGGCTGGGAGCGTCAGCAGCAGCCACTGTCCCGGCCGGCACGCGACCGGGTCGTCGTCTTCCGCCACCAGGCGCATCCGCCAGGCGTCGGGCGCGCCGGTCCGCTGGCCGGCCACCAGCAGCGACCAGACCGGCCGCGCCGCGGCTTCTGAGAGCGCAGTCGTCGGCTTCATGGCGTCCTCCTCAAGCAGGCGGAGATTGCCACATCAGAAGCCCATATTTGTCAGTAGGAGGCAGCAGAGCCGAGCGGGCTAAAACCGTGACGAAGCAAGGGTTACATCGGCCAACAGCCACGCCTTCTTCTGCTCCTCGCGGACGCGGGTGGCCTCGTCGCGGCGGCCCTGCGCATCCAGCGCCTGCGCCAGCCCGAACAGGGCCCATCCGTCGGCCCGGTAGGTCTTGAGACTCTCGCGATAGACCGCCTCGGCCTCCTTCGGCTGCCCGGCCTCCAGCAGCGCGGCGCCGAGGATGTGGCTGACCGGCTGATGCCAATACGGCGGCTCCGTGTAGGAGAGGTTGTGCTCGAGGTTGGAGGCCTCGCGGAAGTGAGCGATCGCCGTCGGCAGGTCGCCGGATTTGCGTGCGATCTCGCCATCCAGCAGGTTCAGCGACAGATCGACCATCTGCCGCGCCGGAATGCCGAAGGCGTCGAACTTGCTGTAGTCGGCCGTGGCCAGTTTGACGATCTGCTGGCGGTCGGCGCGGGCGGCGGCGAGGTCGCCCTTGTTGGCGTGGGCGAAGCCGCGCGCATAGAGCCAGATCGCCGTGTCCAGATGCAACTCGGCCGACGGCGGCGGCTCGGCCAGGATCGCGTCCCACTTGCCGAAGCGGAGCAGGGTGGCGACGGGGGTGAAGTTGTAGAGTTCGCCCGGCGCGAGTTGCTTGGCCAGAGTGTCGGCGTCGACCGCCTTCACCAGACGCCTCGAGGCGTCGATCGCCGCTTGATAGCGGCCCAGCATCTCCGACGATGTCCACAGGAAGTGGATGTTGTGGCCGTAGTAGCCGACCGGATAGAACCCCTGCGCCTTGCAGGCGGCGATGTAGTCTTCGTCCACGGTGGCGGCGAGTTCGTTCACCTTCACCGCGTCCTCATAGCGGCCGACGCGGTAGTAGATGTGCGACGGCATGTGCACGACGTGGCCGGCGCCCGGCATCAGCGTCTCCAGCCGGTCGGCGGCGGCCTCGGCGCGCTCCGGCGTGGTCGTGCCTTCCACGGCGTGGATGTAGAGATGCAGCGCGCCCGGGTGATTTGGCGCGCGGCGGATGATGTCCTCGAGGGTCGCCACAATCTCGGTCGCATGGCCCTTGGGCGTGACGCCGTCGGGTTGCCAGTAGTCCCAAGGCTGGGTGTCCATCATCGCCTCGGCGTAGAACACACCGGCGTCGAGATCCTCAGGATGCGCCTTCCAAAGCTTCCCCATCGCCGCCGCGTAGGCCTCGTCCAGCGCGTGCCGATCGGCCTTCGGATCGGGTGAGTAGCGGGTGGACAGCGCCTCGATCCACTCGCGTTCCTCGGCCGAGGCCTTCGGCTCGAGGGCGCGGGCGTGCTGCAGCGCCTGCCAGGCGGGCGTCACCGCATCGTCCGGCATGGGCAGATTGATGTTGGGGCCGAGCGCGATCGACATGCCCCACCAGCACATGGCGCAGTCTGGATCGAGCCTGGCGCCCTCGCGAAATGAGCGGATCGCCTCGGCGTGATTGAAACCGAAGAGGAGGTTCACGCCCTGGTCGAAATAGATCTGCGTCTGCGTGTTCTTGGTCGAGATCGGGTGCTTGTGGTCGCCAAGCCCCCTGAACAGCGGCGCGCCGGACCTGTCGGCGTCGCCGTTGTAGATCGACGGCATCGGCGCCATGGCGACGCCCATGTTCATCGGCCCCATGGCCATGGGCGGATCGGCCGCCCTGGCGGCCAAGGCCGCGGCGAACGTAACAGCGACGGCGACCGCCGCGAGCGTGAAGCGCATGACCGTCGAGCCCCCCATGTTCCCGGCCGGCGTCAGGGTGACCCGAATACGGTCCGCGTCAAGCCGGCGGGGCCGTGTAGCGGGCGATGTCGGTCAGGCCGAGGCGTTGCTCGATCGCAGCGATCTGCTCGACCGCCTTGTCGAACCCATCGCCCTTGAACGTGTCGCGCTCGATGTCCTCGAAGAGGTCGCCAGCGCGGTCCAGGCTCTTGGCCGAGAGGCCGTTCCGCCAGGCCTGAAAGACGACGGTGTCCTCGAACGCCGTGTGCGCCTCGTACATGCGGGCGAATGCGGAGAGCGCGTCGGCCAGATGCGTCTCGTCGCCGGTGCGGACCCTGCCGTGGGCGCAGGCCCCGGTGATGAAGGCGTTGATCTCGCGGCCACGGTCGTGCTGGGCGAGCAGAGTAGGGACGAGCCTGGCCGCCGCACCGCCGAACCGCTCGACGGTCGGAAAGATGTGCTGCTCCTCCAGCTTCCGCTCGTGGTAGTCCTCGCCGAAGGTCTTGAAGAGGGCGGCTGCGGCGCCAAGCGCACCGGCGTCGAGGCTCGCCGCCGCGCCGTTACGCAGCGCCGCGCCGGTTTCGCGATAGACGACCAGGATGCGGCGCAACACGCCGTGCTCGCGCATCAGATCCTCGACCGCCGAAACCTCCTTCGTCTCGGCGCTCAGCGCCGGGGCTGCCAACAGGGCCGCAGCCCCGAGGCCGCCGGCCGCGACGATCGCGCGGCGAGTCGAAAGACCTTCCATCGCCATGTCCTCCTTTGCTGTTCTTCGGTCTAGAGCGCGAACGCCCGATCCGTCGCGCGGACGAGGCCGTCGATGATGCCGGGCTCCGTGGACGCGTGGCCGGCGTCCCACACGACCTCCAGCGCCGCCTTCGGCCAGGCGCTCTTGAGCGCCCAGGCGGACTCCATCGGCGTCACCACGTCGAAGCGGCCCTGCACGATCCAACCGGGGATGTGGCGGACGGCGTCGATGTTTTTCAGAATCCAGCCGTCTTCGGGGAAGAAGCCCTTGTTGGCGAAGTAGTGGCACTCGATGCGGGCGAAGGCGACGGCGAAGTCGACCTCGTTGAACTTGGCCGGCCGTGCTTCGGGTCCGCGAAGCGAGATGGTGTCGCCCTCCCACTGGCTCCAGGCGGCGGCGGCGCGCGCCTGCACCTTGGGGTCGGGGTGGGTGAGGCGACGGTGGTAGGCGGCCAAGAGGTCGTCGCGCTCGGCGGCCGGTATCGGCTCGACGAACCTTGCCCAGGCGTCGGGGAAAAGCATCGACGCGCCATCCTGGTAGAACCAGCGCACCTCGCGTGCGGTGAGCAGGAAAACGCCGCGCAGGATCAGCGACTCGACGCGCTCCGGGTGGGTGATTGCGTAGGCGAGCGCCAGCGTCGAGCCCCATGACCCGCCGAACACCGTCCAACGCTCGACGCCCATGTGCTGGCGCAGGCGCTCGATGTCCTCGATCAGCGCCCAGGTGTCGTTGTCGTCCAAGAGCGCGTTGGGGCGCGACTTTCCGCAGCCGCGCTGGTCGAACAGCATCACCCGCCATCGCGAAGGGTCGAAGAAACGGCGCATGGTCGGGTTGATCGCCCCGCCCGGTCCGCCGTGCAGGACCACCGCCGGCCTACCGCCAGCCCGGCCGCATTCCTCATAGTAGATCTCGTGCCGGCCGCTGGCGGCGAGCCAACCAAAGCTTGCCGGCTCGATCTCGGGATAGAGACCGCGCCGCGGACCGTTGGCGACGGCGGGAGGCGGCGGGACTGCGGAGCGTTCCATGACGCGCTGATCCTACTTCGGAAAGCGACGGTCCAGCCAGTCGATCATGGCGGCGTTCACCGCATCCGGTTTCTCCTGCTGCGTCCAGTGGCCGGAGTCCTTGATCAGCGTCTTTTCCAGGTCGGTGCAGTAGGCCTCCATCCCATCGGCGGAGGAGGGGGGCAGAACGGCGTCCTTCTCCGCCATGATCATCAGCGAGGGAACGGCGACCTTGTCGGCGATGCCGGCCGAGCGCTCCCAGTTGCGGGTGAAGTTCCGGTACCAGTTGATCCCGCCGGTGAAGCCGGTGCGCCTGAAGGTCTCGACGAACACGGCGAGCTCGTCGTCGGTGAGGAACTTCTCCCGCGGGTCGAAGGTCGGATCGTAGCCTTTGAGGATGTTGATGAGGGCGAAGGCGGGCGGGTCGCCCGCCTTGCGCTCGGTCGCCAGGCCCGCGGACTCGACCTGTCCCGGCAGCGGACGGCGGAGAAAGAAGTTCATCGCCTTGGCCGGGTCGGCGTCCAGCACGGCATCGGCTTCGCCGGGCCGCTGGAAGTGGACGATGTACATCTCCTCGCCGAGGCGCTGGCGCATGATGGCGATCGGGTCCATTGGCCCGCGGGCCATGAAGGGCGTGTTGAGCCCGATCACGCCGGCCGTGCGGGCGGCGTGCCGAAGCGGCATTTGCCAGACGACGATCCCGCCCCAGTCGTGACCGACGAAGACGCCCTTGTCCGCGCCGATGTGGTCGAGCAGCCCGACGAGGTCGCCGGTCAGGTGCTCCATGTCGTAGGCTTCGACGGGCGCGGGCCGGTCCGTCAGCCCATAGCCGCGCTGGTCGGGCGCGATCACCCAGCGGCCAGCCTTGGCCAGCGCCTTGATCTGATGGCGCCACGAGAAGGCGAGTTCCGGGAAGCCGTGGCAGAGCACGACCGGAACGCCGCCGCGCGGCCCGGCCTCGTAATAGGCCATGCGGATCCCGTTCACCTGGGCATATTGGACAGGCGGCATCTGCTCGGCGAGCGCGTCAGCCATGGCGGTCTTCCTTGACGGGGCGGGCGGCCTGCTTAGCGGGTTCGACGGCCGGGAAAAAGGGCGCCGCTACGGCGCCGCGCGGCGGGGTCCGGCAAGAGCCGAGACGGCGAGCGCGAGCCAGCCGGCCATCATCAGCGGTCCGCCGACCGGCGTGACCATGCCCAGCCGCATGTCGCCTGTGACGGCCATCAGGTCGAGCGACCAGGAGAACAGGACGCCGCCGGCAAGCAGCAGCCAGCCGGCGACTTCGGCGAACCGCGCTTCGGCCCGCATCAGCGCGAAGGCCGCAAACACCGCCAGCGCGTGGGCCAAGCCGTATTCGGCCCCCGTCTTCAGCCAATCCTTCGCCTGGGCGACCGTCTCGCCGTGCTCGCCGAACGCGCCGGCGGCGACGGCCAGCATGCCGCTCAAAGCGGCGAAGCCGAGGAGGAGGCGGACCCGCAGCGTCAAGGCCCGGCGTCGATCATCGCCGCGTCAAGCAGCAGGTAGGCTCGGCCCTGGTCGGACGCCAGCAGCGCCGGCGCGGCGACGCCGTCGCCCTCGCGGCCCAGGCTGTCGGCCAAAAGCCGAGCATAGCGCTGGACATACCGGTCGGCATGGCCGCGGAACTCGCGGTCGGCGACGATGCGGCGCGAGAGGCGGCGCACTGCCGCGGGCGCCAGATTGCGCATCAGCTCGCGCCCGGCGGCCGCACCGTTCGTCTTCAGCGCCGCGGCGATCTCTTCGACCCGCGCCCGCGGCGCGAGAGTCGCCGCATCGATGCCCATGGCCTCGATCTCGCCGAGGATCGCAGCGGTGAGCGACGCATCGTCGCTCGCCGGCTTATCCATGGAGGAAAGCAGCTCCTTCCAGGTCCAGCTGTCGCCGATGGCTTCCGCCGGTTCGCGTCCGCCGGCGGCGGCGAACACGGTCTTGAACTCCTCATCCGTCGCGGTGGGGGTCAACTTCAGTCGCGGCCGGAGGCCCTCCGGTTCGGCGGGCGGAGTCGCCGAAGTCGCGGGGGACGGTGCGGGCGAGGCGGCCGCGGCGGCTGCGGCGGGCGGCGCCTCTGACGCGGGCTGCGGCGCCGCAGTGGGCTGAATGGTGCGGGCAGGGGCGCGCGTTCCGCCGGCGCCGGCGACGACACCCATCAGCCGGACCGCCTCGCTCAGCATGTCGTAGTTGCGCCGCACCCGCTCCTGGAAGGCCGCGTCGATGTTGCGCGTCTCCTCTGCGGCGTTGCGCGCCGAGGCCATCAGCGCCTCGATGCCGCGCTCGACGTTCTCGCGGATGGCCGTCGTCTGCACCTCGGCGTCGGCCGGCGCGCGGGCGAGCCGTTGGTCGACCTCGCGCAGCACATCCTGAAGCGCCGCCAGCGTCGCCCCGGCCGCGTTCGCGCCGTCCTTCAGCCGCTCGCTGGTGCGCGCGCCCGCCTCGTCGACGAGGTGCGACGCCTGCTCGATCAGCTGCCGCGCCTCGCCCAGACGCGCATCGAAGGCCTGATCGGCCTGCGCCTTGGCCGCGGCGGCGGCCTCGCCGATCTGCGCCAACTGCTCGCGTACAGCCTGCACATGCGCCTCGCCCGCCTGGCGAGCCGCTTCCGCGCCGGCGGTCATCACGCCCGCGGCTTCCTGCGCGCCAGCTTCCAGCGCCTCGCGCTCGCGTGCGGCGAGTTCGGAAACAGCCCCAAGCGAGCGAGCGGCCTGGGCGTTCAGCCGGTCGCGCTCCTCGTTCTGCGCCTTGGCCATCGCCGCCAGCTCTTGCTGCGCGGCATCGATCATCTGCCGGATCGCCTCGGCGCTGGAGGTCGCGGTCTGCGCCAGCTCGCTGGCGCCGGCGCGCGCGCGTTCGACGAGTTCCGCCAGCTGCGCCTTCAGCCGTTCGGCCTCGACGGCATAGCTCTCCTGGTCGGCGCGCATGCCGTGGGCGGCCGTGACCAGGCCGGCGCGCTGCTCGGCCATGCTCTGTTCGATCGCCTCGGCCTGTTCGCCGGCGCTGGCGCTGACGGCCTCGAGTCGCTCAAGCTGGCCGGCGAGCGTGTCAGCGGCCAACTTGGCCGCGTCTCCCGCCTGCCCGGCGGCTGCCGCGAGATCGGCGGCGCGGGCGGCGAGCGCGGCCTGCGCCTCGCGGATCTGCGTCTCGGCCAGATCGGAGGCTTCGCCGACGATTCGCACATGGCCCGCGATCGCCTCGCTGACGGCGGTGACGCGAGCGTCGAGAGCGGCGGACGCGCCTTCTAGCTTCTCGCGCTCCCCGCCGAGCGCTTCCGCAGCGGCGTGGGCGGCGGCAGTCGAGTCGCCGGCGGCCCTGGCGAGGCGCTCGCTTTCGGCGGCCAACGCGTCGCGCAGGTCGCCAAGCCGCGCCTGGGCGTCGACGGCGGCGGCGGTCGCCTGCTCGATCTCGGCGCGCACAGCGGCGACCACCTCGCCGGTCTCGCGCGCGGCGTTCGCGGCCGGCGCGAGCAGGCTCTCGGCCAACGCGCGGGCGCGCCGCGTCTCGGCGGCCATCCGCCGCCCCTGCTGGGCCAGGAAGGCCGCGACCCAGATGAGCGCGATCGGCGCCAGCACCGCGGTGGCCAGCGAGGCGATGGCGGTCGGCTGGCCCGCCGCGAGCCTCGCCGGATGGCCGGCGAGATCGAACGCCGGCGCGGCCAGCCACGCGAGGCTGGCGAACGCCGCCGCCAAATAGATCGGCCAGCTAGAGGGGCCGCGATCGGCCGGCGCGGCCGGGGCTGCGGCCGCCAAGGGCGCGAGCGGCGTCGCAGGGCCCGCTGGCGGCTCGCCTGCCGGCCGTGGCGCGAGGTCGAAGTCGGACTCGGCCGAAGCCGGCTCCGCGGGCGGGGGTTCCGCCGGTCCGGAGAGGTCGAACGGTTGCGGCCGGGCGGCTGTCATCGGCTCTGGGTTCTTCGCTCCTGGCGAGAGGCTGCGCGGGGCGGAACCAGCCGCCGCCTTAGCCCCTCGCGCGTCAGGCGAAAACTACCCGCGGACCGCGGCCAAGGCAAAGCGGCATTCGCGGTCGGCGTTCACGGCCATTAACTCTGTATACGGAACATGGTTTGCGACAAAGTCGACACACTTCGCCACCTTTCGGACACAGTCACGGATGCGAGCGCCGATTGTCACTAAACTGACAAGTCCGCTCAGTATGCACAGGGGTGACGAACGCGGCCGATATCGGCTGCGGATTCAGGGGAATTTCCGATGCTGAAACAATTGACCGGGATCGCTTGCGCGGCCCTGGCTTTGAGCGCGGCCGGTGCGGCGATGGCGGCGCAGATCACCGGGGCGGGGTCGACCTTTGCCAAGCCGATCTACGACGCCTGGGGCAAGGCCTACAACGCCAAGACCGGCGACCAGCTGAACTATCAGGGCATTGGCTCCGGCGCGGGCATCAAGCAGGTCGAGGCCAAAACCGTCGAGTTCGGGGCCAGCGACATGCCGTTGAGCCCGGATGACCTGGCCAAGAACGACCTGAGTCAGTTTCCGACCGTGACCGGCGGCGTCGTCCCGATCATGAACCTGCCGGGCGTGAAGCCTGGCCAGTTGAAGCTGACCGGCGCCATCCTCGCCGACATCTACCTCGGCAAAATCAAGAAATGGAACGACCCTGCGATCGCGGCCATCAACCACGGGATCCCGCTGCCGAACATCCCGATCACCGTCGTGCACCGTTCCGACGGCTCGGGCACGACCTTCATTTTCTCGTCTTACCTCTCGCTGAAAAGCGGCGACTGGAAATCCAAGGTCGGCGCTGGCACAGCGGTGTCATGGCCGACAGGGTTGGGCGGCAAGGGCAGCGACGGCGTTTCCGGCGTGACCAAGCAGACGATCGGCTCGATCGGATACGTCGAATACGCCTACGCGCTCCAGAACCACATGACCTACGCGCTGATGCAGAACAAGCAGGGCGCGTTCGTGCCGCCGACGGCCGGCGCCTTCGCCGCCGCCGCCGCCGGGGTCAACTGGAGCGCCGCGGCCAAGGACGGCTACAACGTCCTGCTGCTCGACGAGCCGGGCGCCAAGTCGTGGCCGATCAGCGGCGCGACCTTCATCCTCATCCACCGTCACCAGACCGATGCGGCCGCTGGCAAGGCGGCGCTGGCCTTCTTCGACTGGTCGTTCAAGAACGGCGACGGCCAGGCGAACTCCCTCGACTACGTGCCGCTGCCGGCGAAGGCCAAGACGCTGATCCGCGCCACCTGGGCCGCGGAGGTCAAAGGGCCGGACGGTAAGGCGGTGTATGTTTCGCACTGACGCGTCCTTCTCTGTTACCTCTCTGTTGCACGGACGCCGGCGGGAGCCGGCGTCCGTCGTTTGACGACCCGGAGACGATGACGATAGCCCAGCCAGCCATCGCCGATCGGCGCTCGCCCCGGGGCGCGGCGATCGATCCGCTGTTCAAGGCCGCCTGCTTCGCCGCCGCGACCGCGCTGATGGCGGCGCTGGCCGGCATCGTCGCCAGTCTGGCCATCGGCGGCTGGCCGGCGTTCTCTCAGTTCGGATTCAGCTTCTTCACCAGTTCCGAGTGGAATCCGGTCACCGGCGTCTTTGGCGGCCTGGGACCGATCGTTGGCACGCTGGTGACGGCGCTGTTCGCGCTCATCCTGTCGCTGCCGATCGCGTTCGGGGTAGCGGTGTTCCTGGTCGAGTTCTGTCCAATCATCCTGCGCCGGCCGATCGGCATCGCCGTCGAGCTGCTCGCGGGCATCCCTTCAATCGTCTACGGCATGTGGGGTCTGTTCGTCTTCGCGCCCTTCTTCGCCGCCCACATCCAGCTGCCGATCAGCGAGATGGTGACGCCAGGGTCGATCTGGGACACGCTGACCAGCGGCGTGCCGAACGGCGCCAACATCTTCACCGCCTCTGTGATCCTCGCGATCATGATCCTGCCATACATGGCGGCGGTGATGCGGGAGCTGTTCCTGACGGTGCCCAGCCAGCTGCGCGAGAGCGGCTACGGCATGGGCGCGACCACACGCGAGGTTGTGACCAAAATCACGCTGCCTTACGTGCGCCGCAGCGCCGTCGGCGCGGTGATGCTGGGGCTTGGCCGGGCGCTCGGCGAGACCATGGCCGTCACCTTCATCATCGGCAATTCGCACAACCTGCCGAAGTCGCTGTTCGACTCCGGGTCGACCATCGCGTCCACTATCGCCAATGAGTTCAGCGAGGCGAGCAAGATGCAGGGCGCCGCGCTCCTGGCGCTGGGTTTTGTGCTTTTCGTCATGACCTTCGGCGTGCTGGCGATCGCCCGTGCGCTCCTGGGCTCGGAGAACGCCAGCGGCGCGCCCTCGGGCCCGTTCGTGTGGATCGGCGAACAGGTCGAGACGATGGCCGCCGGCTTTGCGCGCGCCACGGCCAACTTCGGTCCTTTCAAGCTCGGGCGCGGCGTCCTCAACGTGACCCGGCGTGCGCGGCGGCTGCTCGCCCAGGTCGGCATGCTCATCTTCTGCTG
>Ga0070735_10004701_pt1 | contig 11441 bp, 12 predicted proteins | sample Coa_R1_FD_66443 | JGI IMG/M metagenome (GOLD analysis project Ga0070735, IMG submission 66443) | Surface soil microbial communities from Centralia Pennsylvania, which are recovering from an underground coalmine fire - Coalmine... | ecosystem: Environmental > Terrestrial > Soil > Unclassified ... | reverse complement strand
AGATGCGCGTGGCTGCGGCCACGATGAACGATCACTGCGGCGAGGGGGTCGTCAGGCAGGCCGTTCGATCGCGCGCTGACGAATGTGATCGGGAACTCGCGCATGCGATAGCGCGGTGTCGTAGGTAATTTCGCCACGCTGATAAAGCGAGAGCAGCGAGTGATCGATGGTCTGCATTTGATGCTTTTTCCCGGTCTGCATTTCGCTGTAGAGCTGATGCACTTGGCCCTCCCGGATGTGATTTCGCACCGCAGGCGTCGCGACGCAGACTTCGGCCGCCAGCACGCGCCCTTTTCCATCGGCACGTGGCAGCAGCTTCTGGGCAATGATCGCCTGAAGGCTGTTCGCAAGTTGTACGACGATCGCATTCTGCTGTTCAGCCGGGAAAACGCTGTAGATGCGCTGCACCGTCTGTACGGAATCCGGCGTGTGCAATGTCGCCATGACAAGATGGCCGGTTTCGGCGGCAATGAGCGCGGTCTCGATCGTCTCCAGATCGCGCATTTCGCCGATCACGATGACGTCGGGATCCTGGCGCAACACGTGGATCAGTGCACTGCGGAAGGATAAAACGTCGGTCATCACTTCTTGTTGGATGACGATGCTCCGCAAATTCTCGTGGACAAATTCGACGGGATCCTCGATCGTGACGATTTTGGCGCGGCGCTGCCGGTTGATCGCGTCGATCAAAAAATTGAGAGTCGTTGTCTTTCCGGTTCCCGTGGGTCCGGTGACCAGCACCAGGCCGCTGGGCAGTCGGGTCAATTCTGAAACAATCGGTGGTAAGCCCAGCTCTTCTGCGCCGCGAACTCGGGTCTCACACAGACGGATCGCCATTTCCGGGCAACCCGCGCGAAAATAGACACTGATCCGGCAGCGTCCAACATCGGCCCACTGACGGGAGAAACACAACTGCCAGTTCTCCTCGAGCGACTGCCGCTGCTTTTCCGAGAGGATGGCGCCGACGATTTCTTTCAGCAGATGTTCATCCAGCGGCTCCCCTTCGATGGGATGAATCTCACCGGTAATCCGCAACAGCGGCGCTAATCCAGAGACAAGATGCACGTCGCTGGCGCTGAGCCGCCGAGCGCCTTTCAAGATTTTGTCGAGTGTCCAGGACATCGAGATTCGAGCTCTGCTCTCTCGCTTCAGCGGCGGCCAAAAAAACGACGCAATACACGAAAAGGCGAGAATCCGCGGTGGCGGATGTCGGTCATCCGTCGCTCGGCCTCAACATGCCCGGGAGAGAGCTCCAGACAACGCTGCAAGCTGCTATGGGCCCGCGTATCGAGGCCCAACTCGATCTCACACACGGCCTGGACGTACCAGGCATAATGCCGATCCGGAGCCGCCTCAACGGCTTGGCGGGCCCGTTCGACAGCGCGACTGTAGAAACCGTGATGCAAATAGACCAGCGCCGCTTCCAACGGTACGAGCCAGTCGGAATCCAGTAGCCGGGCCTTGTCAAAACAGTGGCGGTCAAAATCCTGGCGGCTTGCCACCAGCAGCTCGCCGCGCACGATCCAACGATAGGCGGATTGCCCCGGCTGCTTGAACGAACCATCGCACACGGCCAGCGCTTGCTTCAGGTCGCCGGTGCGACACAGCGCCTGAGCCCGAGCGGCCAGCAGCTCGCTATTGTTCGGGAAAGACTCCAAGGCCTTCCGGCTCCACAATTCTGCCTCGACGAATTCGTCCAGAAACACGAGACTCTGGGCCTGCCCCAACCAGGCGATCACCAGCGACTTGTCGAGCTCCAGTGCGCGCGAATAATGGCGAAGCGAATTCTCATACTGGCCGCAACGCCGTTCGGCATCGGCTTGAGCGATCCAATCGACGTCATCGGCCGCCGGGCGCGCCACTTGAACGGCTCTTGACCCCGCGGGAGATTGCGATTCAAGCTCAAGTTTGTCAAAACGCGCCATCGTTCCTCGTTTTCAGCGGACCCGGCCCAAGCGGCTCAACGGCTGATGCTGCCAGTAGACGGTTCCCAAGATGTCTTGCGCCGGTATGCGGCTGATTTGGCCAGCGTCGGCAATTGCATTGATATCAACGCCCAATGTGCTGGGCAGGATCACGAATTCGCCGGCTGCCGCTGTAACGTCAACATCGGCAGGGCAATGCGCAAGGTCTAACGGCGCGAGGGCCGACGGTTCGCCGTCAACTTCCAGCTTGCCCTTGCGCCAAACGACGCGCTGCCCGGGGCCGGCGAGGATTCGATCGATGCGTTCGCCGGCGAGAAAGTATCGCGTGTGGTTTCGCGCAGCGGTGAACAGATTCGGAAGTCGGTAGAGAACGACTTGGCCGGCATGCGGCGACATGAAACCTGCCGTCGCCGGTGCGTACAATACGACGTCGCCGGCTCGAAATGGCGGGCTATCGACGGCGATCACGCGCGGGACGGCGAAGCGGGTCGCCAGCCAGCCAGCCGGCAGATACACAATCATCGCCACTCCGAACAGGAATCCAACGAATAGCGAGACTCGGCGCACGAGCCCGTCGTCGACGGCATTGACGATGTCCACGATCGACGCGGCATGGCACGCGAGTGCCAGCCCCAAGAGGACGCTCCCGAATTGCGTGCCGATGAATAGGGTTGCAAATGCCAATAACAGCGCATACAAACCCAGCAGAAACCAGCCGAGAAGCGTCCGTTCGCAGTAGATTTGAGCCCACCCGGGCACGGCCAAGCGCAGAAGCAGCGGCCGCTCGGGCACGTTGGCATAATAAGTCCCACCGAGCCGGGGAACATTGCCCGTCAGCGCATGCCAAAGTCGAAAGGAATGGCGCCACAAGTCCCATTTTCTCAGGCGCTTGACCCACTTGCCGGCGCGGGGAGGATGCACGTTGAGCGTTGCGGTGGCCATTTGCAGCGAAGCGCCGCACCGGCCGCAGGCGTCTACCCCGGGCATGTTTTCGAACCTGCAATTTGCGCACTGCATGGGTTACCAGCGTTGCTTGATGTCGGTCGACTGACGAACCTCGGTTTGGGCTTCGTAGAATTCGGCGGTTAACTGCTTTGATTCCACAGTCCCGATGATTCGCGCCACCATTTCTGCGGCGTCGATGCAGTGCGGCCCTTTGATGCCGATCGTCCGCACTGTCACTTTGCCGGTGGGGCTGATTTCAATTTCCAGTTCTTCTTTTGCCATTTGGGGCCCTCCTACCAGTTGCGAACGCGAATCTTGACAGTTCGGTCGGCAGCCACTTCTTCGTTGACAATTGCCATATTTCGCTGCTTGAGCTCGGTCACGACCCGGTGATACACATACTGTTGCGTCACCCGTCCGATGAGCTCTTCGCCGATGCGCTTGAGCTCGGCTTTGGAATGGCCGCTTCCTTCCATGCAAACGCGCAACGCGCCGCGCACGTCGCGGCTGAAAACTGCGCGCACGCCGTCGCGCTCGACCACCAACTCTTCGCACGTGCCACTGGCCTCGGGGAGAATGTCGGCGTCCTCCACTTCGATTTCAGCCCGCGTCACTCGCGAGTCAACAGACTGCCGCTCGCGTTCGGCGCGATTCAGCACGGAAAAACCCATCGTGCCGACAGCGGCTGTGACTGCCGCCGTAATCACCGGCCAATTCGCAATTATTAGAGGCGCGACGACCAGAACGGTGCTCATGCGGCTTCTCCCATAGGCAACGATGACACAAGGCGGCTCACGTTACAGCTCGATTTTTCGTCGCGTCTCTTCGATGATGCGAACGTGCTTGCCCGAGGCGGGACGCGCCCGGCCGACGGCCCAGTTGCGAAGCCCGTTCAGCTCTTCATTCATGGTTTTCGACAAGGGGACCGTCTCGGCCAGACTCGACGAGATGATTGCGGTATCAAGCGGAATCTGTTTGCTGAAGGCGTCGAACATCGCGGAAATCACGGCCTCTTCGATTTCAGCTCCACTATAGCCTTCGCTCTCGCGAGCCAGGGCATCAAGGTCGAAACTTCGCGGATCGCGCCCGCGCTTCTGCAGGTGAATTCCAAAAATTCCGCGCCGCTCGTCCTCGGAAGGAAGGTCTACGAAAAAAATTTCGTCGAGCCGTCCCTTGCGCAAGAGCTCCGGAGGCAAATGGCTGATGTTATTGGCCGTCGCAATCACGAACACGGGAGAAGTCTTTTCGGAGAGCCAGGTCAGCAGCGTCCCGAAGACCCGCGAGGCCGTGCCGCCATCGCTGCCGGCAGAACTGGTCGACCCGGCAAGCGCTTTGTCGATTTCGTCGATCCAGAGGACGGCCGGAGCGATGCTTTCTGCGGTTTGAATCGCTTGCCGGATGTTCTCTTCACTCGACCCAACAAGGCTGCTGAACATTCGTCCGACATCGAAACGTAGAAGGGGCAGCTTCCAGAGGCTGGCCGCCGCTTTGGCGCACAGGCTTTTTCCGCAACCTTGCACACCCAGCAGCATGACGCCGCGCGGCGCCGGCAGCCCGAACCGGGCCGCGCGGTCGCTGAAGGCGATGCTGCGTTTCGTCAGCCACTGTTTGAGGCCGTCGAGGCCCGCCACGTTCGCGAATTCTTCTTTTGCCTCGTAATATTCGAGCAACCCGCTTTTCTTGATGATCTGCTGTTTCTCACTGAACACGATGCTGACATCATCGGCATCGATCTTTCCGTCGAGAACAAGCGTCTTGGCAAATACGTTTTCGGCTTCCTTGAGGGTCAATCCGCGTGCCGCATGCAGCAGCCGTTCGCGAGCGTCGTCGTCGAGGTCGATGTTGACTTGCGGGTTGTCTTTGACGTCCTCGATGATGCGATCAAGAAGTTGATTGAAATCTTCGGCGCGCGGCAAGCCAAATTCAATGACCGTAATGTCCTTCACGAGCTCGGGCGCGATCCGCATCAGCGGTGACACAATCACGATCGATTTGTATGTATCTCGCAAATGATAGGCCACGTCCCGCAATCGCCGCAAAACGGCCAGATTGCAGCGATCGTCGGCCGTGAAGCGGTGGAAGTCCTTGAACAGGTAAATTGCCGGCTCAATTTGCGCCACGACCGAATCGAGCGCGGCCAGCGGGTCTGTCGTATTGCCGGCCCCCGATTTGGCCTGTTGCTGGTCAACGCCCGATTTGAGGATTCCTTGAGTTACGGTCCAGACGAACAGTTTTTTGTTCCGTCCTTCGGCGATTCGCCGCAGGCAGCGCTCGACTCGCTCTTCCTCCCAGCTCGTCACATAAATGATCGGGTATCGCGCCCGGATCAAAACCTCAAGTTCGACCTCGGCAGCAAAATTCCGCGTTCCGAGGGGCCGCGGCGTCCGGTTATCCACTTTGCCCGGCGGCTGGCGAAGTTTCGCCACAGTGTTTGCCGGCCGCCCCGGCGCGGGTGGAATTGATCGATCGCTCACGGCGACTTTCGCCTTTCCAGGAAATGACGGTGGCTTATGGCTTCCGGGCCGGCTTGACAATTCGGTAGGGCCGGAGGCTCAGTCACGATGCGCGCCGCCCTGATGTGTTCGAGGCGTTGACGGAGCGCGCCGTCGCGCCGGTTCAGCGCTGCCAATAGTTCGAGAATCTCGTGCGAAGCGCCAAAAACGAATATGCGACCGTCCGGCGCGATCGAGATTTCGCTTGTCGCGGTTTCGTCTTCGGCAGAAACATTCGAGGTTTTCAAGTCAGATGACCAGTTTCAATCCGGATTCGGCAGCCAGTGCGCGGGCATTGCGGCCTGCATCCCGGTCGAGCATTCGGGCAAGTTTCTCATCGTCCTTGGCGCGCCACCGCGGCATGTATCCATCACGCACACTGAATTTCGTGAACGGCAGGTTTTGTTGCATCCAACGCACGATCGGCCGGTAGCAGCAGTCGAAGTGTCCCGGCAAAAGGAGATGCCTCACGATCAAGTCTGCCGCGGCGCCTGCGATTCGCAGGTTTCGTGCGACAACGGCCAAGTAGTTCTCGACGCCGGCAATGCGGTTGGCGCACGCATCGTTTCCGAATTTGAAGTCGGCGACATAGACATCGACGATTCCATCGAGCAATGCAAACGCTTCCGGTGTGCCGTGGAAGTCGGACTTCCACACAATCGGCGGGAGTTCAGGGCATCCCGCCATTGCCTCGAGAATCGCGGGTAAATGGATCGTCGGTTCTCCGCCGACCCACTGGACATTGCGAGCGCCTTGCGTCCGCCCCCATGCGACGGCCGCGGCAAAATCGGCGGTATTGAGAGTCTCGCCGCGGCCCGGATCGAACGCGTTTTCCTCGGCGATGCAGAACATGCAACGCAGGTCGCATCCCGAGACGTAAAAGAGATGCGATGGAACCAGTTGAAGTTCCTCGCCATATTCGACGCGATGCCGAAAGACACGAGCAGACGCGCCGGCATGGCAGGGGCCACGGCCGCCCGCGAGACGGTTGGCCCCGCAACGGTGCTCGCACAACCGGCACTCGCCCAGATGGCGGCGTGCTTCGAGCGCCCTTTCGGAAAGCTCCGCCGATTTTGACATGACAGCCCGAAACGAATGCAAGACTGGACTGCGGTAATGCGGATGGGCAGGCACGCCCCGCGCGACGCGCGATATCCGCAAATTCAGCATACACGTCGATCACGCCCGGCGTCAACACGGGGCACGACTTGACCGACCGCCGGAAAGCCTCAGTCTGACCAATAGGTCATGGAGCGCCGCGGCGCCGCTGGCTGCTTCCGGCAGGCGGCTTTCGTCGAACGCGGCCTTGAGCGCAGAGCGAAGGCGTTCGTACTCGGCTTCGTGAAACAGCAGATCCGCCTCTCCCAGGCGCCCCGATTCCGGACCGCCGGTTTTTTGAGCAACCAGATCGGAGATGTACGGCAATTTGGCATCGTCGTTGAGCCGAATGAGGTTGGCTTCGATCTGTCCTGTCCGCATCAGGTGGATGCCGGTCAGCAGCACCCGATAGACGTACAACAAGGGTTTGACGTGCGGCGGATCCGCCTTCTGGAACAGCTTCCACTGAGTCTCGGCAAAACCGAGATAATGATGCGCGTGATGCCTGGTGATGCAGTCGGCCGCAATGGCCTTCAGCTCATCGTGCTCCGGCGTAGTGAAGACGATCAAAGGCGAGAACAATTGCTCCAGCACGTAGCCGTTCTTCTTGAGCATGAGGCCAAAGAACTTCTTCGCATCGTGCGTGACGAGGTCGATTTCCAGCCCATCCCGAATGCCCGATATTTCGACGGTCTCCTCGCCTCCGGTCATTCCCACAACGTCCGGCAGCGGCAACAAATGCACGCCCCGCAAGTCAAAATCGGAATCGGGCGACGGAAAACCGTAAAGGTGCGCGCCACTGATGGTCGCAAACAGCAGGGGATACGGATGCGCGCCGATCTGCTGATAAAGGCGACGATCAAAACTCACGGGAGCCCTTCCAAAACCGCCGCCCGGCGGGCTTTGACGAGAAATGCATTCGCCGCCTCGTAATCAGGACGATCTGGCAAAGTCGTCCCGGCCAGTGCGCGGTCGAACTCGGAATGCAAACTCCGACGCCAGCGTTCCGTCTCGTCCCACGGCATTTCGCCCCTCTTGATGGCGAGCAATCGTTCGCGATGCTCCTCGACTCGCACTGGAACGAAACCCTCCCGGAGCACGCTGATGCCGGAGATCAACAGGCGAACCAGGTGCATCACGTGCTTCCATTTCACCTGACCCTGATTGCGAAGATCGGCCTGCATTTTCTTGAACTGCGACATGACGTACCCGTTGTACGTCTGATAGACGACTCGAGACAGAAATTTCGACCGCATCTGAAGGAGCTCGTCGGCGAGCGGCGTCGTCTTATCGACGAGCGGAGTATAGAGACACTCCAATACATTCGGGTTCGCTTTGAGCGCCAGGACTAAAAACCGCTGCAGTTCCCAGAATTGTTCCTGCGTCTCGTGGCAATCGATCTGATCGGGGACGCCATACAGCGACCACTGCAATTCGGCCGGCGGCAGGAAAATGCCGCGGTAATCGGTGTCGGACTTTTCGTCGTCGAGCCCGTAGGCCCGAGACCCGATGGTGCAGCGATAGATCACCCGGTCGAACAGGTCATGGCGGGCGACATTGATTTGAGCGTCCCCGATCCGCCCTTCCGTAAACTGGGCCAGCGTGACAACATCGTCCCGATGAAGCGTTTCTTCGTCGGCATCGGGAAATCGGATGCGGTACGAGTGTTCGAAGTCTCTGGGCGAGCGCACGACGACAGCGACCGACCCGCGAGGATGCAGCACTCGGCCAGTCGGCGCGACAATGTCTCGCAACGTCACGATCTGTGTGCCGGGCGAGAATATCACGAATCGTTCGGACTGATCGCTCGCCCTGCTGGACATCACTTGGGTTTCCCGCGATCGCGAATTTGGCAGTTCCATGCTACGGTCTACCGCGCAGCAAGTCGAGCGGAGGATGACGTGGACTCGGTATTTGGAATTCAGTAGATGAGGCGCAGGCTCAAGGCTGCCGGGCATGCGCTTTCGACGGCCACAATGGAATGTTGATAGCCACTCGCCCCCACGCGCCGTAGAGCAAGCGTCCTCGCTTGCTATCGAACCAAATCAATGCGAAAAGGTCTCGTAGTGGGCCCCGCAAAGAAATCGAAACAACGATCGGCATCTCATGATTCGGACGACAATCGCCAGGTGGCTGATTGAGCATGACGTGCAGACCACGGCGCGATGTTACGCTCAAGTAGCAGCCGGCTCCGGCTGTTTTTGCGTTGATTGTCGCAACTTCATGGCAGGTGGCAAGCAATTCTTTCCGGCGGCGTTTCAAACGCTTGCCGAGAACCTGGGCATCGACCTCGCCAAACCAGCGGAGCTCTGCCATTACGGCCGTGACGTTTCAACCGGCTTACATATCACAGGCGGGTTCTTTCATCTCGTTGGATCAATCGTCTGGGGCGCCGACGTGTTGGAATGGACTGGTGCGTCAGGTTCTTATCAATTCGAGCGGATGCATCCGAGTTTCGAGTTTGGTTTCGGTTCCAAGTCGAGTCTTGTTCGCGAGCCATTTCTCTCGAATAAGGTGATACAGCTCGATTTCATGACGCAAGTTCCGTGGGTTATTGCCGATTCCGATTCCGAATGCCCCCGAAGAGGTCGCAGCAATTAGCCGGGCGGTTGAGGTGCCTTTGCGATTACAACTTCGAAAGATTGATAACACGCCCATTGATTCACGATATCGGGCGCCAATAATGGTCCATTGGCGCAAAAGATAACGGCGAATCGCCGGGTTGCATTCGACCGTTCGCCGATGGGAATTTCTTTTCCAGGAGGATTCGATCATGAGTCCACGGGAAGAACGCCTCTCACCAGGAAACCATCGGCCCTTTGTCGCCGGAGCGCCCGACTGGTTCAATCGGGCCAGGGCCCGATCCAACCAGCGCCACGTTTTTCGCGCCAGACCCGTTCCCATCCCCCCGCCCGCTTCAGGCCGGAGTTTTTCGGGCAGCTCGCAGCCGCAAGCCATATCGCGGCGATTTCTCAAGAAGTCGCTTCCCGTCGTCCTGTCGCTGATCGGGCTTTCGGCTGCATTTTCGCTTGGATTCTGGTCGCGGGGAGAGACGAGGCATGCGCGGCCGGAAGTTGCCGACGTCCGCGCCGACGCCGACACGCCCGAGATGATTTTGCCGCCGAACGCCAACCACGACAATCTGCCGCAAGTCATCGGCGCTATGGATATGGGTGCAAATGCTGGTGCTCCCTCCAATTCTCATGACATTCCGAGCCAAGATGACGTTCAATCGGCGCCCCGCGCCGCATTTGCCCGTGCGGAGGCGACACAACGAGCCGCCGAACTGACTTCAATCGCGGCTCCCGAGCCGGCAGCCAAGCCGGCCGGTGCTTCGCCGGTCAAAGCGACAGCCGAGATGGACGATGGTTTTGCGCTGGAGCCGCCGGTTGCGGCCAATCTGATCGCCGACGTGCACTTGCCGGAAAATTCCTGGTTCGCTTTGGGAAGAGCCGATTCGGAATGCTCGTCAGGACTCTGCGCGGCCGTCCCGCCGCTGCGCAATGCAGATCGCAAATTGAACACGGCGCTGGCATGGAACTCGTCTCCCGAGGCGGCCGCGGCCGAGGCGCGGCGCGACCGGAAGCTGGTGTTTCTGATTCACGTCTCGGGGAATTTCGCCGAGCCCGGCTTTACCTGAAACAACGCCCAAATTTACAGGGCGGGCGCCCTGTCGAATGCCAAGGTGGCCGAATATTTCCAAAAGCACTTCGTGGCCGCCTACCAACAGGTCGGGAGTTTTGAGGTCGTCGATGAGCACGGCAAGCTGCAACGGAACGGCGGCAATGTCGCCAGCTATTTCTGCACGCCGGAAGGGCGCGTCGTCCACGCGGTGACCGGGCCGGTTGCGGCCGACGAGCTGCTCGATGAGGCGCGCTGGGCCGTTGCCGCGTATGACGCCACGTCCGCCGACTCTCCCGCCGATGTGCCATCAGAGTTAGCGCGTGCCCATCGCCTGGCCCCACAGCCGGCCGGAAATCGAACATCCAAATCGCAGGCGATTCATCAATTGCTCGCCGGCAAACCGCTGCCGGCGATCCGCGCCGTGTATCGCGAAATCTTCGAGCGCATCCTCGGGCAGCGCGTGAGCCTGCCGGGCGACGGCATCGAGAAAGTGGCCGACGCTGTGGCCGCTGCCGGCCGTCGTCAATTGCCCCTCTTATTCATTCTGCACAAGGATAAGACGAACGACGCGACGGTCGCCAAATGGAATAACCTGATCAGGCAGTATGATCGCAACAAGCGCGATCCGCTGGGGAAACTGGCGAATTCATACGTAGTCGTGACGCTGCCGCTCAATCTCTTGCCGGCCGTGTCCCAGCGCCTGGGAATCCGGCCCTATGCCGCCCCCGACAAGGAATCGCCTCTATTTGTCGTGGCCCGTCCCGGTGGCGCCCAATTGACCGCCGTGACGACATGGAACAAGACCGGCGAGCTGTCGCGGGCCCTCGCGCTGGGGCTGGTGCAAGCGGCCAAGGAACAGCCACGAACCCAGGAACAACTCGCCCAGCTTTTGCCGCTGGTGAAACCTGTTGACTCCGGCCTGGCAGCCGAAGTTCAAAGGTTGCTGACACAAAGCAAAGCCAAGAGCGGCCCCTTCCCCGCTCGAAAGGCTGGACGAGAAGAAAAAGTCGCCCTGCGCGAGCCGACGGGCAAGGCTGTCGAGAAATTCGTCGCTGACCGGTGAAAACGAGGTTCGCATGTTTTGGCGCGCGAGATTCGTTGGAATGTGGCTGGCGGCGGGGCTCGTGTTTACTGCGGCGGCCCAGGGCGCCCAGTCCGTCAGGCCCAGAACCGAGATCTTCTCGTTCAGCCCGAGTGAAGGCCCCGCCGGGACGACGATTAAGGTCACGGGAACCGGCTTCGAAAACGCACGCCACGTTTTGTTCTGCGTGGGACGCACGGGCCGAATGGCCAAATTCAAAGTCGTCTCCGATGAACAGATTGAAGTCACCGCTCCCCCCTACCTTCACGCCGGGGC
>Ga0070735_10004700_pt1 | contig 11442 bp, 5 predicted proteins | sample Coa_R1_FD_66443 | JGI IMG/M metagenome (GOLD analysis project Ga0070735, IMG submission 66443) | Surface soil microbial communities from Centralia Pennsylvania, which are recovering from an underground coalmine fire - Coalmine... | ecosystem: Environmental > Terrestrial > Soil > Unclassified ... | reverse complement strand
CGACCCAGATCACCGAGCAGCCGATCAAAAAGGCGCCGCAGAACGCCAATCCCAGCAGCTTATGGGTCTGCAGGTTGATGTCCGACAGCCGAACCGTCGGCTGAGAGCCGGCGCCGTCGGTCAGTCGATCGGCTGCCGATCGGGCCGCGTCTGCAGCCCGCTGCTCGCGGCTGCGTTTCATCGAAAGGTCTCGATAAGCCAGCAGCAACCACCGCAAGAGAGTGGCGTGCAAGACGAGCAGTCCGCCGATCAGCCAGACCGAGACGACCATCCGCTGTGCCAATTGGACCGCCGTGTAGTAGTAGCCCACGATGGCCAGCGCCGCCAGCGCGACGGGCGCGACGACCGAGGCCACATGAGCGAGCCGGCACAGGCGCAGCCACCAGCGATCGGGCTCACCTGCCGCCAGACTTCGCGCGAGGCCGTGCGATCCGTGCCAAACCTGATGCGCGCTGGCCAGCAGCAGAACCTGCAGCGCAATGAACGCCGCGCGTCCTGCTGAATTCTTGATCGCTTCATCTCCCTGCGACTCGGTCATCAGCACGATCGCGGCCAAAGGAAGGCCCACCACCGTGAGCCGCCAGATGCTCCCGCGCACGAGCTTAAGGCCCTGCAAAGGCCAGTCGAAATGCGATTCGCCCAACCCCAGGCTGCGGCACAGATGCCGGGTGAAGTTGAATGTCGCCAAGAGCAACGCGACGCCTTCGATCGCGCGACCCAGCGCGGTCAGGAATTCGGATCGCGCGGCCAAGTGCGAGAGTCGCCAACCGACGAGCCAAACCGCCGCCGGCCAGACCGCGGAAAGGAAAAATGTAGCCACAAGCGCCCGGGCCGTCGGTTGGATTGAAATCGCATGGTGTCCGGCGGCACCGCGGCCCGCCCTGCGTAAAAGATTTCTCCAGAATCGCTGCGACAAGGTGAGCGCCAGCACGGCCACCAAAATCGCCAGGTACGCGACGGGATGCGCCCGCACATCGCGGACGAAGGTTTCTATCGCGGCAGACCAATGGCGCGGGGCGATGAGCCAGCTTGCCGCGTCGCGAAGTTGGACCGCGTCGCCGGCATGCGGCAGCTCGGCGCTGCGAATCCACAAAATGTATTCGTTCGCGTATTTGGAAAACTCGCGAGCCTGGACGACCAATTGAGCCTCTTTGCCGTCCAGTTTCGAGAGCACGTCGATATAGCTGTTGGTGTCGGCGATCAGCGCGTCGAGGTAGCCGCGCATGGCTTCGAGCACCTCGCGGATTTCGGCCGACGACGGCGCCTGCTTCGACTTTCGAGCCGCTTGCATCTCGGCTCGGATCTGTTCGCTCCGCCGGTCGATGTCGGCGAGGGCCTCGCGCTGGTCTTCGAGGCTGAGCGATTGCAGGCTCAGCCTCGAGATTTCGGCCTTGCGCTCGTCGATAAACCGCTGATGCTCGGCGGGATCGGGAATTCCGTCGCGCTGTTTTCGCAGCAACAGGCCGATCGACTCGGTGAGCCCCACGCGTTTCACCCGGTCTTTGACTCGCTTGAACAACGACTCGAGCACCACAAGCTGATCTTGCAGCGTCTCGACTTCTTTCGTTGCGATTTCGAGTCGCGCGGCCAAGTCCTGCCGCTGGGCCGCCAGTCTCGCGCTTTCGTTCGCCAGGCGCCTCATCGCCGGATGAGCGTGCCGGGCGGCTTCACGCGACGTTTCGACCTGCTCTTGGGCCTCGCGGCGGCGGCGCTCATTGACGGCAGACATCCAGGTCTTGACGTGACGTTGGACATGTTCGGTCTCGAGCACGGCATGATCCCGGCGGGCCTCGATCAGGTCGACCGTCAATTCGTAATGGCGCAGCTCTTCTTCATAGACTTGCAGCTCGTGTTCGAGGGCATGCCGCCGTGCCGATATGAGCACCCGTTCGGCGACCAGGCCCGGGTCAGAGGCGGCGCCGGCCGCCGGATTTGACTCACTCAACTTCCCGATCTCGTCAATTTGTTTCTTTACCGACACCTGGAGCTCCGGAATCTCCACTCGCCGGCTGGCCCGACGAGCCGGCTCGGCCTCGAGCTCGGCCAGTTGCTTTTGCAGCCCTTCGTAGGCCTCTTCCGCCTCCGAAAGGGCCTGCTGCATCTCGCTCAGCCCCATCTCGGGAGAGACTCGCGGGAGCGCAACCGAAGCAGGGCTTTCCAATTCGGCTTTCAGTATCTCCAGCTCTTGAGGCGCCTCTTCGGTGGCTTTGCGGAATTCGGCCGCCTTGGCTGCGTGCTCATCGGCCGTTCGCAGGTGTTCGATGGCTGCGGTGTACCGCTCGATGAGGCTCTTGCGCAGCGACTCGTCGAGATTGGCCGCGTTCTCCACCTGTTTCAATCGCCGTTGAATCGACTCGACCGTCAGCTTGACGGCCGAGTGCTCGGCCGGCACGGCGGAGTCGCCCGGCGGCTTTGCTTTCGGGTCGGCCGACAGCGCCGCGGGACACGCGAGCCAAAACGCAATGAGAACGAACCGTACCATCCTTGGCATGGGCAGATTCCTGGTGCACTTTCATGGGGCTGGAGCGATCCCGCCGCAGTCCATCGCCGCGGGGTGTTAACATTTTTTTGCATTTTCTGCAATCTCGTGCGCTGCCGGGGCCGGCGCCCGTCAGCGCCAATATAATCGCCGCGCATTGCCGCCAAGAATTTGCTCTCGATCAGCGGAATTCAATTGCGGGAAAGCGAGTTCGGGCACGCGCAGCGCCCGCGCGTAGGGCAGTTTGAGCAATGCGTGTGGAAAATCGCTCCCCCATAGGACACGCGACGGTCCGAAACGTTCGAGGACGGCGCGAAACATCGCGTGACAATCGGCGAAAGGAAAACTGTCCCGAGAATAATAGTAGTATCCGCTCAACTTCACCGAGACATTGCCGCAGTCCACAAGTTCACATAGTGCCGTCGCGTCTGGCGATGCGGCCCCTTCCGGCGCGGTCGGAAGCCCGAGATGATCGACGACGATGGGGACGCTCGCATATCGCCGTGCCAGCGATTTCAGCGTTGCCAGGTGCTCAGGTCCCCCCATGACGCTCATCACGATGCGCAGCTCTGCGGCCTTTTCCCAAATGGGATAGATCTCCGGGCTGCTGAAAATCGCTGACTCGGCCGCGATTCGCGGACGCAGCCGCAGCCCGCGGCAACCCCGCTCGCCCACCCAGTAGGCAAGACGTTCGGCGGCGTCCGATTGGCGAGGATCGACGACGCAGACCGCGGCGTATCGATCGGGACGGGCTCGGGCACAGTCGGCGACGTAGCTATTGTCTTCGCCGGGATAAATCGGCTGCACGAGCACGGCCCGCGATAAGCCGTGTTCGTCCAGATAGGCGTCGAGCAGCTCGACCGGAATGGGCGAATGCGGGCTGACGATCGTCGCGCCGGCTTGCGCAAAATCCGGATGCGGCCGCCAGACGTGGACGTGGGAGTCGATTAGCATGTTTACACACCCGCTTCGACGGGGGCCGCCGGCTTGGCCTGATCGTCGGCCAAGGCATCGGCGATCTTCAGGTCATAATACTCGAAGATGGCGCCCTTCTCAAAGTAGACGTTTTTAAGAGCCACTTCATATTCCGTGCGGGCGAGGAAGTACCGGCTTTCGGCGTCGGTCAAGCGGCGATGCGCGTCGAGCAGCTTGTCGAGCAAATCGGCGGTCTGCTTGGCGTTTTGCGCCCTGGCTTCGAGCGCTCGCACCAGGTTCTTCGCGGCGCGGTAGCGATTGAGGTTGGTTTGGCAAACGGCATACGCGCGATCGGCCTCGGCCAACGAGTTGCTCAGGTCATGAATGACTTGCCGCTCTTGCTCGAAAAGAACGGCCCGCTCGCGCGCCAAATTGAGCTCGGCGGCATGGACGGCGGCATGCGCCCGGCGAAAACCGATCGGCACATCCAATTGAAAGCCGAGCTGCCATTCCTGAAAATTGCCCGTGGCGAGATTGCCCCAGGCGCTATTGAATTGGCCGTTCCCCGAGCCTCCCGCCAGGTCGCGGCCAAAACCGCGAAAGCGATAAAGCCCCATCGCATCAAGCTGCGGTTTGAGAAAGCTTTTCGTCGCCACGAGCTCCATTTCGCGCCGTTCAGTTTTCAGACGTTGGCGCCTGAGCTCTGGCCGCCGGCCCAGGGCCTCGACGACCGAAGAGTCGTAATCGAATATCAACTCGGCCAGACCCGGCTCGTCGCTGGGCCGAATCAGCTTGGGATCGGTGATCGGGAAGCCGATCAACAGCCGCAGCCGCCGCTCGGCCACGTGCACGCCTCCCTGGCCGCGAAACGTGCCTCCGGTCGTTCCGCTGAACGTCCGCGTGCCGTCAAATTGCTTTCCCGACAGCGAATTCTCGACCTCTTCATGAAAGCGAAAATACTGCTCTTCGGCGAGCGCCTGCCGATCGCTGCCGACCAATTGGGAATCCCTGGCGAGGGCCTGAATCTTTTGCCAGGTGTGAAAGCTCTTGTCGCGAGCCTTGATCTTGGCGTCGAGGTCGCGGTAGGCGAAGTACAGGTCCCAATAGGCGTTCATGACGTTGCTGACGAAATCGCGCAGGCCCATTTCGAAGTCGGCCTGGCTGATTTTGGCGCTCACCCGCGCGATGACGACGCCGTTGATCATTCCAGGCGTGGCCTTGGGCCCCGCAATGCGATTGAAATCGACGCCGGCTCCTTGCAACAGTGGTTGGCGGACTTCCATTTCGAAGTTCGAGTTCCACGCCGACGGGAATTCGTTGCCCGGCGCGTTATTGGCATTGTAGTCGGTGAAATTGCGCACAAAGAACTGGCTGCCGGTGGCGGCGGTTTTTGAAATCTGGGCCTGATAGACGTTGAGGTCTTGCTTGAACAAGCGCGTCCCGCCGCCGAAGAAGATGTTGTTGAAAGCGCGGTGATTTTTCTCGAAGTCTCCGCTCGCGGTAAATCGCGGATCGAACTCGCTGAGGGCCGATTCGATCCCGAATCGCGGGTCCGACGCCACGGACGGCGGCAAAAACTTCGTGGCGACCAGGTCGGGAGACCGCAACAGCGCCCCTCCCAGGTCGCGGAGCACTTTGGTTTTGGTGAGCGCGTGCTGCACCGCTTCCCCCAGCGACATGTCTCGATAATTGTCGGGCGTCAGGTCATCTTCGCGAATCGTGTGCGGCCTTAGGCCGGCATCGGGGCTGGGCGTTTGCTCGACAAGCTCGCTTTGCGTGAGCTGAAGGATATCGCTTTGGGCCGCATCGACGTCGGCATGCCCGCGGTCCACGACGAGGTCGTGCTGAGGCGTCTCAGCCACGCATCCGACCAGCGCAACCGCCAGCGCCCAGCCGGCCAGACGCACGAAATGGCGCCGCTTCAAAGCGGCGTTTCGCGCAGTCTCGTCGAGCGACAGACCGGCAGAAGTGGGCTGTCGTGAGTTTGTTGTTGTTCGTTCCATCGACGCCTTTGGAAACGGTTGCGGCCGGGCTGAAACCGCCCGCGGCGATCAGGCGTAACTTACTGAATTACTTCAAGTTGCGGATCATCTCATGCTTTGAGCCAGCGGCCGCGAAGTGGGGGGTTTATCGAGCCGGCCAAGCGGCGCAAAGGTAGACAGACGCGTGTAATATCTATCGGCTCCTGCCGAGCCGGCAAAGAAGCCAATCTTTATGCAAACTTTGCCATCGGAACGAAGCGTAGATTCCGCAGAATCCGCAAATCCCGCCCAAATTGCGTGTCTCGCGCATCTGCCGGCAGCGCCCTTCCCGCATTTTACGACCCTGGTTACAATCCCGGCATGAGCGACGAACGCTAATCCGATGGCTGCGCACACCCGGCAGAGCACGATTCCTTCCGAAGCGAATTGGCAGCAGGTCGACCAACTGCTTGCCGCCGTCGCCGAATTTTCGCGGTCAAAACTTCCCCCGGACGAATTCGCGCGCCAGGGACTCGCGCAGATTGCCGGATCGCTCGGCGCCGCCTCGGCGCGCTACTGGACGATCGACGAACAAAACCAGATTTTCGCTCTCGTGGCCGATGTTCGGCCCGATGCGGCGGACTGTCCGACTTTCGTTTTGGACGATCCGATCCGCAAGGCGAATCTGGAAAGCGTCCTGCGGACGAAATGCGCTCAGTGGACGTCGATCGCCGCGGAAGGAGCGCCGATCCCTGCCGGCGATAATTGGTCTGCGCTCGGTTCTCCGGTCAAGCTGGATGACGATTGCATCGGGGTCATTGAAATTTTGCGCGAGACGCGCGGCCGACCGGAATCCAACCCTTGGATTCTCGATGTCTTGGCGTCGGTGGCCGAATTGTACGCCGATTACTTTCGGCAGCGGCAGCTCGAACGGCTCTCGGAGCGCGACAATTGGTGGCGGCGACTGGGGAGCTTTGCCGTTGCCATTCACCGCAGCCTCGACCTCACCGCGACAGCGTACACGATCGCCAATGATGGCCGGCCCCTGCTGGATTGCGACCGTCTGTCGGTTCTGGCGCCAAGAGAGGGCGGTTGCCGCGTCATCGCCGTGAGCGGCGCGGCAATGTGCGATCGGCGTTCGGAGGGCGTCAAGCTATTGGAGCGATTGGCCGTTGCAGTTGCGGCCGGGGGCTCGGAATTGTACTACGACGGCCCGGCCGAGCGACTCGCGCCGCAGATACATGAACCGCTCATGGCCTATCTCGACGCTTCGGGAGCCAAATCACTGGTTGTATTGCCGCTCAATCGGGCGGCTGAACCTGAGCAAGCGGGCTCTTCCTTGGCCGGAATGCTGGTCGTCGAGCAGTTCACGCGAGGGCTCGACAGCGCCTTGAAAGAGCGGCTGCCGCTGGTGGCTGAGCATTCGGCGTCAGCACTGGCGAGCGCGCTCGTGTTTCAGCAAATCCCGTGGCCTGCGCTCTTGGTTCGTGACCATTGGCGGCGTTGGACCCGCGGACGCTCGCGAACCAAACTCGGGCTGTACGCCGCGGCCGTCGTTTCCGTGCTGAGCTGGATCATACCGGCCCAATTCGAGATTGAAGCGCGTGGCGAGCTGCAGCCTCGAATCCGGCGCGAGATATTCGCTCCCGACGATGCCGTCGTCGAAGAGTTGAAAGTCGATCACGACGATCGCGTCCAGGCAGGCGAGGTGTTGGCCGTGTTGCGGAATCCAGAGCTCGATCTGGAGTTCAAGCGAATTGCCGGCGAGCGCGAGACCGCGCGCAAGCGCCTGGCGGCCGTGCAGTCGGCGCGCGTCGAGATGGCGGTCGAGTCGGCCGGACATCCGGCCGGCACGGCGCGGCTCAGCGGCGAAGAGGCCGGATTGATCGAATCGCTCTCCAGCCTCGAGCGGCAATATCAACTGCTCGAAGAGCAACAGGCGGCCCTCTCGATCCGCAGCCCGATCGCAGGCCGCGTTCTGACCTGGAATCTGCCTCAGCTTTTGCAAAGCCGTCCGATCCAGCGCGGCCAGGTCTTGATGACTGTGGCCGATCCTTCAGGCCCGTGGATGCTCGAGCTGCATCTGGCCGACAAGCGCGTCGGCCGCCTGCTCGACGCGCAGGAGGGGCGCGAAGAGAAACTGCACGTGACTTACGTTCTGGCGACCGATCCCGCGCGCGAGCACGCCGGCCGAATCGATAGCGTCGCGGCTTCGGTTGAACCGGCCCTGTCAGATGAACCTTCGGTGCTCGTCACGGTGGCCATTGACGGAAGCCAGTTGGCGCACGCCAGGCCCGGCGCCGGGGCCACCGGTCGAATTCAATGCGGTTATCGGCCCATCGCCTACGTCTGGCTGCATGACTTGATCGATTCGGTCTGGGCTTGGATTCGCTTTTAGAGACTGTCACGGAGACCATCATGCACCGCATGTCCATTATCGTATTGGCGTTCGCCTCGGCTGCGGCGGCCGGCTCGGAACGGCCCATTGAAAAGCCCCGCATCATTCGCATCGAGTCGGCGTTTTTGCGCTTGATCGACCAGGTCGACGTTCCGGCGCAGGCGGCGGGCGTACTGGCCAAGATTGCCGTCCGCGAGGGGCTGCTGGTCAAAGAGGACGAGCTGCTGGCGCAAATGGACGACGTCGATGCCGCCCTGGCGTTGGAGAAGGCCCAGCTCGATCTGGACATCGCCCGCCGCTTGGCTGCCAACCAGGCGAAGGTCGAACAGGCTCAAGCCGTACTGTCGGAGGCCGAATCGGCCAAAGAGAAGGCGCGGCTGGAGCTCGAGATTGCCCGTCATAAGGCCGAGAGCGACGTGGCCTTGCGGTACGCCAAAAAAGCGGCGGTGCTTGCAGAAAATGAGCTGCAACGAGCGATCGCGGCGCGAAAGGAATTTCGCGACAGCGTCTCGCAGAACGAATTCGAGCACCTGCAGTTGACGTTCGACAAAGCGAAGCTCGACGTGGAACAGGCCGACCAAGACGTGCACGTGGCGGGCCTCAACCGGCTCGTCAAGCAGGCGGAGGCCGGCGGGCTCGATTTCACGGTCCGTCGCCGGCAAATCGAGCTCAAGCAGGCCGGCGAAGACCTCTTGATCGCCGCGATCACGCAGCGCGTCAAAGAGCACGACCTCGCCGTCGCGCAGCGCGAATTGGACCGGCGTCAAATCAAGGCGCCGCTGGCCGGAGTCGTCGTGCAGATTCTCCGCCGCAAGGGGGAGTGGATCGAGCCGGGAGAAAAAGTGCTAAGAATTCTGCGGCTGGACCGGTTGCGGGCCGAAGGATTCGTCGCGGCTCGCGAGCTGGAGCGCGACCTGAACGGCGCCGAGACGAAAGTCACCGTCGAATTGCCGAATAAAACAAGCATCGAGGTGCGAGGCAAAATCGTGTTCGTCAGTCCCGAAATCGATCCGGTGAACTCACAAGCGCTGGTCTGGGCGGAAGTCGATAATCCGGGTCCGCAATTCGTCCTGCGTCCCGGCATGAAGGCGAAGATGTCGGTTGAACTTTCGGCGGGGCGGTGAAGCTCATGCCCGCGATCGCGCAGCGGCCACTGGCTATCCGCAAGCGTCCCGATCTGGTTGCGCAGGCGCAAGTCATCGGCGAAAAGCGGGTGTGGCGCGTGAAAGACCCTGTATCGCTTGAATACTTTGAATTCAGCGAACAGGAATACGCCATTCTCGACATGCTCGACGGCCGAACGACGCTCGTTCAAATCCAGCGCCGGTTCGAACAGGCGTTTGCACCATTGCAGCTCAGATTCGAGCAATTGCAATCGTTCCTTGCATCGCTGCACCAATCGGGTCTCGTCCTGGCGACGGCGGCCGGGCAGGGGGCAATTCTGCTCGACCGCCGGCGCGCCCAGGGAAGCCGCGAATGGCTGTCGCAGCTCCTGAACGTTTTGGCCTTTCGCGTGAGAGGGATCAACCCGCAGCCGATGCTCGATTGGCTGTACCCGAAGCTGAGCTGGATCTTCTCAGGCGCGTTCCTGGCTGCTTGCGCGATGTTGACTCTTGCGGCCGCCTTGCTGGTTGCTGTGCAATTCGATGTCTTCCAATCGCGGCTCCCGGCATTGCACGAGTTCTTGACGCCCGACAGCGTGATTTGGCTGGCCGGTGCGCTCATCGGGGCAAAGATCGTGCATGAGTTGGCCCACGCGCTGACGTGCCGACATTTCGGCGGCAAGTGCCACGAGATGGGGCTCATGTTTCTTGTGTTCACGCCGTGCCTTTTTTGTAATGTGTCGGATGCGTGGATGCTGGCCGACCGGCGGGCTCGCGTCATGATCTCTTCAGCGGGCGTCTTGGCCGAGCTGGTGCTGGCGGGCTGCGCCACATTTCTGTGGTGGTTCAGCCAACCGGGGCTTTTCAATTCGATTTGCCTCGATGTGATGCTCGTCTGCTCGATCAGCACGCTCGTGTTCAATGCCAATCCGCTGTTGCGATACGACGGGTACTATGTGCTGGCGGACCTGCTGAACGAATCGAACCTCGCCCAGAAATCGAGCGAGCTGATTCGCACGGCGGTGGGCGAGTGGTTCCGTGGGATTCCTCTGGCCGATCAGGCGTGGCGAACGGCGCAGCGGCCTTTGCGGCTGGCCATCTATGGCGTGCTCTCGGGCGCTTATCGCGTCTTCGTCCTGGCCCTGATCCTTTGGTTCTGTCATACGTTCTTTACGGGTTTGGAGCTTCCCTCGATCGGGAGGGCTGTCATGTTTATCGCGCTGGCCGGCGCTTTTTTCGGGCCGGCCGCAGCCGCTTTATCATTTCTGCGCGATCCCTTGAAACGGCGCCAACTCGATGGCGGACGATTGAAACGCCTGGCGTTTGTGCTGGGCCTGGTCCTGCTGGCCGCCTTTCTGATTCCCATCCCCCGGCGCGTCACCGCCGACCTCGTGCTCGAGGCGCCCGCCGCGCCCCGCGTCTATGTTCCGGTGGCCGGCCGTTTGGAGCACATGGTTGCTTCAGGAACTGCCGTGCATTCGGGAGACGTGTTGGCTCGGCTTTCCGATCCTCGACTGCGGCGCGAGGTCGAAAAGACATTGGGTGAACGTAATCAGGCGGAAAAGCACCTGGCGCAACTTGAGGTTCGCCGCGCCGAAGATCCGGAAGCGGCAGCGCAGATTCCCGCAGCCCGAGAAGCGCTGGAGGGACTGGCCCGCCGACTTAAACAGCAAGAGAGCGATGAAGCGCGCCTCGTGCTGAAATCGCCGGCGGACGGCGTCGTACTCCCTCCCCCCTCGCGCATCACGCGCGACGTGAAGCGTCCGGACTTGCCCTCGTGGCAGCGAACGCCGCTGGACGACTTCAACATCGGTTGCTGGCTGGAAACAGGGACGCTGCTTTGTCAGGTCGGCGATCCCCCGCGTGTGGAACCTGTGCTGCTCGTTCATCAATCGGATATCGACCTGGTTAAACCCGGGCAGCGCGTGCGCCTGCGGGTCGACGAGTGGCCTGGTTCGGTTCTCTCGGGGACGATCACCGAAACCGCCGCGGCCAATCTCGAAATCGTTTCCCGAGAACCGGCCGCGCCTCGCGGCTTGCCTGTGCGCGTTGATGCTTCGGGTACAGCCCGCCCGGTGGAGGCCGTTTACCAGGCCCGCGTCGCGCTCGATGACCACGGTCTGCGGCTTTTGCTCAGGGGCCGCGGACAGGCCCGCGTGGCAACGGAACCTGCGCCTCTGGCCCAGCGACTGTATCGCGCACTGCGGCAGACCTTCCGGTTCGGCTTGTAGAGGCTAAGGCTCGGTCGGCAGGTTGGTTTTGGAATCCGGTTGTCGATCATCCATCGTTTTTGCCGCCTCGCGGCGCGACATGAACGGATACGAGAGCAATTTGCTGATGCGCGGGACCGGACCCACGTAGTTCTCGTAGCAGCCATAGCGGTAGCAGCGCGGGCATTCCGGCAAAGGATAGACGTAGGCGCACGGCGGGGTCACCAGCATTTTGCAAGGCAGCAAGGCGACCGACGTGAAAAAATGAAATCCCGAAACGATCGGCTGCAGGCAGCAGCCATAGGTGTAGCCGCACCGTTCCAAATTGGGATCCTCGATATAGAGCGGATGAAACGCAAAATTCTGTCGCGGGGAA